>Ga0316207_10001972_pt1 | contig 22714 bp, 22 predicted proteins | sample 6weekpyrite_MG_FD_204943 | JGI IMG/M metagenome (GOLD analysis project Ga0316207, IMG submission 204943) | Microbial mat bacterial communities from mineral coupon in-situ incubated in ocean water Damariscotta River, Maine, United States -... | ecosystem: Environmental > Aquatic > Marine >...
CTACGCGACATCGGCGTTAATCATGATGATAATGGTAAGCCTGTATTGGAGTATTTCTCTCGTGCAAAAGAGTTACTGCGGGAATTAGGTATTGGTGAGAGTTACATCAGTATTGCTGATGAAGATGATCATGCCGTGGCCTTTGTGACCTTGATGCAGGCAATCTGAGGGGGGGTTACGGCTTACTTAGTAACCGATCGATTTCCATATTGAGGTGTTGAAGCGCATCATCCAGATCGCTTTCCTTGTTTTTAATCATTGTTTCAAGTTGATGGGCGGCATGACCAATGGCAGGTACACCGCAGTATCGGGTAGAGCCGTTTATTTTGTGTACCTTGTCATACATGGCTGCCTCATCTCCTTCATTCCAGGCTGCATTCATGGAAGAGCGAAGTTCTGGTAATTCGTTACGTAGCATATCCAGCATTTGGTGCGCGAGATCTTCGTTTCCGCCAGCAAGTTCAAGCGATAACTGATCGTCGTAGACATCAAGTTCATTGTCCATATGTCACCTTCTATATGCTCTGATATGTCGTTTATACAATGAGAATGATGAGATTGCCAGTGGTATACGAAGTAAATAGTTATCCACTGCATGCCCGGCACATTTCAGGTAAAATAGCGCGATGAATTACATGACACTTGATAATTTTGTGGGCAATACACCCTTGGTGCGGTTGCAGCGCTTACCTGGAGACACAAGCAATACGATCCTGGTAAAACTTGAGGGAAATAACCCCGCTGGCTCGGTCAAAGACCGACCTGCGTTAAGCATGATTCGGCATGCCCAGGAGAGGGGGGAGATTTCTCCTGGTGACAGCCTGATAGAGGCTACCAGCGGTAATACGGGTATTGCACTGGCCATGGCCGCAGCGATGCAAGGCTATAAGCTTAAACTTGTTATGCCTGAGCATATGAGCCTTGAGCGTAGGGGCGTGATGCGAGCCTTTGGTGCCGAGATAATCCTGACCCCACAAGCGGGCAGTATGGAGGCGGCTATTGATAAGGCACGCGAGCTCGAAGCAGCAGGAGAGGGCAAAGTGCTTGACCAGTTTTCAAACCTTGATAACCCGCAGGCGCACTACGAAGGGACAGGGCCCGAGATTTGGCGTGATACCCAGGGCAAAGTTACTCATTTTGTTAGCGCGATGGGCACTACCGGGACGATCATGGGGACATCACGATTTTTGAAAGAGCAGAATACTGCAGTTGAAATCGTTGGTGTACAACCTTCTGAAGGCTCTTCCATTCCAGGTATTCGTCGTTGGCCGAAGGAATACCTGCCAAAGATCTATGATGAAACACGCGTGGATAAAATTATTGATGTCACCCAGCAACAAGCCGAAGATACGACCCGTGCGCTTGCCGCGCAGGAAGGAATCTTTGCAGGAATTTCATCAGGTGGGGCTGTCGCTGCAGCACTGCAATTGTCCACTCAGGTCGAAAATGCTGTCATCGTAAGTATTATTTGTGACCGGGGTGACCGCTACCTGTCAACTGGCGTATTTCCTGCTGAGTAAAATATAGAAAAATGAATATATTGGTTTTTGATATTGAAACAGTGCCGGATGTCGACAGTGGTCGTCGCCTGCACAACCTGGATGGCTTGTCGGAAAAAGAGATAGCCGACATCATGTTTCATTTGCGTCGTCAGCAAACAGGCGGGTCTGAATTTCTCAGTCACCACCTGCAACGTATCGTCGCAATCTCGGCAGTATTTAGAAAAGGCGATAATGTCAGCGTCTGGTCGCTGGGTGATGAAGCATCTAGTGAACAGGAATTGCTCAAACTTTTCTTCACGCACGTCGAGCAGCATATACCAACCATGGTTTCCTGGAATGGGTGTGGTTTTGACCTGCCGGTTTTGCATTATCGTTCCTTGTTGCATGGCGTCAGTGCACCACAATATTGGGAAAACGGTGACAATGATCAGGGTTTCCGTTGGAATAATTATTTGAGTCGTTATCATTCACGCCATACCGATCTAATGGATGTACTGGCGGGTTTTCAGTCGCGAGCAACGGCAAGGCTTGATGAGATCGCAACCATGTTGGGCTTTCCCGGTAAATTGGGAATGGATGGTTCCAAAGTTTGGGAGACCTTCCGTAATGGCGATCTTGTATCGATCCGAAATTACTGTGAAACAGATGTTCTCAATACCTACCTTGTCTATCTACGTTACGAGTTAATGCGTGGTAATTTGCTGAAACATGAATATGACAGCGAATGTACATTGCTTCGTGAAACCTTAACCAACTCTGGCCATTCACACTTGCAGCAATTTGTGCAGACCTGGGATGCAAACAAGTACTGATTTATGGCTCGTCGACGCAGAAAAAAATTGCCCACTGAACCGGTGGCGGCAACGATAGAAAGTCTTTCTCATGAAGGGCGTGGTATCGCACACATTGATGGCAAGACAATCTTTATCGATGGTGCGCTGCCGGGTGAAGATATTATGTTTGTCTATACGTCACGCCGCGCCAAGTTTGATGAAGGTCGAACAGTTGACGTCGTTACAGCCTCACCTGAACGAGTGCAACCACCATGCCCGCACTTCCTGGTTTGTGGGGGATGTAGTTTGCAGCATATGTCTGCCGATGCACAATTACAGCTCAAACAAACCGTATTGAGTGAGCAATTCAAGCATTTGGGCGGGATTGAAATAGAACATGCCCTTGAGCCCTTAACGGCAGACAGCACAGGTTACCGTCGTAAAGCACGCCTTGGTGTACGTTTTGTCATCAAGAAAGACAAGCTATTAGTGGGCTTTCGTGAAAAGAACAGCGCCTATCTGACAGATATGCAATCATGTGTTGTCTTGCACGAATCTGTTGGGCAGCGTATTGAAGACCTGCAAGCATTGGTACGCGGGATGGATGCCTACCAGAAAATTGCTCAAATTGAAGTTGCAGTAGGGGATAACCATACTACCCTGGTGTTTCGTAACCTGGTCGAACTATCAGCTCCAGATATTGAGCTACTGAAGACATTTTTTGAACAGACAGGGCTCCACGTCTGGCTGCAACCTAAAGGACCAGATACCGCTGCACCGTTATGGCCAGCTGAATCACAGTTAACCTACAGTCTGCCCGATTATGATGTCAGCTATGCGTTTTCGCCGACTGACTTTACCCAGGTTAATGCCGAGTTAAACAAGAAAATGATCAAACACGCCATTGACTTGTTACAACTGGAAACAGACAGTCGCGTGCTTGATCTATTTTGTGGTATTGGAAATTTCAGCCTGCCGCTTGCACGACAGTGTGAACACGTTATTGGGATTGAAGGCAGTGATGCGCTGGTGGCGCGTGCGCGTCATAATGCACGGCGTAACGACATCGATAATGTTGAATACATCGCGGCGGATTTAACAAAAGAAATTCCAACAGCCATCAAAGACATCGACCGTATGTTGCTAGACCCACCACGTAGTGGAGCACTCGAGGTGGTCAGCAAGATGAAGGCGCTTGGTCCGCAACGTGTCGTATACGTGTCATGTAATATTGCAACATTGGCTCGAGATGCAGGCGAGCTTGTCCATAACCAGGGCTATAAGCTGATCAGTGCAGGTATCATGGATATGTTCCCGCATACGGCGCATGTTGAATCAATCGCGGTATTCGAGAAGACCTGACACATGGCAGGTGACCAAGACATACAACCTGTTCGCTGGCACAACGATACTCTGCAGTTACTCGATCAACGTATTTTGCCTGATAAAGTAAGTTACCTTGAACTCAACACGGTTCAGGCTGTGGCGGATGCAATCCGTGACATGGTTGTTCGGGGGGCACCGGCAATCGGGATCACAGCCGCCTATGGTGTCGTGATTGCGGCCCGTCAGCGTTACAGAGAGTCAACGACGGGCTGGAAGGCGTTGCTAGAGCCTGATCTGGAACTCCTTTCTGCGGCACGACCGACGGCTGTAAACCTCAATTGGGCGCTACGACAGATGCAGCAACGGGTGCAGAATATTGATGGTGACCCGAAGCAAGCCTTGCTTGCTGAAGCGACATATATACATACCGCAGATATTGCCGCAAACCGTACAATGGGCGAGTTGGGAGCCGCACTGATTGAGCCAGGTTCCGGTGTTCTAACGCATTGTAATGCCGGGGCCCTGGCAACCGGGGGATATGGCACAGCACTTGGCGTGATCCGCAGTGGCTGGGAGAAGGGGCTCATCGACAAGGTATTTGCCGATGAAACGCGGCCATGGTTGCAGGGTGCGCGTCTCACTGCGTGGGAATTATTACAGGACAACATACCCGTTACGCTTCTGGTTGAGGGGGCCGTCTCATCCCTGTTGCAAACGGGTTGGGTGCAGTGGTTTATTGTCGGCTCTGACCGGATTGCGGCAAACGGCGATGTGGCGAACAAAATAGGTACACTGGCCGGGGCTATCCAGGCCAGGCACTACGGTGTCAAGGTCATGGTGGTCGCGCCCACCTCGACGATAGATATGAAGGCCCCTAATGGTCAGGCAATACCGATTGAAAGCCGTGACCCGGACGAGGTCCTGGCGATGGTTGGTAAGGGAATTGCAGCACAGGGCAGCCAGGCCTGGAATCCCGTGTTTGATATCACCCCGGCTAGCCTGGTGAATGTCATTGTGACCGAAAAGGGCATTGTCGAGGCCCCGGACAGCACTAAAATGGCCGCCTTGATGCAGGCATAGCACATCTCTCGTATACCCCGCTAAAACACCATCTAAAACCCTGATTTCAGGTGCCTTTACCTTGCCTGATGTGGTAGTATTAAACGCTTATTATCGGTGCGTATAGATGGCCGGTGGGGCGAATAATCGCTCGTGTTTAACGTATTGATATTAATAATATTTTTACCATAAAAACAATAGAGACTGATGGAAGATATAGCACGCGAAATACTCCCGATAAATATTGAGGACGAGCTCCGTCAGTCGTACATGGAATATGCCATGAGCGTCATCGTCGGGCGTGCCCTGCCTGACGTCCGTGATGGCCTCAAACCGGTGCATCGACGTGTCCTGTACGCGATGAACCAGCTTGGTAACGATTTCAACAAACCCTACAAGAAATCGGCCCGTGTCGTCGGTGACGTCATCGGTAAATACCACCCGCATGGCGATTCTGCGGTGTATGACACGATTGTACGGATGGCCCAGCCTTTCTCATTGCGCTATATGCTCGTAGATGGCCAGGGTAACTTTGGTTCAGTCGATGGTGATGCGCCTGCTGCGATGCGTTATACCGAAGTGCGTATGGCGAAGATCGCCCATGAGCTGCTCGCGGACCTTGACAAGGAAACTGTCGATTTCATCCCCAACTACGATGAAACCGAGAAGGAACCGGCTGTTCTGCCGACAAAGATCCCGAACCTGTTAGTGAATGGTTCCACTGGTATTGCCGTGGGGATGGCGACGAATATCCCGCCACATAACCTGAATGAAGTTATCAAGGCCTGCCTGGCCCTGATCGATGATCCGGATACCGATATCCCGACCCTGATGCAAATTGTCCCGGGTCCGGATTTCCCGACTGCGGGGATTATTAACGGCGCGCGCGGCATCCGCGAAGCCTACCGCACGGGTCGTGGTCGTATTTACGTGCGCGCACGTACCGAGATAGAAACGAACGAAAAGAACGGCAAAGAAACGATCGTCGTCACCGAATTGCCTTACCAGGTTAACAAGGCTCGCCTGATTGAGAAGATCGCTGAATTGGTTCGTGACAAACGCATTGAGGGTATTACCGCCTTGCGTGATGAGTCGGACAAAGATGGCATGCGCATGGTTATCGAACTGCGTAAGGGCGAAATGTCCGATGTGGTGCTGAATAACCTCTACAAACAAACACAGATGCAGAATGTGTTTGGTATTAACATTGTTGCGCTCGTCGATGGCCAGCCAAAACAGCTTAACCTGAAAGAATTACTCGAAGCCTTCATCCGGCATCGCCGCGAAGTGGTGACACGCCGCACCATCTTTGAATTACGCAAGGCACGCGACCGCGCGCACGTACTGGAAGGTCTTGCAGTAGCGCTGGCAAATATTGACCCCGTTATTGCACTGATTAAGGCCTCGAAGACACCGGCAGATGCCAAACGTGGCCTGATCGAAACAACTTGGGCGTCCGGGGATGTGACCGGCATGCTCGGCGCTGCGGGTGCCGATGCTTCGCGTCCTGATGAACTTGATGATTGTTACGGACTGCTTGATGACGGTTACCACCTGTCACCCGCACAGGCGCAGGCGATTCTCGAGATGCGCTTGCACCGGTTGACGGGGCTTGAGCAGGACAAGATCCTCAAAGAATACGAAGAGATTCTCGACAACATTCGTGAGTACCTCGAGATCCTCGGCAACCCGGAACGCCTGATGGCCGTTATCCGTGAGGAACTCGAAGCGATCAATGAACAGTACGGTGACGAACGCCGCACCGAGATTGTCGACTCGCAGGAAGATCTGACACTTGAAGACCTGATCAGTGAAGAAGATGTCGTCGTGACACTTTCTCACGAAGGCTACGTCAAGGCACAACAGTTGTCTGTATACCGCGCCCAACGTCGTGGCGGCAAAGGCAAGGCGGCGACCAGCGTCAAGGAAGAGGACTTCGTCGACAAACTGTTTATCGCCAGTACGCACGACACGATGTTGTGCTTCTCAAGTCGCGGCAAGGTCTATTGGAAGAAGGTTTACGAACTGCCGCTTGCCAGCCGTACGGCGCGCGGACGCCCGATTGTAAACCTGTTGCCACTTGAAGAAGGTGAGCGTATTAACGCTATTTTGCCGATCCGTGAATATGAGGAGAACAAGTACATCTTCATGGCGACAGCAAGTGGTACGGTCAAAAAGACCAGCCTGACAGATTTCTCACGACCGCGATCGAACGGCATAATTGCCATTGAGTTACGTGATAGCGATCAGCTTGTCGGCGTCGATATTACGCATGGTGATTCGGATGTACTGCTGTTTACCAGTGCCGGCAAGTCAGTACGCTTTAATGAAGAAAATGTACGTCCGATGGGGCGTACTGCCTGCGGTGTACGTGGCATCAAGTTACAAGATGGTCAGAAAGTGATTTCACTGATCATTGCTGAAGATGGCTACGTACTGACTGCGACAGAAAATGGTTACGGTAAACGCACCAAGATGGATGACTTCCCACAACATGGCCGTGGTGGACAGGGTGTGATTGCTATCCAGACGACTGAACGCAATGGTGATGTAGTGGGTGCAACCCTGGTTAAGGAGGGTGATGAGATTATGCTTATCACCAGTGGTGGAACCCTTGTCCGTACCAAGGCAGATGAAGTATCCATCGTGAGTCGCAATACACAAGGTGTGCGCCTCATCAGCCTCGGTGAAGGTGAGATGCTGTCTGGAATTGAGCGCATAGAAGACGTGCAGGGTGATGATGATAGTGAACCCGGTGCTGAAACAGCAGAGGAAGCACCTGCTGAATAGTTGCATTCCCGCATTTAGCCAAACGAATACAATTTTATAAACATTAGAATAATGAAAGGAGTGTGCAGTGGCACGCGTATATAACTTTAGTGCTGGACCGGCAACTTTGCCGCAAGCTGTAATTGAACGCGCTCGTGATGAAATGCTCGATTGGAATGGCAGTGGTATGTCTGTCATGGAAATGAGCCATCGCGGTAAGGAATACATGTCGATTGCCGCCCAGGCTGAAGCTGACTTGCGCGAGCTGATGGCGATCCCGGAAAACTACAAGGTCATGTTCCTGCAAGGTGGTGCGAGTTCACAATTTGCGATGGTGCCGATGAACCTGCTGCGTGGCAATAACAAGGCCGATTACATTAATACTGGCGCATGGTCGAAGAAGGCGATTGCTGAAGCAAAACGCTACTGCGATGTGAATGTGGCGGCAACAACTGAAGGCACAAACTTTTCAACTGCGCCATCACAAGATGAATTGAAGCTGGATACAGATGCGGCCTACATGCACTTTACGCCAAACGAGACAATCGGTGGTGTTGAGTTTTCATACCTTCCTGAAACAGGTGGTGTGCCGATTGTTGCGGATATGTCTTCAACAATTCTCTCACGCCCGATGGATGTCAGTAAGTATGGCGTTATCTATGCGGGTGCTCAGAAAAATATCGGACCTGCAGGTCTAACTGTCGTCATCGTCCGCGATGACCTTATTGGCGAAACCATTGAGGGCACCCCCTCAATGTTTAACTACAAGACCTTGTCTGATAATGACTCAATGTACAACACGCCACCAACCTACAGCTGGTACCTGGCAGGGCTGGTATTCGACTGGTTGAAACAAAACGGTGGCCTCGGTGCAATGGCTGAAATTAACGCGCGTAAGGCAAGTAACCTTTACGCGGCCATTGATGGATCAGACTTCTATGCGAACCCGGTTGAAGTGCAATCACGTTCCTGGATGAATGTACCGTTTACACTCGCCGATAGTGAGTTGGACAGTGTGTTTCTAGAAGAAGCGAAGGCCGAAGGCCTCGTGACATTGAAGGGGCATCGTTCAGTGGGTGGCATGCGTGCAAGCATCTATAACGCCATGCCGGAAGAGGGTGTGAATGCATTGATTGCCTTTATGGCAGATTTTGAAACGCGTCACGGTTAAAAAATTGCGCGGTCATAGAGAGGTGGCCGTGGTAGTCGATCAGGATAATAATTATGTACAAGATTCAGACACTCAATAATATTTCTATCGCAGGCCTTGAGCGCCTGCCGCGTGAAAGCTACGAAATTGCCTCCGAGATAGGTTCACCGGATGGGATTTTGCTGCGTTCATTCAATATGCACGAGATGGAAGTAGATACCAACGTTAAGGCGATTGGCCGAGCAGGTGCAGGGGTTAATAATATCCCGATCGATAAAATGACAGACAATGGCATTGCTGTATTCAATGCACCCGGTGCGAATGCGAATGCCGTTAAAGAACTTGTTGTCGCAGGTATGTTACTTGGCGCGCGTAATATCTGTCAGAGCTGGGAGTTTTCTCGTAATCTCGAAGGAACCGATGAAGAAATTCATAAACAGGTAGAAGCGGGTAAGAAAAACTTCGGCGGCTTTGAATTGCCTGGGCGGACATTGGGCGTTATCGGTCTTGGTGCGATTGGTATACTGGTTGCAAACGTAGCCTTGCGTATGGGTATGAAAGTTGTCGGCTATGACCCTGATATCACAGTACAAAGCGCCTGGAAATTGTCATCAGATGTGCAAAAGGCCAACAGTGTCGATGACCTGCTTTCACGTGTGGATTTTGTGACATTTCATGTGCCATTGGTTGATGCAACTAAAAACATGATTAACGCTGAACGTCTGAAGAATATGAAAGACGGCGTGACGATCATGAACTTTGCGCGTAACGGCATTATTGATGATGAAGCCGTATCAGAAGCCATTAAGGCCGGTAAAGTTAATGCCTATGTGTGTGATTTTCCGAGTAACCTGCTTAAACAGCATGAAAGGGTGATTACGTTGCCACATCTCGGTGCTTCGACGAAAGAAGCTGAAGATAACTGCGCGATCATGGTGGCTGAGCAGGTACGTGATTACCTTGAAAACGGTAACGTTACCAATTCGGTGAATTTCCCCGAGATGCAAATGCCTCGCAATGATGGTTTCCGCCTTGGTGTTGTAAATTCTAATGTACCAAATATGCTGGGACAGGTTTCAACAGCACTGGCAGATGCTGGCCTCAATATTATTGATATGTTGAACAAATCGCGTGGTGATATGGCCTATACACTGGTTGATGTTGACAGTGAAATTTCTGCAGACACGATCAGCGCAATCGAAGCCATTGATGGTGTGCTGTCGGTACGCGCAATATAATTACTGCCCTTAACTGAATATTTATGAGTAAAGAAACGACATTACCGGAAATTCGCAAGCAGATTGATTCACTGGATGAACAGATCCAGGAGTTGATTCGTCTGCGTGCGGAGTGTGCGTTAGACGTCGCCGCATCAAAACGTGCTGAGGCAGAGCATAGTGGTGTCCCGACGACAGACTTCTACCGTCCTGAGCGTGAGGCAGAAGTGTTACGCATGGTGCAGGCACGTAACAATGGTCCACTTGATGATGAAACCATTGCGCACCTGTTCCGTGAGCTGATGTCGGCATGTCTTGCACTGCAAGAGCCAATGAAAATTGCTTATCTCGGCCCAGAGGGTACGTTTACACAGGCAGCAGCGCTGAAACATTTTGGTCAAGGCATTCAAACGATGCCTCATGCAGCGATCGATGAAGTTTTCCGGGATGTCGAGGCAGGTAATTCAAACTACGGTGTCGTGCCGGTTGAAAACTCTACTGAAGGTGTAGTGAGTCACACGCTTGATATGTTTATGCAGTCATCGTTGCAAATCAACGGTGAGGTTGAATTGCGTATTCACCACAACCTGTTATCAACAAATGATTCATTAGAAGGGATTACAAAGGTGTATTCACATCAACAATCCCTGGCGCAGTGTCGTGAATGGCTGGATGCCAATCTGCCCAAGGCAGAGCGTGTTGCGTTGAGCAGTAACGCTGAGGCTGCAAGACGTGCAGCAGAAGAAAAGGGCAGTGCAGCAATTGCCAGTGATACGGCTGCGGGCATTTACAGGTTAAATATCGTTGCGGCGAATATAGAAGATGAGCCGGACAATACCACACGCTTCCTCATTATTGGGCGTAACCCCGTTGCAAGCAGTGGTAATGATAAAACAACACTGCTCGTTTCGATTGTAAACAAGTTAGCTGCCTTACATGAATTACTTGCACCGTTTGCCAATAACAATGTCAACCTGACACGTATCGAGTCACGGCCCTCTCGAAAGGGTATGTGGGATTATGTATTTTTCATTGATGTTGATGGTCATCGTGATGATGAGGCTGTTGCAAAGGCACTGTCTGAATTATCTGCAGAAGCGGCAATGTTAAAAGTTTTGGGTTCATATCCGAAGGCTGTCCTCTAGGTTCTGACGATGAACAAGCAAATAACTTCAACAGCGATTGATTCTCTCGCCTTGCCGGGTGTGCGCGGTCTTCGTCCCTATGAACCGGGTAAACCCATTGATGAACTTGAGCGTGAACTGGGTATCAGTGACATTATCAAGCTTGCGTCAAACGAGAACCCGCTTGGGGCTGGGCAACACGCCATTGCTGCAATTGAGCGTGAGCTCGTTGATCTTGCACGATACCCGGATGGCAACGGTTTTGCGCTTAAGCAAGTACTGGCCAATAAGCATTCTCTGAGTACGGATGGGATTACGTTAGGCAATGGTTCAAACGATATTCTTGAGTTTATTGCGCGTGCGTTTGTGGCACCTGATAACGAAGTGGTGTTTTCAGAACATGCCTTCGCGGTCTACCCGATTGTTACGCAAGCGGTTGGTGCAAAGGCAGTAATTGTCCCCGCGAAAAATTATGGTAATGATCTGGATGCTATTCTTGCGGCAGTGACGGATAAAACCCGGGTTATCTTTGTTGCCAACCCGAATAACCCGACCGGAAGTTGTGTTGCCGGGACAGAGTTGAAGGCATTTATCGAAAAGGTGCCATCACATGTATTGACGGTCCTCGATGAGGCGTACTTCGAATATGCGCAGGACCTGTTTCCTGGTTATGTCTCGGCAGAAAAATGGTTGGCAGATAATCCGAATTTAATCGTAACGCGTACATTTTCAAAAGCGTATGGACTTGCCGCATTAAGGATAGGGTATAGCCTGTCATCTCCGGACATTGCTGATTTTCTTAATCGTGTACGTCAACCATTTAATGTAAATAGTCTTGCAATGGCAGCAGCAGTTGCAGCAATTTCAGATGAAGAGCATCTTGCAAACAGCCTGGCAATGAACAGGTCTGGATTAAGGCAGTATGAGCAAGCTTGTGAAGAATTCGGGCTGGACTATATTTCGACAGCCGCAAATTTCATCAGCATCAATGTCAAGCAAAACGGCCGTGCAGTATTTGAAGCAATGCTGAAGAAAGGCGTTATTGTTCGCCCGGTCGATAATTATGCTATGCCAGATTTTATCCGTATCACCATTGGTACAGAGCCTGAGAACCGACGCTGCATTGAAGTATTGCGAGAGGTTCTGCAAGCATGATTACTAAGCTTTGCATTATTGGCGTTGGTTTAATTGGTGGATCGCTTGCGCGCGCACTGAAACAGGCCGAGTCTGTCGGGCATATCATTGGTTGTGGCCGCAATACTGAACACCTTGAGCGTGCGGTCGAGCTGGGTGTTATCGACAGTTTTGATGCGAACATTGAAACTGCTGTCAGTGATGCAGATGTCATCGTGCTTGCCGTGCCAGTGGGTTCAATGAAAGAGGTGTTTGCGAGCATCGATCCTGTCATGAAAGACACGGCCGTAATTACAGATGTTGGTAGTGTAAAGGGTAATGTTGTGCGTGATGCGCAGCAAAGTCTCATTACCAAGATGAATAATTTTGTGCCAGGTCACCCGATTGCCGGCACCGAAAAAAGCGGCGTGGAGGCCTCGTTCGCTGAGCTCTACAAAGGTCAACGTATTATCCTGACCCCACTTGAAAATACGGATCCAAATGCAACACGTATTATCACTGACATGTGGCATGCGACAGGCGCCGAGGTGACAGCATTATCTGTTGAACATCATGACGAAGTACTGGCGGCAACGAGTCACTTACCTCATGCACTGGCCTATACGTTGGTTGATACACTTGCACATATGCATGAACGACGTGAAATTTTCCAGTTTGCGGCGGGTGGTTTCAAAGACTTTACACGTATCGCATCCAGTGATCCGAAAATGTGGCATGACATTTGTCTTGCCAATCGCGATGCTTTGTTAGAAATGTTGCAACGTTATAGCAATGATCTGAAGCAGTTGACCGATGCAATTGAAAAAGGCGACAGTGATTTTATCCTGAATATGTTTAATCGTGCCAAATCAGCACGCGATCAGAATTGTTGAGTTGTAGATTATGAGTGGTTCTAAAAATACAGTCTTTATCGCGCAGCCAGGTGGAAAGTTAACTGGAAACCTGCGTGTGCCGGGTGATAAATCAATTTCTCATCGCAGCATCATGTTGGGGTCACTCGCGGAGGGCATAACGGATGTATCCGGCTTTCTCGAGGGTGAAGATTGCCTCTCCACAATGCGCGCATTTCGTGCCATGGGTGTTGAGATCGAACACCTTGGCGAAGGTAATGTCCGAATTCACGGTGTAGGTCTGCATGGTTTGAAGCAACCAGAAGGTCCTCTCGATCTGGGTAATTCAGGCACATCCATGCGACTGATGGCCGGGCTGTGCGCGGGGCAAGCTTTTGAAGTTACCTTAACCGGTGATTCATCGCTAAATACACGCCCGATGCGACGTGTGACTAACCCGCTTGAACAAATGGGCGCAGTCATTTCAGGAACTGAAAAGGGTACACCACCCCTGACGATTAGTGGTGGGGAAGCACTTAAGGCAATGGACTACACGTTACCAATGGCGAGTGCGCAGGTGAAATCATGTGTATTACTGGCAGGTATGTATGCCGAAGGCAAAACCTGCGTCACCGAACCTGCACCGACCCGTGATCATACCGAACGGATGCTTAACGGCTTCGGCTATAAAGTAGGCCGAGAGGGTGCCACATGCTGCCTGACAGGCGGTGGAAAACTAACCGCGACATCGATTGATGTTCCTGCCGATATTTCGTCAGCGACGTTTTTCATGGTTGGGGCATCGATTGCCGAGGGGTCTGATATCCTTTTAGAAAATGTGGGAATTAATCCGACCCGTGACGGCGTCATCAGTATTCTGAAGCTGATGGGTGCGGACATTACCCTCGAGAACGAACGTGATGTTTGTGGTGAGCCCGTTGCAGATATTCGGGTGCGTTCCGCCCAGCTAAAGGGCATTGATATTCCGGAAGAACTTGTTCCACTTGCGATAGATGAATTCCCCGCCATCTTCGTTGCGGCTGCTTGTGCTGAAGGCACAACACGGCTGACGGGCGCTGAAGAGCTCCGCGTCAAGGAAAGTGACCGTATACAGGTCATGGCCGATGGACTGGAGGCGCTGGGGATCACTGTTCAGCCTACGCCTGATGGTATCGTCATCGAACCGGGCCAGTTTACCGAGGGTAGCGTCGATAGCCACGGCGATCACCGTATTGCAATGTCATTCAGTATGGCAGCATTACGCGCCAGTGGACCAATCACCATTGGTGATTGCGACAATGTGAATACTTCTTTCCCCCGGTTTATCGATCTGGCCTGTCAAAGCGGCCTGAATATATCAGATAAATAACCTCTAATAATAATTATAAGTTATTTAAATATAAGGAAATAACGCATGCTATCCAGCTTGTCTCAAGCTATTCCCGTGATCACCATTGATGGTCCAAGTGGCTCCGGAAAAGGCACTATCAGCCAGAAAATAGCGGCCGAACTGGGTTGGCGTTACCTCGATAGCGGTGCCCTGTACCGGTTGCTGGCACTTGCGGCGCAGCACCATAGCATCGAGTTGACGGACGAAACCTCACTTATTCCCCTGGCCGAGCATCTTGATGTGGAATTTGACCACAACAAGGGGGTTTTACTTGAAGGTGAACCGGTCGATGACATGTTGCGTACCGAGCAAACCGGCAATGCGGCCTCGATAGTCGCTGCATTACCAGGTGTACGCGCCGCCCTGTTAAACCGTCAGCGAGCCTTCCTTGAAGAGCCGGGGCTGGTTGCCGATGGACGCGATATGGGGAGTACCGTTTTTCCTGATGCCGAGGCGAAAATCTTCCTTACCGCGAGCGCCGGTGCAAGGGCTGAAAGACGCTATAAACAGTTGAAGCAGAAGGGGTTTGATGTTAACCTCGCACATCTTTTGCAGGACATCGAACAGCGCGACCAGCGTGACACCGAGCGAAGTAGCTCACCCATGCAGGCGGCAGACGATGCGATTGTAATTGATACCACTCCGTTGACGATCGACGAAGTGGTAAAACAAGTTCTGGAACATTGCCAAGCAGTGATTCCAGGTTGAGGAAACACCGTTCAGTCTTCACACCTTAGAGCTTTAAGGACTGATGCCCGACCTCTTTTAATTTCGGCACGGTAATGTTGTATTTTCAGGTTTATATTCATGAGTGAATCTTTTGCAGAACTCTTTGAACAGAGTTTAGTTTCCGACAAGATGCGTCCCGGCGCCATTATTAATGGTGTAGTCATGGACGTGAATGATGATTTTGTCATCGTCAATGCTGGTTTGAAGTCAGAGGGTGTTATCCCGCGTTCGCAGTTCCTTGATGTGAATGGTGATATTGAAGTCCAGATTGGTGATGAAGTTGATGTTGCACTCGATGCCGTTGAAGACGGTTTCGGTGAAACACGACTGTCGCGTGAGAAGGCCAAGCGTAACGTCGCATGGATCAATCTCGAAGCCGCGCACGAAAAGAATGATACGGTTACCGGTGTCATCACAGGTAAGGTCAAGGGTGGCTTTACAGTTGAAGTCATGGATATCCGTGCCTTCCTGCCAGGTTCACTGGTTGATGTGCGCCCAGTTCGTGATACAACTTACCTCGAAGGTAAGCCACTTGAATTCAAGGTGATCAAGCTTGATCGCCAGCGTAATAACGTTGTTGTTTCCCGCCGTGCAGTGGTCGAAACTGAATCAAGTGCAGAACGTGATGAACTGCTTGCTAACCTGCAGGAAGGTCAGAGCGTCAAGGGTATCGTTAAGAACCTGACCGACTACGGTGCATTCGTTGACCTCGGCGGTATTGATGGTCTGCTGCATATTACTGATATGTCATGGAAGCGCATTAAGCACCCAAGTGAAATTGTTAACGTTGGCGATGAAATTGACGTTAAGGTTCTCAAGTTCGACAAGGACAAGAGCCGCGTTTCACTGGGTCTGAAGCAACTTGGTGATGATCCATGGATCGACATTGCACGCCGTTACCCAGAAGGTACACGCCTGTTTGGTAAGGTCACAAACATTGCTGACTACGGTTGCTTTGTTGAGATTGAATCCGGTGTTGAAGGCCTTGTTCACGTTTCTGAAATGGATTGGACCAACAAGAACATCCACCCATCCAAGGTTGTTCAGTTGGGTGATGAATTGGAAGTTAAGGTTCTGGATATCGACGAAGAACGTCGCCGCATCTCAATGGGTATGAAGCAGTGTCAGTCAAACCCATGGGAAGACTTTGCAGTGAACAACAACAAGAACGACAAAGTTATCGGTACAATCAAGTCAATTACCGACTTCGGTATCTTCCTCGGCCTTGACGGTGGTATAGATGGACTGGTCCACCTTTCTGACATCAGCTGGAACCTCAGCGGTGAAGAAGCCATTCGTAACTACAAGAAGGGCGAAGAACTGGAAACAGTTGTCTTGTCTGTTGACCCTGAGCGTGAGCGTATCTCACTCGGCATCAAGCAGATGGAAAAGAACCCGTTCTCGAATTACGTTGCTGATCACACCAAGGGCAGTGTCGTTAAGGGTATGATTGTCGAAGTGGATGCCAAGGGTGCCCGCGTTGATCTTGGCGAAGGTGTAGAAGGTTACATCCGTGCCTCTGACCTGGCGCGTGACCGTGTTGAAGATGCGCGTACTGTTCTGACCGAAGGTGAAGAGCTTGAAGCCAAGTTTGTGGGTGTGGATCGCAAGAACCGCACTATTACACTGTCGATCAAGGCGAAAGACACAGATGATGAAGCCGCTGCGCTGAAAGATTACGAAAGCAGCTCTGATTCAATGCGTACGACCTTGGGCGATATCTTCAAGGAACAGATGGAAAATAACGACTAGTCGTCTAGACTTAGAGCAACTCCCGGTGTAGCAGGGGCTACACCGGGCATTGCCAACTAATAATAAAGCGGGAATCAAAACAATGACAAAATCCGAATTGATTGAAATCCTTGCACGTAAGCAAAATCAACTTCCTTATAAGGATGTCGAACTTGCGGTTAAAACACTTATCGAGCAAATGAGTCAGTCCCTGGCAACAGGCAATCGTATCGAGATACGTGGCTTTGGCAGTTTTTCACTGCATTTTCGTCCACCTCGCATTGGCCGTAATCCCAAAACGGGTGAGTCTGTTTCATTGTCTGGAAAATATGTTCCGCATTTCAAACCAGGCAAGGAATTACGTGAACGCGTAAATGCAGCAGCAGGCAGTAACGCTATTGTTGAAGTCTAATCGCGCTGGCAGTCCAGTAAGCGGGTAGCACAGGTATACGTGCTATGTTGTATTTCTGACACATAATTAGTAACGGCGGCTAGAATGACCCGTTTGATTAGTGCATTTATTATCCTGTTGATAGTATTGCTGGTCGTATTATTCGTTGTCTTTAACGCGGATAAAGTAGCGATAGATTTATATTTTTTCCAGACTCCTCCCATCTCCCTGGGTGCACTTTTCGTGATTGCGATAGCGATAGGCACCGTTATTGGTATGTGTTCCAGTTTATTCGTTATCTTGTCTTCACGGCGGGAAGTTTCAAAGTTACGTCGTAGCATTAAGCAGACTGAACTGGAAGTGATGAATCTGCGCTCGATCCCCATCAAGGACAAGCATTAGAATGCCTGAATTACCGCCGCTACCGGTATTGATTGCATTAGTTGCTATCCTTCCACTTGCTGCCCTATCAGGCTGGCTCATTGCACAACGTGGCATAAAAGCTGCGAAAGTAACAAAGCGTCCTGATTTATCATCAGATTATTTCAGGGGCCTTAACTTCCTGCTTAATGAACAGCCGGATAAAGCGATTGAAGTCTTTATTCAAATGCTCGAAGTTGATAGCGAGACGGTTGAAACTCACCTTGCACTGGGTAATCTTTTTCGTCGTCGTGGTGAAGTCGACAGGGCGATCCGAATTCACCAAAATATTATTGCGCGCCCAACCTTAAGCAGAGAACAGCGATCACTAGCTCTGTATGAACTCGGGCAGGATTACATGACGGCAGGATTATTGGACCGTGCGGAAAACCTTTTCCAGGAATTGATCGAACTGGGGGAATACAAGACAGAGGCACTCAAACAATTACTTGATATTTACGAACAGGAGAAGGACTGGCAGAACGCGATCGACATTGCAAAGCAGTATGAGTTTACTTCAGGTGTCAGAACTTCAACCGTTATTTCACATTACTACTGTGAATGTGCAGAGCAGCTAATTCAGAAAAACGATCTGCGTACTGCCCGTCAAATGGTTAAAAAGGCACTAACGGTCGATAAGAACTCTGTGCGGTCAAGCTTGTTATTGGGTCAGCTCGATATGTTGGCGGGTGATTGTAAGTCGGCAATTCGCGCGTACAAAAAAGTTGAAAAGCAGGATGCTGAATACCTGCCTGAAATCATTGAGCCGCTTGAAAGTTGCTTTCGTTCGGCGGGTGAACTGGATGAGTTTAAAACATACCTCAACGAGCTCTTGCAGCGTTACGGTGGTGTGACGGTTATGTTAAGCCTGGCTTCCGTTTTTAAACAGGAACAAGGTGAGCGAGAAGCAACAAACTTTATTATTGATGAGCTTCGCAAACGTCCATCAGTACGCGGTTTGGAAAGACTGGTTGCCTATAATATGCAGGGTACCGAAGGTGCGGCGAAAGACAACCTGTACATTCTTAATGAACTGATTAAAAAACTACTCAAGATTAAAGCATTATATAAATGTCGATCTTGTGGCTTTGAAGGCAAGACACTGCACTGGCATTGTCCGAGCTGTAAACGCTGGAACACGGTAAAACCGATCCAGGATATTGTAGAAACATAAGCGAAAATAATATGAATACATCACGCGTTATTGTTGCACTTGATTTTGCTGATGCCTCATCTGCGATGGCATTGGTTGACCGGCTTGAGCCTGGAAGTTGTCGCTTAAAAGTAGGTAAAGAAATGTTTACCCGCCTGGGTCCACAATTCGTCGAGACCCTTGTCAGCAGGGGTTTCGATGTATTTCTTGATCTGAAGTTTCATGATATTCCAAATACAGTTGCGGGTGCATGTGCTGCTGCGTGCGACTTGGGTGTTTGGATGATGAATGTGCATGCCAGTGGTGGTCGCCGTATGATGGAAGCCGCACGTGAGGCCATCGAAAAATCATCACATCAACCACTGCTAATTGCGGTCACAATTTTGACCAGCCTTGATGAAAATGATATTCATGAAGTGGGCTACCAGGGTAGCCCGGCAGACAATGTATTAAATCTTGCCAGCCTGACTCAGAAGGCGGGGCTGGATGGTGTTGTATGCTCGCCAAAAGAAGTTATAGCACTGCGTGATTCACTGGGTAAAGACTTTCAGCTTATCACACCGGGGATTCGCCCAGCCGGTTCTGCTGCCGATGATCAACGTCGTACACTTACACCCGCAGAGGCCATATCAGCGGGTTCAAGTTACCTTGTCATGGGGCGCCCGATTACACAGGCTGACGACCCGATGAGTGTTTTACTTACAACAGAATCAGAAATCGCTTCCATAAAATGATTTGACGATCTTCATCACACGACGTATCTTTGAATTACCGGCAGGACGCTGGTAACCAATAATAATCACAATGGAGGTGATATATGAAGCTTTCCCATCTTGTAACTGCACTCCTAATGCTTGTATCAACGGCAGTGCTGGCGGTGCAACCCGTTAACATTAACACTGCTGATGTTCAGACCCTGTCTGACTCTATCAAGGGCATTGGTCCATCCAAGGCACAGGCAATCGTTGCTTATCGCACCAAGAACGGTCCATTTCAAAATATCAATGACTTGGCATTAGTTAAAGGGATCGGCACAAAAACAGTACAAAAGAACAAAGGGAATCTAACACTGGGATCGACCAAGCAGAACACGTCAGAGTAGCCCTGACTGACCGAATACAGGTTAATAGCAAGGACGCTATTTATGCCTGTATGAAGCCGGGTTAGTGGGGCAAGGATGCATCAACGCTTTCCCGGTATCATGGCGGGCACCCTCGGGTGTCCGTTTTTTATGTGTAATCTATTGTTATTTGAGTATAATTGAGCGAAATATAACGAAAAATCACTACGCATGGATAAAAATACCTCTCCAGACAATCGCTCTAGTAATACGGTCTGGCATAACGCGACTGTCACACGCGAGCGACGTGAGAGCCTGGCTGAGCACAGCGGTTTATTGCTCTGGTTCACGGGGCTTTCGGGCTCAGGCAAGTCAACCCTGGCACATACTGTCGAAGAACGGCTACATAACATGGGCTGCAGGACTTACGTGTTTGACGGCGATAATGTTCGTCATGGCCTGTGTAGTGACCTGGGCTTCTCGGAAGATGATCGCAAAGAAAACATACGCCGCATTAGCGAAATGTGTAACCTGTTTCTCGATGCCGGCGTGATTGCGTTAACGGCCTTTATTTCACCTTCGGAAGAAGACCGTAGTAAGGTCAAGCAATTAACCGGTGATGATTATTTTGAGATCTATTGTGACTGCCCAATTGAAGTTTGTGAACAACGGGATGTGAAAGGCTTGTATAAGCGGGCGCGTGCAGGTGAGATCAAAGACTTTACCGGTATATCCGCACCGTATGATGTGCCCAAGCAGCCAGACCTGGTTGTTGATACGAGTGGTGAGCGCCCACTTGAAGAGTGTGTTGATCAAGTGATCCAGACGCTTGTCGAAAGGATAGGTATTAAATCATGAAAGTTTTGGTAACAGGCGGTGCCGGATTTATTGGTTCGGCTGTGATCCGGCTATTGATCGAAGAGACCGAACACACTGTCGTGAATGTGGACAAGCTTACCTATGCAGGAAATCTCGAGTCACTTCACGAAGTTGACAGTCATGAGAACTACCACTTCGAGCAGGTCGATATTTGTGACCAGTCAGGCATAGAAACATTATTTAGCAAATACCAACCTAATGCAGTCATGCACCTTGCGGCAGAATCACATGTCGATCGTTCCATTACTGGGGCTGCCGATTTTATTAATACGAACATAAACGGTACGTTTATACTGCTTGAGGTGGCCCGACAGTATTGGTCAGGCCTGGACGAAGCTAGCCAGAAAGATTTCCGTTTTCACCACATTTCGACAGACGAGGTCTACGGCAGCCTTGATGACGGTGGAATGTTTACCGAGTCAACTGCTTACGATCCAAGCTCGCCATATTCTGCGAGTAAGGCGGCATCTGATCACCTGGTGCGCGCATGGCACCGTACTTACGGTATGCCGGTATTGTTAACAAATTGCTCAAATAACTATGGTCCTTACCAGTTCCCTGAAAAGTTGATTCCACTCATTATTCTCAATGCATTACAGGGTAAGCCCCTGCCAATTTACGGTGAAGGTAACCAGGTGCGTGATTGGCTCTATGTTGAGGACCATGCACGCGCGTTATTCAAGGTATTACAGGAAGGCGAGGTAGGGGAGACCTATAACATCGGTGGTCATAATGAAAAGACCAACCTTGAAGTCGTGACAACAATTTGCGGGATTCTTGATGAATTGGTACCGGAACATCCGGATGGCGTGACTGTATATAGTGATCTGATAACACATGTGGCTGATCGACCTGGTCATGACCTGCGTTATGCTATCGATGCAGAAAAGATAAATTCAGACCTCGGCTGGGTCCCCGCAGAAACATTTGAAACAGGTCTAAAAAAGACCATTGATTGGTATTTGCAAAACTCTAGCTGGTGTCAGCGTGTGCAAGATGGCAGTTACCGTGGTGAACGGCTTGGTTTGATCGGGGAAGGGTAGTCATGGAACGTAAGGGTATAGTACTGGCGGGCGGTTCAGGCACACGGTTGTTCCCACTGACCAGTGCGATCAGTAAACAATTACTGCCGGTCTATGATAAACCAATGGTTTATTACCCGATTGCCACACTTATGCTGGCCGGCATTAAGGAGATCCTGGTGATCTGCATGGGTAACCAGCTGCAACTCTTTAAAAACCTGCTCGGTGATGGCTCAGCCTGGGGGATTTCCCTTGAGTATGCTGTACAGGATGAACCAAATGGTATTGCTGAAGCTTTTATTATTGGCTGCGATTTTATTAGAGATGCACCTGTTGCACTAAACTTGGGTGATAACATTTTCTACGGCCATGGGCTTGAACAGGACTTGATGGCCGCTACAGAACGTACCGAGGCGACAGTATTTGCCTATCATGTCCGTGACCCGCAGCGCTATGGCGTAGTCGGTTTTGACAATGAAGGGAACCCCTCATCGATTGTTGAAAAACCCGAAACCCCAGCATCGAATTACGCCGTGACGGGTTTATATATGTACAGTAACGATGTAGTTGAAGTGGCCAAATCAATAACGCCTTCTGCACGCGGTGAGCTGGAGATTACCGATATCAACCAGTATTATCTCGAATCCCAATCTCTGGATATTGCCAAGCTTGGCCGAGGTGTTGCGTGGCTGGATACGGGCACACTCGAGAGCCTTAATCAGGCTGCAAATTTTATCGAAACAATTGAAAAACGTCAGGGCTTGAAAGTTTGTTGCCCAGAAGAAATAGCTTGGCGAAAAGGTTTTATCAGTGATGATGAATTTTCCATGCTCGCTGCATCAATGGGTAAATCAGAATACGGTCAGTATCTTAAAGAACTACTGAATGCGAATGTATTGTGAAAGTCATTAAAACTGATATTGAAGGCGTATTGATAATTGAACCGCGCGTGTTTGGTGATGACCGGGGGTTTTTCTACGAGTCATATAACCAGCAACGTTATAGCGAATCAGTTATCAATACAACGTTTGTTCAGGATAATATATCCATGTCAG
>Ga0316207_10001973_pt1 | contig 22711 bp, 24 predicted proteins | sample 6weekpyrite_MG_FD_204943 | JGI IMG/M metagenome (GOLD analysis project Ga0316207, IMG submission 204943) | Microbial mat bacterial communities from mineral coupon in-situ incubated in ocean water Damariscotta River, Maine, United States -... | ecosystem: Environmental > Aquatic > Marine >...
TTTACCAAAGTTTTCGAAGAGAAATAATGGCTGGGGTTTTGTCTTAGGTGATGAAATGGAGAAATGGTTTAGACCTGACTTACCTGTTGCTCTACCGATGAATGATTTGTTTGGTACTGGATTCGCTACTTCTATTAAAGACAACAAGCCATATAATTTGAGAAATACAATTTGGGTATTTACCAGTAATTACGAGGCGGAATATCTTACATCTTTAGCGGTTAAGTACCGTGACGATCCCAAGAAGCTAGAAAACCAAGCTAGAGCGGTTATTAAGGATAACCTTTGTTCCCCTGAATTTTTGGAGCGTGTTAAAAAAGTATTGGTGATGGAACCTATTTCTCAAGAGGTTGCAGTTACTATTGCCCAACGTGCAGTCGATAAAGTTATTTCCAAACACAGTGTTAAGGTCGAAGAATTTGATAGCAAAATAATTTCAAAGGCAATAATCGACTCAAACCCCGAGCAACGTGGTGCCCGAGCTATTTTCTCATGGGTAAATGAACATGTTTCTATGCCTCTTAACGAAGCTGATGAAGATGAAGCGGCTTCGGTTAAATTACTCATGGGCGAAAGTGAGGTGCGTGCGGAAATAGTTAGATACAGAGATGACGAGCATGTCTAGTAAGCCTGCTATGTTTCGCAATTGGCTTTCTAACGTATTCCAGGCAACCAAGAATAAAATCGGGGCAAAACCGATTCTTTTTACCGTTGGAATAATTGCTGTAGTAGCCGCTCTTATTCTTTCGCCCTGGAAGCCTGTTGCACATTGGGTCAAGGCGCGTGTAGCTTCGTTTACCGCGCCTTCTGTGGCTGTCGCTACTAGCGCTACACTGACGCCCAGCAAAGTAAGTGCAACCGCAGTTGCCAAAGAAAACGCACCAACGAGCACCGTTGCAGTATCAACACCTTCTGGTGAAGTCTTTGTTCCCGCCAAACCTATTTTTATAGAGCCTCCCAGGCGTCATATAGCGATTGAAAGGCAGCAGCCTTATTCAAGGCGCACTTGGGAAGATTTCAATCCATCTCGCAAAGGGGTGGTTGTTTCCCGTGTTGAATTCGTTGATGAGGAAACGGTAACAGAGGCTTATTCACTATCAGGGGGTAATACCTATGGCAATTAATCGCCTGATTGAATTCAATGTAATGACTCAAGCGCTCTTATGGTGCTGCTACTTCATTCTTAAGTGGCATGTGGCTTTTGATGCCACTTATGAATTCTATGTCTATTCTCAACCGCTTTTTTATTTCTATGCAGCTGGCTTGGTTGCAACGGCTTGGTTAGTTCTCTCCGGTTTTCGTGTTGTTTTTAGAAGTGGCTTAGGTCGTCGCGCTGACCGTGCGGCGAAAAGTCGCGGTTATTAGAAGGAGGTTTTTTTATGGATGAATTTGATTTGCATAGTCAATATTTCAGGCGTCTATCGTTGATGACTCGTGAGAAACGCCAAGTTTTAATTGACGCTTGCCAAGAACTCATGGGTGAACATGCGTGTTAGAGCGCGACGTTGATTGTGGCGTGCCAGTAACGCGGGACCATTCCGGGTTTTCTACTCGTTACAATGGTCCTGAATACACAGCTTTTGAATTAGGCCGTTTTGGTGCTTATCGAGGTTTGCTTTCTGTTGATAGTGATTACACCAAAATGGAGGCGTTCTTATCTCGTCATGCTCGTTTGGAGCCTCCGAGGGGCAAAGCTAAGAATCCAAGCCTTGTTGTTGATGTTCGAGGGGCTAGGCGACATTTAGAAGCCAAAATCAAAGATGAAAATTTAGGGTTTACTGACCGCTTTCTTGCTCGTCGAGCTTTTCGTTCTACCGTTGACCGTTTGCATGCCCAAGGGGCTAAGCAAAAGGGTGTTGGTCAGATTACTTTGAATTGGAAACAACGAAATCGGTTTCTAAATCGCAAAGCGCCTTGGTCGTCTACCCAGAATGAAAGGTCTCAGCAGGTTGCTTCACCTCATAGGCTAAAACAGCAGTCAATTACACAATATCTTCATGATATTAATGTGCCTGAAGCTCATAGAGCCGATTTTCGGTTGTCGCAGATAGTCGCAATGGGCGAGCAAAAACGAACTACCATTTTATACAACCCTGAAAAACACGGCGGTAACCTTGCCAAGCAACATCGGCGTTATCTCACCAAGCTCGTGCAAGATGAGCATAACCCAGGGGTGAAACTCAAAAACGGTTGTTTTGTTATTAATCGAGAAAAAGCGCTTACCGCTATTTCTGTTCGTAGAAATGCCGAGCAAGTTTATCTACTGAAGCAGGGCGAAACAGCAAAGCTTCATGCCTCAGTTGTTGAGCGCTATCGTCGCTTTGGCATTCCGGAACCAGACGGCTCCAGACTATTAGATACCAGCAAAGCCAAGGACCAAGGGAAACTCATTTGGTCCTTAGAGCGTGCAGCTGTCGAGAATCCTGGCTCCGTTAAACTGGAAAAACCTGGTGTTTATTCTCTATCGTTGGAGCAATGCCAACAACATCATTTTCCAGGTACTCGAAAGTGGGCAGAGCAAATGCCGGAACGTTACCCCGGCCTTAATCGCGAGGTTAGCGGATTGCGATTAAGGCCGGAGGCACTGCTACAAGTTCGAATCAAAGGTAATCCGGATAAGAATACCGCGCCTTTGCGTGATGATTTGGCACCATCAACGAAAGCAACTTACAGCAGCGTTTCGAAACGTCTTGCTGATATACCCGTTGAACAGCTCCCCAAATATTTAGCTGAACGCTCAGACACACTAAGCAAGTCCGGCTGGTGGGTTGAGCATGGTTGTGCTCGTCGCCAATTACGTGCGCTTGAGATGGTTGCAGGAAAGCAAGGTAATCATGCTTTGCGCCAGCAACTCTTTGAGGTTCGTAGTGGGCTCGAAAAAATGCAATGGAGCGCTTGCCGTTCGGTTTCGTTAAGTCCGAAACAGAATGCAGCAAAGCAACCTATTGACTCGCAAGTGTTTGAGCATTTGCTCGAAAACACTCGCCGTAGTGATTTGGAGCTACATGATTCCTTGGTCATTACTAATGCAACGGGTCTTCGGCCCGCTGAGCTACAGCAAGGCGTTCGCCTATCGCATGTGGCTGGTAATACCTTCAATGTGCATATCTCAACCGCGAAAAAGGCTGAAGGTTTGGCAGGGGAGGGGGCTTTGTTTGCAGTAGATAAAGGTATCGACCGAACGCTAGAGGTTACGGACCATCGCCTTATTGAAGTAGCAGCCCGTCATGATGGCTATTTTGTTCCTGAGTCTTCCAAAGACCATCTTCGCTTGCGCTTAGTCGAAGCGCGTAAAGACGTTCCAGGTGCAGAAAACATCAGCGCTTACTCATTTAGAAATCAATTCAAATCCAATTTGGAAAATCAGGGCCTAGAGCGCAGTGAAATCGCTTTGCGCATGGGTCATAAATCAGAGAGGTCACAAGATGAATACACAGTCGAGATATAAAGTGCTCGAAATGTTGAGCATAACGAAAGGTGCAACTACTAACCAAATATCACAATACCTTTACGGTGATGATACTGCTGACCATTGCCGTTCCGCTAGGCGGTTACTAAATCGTATGTTGAAAGGCAAGTTCGTTCGTTGGATTGGAAAAGCTCATATGGCTGCAACTGGTCGTCCACAGATGGTTTGGGACTTGAGTTCTAATGGAGCACAATTAATTGGATGTTCATTTTCTAATAAACCCAAGGAGTTTGAATTTCTTCAAAAGTCATTATTGAGGTCTGAGTATTACATAAATAATTTAGGTGAGTTTCCTGCTAAATTTGAGAACCGGCATAAAATATTTGAGTATTTTGGGGTAACATGGCCTTGGATAAATGGCGATAAATATCGGAATGAAGTAGGTGCTCTGGTTTGCGTTCATGAAAACCATGTTTATCTAATTTTACCCATCATTGATCCCCTGGAAGTTTCGGACCTGTTTTCTGATTTGTATCAATTTCGTTGGGTAACTAAGCCTAACTACAATCTTGTTTTGATGACTCTTGCAGCTCAAAGCGATGTTATTCGTGATGAGTTTGAGGCCATTAGAAATGGTAGTAAATTTGGTAGCGCGGTAAGCCAGTCGCCAGAGTTATCACCTACTGTGTTTGAGACCTCAGTTGTGAGAGTGACCCTTAACGATAGAGTTCATGACCCGAAACCATCTGTTTCTAGTCCGGAACTAGCTGTGGAGGGTCCGTAATGTCTACTTTTTCTTTTATAAATGTGCGGCTTATGCCTGGTACGAGCTGCTTACGCTGCTCGCACGGGCCGAAATACGGCCTCGATGCAGCAAAGCTGCATCCCAGCTTTACGAACAAGTCTGGCCTGCGGCCACTCCTTCGCAAAGCGTTTTTGTTCTTTTTCTTTTTTTCATTAATAGGCTGCGCCTCTACTCGTGATAGGTCTGATATTGTGCCGAATAATTGGGGCGTTGTTGACGATACGGTTGATATTTCTGACATCGCTAAGGTGCTTCGAACCAATCCAGTTAGAAGTTATTCGAATAGCCCTTTTGTATTTTCGTTGTTAGCTACAGAAACAATTAAATATGAATTAGACGGTTTAATTGTTTTAAAAGTGGTTCTTGATTTAGCCGTTCTAAATACTGGTGATGAGCCTAACTATATTGGATATTTCACCGATGCAGCTCGCAGTTATGTTTACTATGAATCTGGAGGTGGGCATTCTGAAACAAATGTTATTGGCGTTAATGCTTGTAGGTATGACGATTATTACAATTACGAATGCCCCAAAACTGTTGTAGGCCCTGCTCAGGTTCTAACGTTCCGCGTAATGTCTGGCCCTATTTATATTGAGGCAATGCCTAAGCAAAGTAGTCTTTCTTTTAGAGGCAATTTTTGGGCAAAGCCTAGCCTTGGTAAGTACAAGGGTTGGGAAGTTAACTTAGATTTTCGTGGTGTTCCCATTTATGGCAATGGTTTGGCCCCAGAAATAAAACCAAAATCAATAGAGCAAAAGCCTGTTGAACATGAAACAGATTGTTTTACGTTTGATACTGATTGTGAAGTTACCTGACGGACTCATTTATTTTGAATTTTTGGAGGTAGACGTGTTTTTAATCAAAGTTAAATTGTATTTATTGTTGATAACACTTTTTACTGCTGGCTGTGGAACTATGAATGTTTTTGGGACCAAGAGAACGATAGGTGGTCAGGAGGTAAACGAAACAAAATTGATTAATCCAGAAATTGCCTCAATAGATAGGGCAATTATGTATCAAGGAAATCAATGTGAGAACTATTATTCCGATGGTCGAGCTTCAAAAGAGAGCTGTAAAAAACTATACGAGCTACAAAAACTGAGGGGACATCTTCTCAGCAACTCTTTAGAAGCCCAGCGAAAGAAAAATTCAATAGCAGAAAGCGCTATTGAACTCGGTAAAAAATCATCCTGGGATTGGCCGTCTATTGGACTTTCAGTGGCATTAGCTATGTTCTTTTGGTTGTAGCATTGGTTGTTATGGCTCATTCGGCCCGAAACAGCCTGCTTACGCTTACTACTGGCATAAAGGTCTACTCGCTGCGCTGCGTTCCACCTTGACGCCAGCAGTAAGCTCCAGCGTTCGGTCAATTATGGCCGAATGAATTACTTTCTTTTCAAGAAAAGGATATTTGATAATGAAAAAATCGTTTGTAGCGGTAATACCGTTTGTTTTCTCGTGTGTATCAATTGGACACGCATCACCTCCAACATTTGAGGAAATTCAAGGCACCTGGCATCTGGACTTAGGAGCTACAACAAGCACCTGTGATTTAGAGAGTGCCGAAAGTATGGAATCGCAAGAGCTGATTATTACCGATAATCCCGGATACGCTTTTAATGCAATCTCATCAGAAAACAATGTTGATATTTCTTGGCGTGGTCGTATTCAGAAGGATGGAGATATCTACTTTTTAAATGAAGATAGAGTTTTTGACGGTGTTTTCTGTAGTGATGAGAGCACAGCCACTGGAGGAGACTTTCTAATCATTTACCCTAGTAGGTCTGCCGGGGTCGTGCGTGTCTTTAAGTGTGGTGATGAAGTCTATTGTAGCTCGGTGTCTGAAGGTGTTGCTTATCGAGTGAAAGGGCCTTAATGGAGGAGTGTTCCTTTCGGCACTTAGCGGACGCACAGAAAAAAGCCCCGCGTGGGGGTTTTTGAGATCCGAGCACAATTGAAAAGTTGTTCGTTTTTAGCTGCTTTGTGTCTAGTAGCACTGGCATGTGGGGCTAGGTTGCCCGTCCTGACATAAAATCCATCCGGTATAATGGCACTGATTTCTTCCTAGATAGTCCTTAGAAATTCCTCCATGATAAGAGCAGCACCCCTGAGTATCGACAAACGAATTATTGTTAGGCAGTGGCCCAGAAGTATTATTGTTTTTGTTTTGCAGCGTCTGAGCGTAAGCGCTGACTCCAAGGGCCAAGCCAGTTCCCAAGACTCCAACAACCTTTTTTAATAGCTGCTTTTTTTGAATGAGCTCTTGAGCATATTCACGATCCATTTCAAGATGGGGGGCATTTTGGGGTCTATGCAAAACATATGAATAAGTCTGTTTGCCCTTGCACAGTTGGATAGGTCCAGAAGATGATATCTTGGCCCCGCTTTTCCATTGCGCGGTGACTCCTGTAACCTTTAAGCATCCATTTTTCATGTGCTCGACATTGGGATTGTAGCTAGCCGTGACGGGAGCCTTTCCGATGACAGTGTTTGTTCCCTGTTCGACAATCTGAGCCCCTGCTGGATAAGTGATGTATTTCACTTTGTAATAGCACCCACTTAGAGATAGGGTTGCAAGAGAATACAGGAGCAGCTTAACAATCATCAGGGGTATTCCGCGCACATAGGGTTTGAAGATTGTATTATCCATATTTTGTTTCCTCCTAACCCCATCCCAAGACTGTGTATAGTAGAATTATTAATTACATATTTTATAAGACATAGCATCTTTTGATGCCTCCCATTATTGGGTGGTACAACTCCAAATCATGTGCTAATCTCGTTGATGATAACGTCCTTTATCATCAACGAGAGGGAGCCCTAAATGAATCAAGAATTGGCGCAAAAATCACCACCTGTCCCTATACTATTTGCACCCAACAAAAGTGCCGCGCGGCGGTTTATTGAATTCTTCACTGCAAACATAAGAAATCTAAACACTCGACGCGCCTACTTTCGCAACGCAAACCAATTTGGCCTTTGGTGCGAAGAGAATGGTCTCAATCAATTGCACTACATCGAGCCGGTTCATGTAGCTGCTTACATTGAAACCTTACAGACTCAGTTGAGCCCTTCATCGGTCAAACAACATTTAGCAGCAATTCGCGTGTTATTTGATTGGCTGGTAGTTGGCCAGGTTGTGGCCTCTAATCCGGCCAGTGTGGTTCGTGGCCCAAAGCATTCAGTCAAAAAAGGTAAAACGCCAGTGCTTGATGCTGAGGAAGCTCGCGAATTACTAGATTCTATTCCAACTGATACTTTGATAGGACTTCGAGACAAAGCATTAATTGCTATGATGGTTTATAGCTTTGCTCGTGTTGGTGCGGTCCTAAAGATGCACGTTGAAGATGTGTATGTTCAAGGTCGAAAGACCTGGATTCGTTTACATGAGAAAGGTGGAAAACGGCACGACATGCCTTGTCACCACAGTTTAGATGCTTACCTGCATGCTTACATCGATACCGCTGGACTTGCTGATGACCCTAAAGGTTACTTGTTCCGGACATCACCGGGCCATAGTGACCACCTGACTGATAATCCAATGACTCAATCAGCTATGTTTGCCATGGTTCGGCGGCGTGCGGCTGAGGCTGGAATTGCTACTCTTATTAATAATCATACGTTTCGTGCTACGGGTATAACTACGTATTTGAAAAATGGTGGAAAGCTAGAAGTAGCTCAGCAAATGGCGAATCATGAAAGCTCTCGGACGACTGGTTTGTATGACCGTCGTGATGATGAGCTTACACTTGATGAGGTGGAGAGGATTCTTATCTAATCTTTCGAGATTAGTTGGGGAGTTATCGAATATGTCGATAACTCCCCTGCCCCACTAATTACTCTTAGTCCCTAGTCTCGAACACTTCGCGTGCGACAGGCTCGAAATTTAGAGGGTTGGTGCTTGTTATATTATATTGGCCCATCTGCGCTTTTATAGCGCCTTTCGGTCCGTCGGAACAAATAGAAACGCTACCATAAGCGCCGTCCCCTACTACAGAATGAATATCTAAATCTCGCCTTCCGGTTACCTCAACGTCATTTAAATATTTAGTTTCGCCTGAGATTGCATTTCGAATCTTAACATTAACTTTTGTAGCACCTCCGGTATTTCGAAGTTCTAGAAAGTTGAAATCCGTAACGCTAGTATTGAAGCCACCGTAAAGAGTGGTTTCTTCACACATGACACGCACATTGGATGCTGCAGCATTTCCATCGTCACCAAAGGCAAACGATAGTGCTACCGTGCTTGTTGGGAAATCAGTAGGAACTTGAAAACACGCTCTATTTGAGCCTCTGACTAAAAGGCTGCCTAAAATATAAGGCATTTTAGGTTCAAATTCTCCAGCTGCTACTGAACTAACAGGGGTCTCCATTGAGCCCTCTACTAAACTGGAAAAAATTAGTTGGTTAAATCTGGCTTTGTCGTTGGTAGTATCCGTACTCCATACTTCACAACAATAACAACCTCCTAGAGAGGGGGTAAATTCAATGTGGTCCCCACCGCTAGCAGATGGGATAATACTATTAGCGTGCGCAGTTCCTTTGCCTACAACTACTTCATGTCCAGCAGCAAAGCTGGAATTGCATGTGAATAAATAAACTATTGATAATATCGCAGTTAACTTTTTCATGATGATCTCCTTGTTTTTGTTATTAACTTTAAAGCTCTCTAGGACACTGCGTAAATCAACCTTTAATAAGTGTTAGAGAGACACACTGTTGAAAGTATGTCTCTCTATTCCTGCCTTAGTTCTCTGCTTGAATATAGATGTGATCGATATCTAATTCATGCGCACTGAATGTATCCCACGCTGCTTCATAGTAAAGGTGAAAGGCAAAGTGCGGTGGAACTCCTGGCACGTCTGTAATGTACAATACGTGCCCTTCTGGCGTTCCAGCTATTGTCCCCCAGCCTGCTATACGATTACCTAAATTTGGCCAACTATGACTATCATTCCACATAGTTGGAGGCGGATTATCGAATTTACTTTCCTTATTTCGGTCACTAAGTATTGAACTCCCAAGTACTGGAGGACCTTCCTCAGACCATAAGAGATTTGGAAAGTATATCGATTGGTTTAGGTTCCATGCTGACAATACAAAATATCGATTAAGTTCAGGACTCCACTTAATGTCATTACCTGCATAGGCATCCATTTTTCTACTCCACCAATTGGCTGGTAAAGCCCAAGCATTAGTATCGAACAATTGACTCAAGTGAATTCGAGTACTTTGATGGACAGTTACTGGAGTGATGCCACACCAAAGTTCACCTTTATCGTCGTAGAATGTAGTGTTATCCTTCCAGTCAAACGGATCGGTATGATCCTGGAAATATATCTCTACATATCCATTCCGAATTAGAGCTCCTGGATATCCTACACCATATGTTCTGTAGAAACTCCATGGATTACAGCCAGGATGTGTGTTTGGGCTCAAAGCACCATTCTCCGAAGGGGAAATGACTGCCCAACTATTACCATAGCCATCCCCATCGAATCTTTCCCAGGTTATTCCATCTGGAGAATAAGCCATATGAATACGATTCATTGTCGAACCAACCATGTCACCAATCGGTGCGCCGTTTACAAACCCCTCTGAAATGTAACCAAGAGGAAACTCGTAAATAGCATTAGGCACCCAATCACAACTAGTGTTAGTTGTAGCAAAGGTGTTGCTATGTATTGGATCATAACAACGATGCAACATCTTTCTATGAGGCCCGGGGTTTCGGTACACCCAGAACGCTGGTTTACCTTCTGCCAAAGTTGTGTTGCCAGGAACCGTACATCCTCCCTTTTCGAGAAAACGATTAACTTTTCCACCTGGATATACTATTTGGCATGAGTAAATAGGGTCCGTCTCAGCTTTAACTAGATATGGTGCATACCCTAAATAAGCTTCGAAATGATATCCGCTTATTTCATCTGCGAAACTACCGGCTGGTTCGCCATGTGTTATGAAACTGTCTTTATTATGACTAGAATAGAAACGATTTACTCTAGTCATATAGTTTCCATAGGCCTCGTAAAACATCACATATATTTTGCTAGTAAGCCCATCAGGACAATTTATAAGGCTACAGTCGACTTTAATAACAGAAGGCGAACCAACTAAATGGTCATCTCCTCTATCCTCTCCTGTAGATCCTCCTAACCCTTTTAGAACAACTTGTCCCACATACTGACCGCTACGGTCTTTCCATGGCCCATTGGGACCTTCGGACTCACTAAAACAAACACGGTCACCTGCATCGAGATTCAACGGTGGTAAATCTGGGCCAACGTCGCTTCCGTAATGACAGAGCCACCACATTTTCCACAGCAATCCAGGACCATCAGGGTCTTCCATAACAGTTGGTTTCAAGTCTCCTTTGTGGGGTAACCTAGGAATCGCTGTTCCCTGATACTGGGCCAAAGCGCTTCTGAATGGTTCTCCTCCCGTCAAAACTCGAAATTTATTTTCGCCAAATACTGGCGGACCTATTCCAATAGAAAAAACTAACAACAGAAAAGCATTAACCTCCCTGAAATTCATATACAACTCCTTTGAGCAACAATGCTCTTTTGTTTTTGAAAAAAAGTTAAGCGATTGGTGCACTAGAAATTCTAGGTATGAACTTCATAAAACCATTAGATAACGCAGTGCTCCGTCTTTCCTTGCGTTTTAGGCAAAGGAATGGCGGAACACTTGTAGTGTGTTACTCATATTAGTTTTGACAAAGAAAAAGGGAGGCCAAATGTGGTTTGCTTACCTATCTAGCGGGTATTATTTTGTCAAATAAGGCTGCTTTGAATTTGAAGCCACGTAAAGACTCTTCCCATACTACTTTTCGACTTTAGAGAGATTACGTTCCAAATTTTCTGTTTCTAGCATTGTGTTGCTCCAGTGCTATTAATACCTTGCGCCAGTTTTAATTATAATTGTCCTGTAATCTAAGGCGGTTAGAAAATAAAGTATCGTCGTTTCGTCCCACCGCACACTAATCCTAGGCGCTTGTTAATTAGGGAACAATAAGGGAACAGATACGCATATTTTGTCCCGGCTTACGTAACTTATTTAACTTACGTAATGTATTTGCTCAGAATAACAGCGGTTAGAAAATTTCTCCTTTTACTCAGCTGCTTCTCATGGTACCTTTCGCGCATACACCTTAGTTGTAGTGATGTATGAAACCATACGTGTATACACGTAGCTCAAAGGAGTTGTCATGAAAACTGTGTCTATTATTTCTCAAAAAGGTGGTTCAGGTAAGACTACCCTGGCATTAAATTTACTTGTTGCGGCTTATCAGCAAGGAATTTCAGCGGTATTAGTTGATATTGACCCTCATGCTAACGCATGGAAAATTTATGAGCGCCGTGAATCCGAAGAGCCTGTTGTTATTTCTGCTGTGCCTGCTCGTTTGCGTGAAATAAAGGCTGAAGCTGAGAAGCTTGGTGCTGACTTATTGATAATAGATACCGCTGCTGCTTCCGAGTCCCCTGCCCTCGAAGCTGCTCGTATTGCTGATTTGGTTCTTGTTCCTTGTCGCTCTTCTATCCTTGACCTTGACGCTATATCGTTTTCTTTTGATTTGGCGAGTTTAGCTAAAACTGACGCTGTTGCTGTGATTAATGCGTGCCCTCCAGTAGGGGCGCTTGGTGAGGAAGCAGCAGAAGCGATAAGTTCTTTGGGTTTGGAAGGTAGTTGTGATTGTGCACCTATTAGAATTGCTCATCGCGCAGACTTTTATCATTCCCTATCTAACAGCCAAGGGGTCTGCGAATACAATCCAGCAGGTAAGGCAGCAGAAGAAATTAAAGAATTTTTTGCCTGGATGTGTATGCGTGTAGGAATGTATACAGGTATGGATAGTGAAGAAAATCAAACTGTGTCTGAAATTGAAAATGACGCAGTAACCTTGTGAAAACAAAGAGTTATCTTTCCCCTTACTCTGCATACAAATAACATGTATACGTGTATACGCTAAGAAATTAGGAGTTTTTATTATGACTAAAGCACGCAACAAATTGGGGTCGCTCGTAAGCCTAAGTAACCAAAAGCCCTCAAAACTTGTCGTTGAAGAACCTGTTAATTCAGTTGAATCCCCTAGTGGCAGCAACAATAAACGGCCTAGCAGAGAGGGGAAAAGGCTTATTGGAGGTCATTTTGAGCCAGAGGTATCAAAGCAACTTAAATTGTTAGCTATTGAGCTGGATACCTCCGTTCAGGAGTGTTTGAGGGAAGCTTTAAATGACTATTTCATTAAGAAGCAAAAGAGTCCCATTGCTTAACAGTTACATGTATACACGTATGCACGCATACATGTTAAATGCATACGCGTAGGAGGGTAGGTAATGGGTGTTAGAAAACCACCAAAAGGGGATTCGCAACTAGATATGTTTGCGGGTGCGTTTTCCGATGTTGCCATCCGTGACTCTCAAGACACGATGGAAGTTCCATTTCTGGCGCTTAGCACAAATCGCTTTAAACCACTGCATTACAAGAAGGGTAATGTTGAGATGACCGTCTCAGCTGGTGAGCCATATGGTATTGCTACCGTATGGGACTGGGATATCATACTTTGGTTATTGTCCCAGATTCGTGAAGGTCTTGATAGTGGTTCGGATGTATCTAGAAAGCTTCGTTTTAATCGTCATCCGTTCCTAAAGGCAGCAAGGCGAAAAACTGATGGGGAAGAGTATCGTAGGCTTAAAGAATCTCTTGAACGGCTAAAAGCTACGAGTGTTGAAACAACCATCCGTGCTCCTAAGGGCAGTAAAACTGCCATGTTTAGTTGGATTGAGTATTTGCAACACGAAGAAGATGAAGATGGCAATATATGTGACATTGTTGCTGTGCTTCCTGAATGGCTTTATGAGGCCGTAACCAACCATAAACTTATTCTGACCCTCCATCGAGATTACTTTTTATTGAGGGGAGGGTATGAGCGATGGTTGTATCGTTTAATACGTAAGCAAGCCGGGAAAAAATCTAGAAGATGGTCCTTTAAACAGCTTCATGAGCGCTCTGGTACAACCCAACTATACAAAGAGTTTAGTAGGGAGTTAAAAGCATTAATTGAACGTATAAATGATGGTGATGATGATGAAGTTCATAAGGGAACTTTGTTAGGTTATCGGCTTAGGATAGAAACGAAAGGGCGAGACCGCTGGTTGTTTGCTGAGTGGTGTCCTGTGAAACAAGAATCGTTATTCCCTGAGATTCCCGGCCAATCAAGTGTTCAATTCCTCCATTTAAGAACGGCAACATATGAGACAGCGAAAGAACTCTTGGCGGGTTTAAATCGCAAATATGATGTGTATGTACTTGAACAACAATGGCAAGCTGCTTGTCAGAAAAAAGGTGAGAAAATTCGGAGACCGGACGATGCGTTTCTGTCTTATGTGCGAGAAGTTAAGAGGCGAAGTCAGGTTGTAAATGATAACTTTTCGCTAACGTCATTATAGAAGTTTTATTCGTCGGATCGTCCCACCCAAAATTCTTGATTGTTGCTGAATTATAACTCGTGGCTCTGTGGATAACCTATCGTGTCTCGGTATAACCTATCGTCGGATCGTCCCACCGAGAGGCTCGTCGGATCGTCCCACCCTATTCGTCGGATCGTCCCACCAAACCTCGTCGGATCGTCCCACCGTAAACGCGATTTCTCTAGTATTATCAATCAGTTGCGAGCGCTTAACTTCTAACATTCTATTATAACTATAAAAAGAAAAACATAATTCTACCTGTGGATAACTATCGTGGGATCGTCCCACCTTCACTGCTCCCTTTTTGGTTAAACTCGGTGCGAATTGACCGCTCGCACCCTCACCAAACAAGATTAGCAATTAGAAAAGGGTAGGGGATTCAACGAACATCACCAACAGCACCTCACGCAGCGGCACAAGCCCGTCAGTTAAAGAACATCACTTAAGACAACGAAATCTCCCAACAAAATCGAACGGCTCATAACAAGCCGCACAGACGCTCAGAATAAATTTATTATCCTAGTGCGCTTATTCGAGTTTCGGACCTAGGTACACTTTCAAAAACGGCGTAAACTCATCAGCTTCTTTTAATCAAAAAATTAAAGAGGTTTTTAATCATGACTGACTTTCCCGCTGAAACCGATTACCCCATCGACGAAGATCCTGAACCTGACTCTCCCCGATTTTTCCCTGAGAGTATTTTATCAAGTTTGCTGGAAGCTAAGGATTTACTTCCAGCTGAACACCAAAAAGAAATCCTTCGGCATTATCAATCAGATTTATCATCTTTAGGTGTGAGTTCATTTCCAGACCCTAAAAATGGTTGGTATTACTTTGGGGATTGGGGATGGACCCATCCGCATCAACTTGCATTAGCGCATAAGAGTTTTTTCGATTACATCGAATTCCATCTTCGACGAGAAATTTCTCACCCGAAACTTTTGTCACCGGAATGGCAACGTCGAGCTGACCAAAGAAAAGAGTTCAAGGAATGGTGTAAAAACAATACCCCATCAAATCAAACATCAATTAATGAAAAGCCCGAAATGTCAGATTTCCGAGTTCGGCTTGTTGGTGATGCTGTTTACGCATGTTCCGAAACGTTCAATGATGAAGACCTGGTAGTTAAACACCTAAACATCAATGACGAGCAAAAGGATGTTGTTTGGCATCAAGCCTTCCCGAAAAAAGATGCAGTCTACTACTGCTCATCTCCGAAGTCTGACCAGGACCGTTTAGAGTGGCACGAGTGGCCTGGGGTATATGTTCCATCGGTTTATGAGCTTCAAGCGGCACCCAAGCAAAAGGATGGCACCATTTTTTGGCATCTGCCGCGCAGAAAATCCGTATTCATTCATGCAATGCGTTACAAAAGCGGTGAATGTTACTTCGTCGAAAATGACACTGTTATGCGGTTCGCAGAAAACCCGCAGTTAACTTAGTAAACAGTTCATTTCGGTTTGAAGTAGCGTAGCTGTTTTGTAGGGCAGGGTAGAGCGCTCGCATGGGCCGCCTGTATGCGCCTGTGCGCAGCGTTCTCTCTTGCCGCGCAAATTCACCTATTAAGAGAAAAAGTTTCTGTAGTGCCTCTCCTAGAGGCTCTCAGGTGGCGTGTGCTCGGTGAAAGTTGCACCATTGTTTTGCTTCGCATTCACAATGCTTATTTGTTGCGCTAATTTAGCGCAACTTTTGCGCCCTGGTGGGTGAACCACCAGTACACTCAATTCATCTATTGTGGTTCACTTTCCACATATTTGACCTAATTACGAAGGGTTGTAGCCTATAGTGGTTCACCCCTGGTGAACCAAAAAACTTTGCTTAGAAAATTATTTATTGTTGCGATAAAACACGGGAGATTCTTTATCGAAAGGACGATAAATGAACTGTTTGAATCGAACTGCTTTGGTTTTTCGAATGGGATTCATGCTTGCTTTTCGCCTTCGATGGTTGAGTTCTTCGACCATCGTTAGCAGCTGTGAACGTACGCCTTTGTAGGGCTCAAATGGTAAAAAATAGATTTGTTTTTCGAGTTCTTTTGCTGTTGTTGTTAGCGCTATCGAATGAAAGTAATGCGATAGTTTATGCCAAGTAGGGTAATAAATTGAGACCCGTAATTTATCATCTCTTAAGCGAATATCGTAATCGGAAAAAACAAGTGGTTGTTTGCGAATATCGCAGATAACATCCTTTTCATCCTCGAAAATTTCGTTTTCCCCGGTTGTTGCAAACAAGAAAAAATCACTTTTAAAGCGTATGTAATGGACGTTTGAAAGGCCTTTTTTCTTTCGTTTAGAACGATAGGCTTTGCTGATATCTATTCGGTATTTATCAATGAGTTTTGTGTCAATATCAGTAGGACTTTTGTCTTCGGGAATATGCCCAGGAACGTAGAAGTAGTATCCACGGTTTACGTAGCAAACAGATATTTGTTGAATAAAGCCGCCTAGACTTACTGCTTCACTACGATACATATCGACTACAACTTATACATCAAGTTAAAGAGAGATTGTTTAGAGGCACAATCTAGAAAGCCTTAACCTTTATAAAAACGTTTTGCAAAACCTCCCTATGTTTACCGTGTTAAACCTTGGTTTGTATTAACCACCTGACAAACCTCTCCTGTTGCGCTGACCTAATGGTCAACCGCTAATTGACACAACGCTTCCCCAACTCATGTCCCCATGAGCTCGAGAAGCGCATACTTCTGCCGGGCGCCTGTGTAAGCGCCAAAAATGTCATTGTTACAAAATGACCTCAGTGCTTTCGTCGTCATTGTTTTTGGGGCCAACCAAAAACTGAACGGGTTTTGACTGCCTTGCCAAAACACCGCTTGAATCAGTGTAAACATGATTCAACTTTCTACTTGCACCACACTCCCACGGTTTTGTAGTTTTCTTAGTCAGCTACCACAGCCAACCCAGCGAACGGCCAAGTCCGCCTACAAAATCGCTTCCCGGTTTAGATATTTCCATCAAGAAATGACTCACGTTGCTAGAAGCCAAAGGCCTCGGGCTGTGCATGTATGTGCGGACATCTGTCGCGCCATACTCACCAAACACATAAATTTTATAGATGTGATTGCTTTCAGCTGACCGAATTGAGAAGCGTCAGCTTACCGTTCATGCATAGTTTTTCGCGGTTCGGCACCGTCTTTCATTTCTCTTACGCCCAAGCGATTTTATTCTCGCCTTTCGATGTTGAGCTTTTCCCCGCCGTCATTCCTGACAGTCGCCGAGTTGGTAAACCCGGTTCAAACACGTCACCATGTTTGAAAGTCCCATCGAGCGCGGAGTAGTGGAGCATTTCAGCCATCACCCCTCCGAACGGATTTCATAAGTTGCCAGACTTATGTCACCAGATTTTGGAAAATATCGGCCTGTAATCATTGCATACGACACAAAATCACAGGTTTTTCACCGTCGCCCCTATTCGGGGCTTACCCTTATGCACTTTTGGTAAGCCAAAAAAATAGGCCAGGTAAGAACCTGGCCTATTTCTATGAGATAGAATGACGGGATTAATCTTGAATAAGTTCTTCAAGGGTTAGGCCGACAAGCCTCTCTCGTTCTGGACAAGCGCGTCTCCACGCATCCAGCTCTAAGTCACACGACCAAGGTGATTGGCAATCACATCCCTTATACCAGTTGGCATCTGGTTTTCAGGCATCGCGTGTAACAACGCACATTTCGGCAGAAGCTGTGCTGTTTGATGTTTGGAAATCTGGGTTTTCACTATCTCATTGGCATTGAGATTCATGAAGCCATAAGGACCAAACACAGTTACTTTAACGTACTTAAAGTAATTTCCAAGGTGTATTTTTAATTTCTTTTTTCTTCTAACAATTTCAAAAACTTGTTGTAGCAATGGCCTGTTGAATTGTGTGTCAGAAGACGGGAAGGGGGTGGGTAAGTTGTGGTCAACTCGTAGAGTTGTCCATGGCTTATCCATGCCCTGGAGGCGGTTCCCGCGATTAGCGGGAATCTGTCCACATTTCAATGGGCCTAAAAATTAGTCAGCCCGGAGGGCTGTCAGGTTGTTTTTATGCAATTGGTTTGCTACTAATGTTGTGGGTAGTAGGCATGTAGAGAGGGTTTTTTAGTTCCTTGAGTGGTTCGAATCTTCCACTTCGCAGAGTTGTGGGATGGAAGATTCTAATCACAAAAGGAACAGTAAAATGGAAACATTATTTGATGACGTATCTTTGTTCATTACAAATCTTCATGAATCAAAAACATTTGTATATATAGTCGGTCTTCTGGTTGTTTTTTCAATTGGTGTTTTATTTGAAAGATATCGCCAAGGACAACTTCTTTGTCCAGAAATTCGTGTTGTACCTGTAGTCACGTCTTTGGTTTACTCACTGAAAGAACATTGCGATCAACAGCTAGTGATTGACTTGCTTATTAGTATATCGCTTCGTGATAAGAGAAGAGGTGTAAGAAAGGCTGCTATTGATACTTTATGTAGAGCCAAAGAGGAAGGTGTTATTCTTAAACATGGAGATTCAAAACATGGGAAAGGGAAACATTCGAATGAAGTACTTATCTTTGCAATGTTGAGACAATCGGCAGTTGAGGATTCGGATGAAGATGTTCGATATGAAGCCTATTGGGGACTCAGTGAGGCCTTTTCAGCGGATGATAATTCTCATTTTGATTGGATTAATGAAAAAGCGAACTGTGATTCGTCAAAATTAATTAGAGATGAATTTGGACGAAAGCCACTAATAATTTAGTGGATTCTTAATTTTGCAGTAGGTAATTATTTGGTTTTGAATTGCCTACTGCACCAACTTTCTTGCGTATGTTTCAGTAATTTAGTACCTGAATGGAAAACTAGTTGGGTAGAAGGTAGCAGAAAGGTTTTTGTCTTCTTGATTAATGGGTCACTTAACACCGTTTTGGTGCTAGGTGGCCCATTAAATTTTTGGAGATAGAGAAATGTCAGATCAAGACAGTAATAAAGTTGTAAACCTTGAAAAAAGGCCTTTGAACGCAAGTTATGCCCATGAGTTATGCTGGCAAACTGGAGAAATTTTGGATGTTTATCATCACATAGGTCAGTTGTCGTCTGAACATCTACCAGATCCAAAGAAGTATCCAGCGTTTCCGATGCCTCTTGAGTTAAATAATGAAATGGTTATCGCATTTTATAAAATCGTCAAAGAGATGGAGAAACTTTTGTCTAGTAAGCGTGTTGAAAAAAATGCTCAGGTGACTAAAGCCATCGTTGAGATTTTAAATCAAATTGATATGACTAATTTATGTTTACATCTTCATCAGGGTTTAGGACCTTTAGCTCAAGAACGTATTCTTAGCGAATGCTCTATTCGTAGCAAAATAAAATAAGGTATTAGGGATGTTTACCCCCTGTATTTACTAATACAGGGGCGTTCCTTGATGGTTTTTGCTACCTACCTAACTTTTCAACCATATTGATTGCAAAACCATCATGGTCCGAAACTCAAGTGACGCTTGTACCACCATTTTCCTTGTGCTAGATTTTAATAGCACACTAGGAGATAAATATTATGAAAAGGTACTTAAACTACGCTGCAACTAAGGTTAAACAAAAAACCATCATGATGGAGGTCATCGCCTAAATTATTTTTGCCTTGGAGGTTCTGGTTTATTAACAACCATGACTGACAAGGCACTAAAAACTAGTATCTTCGTTAGTCATGGGAAAACCGCTATGAGGTTTTTCCCATGTCCAAGACATTTGATTTATTTGAGCGGAATAAAGCCCCGGTTACGTGGACACCGCTCAGAGGGTTATATGATTTTAGCAATCGACCTGAGCTTATTGCTGGTTCGGTTGCGGGTTATTTTTCGCATGATTATTTAGGCGAAAAACTAAGCCCATTCTTTGAATATACTCCTGCCTTCGAAAAGCTCTTAGGCAAGGATGCTGCCCTATACTTCCACTGGGCAGGCATTCTCTTTGCCGTTGTTTTTGCGATTATTGCTGCACGCCTGGTGATTTCTGTCATCGAGGCCCATTTCCCCGAACTCTTAACTAAACCCAATTACGTTCTAGATTACGTTGTTCCGCCACCACCAGAGCCCGACAAAGAATTCCAGATATATTTGGGCGAACGCCACAAGGCTGATGGCACTTATGTTTTTCCGCCTACCTGGTGGCTTCTTATTAAAAAGAGCCTTACTGCTAATGTAATTTACTTCGCCAACACTGGAGGCGGCAAAACAGCAAGCTTCATTATTCCAGTTTTACGCCAAAGCTTCGCCTTTAAAGCAAAAGACCCATCACAGAAAATCGGCATTCTTTTAGTCGATATAAAAGGGGTTCTAACCACTGACGCGATACCAATCGCCGCACGTATTGGCCGTAAGGCTGATATTGTAGAAATCTCATTGGGTGGATATCGCTTTAATCCAATAGATGGTTCTCAACCTGAAGCCACCGCAGAGATATTTATTTCCGCTCTTTATGCCCGACGCGGCAGTAGTGGAAACGGTGATAATGATTGGTATGTAGGATTTGTTTATGACCTATTTGCCGGTTTTATTGGTGCTTATTATCTCGCGTTTGGTGATTGCACGCTCCACGATTTCAATGAAATGGTGACAGGTCCACTTCGAGCCGTAGCGAATCAAGATGGTGAGCTTCCCCATATTCTCGTCCAGGAAATAGAACGTTTTACCAAAGCATTCAACGAGCGGATAGAACTCGGTGATGTGAGGGAAGGGCAACGAGGTGATTTTGAGTATCGCTTATCGTTTATGAAGCGGTTTGCAAAAGAGAATCCCCGCAACCGTTCTACTGTGCTTGATGCTGCCTTGGAAATGACAGGCATTTTTTCCCGTCCCGATGTGCGTGAAACCTTTTGTCCTTCTAAAGAAGAAGTGGACTTTCCTGGTGTTGCGGACCTAATGGAGAGCGGCAAAATCCTTTGCCTCAATATGGGAGCATCTGACCAAAAGCTTGCCCAATTCATAGGTATAGTTCTCAAGATTCATTTTCAGCGCCATGTTCTTGGTCGCTTATCTCAAGGCAATATTAATCGTTTTCTTTTGTTCATCTGTGATGAATACCAGTCGTTTTGCACCGTAACAGGTCCTAAAAACGCTGATGGTGATGACCATTTTTTTGCTTTATCTCGCCAGTCAAATGCAGCCAGCATTTGCACTGCTCAAAGTCCGGTTTCGCTTGAGGCGAGAATCGGCAAACCAAAACTTCGTGTGCTTATGTCATCGATGCGGACCAAGATAATTGGTCCTTTGAGTGACCCCGAAGACGCCAAACTTGCGAGCGAATGGTTTGGCTCCCGTTTTACTAACGTTCGTAGTGAAACATTTAACGAGAGAAGTAAGGGGAATTCTCGTTACAACCCTATAAGCGGGCAAGTTGATGCTAAAGCCAAAGTGGAAACAAGCGTTTCCTATTCAGAGCAACAACGCGCTCTCTTTGACCCCTTTACCATTCAGAACCTCAAAACCTTTGAGGCGATTGTGTCTGTTTTCGACGGGCACAAAAGCACTGTAGGCAAATGTTACCTCAAGCCACATTACAAGCCGGTAACAATGCCTCATTGCAAAATTGCCCGTGAAATGGAGGAGGAAGCACAATGCTAGGTGTTTTGTTTTTCTTAATACATCTCGGTTTGGCTATCGCCACCTACTACGCGGTGCTGTGGTGGGGCAAATCAAACCCTATCTACCTATCACTTGCCACAGCGACGTTCTACGTCGTCACAGCCGTATGGCTGTTTGATTATCTATTCAAACGAAAAGGAAATTAACTATGAATGAAACTGTAATGAAGGAAGTAAAACCCGAGAAGGAAATAAAAAAGGAACCAGCGAAAAAGCAAAAACCTATTGATAAAGCCAAACCTATAGTTTTTGCCGCGCTTGTGATTGGAATTATTGCAACTTATCAGTTTGGTGTAGTTGGTAGCGATGCATTAACAGCGGATGCAATATCAGCAAGAGCGGCAGCTTTTAACAGTGTTCCACCCGAGTTAATAGTCGGCTCCATTGACTACCTTAACCCTGCTGTTTTATCGGAAACCTTACCGCTGACTGGTCTTGATTCATCAAGTCAGAATCAGCTTCGCACTGATGTGCAAGCTGGAAATGCAGCCTTACACGTTTTGCATATGTTCGATGATAGCTCGGTAGATGGTGACACTGTGCTTGTTTCTTCAGGTTCAGATTTTAAGCGAGTTGTCATGCTCACGGCCACGCCGCAACCAATTGGTGTTCCGAGTTACGGAGCGGGAGCAATTACGGTAACAGGCTTACGCAGCGAAATGGATGGAGTGACGGCGAGCCTTGTCACTCCGGCGGGAGTATTGCCGTTACCGCTGCTTGCTTTGGGCGAATCTATTTCTCTCGCTACACCATAACGAACCATGCTTTACGCGGGAATAATTATTGGTGGGGTTATTTTCGTAGTCAATTGCTACAAAACCTACCCATTGGAAGTCAGTTGCCTGATTATTTTAGCGGTAGCGACATTGGTTTTTGAATTATTTAAAGGGGTATTTTCTATGTCTATTGTTACAAAGCCACAAGTAAAAGAAGAGGTGATTAGACACCTTAAGCGACATAATAACCAACATAAAAAAGGTCTTGCTCAAGAGTTTGAAGCTACGCTCAATGGTCATATTCTAGGGCAAAAATCAGTAGTGAATTCGCTTGTAAGGGGAGTTGTTACTCATTATCGCAACAGTACCCAAGAAAAAGCGGACCCTCCTCTTCCGTATCCCGTTCTTATTTTAGGTGCGACTAGCACGGGTAAAACAGAACTCGCACGCCAGCTATTTAAGCTCCTTGATCCTTTGGGGTATAGCGAAATTGAAATTATAAATGCATCTGCTGATATTAATACCCTGTTTGGTACTCCTATGGGTGTTTATGGTGATGAAGGGGTTTTACCAAAGTTTTCGAAGAGAAATAATGGCTGGGGTTTTGTCTTAGGTGATGAAATGGAGAAATGGTTTAGACCTGACTTACCTGTTGCTCTACCGATGAATGATTTGTTTGGTACTGGATTCGCT
>Ga0316207_10001974_pt1 | contig 22692 bp, 17 predicted proteins | sample 6weekpyrite_MG_FD_204943 | JGI IMG/M metagenome (GOLD analysis project Ga0316207, IMG submission 204943) | Microbial mat bacterial communities from mineral coupon in-situ incubated in ocean water Damariscotta River, Maine, United States -... | ecosystem: Environmental > Aquatic > Marine >...
ATTGTTCGTTTTCTTCATCTTCTTTTAGCGACATCCAGCTTTGCAAGATGAGCTGGGCCGACATCATATCAATTTGTGCCTTGTCTGTGAATCCCGATTGCTCTTTTAGGATGCTTTCTGCCTCATTCGAGCTTAGCCTTTCATCCACTAATGCAACTGGGATTTGGTAACGGCCGTTAAGCTGGTTAGAAAAACGCCTGGCCGATTGAGTCATGTCTTGTTCGCTGCCATCCATGTGTATTGGCAAGCCAACCACAAATAAATCGGGTTGCCATTCTTTAACAATTTTTGAAATACTTTCCCAGTCAGGTTTATGTTTTACCGCGGTGATGGTGGTGAGAGGATTTGCTGTTCCTGTGATTTCCTGGCCTATAGCAATTCCGATGCGCTTAGTGCCGAAGTCAAACCCGAGTATTGTGCGTTGCCCCTTTTTTGGCATTAAGCGTGACCAATGTCAGAGGAAAGTGTTTGTAAATTGATACCTAAAGCTGCAGCTGCGGCGGCCCAACGTTGTTCTATTGGTGTATGAAACAGGATCTCCATGGTGGCGGGAACGTTTAGCCAAACATTTTCCGCTATTTCATCTTCTATTTGATCGGCGCTCCAGCCTGCATAACCAAAGGTAACAATAAAATGTTTCGGTGGTTGGTTATCTAGCGCGCAGCCACTGGCAATGGCTTCGATGATATCTTGTGACATGGTTAAACCAATATCTTTACTCACCGCCAGTGTGCTTTCCCACTCACCAACTGGGGTGTGCAAAATAAAACCTCGGTCAGTTTCAACTGGACCACCTTCAAAAATAGGCTGGTTGGCAATATCCGGATCATTCACCTCAATATTGAGTTGCTCGCAAAGATTAGCAAAAGTCATATTACTTGGGCGGTTAATGACAACCCCCATTGCGCCTTCATTATTGTGTTCGCAAATATAACTCACGCTTTGCTCAAAATTAGGATCGTTCAAGCTCGGCATGGCAATTAAAAAATGGTTGCTGAGCGATAAAATCTCTGACTTTGATTGGGTTGCCATAGTGTAAAGTATTGATGAGAGACCGCTTTATAGCAAGTATGAATTTCGAGAATAGAAAAATATAAAGGCAGAATTATTGTATTGACGTTTTAAAACGAGAGCCTTGTTGAAAGCGCCAGACACGGGGTAAATATAAAATATCCGTATCTTTAAGAATATCTTTGGTTAGCGGCGGAAAAGGGGCTGCCATATTTACAATACGCAATGCCGCCTGATCTAATTCACTATAACCAGAGGAACGAGCAATTCTTGTCGAGTGCACTGTGCCATCAGGGTTAATTGCGACAATAAGTAATAAGCTTCCCGAGATTTTTTTTCTTGCAATAACTTCCGGGTAATTAAGGTTGCCAATACGTTCAACTTTTGCCCGCCATGCATCCATATAATTTGCAAAGCGGTATTTTTTTGCGTTGGCGCCTGTTACATAAGTGCGTTTTGGGGTTTGTTGTGTTGCTTCTTTTAGTTTATTTATTTCAGCGCTTAATTTAGCAATTTGCTGGCTACGTTCAAATAATTGAGCAGCGCTTAAACTTTTAGTTGTTACGGGGATATCTTCTTTTGCTTTTTGGTTTTCTACTTTTATATTTGATTTAGCTACATCTATAATTTCATTTTGTTTTTGGCTTTCTTTTATTGGTGGAGGAGAAACTGCGCGACGACTATCTGGTGCAAAGCCTTTTTCAGTATTTGGTAAAGGGTTAGAAAAAGGACTGCTTGGCTGACTTTTATTTTGTTGCGTACCACCACCGAGTTGGTTTGCCTGTGCTAAATAGTCGGCTTCTTCAGGTTCTTCTGTTGATGTTTGATGAACCAAGGTGACTTCCATAGTGGAGATAACATCGTCGTTGTTATCCATTAAATCAAAACTGATCCCGAGTATTAAAATTGCATGTATTGCTAAAGCAAAAAAAACAGTCATGCTGATACGATCACTTTGCGTGATTTTGTGAGACATGATGACGGGGCTTTGTTGGTTCATTTTTAATATTTGTTTAGTTTGGTAAAACTAATTATAAACTGATTTTTTCAACAGCAGACCAGTTTGGTTTAAGTTTGATTCGTTTAAACATGGAGGATGAAATCTGGATTTTACCTTCATCATCGATTAATAAAACATTTTTGACGCCCATAGCTTTAGCAATTTTTACCCACTGTGTTGGCCCTGCAATAAAAATAGCTGTTGCGGCAGCATCTGCTGTTGAGGCATCGTTATGTAAAACAGTCACCGACTGAGTGCCTATAGCAGGATAACCTGTGCGGGGATCAATAATGTGATGTAAGTGTTTGTCATTATTATTTTTATTTTTTAGGTAACGCTCATAATTTCCTGAAGTGAAGGCCGCTTCATTATCATTGAGCTCGATCGATGCAACGATAGCGTTTTCTTGATCTTGTCGTGGATCACGAATAGCCACTTTCCATGCTCGCTCACCATGACGGCCAATCACCTTTAAGTCGCCGCCAGTATCAATGAGTGCATTATTAATGCCTTTTTGTTTTAGCATTTTTAATACTCGCTCAATCGCAAAACCTTTCGCGACTCCGCCAAAATCGAGTTTCACCGCAGCATTATTTGATTTTATTCTAAATCCCTTAACCGTAATGTTTTGCATTGTTGGCTGTTTTTTTACTAAGCGTAAAATCTTTTTTTTCTCCGGTGGGATGGTGGGTTGTTGGTGGCTATGAAAGCCCCATAGCGCAATAAGTTCGCCAGCCGCAGGGTTGAATAAATTTTGGCTTTTGATAGCGAGTTTTTTCGCTACATGAAAAAGCTCAATGACACTGGGTGCAGCCGAAAACTCGAGTGTTGTTTTGAGTAATTGGTTGGTGCGCATGAGTGGGCCTGGTTCCCAAACATGCCAGGCACGATGCATGATTTTAAAGTCATCACGAATAAGTCGAAATATTTCGGCTGCTTTTTTTTCATTAACGTCTAGCAGGGTGACATTAACAACAGTGCCAAAAATTAAAAAGTTATCATGGTGTTCAATTGTTTTTTTTTGGCAGGCCGCTGTGAAAACAGTGACAGATATTAATAGTATGAATAATCGAATTTGACGCATTAGACCTTGCTTTTTTGTTCAGCAATCCAGTCCATTAACAAGGCGCTGATATTAATATTAAATTGTTGATCAAGTTCTCGGATGCAGGTTGGACTGGTGACATTCACCTCGGTTAAATAGTCACCTATCACGTCGATACCCACAAAAATTAAGCCTTTAGCCTTTAATAATGGTGCAACTTGACGGCAAATCCAACGATCATGCTCGCTGAGCTCCATGCCAACGCCTTCGCCGCCAGTAGCAAGATTTGCCCGGGTTTCCCCTTTTGTCGGGATACGTGCTAATGCATAAGGTACAGGTTCGCCATTGACAAGAAGAATACGTTTGTCTCCTTGAGCTATTTCAGGAATAAAGCGCTGTGCCATGGTGAGTTTGGTGCCATATTCGGTGAGTGTTTCAATAATAACGCTGAGGTTTGAACCATCCTCTTTAATTCGAAAAACAGAGGCACCACCCATGCCGTCTAATGGTTTGAGAATAATATCTTTATGTTCCTGGTAAAATGCCTTGATGTGCTCTGCTTTTGATGAAACGAGAGTCGGCGGCATGCACTCAGCAAAATTATTGGTAAACAGTTTTTCATTGGCGTCACGCAGGCTTTGAGCCTTATTTATTATTAAAGTGCCTTTTTCTTCAGCCTTTTCAAGTAGATAGGTGCTATAGATATAATTCATGTCAAAAGGTGGATCTTTTCGCATTAAGATTGCGTCGAGCGAATCAAGTGGTAGATCTTCCTCGTCATTGAGCTGGTACCAATTTTCAGCATCATTGAAGACTTTCACGGGCTGCATGCGGGCGCGGGCAATATCGTGCGCCATGTAGAGATCACTTTGTTCCATATAAAAGAGCTGCCAGCCACGAGATTGGGCTTCGAGCAACATCGCCAGAGAACTATCTTTTTTAAAATTGATGGCACCAATGGGGTCCATCACGATACCAATTTTGAGAGACATAATTAAATTTTCACAGGTTGTTGGGTATGTTTAGTCACTGAACTATACCGTTAGTTCAGTGTAAGTTCATGTTGAGATTGTGGTTAGGTGGTATTTTGCTCGATCATCAATCTCACATGAGAGTTTTTACTAACATATGTATTTTTTTATTGATTAGAATAGATGTAGTATTAGTTGGTGTTAAGAGCTCAGTTCCTTATATTTGACCAGAAATTCGGGTAACCCTTTATATTGAAAAATGCAAAATATCTTATACATTATAAATACTTATAGCATACATCTAAAATCTATGTTAAATATGATGTGGCAAATAAATAAGGCTTTTTAAAATAGCGGGTGAAATAATAATTTCGCGTAAAATCATACAGTTAGTGCGTGTAAAAAATGTTGGCAGAAAAAACAATGAGTGATGGATTTCAAGATCTGAAAGTAATGGTGATAGACGATAGTAAAACGATTCGTCGAACAGCTGAAACTTTATTGAAGAAAGCGGGTTGCGAGGTGTTTACCGCGATAGACGGTTTTGATGCCCTTTCAAAAATCGCGGATCATAAGCCGAATATTATTTTTGTTGATATTATGATGCCACGCTTAGATGGCTACCAAACCACGGCGCTTATTAAAAATAATAAAATTTTCAAAAATACACCGATTGTCATGTTATCGAGTAAAGATGGTTTGTTTGACCGTGCCCGCGGTAGAGTGGTTGGTTCAGAACAATATTTAACAAAACCTTTTACAAAAGATGAGTTGTTGAGTGCAATTCAACAGTTGGTATTGAACTAAATTACTTTTTACTGATTTCAGAAAAATATTTAATAATTTAAAAACTTAAGACGTAGTAGTGTCAGATTTAGGAGAAAACGAATGGCTCGTATATTTATCGTAGATGATTCACCCACCGAAATTCATGTATTAACAGCTATGCTTGAAAAAAGTGGTCATGAAGTTGAGTCAGCCGATAACGCAGAATCTGGTATTGAGCAAATTACTGCTAAGCAACCGGATCTCGTTTTGATGGATGTGGTTATGCCAGGCATGAATGGTTTTCAAGCAACAAGAGCGCTTACTAAAGCACCTGAAACGGAAAAAATTCCTGTCATTATTGTGACCACAAAAGATCAGGAAACAGACAAGATGTGGGGGTTACGCCAGGGGGCGAAAGACTATATTACAAAGCCGGTAGATGAAACGGTTTTAAATGATAAGTTAAATGCACTCTTATAATTTGTAAGGCCTGTTGAATTATGACCGCCGTCTTAAAAGCCTATGCATTACTTCAAGATATTGAAGCGAGGAGTCGTACCAAAGCATTAGGTCTGCCTCAGCAAATTGAGGTTCGAAAAACATGGACTGGCGTTGGCTTTCGACTAGGTAATATCAATTTACTGTCAACTCTGGAAGAGGTCGATGAAATATTAGTTTCACCGGAAATGACGCGCGTACCTAATGCAATCTCCTGGGTAAAAGGTATTGCCAACATTCGAGGTATGTTGTTGCCCATAATGGATCTAAAAGATTTTATTGATGGTGATGCAATAACAGCCGGACGAAAAACACGTGTGTTGTTGATTAAAAAAGGTGAATTAGTATCAGGGCTTATGGTTGATGAAGTTTTTGGTATGCGCCATTTTTTTGAAGAAGAAAGAACTGAAAACGTACCAGACATATCGGACAATTTAAATAAATATGTGAAGGGTGCTTTTCATCAAGGAGATACACACTGGGGAATTTTTAATTTAGATAATCTGGTAACAGATCCCGATTTTTTAGATGTAACACAAATTTAGAGAATAAGATCGTATCACTTGAGTACGTACAATAAAAAGCTGGGGTAAAAAATTCATATAGCCGTAGTGAATACTTATATAAAAATAAATTTTGATTGGTAGGAGTTAGTCATGAAGGTCAGTAATAACCGGTTTTTTTCAGGCATCAGTTTTGGCCGATTGATGGTGTACTTAATTGCATTATTGATCGCGACCATTATCTTGATGGGGGTGTCATATAGTTACATTGTTATTCAAGAGGCGAAAGATCGTGAATACATCAACCGAATTGGTGATCAACGTGTACTCTCTCAAGAATTAGCGAAACTTGCTTCTCAGGCATCGCGTGGTGACATCGAAGCCTTCCCGTTATTACAAAAACATCGTAATGAGTTTGACGAAACGTTGTCATGGCATATTAATGCTGCGGTTGGTCTGGGTATGATGACCGAGCTTGAAGACACGTGGAATAAATATAAAAACAATATCGATATTATTCTTAAGCGCCGCGAAGTTGTTAAAAATATGCGAGCACTAATTAGTAACATCAACGAACAAATTCCTAACTTGTTAGCAGTATCTGATGAAGTTGTAACAGTTATGGCTGAGCAAGGTACGCCACCCGATCAAATTTATATTGCAACACGTCAGCTGATGTTAACCCAGCGTATTTCAAGTAATGTAAACCGTGTATTAGACGGTGGTGAAGATGCGATTACAGCAGCAGATCGATTTGGTCGAGATGCCGCATTGTTTGGTCGGGTTGTTGAGGATATGTTACGTGGTAACCGTAACTTAGGCATAAAGCGTATCACTCATGAAGAATCGCGTGAAAAACTGAAAGTTGTGCGGGGGTTATTTAGACAATTAAGAAGTGAAGTAGGCGGGATATTAGAACGTTCTCCTGAAATGTTCCAGGTATCGGGTGCTGCTGAAAAAATTCTTAAGTCATCAGGAAAATTGCTAGAACAAGTTGAAGGTTTATCAGAAGCCTATCAGGCAACGTTTGCGGATCGTGTTACACAGTTAGTTGTAACGATTGCGGGAATCATTTCATTAGCACTGGTTGTTTTACTTGCTATATTATATTTCCGTGATTCAAAACGTCAGTTACAAGAAACTGAATCATCACGCGTTGTGGTACAAGAAACCAATACACGAAATCAAGAAGCGATTTTACGATTACTCGATGAAATGGGTGACCTTGCAGATGGTGACTTAACCGTAAGCGCAACCGTAACTGAAGACATAACAGGAGCTATAGCAGACTCAGTAAACTATACCATCGAGGCATTACGAACACTGGTAACGTCAATCAATGATACAACACAACAAGTATCATCAGCTGCAGAACAAACTCAGGCAACAGCCATCCATCTTGCAGAAGCAAGTGATCACCAGGCACAGCAAATTACCGGCGCAAGTTCTGCCATTAATGAAATGGCAGGCTCAATCGAAGATGTATCTAAGAATGCAAACGAGCTCGCCGATGAAGCTGATAAATCAGTAAACATCGCAAATAAAGGTGCGGATGCGGTACAAAAAACCATTAACGGTATGGATACCATCCGTGAACAAATTCAGGAAACATCTAAGCGTATTAAACGTCTTGGTGAGTCATCACAAGAAATCGGAGATATCGTTGAGCTGATCAATGACATCGCAGAACAAACCAACATTCTTGCATTAAACGCGGCTATTCAGGCTGCGATGGCCGGTGAAGCTGGCCGGGGCTTCGCGGTTGTTGCCGATGAAGTTCAGCGACTTGCAGAACGTTCAGCCGATGCGACACGACAGATTGAAACACTTGTAAAAGCGATTCAAACCGACACCAGTGAAGCGGTTGCTTCGATGGAACAAAGTACATCAGAAGTAGTACAGGGTGCACAGTTGGCACAAGATGCGGGTCAGTCACTTGAAGAAATCGAAAGTGTATCGATGCACTTAGCCGAATTGATTCGAACGATTTCTGATTCAGCCAAGCAACAAGCAAGTGCTGCGATAAATATTTCTGACACCATGAACGTTATCCAGGAAATTACAACGCAAACATCAGCGGGTACAAATGAAACGGCTGCATCGATCGGTAATCTTGCAGAGTTAGCGAATGAGTTACGACACTCGGTTGCTGGTTTCCGTCTATAAACGTTTAGTTTGATTGGTAAATATAGGTATTTAGGAGATATTCGTGGTTCCAAAGCATGAAAGTAAAACACCTGTTGTTTCATGGCCTATAAATGGAATTAAGGATATGCCTGGTGTTGAGTTTGATTTGTGGGCTGAGTTGCTAAAAGAACGTATTGGTATCACTTTAGCGGTGCAACGAAAAAGCTTTTTATTATCTAAACTGACTATTCGTATGCAGGAATTGGGTATTGAAAAATATAGTGAGTATTTTTCTTATATCACTTCTGCAACGACAGGTAGTCGGGTCGAATGGGAAGTTTTGGTTGATCGTTTAACTGTGCATGAAACCCGTTTTTTTCGTGATGCCCGTGCTTTGTCATTAATCACTAAAAATTATTTTGAAAAATTAAATTTCAACAAAGCCATTCCAAATGTTCATATTTGGAGTGTTGGTTGCTCAACAGGCGAAGAACCTTATAGTCTGATGATGTATATTGATAAATACTTAAAAGATAAAAATAAAAAATGTTATTTAGCTGTTACTGCATCGGATGTTAGTCAAAAGGCATTAGTGGTTGCTAAAAAAGCAGTTTATCCTTGCGATCGTTTTCAAAATGTCTCATCAGAATATATCAATAATTATTTAGAAAAAGTTGATGGAACGCATTATCAAATAAATGAAGCTATACGTAAGAGAATTTGTTTTAACCGTTTTAATTTAGTCAATTTGGATACAAATTCTCCTGAGAAAATGGATATTATTGTTTGTCAAAATGTTCTTATCTATTTTAATGGTGAGACACGTGTAACGATATTAAATCAACTTGTCGAGCGTTTAGTGCCCGGTGGCTTACTTATATTGGGCGCTGGTGAAATATCAGGTTGGGTCAATAAAAAAATAAATCCAGTTCAACATGATGGTGTGCTGGCCTTTCAAAAAAATGTCACCGGTGCTGATGTTGCCCCTAGTCAAGCTACTCTTTGTGATGAATTGCAGGAGCGTGAAGCGTGAACAGAATAGATCCAAATACGCTTACATGGGTTAAGTCTGAAATTGATGATACGCTTGCTTTGGCACAAACTTCATTAGAAGCTTATGTTGAAGATACCGCAGATGAATCACAGTTACGTTTTTGTACAAATTATTTGCACCAGGTTCATGGTACCTTACAAATGGTCGAGCTTTATGGTGCCGCATTAGCCATTGAAGAAATGGAAAAGCTTTCTCAGGCTATTTTTGATGACGTTGTAAATAATAAAGATGATGCGTATGAAACCTTAATGCGCGGTATTTTACAAATGCCTGATTATCTTGAGCATTTGCTTGCGGGTAATCCGGAAATGCCGGTTGTTTTACTTCCTTTGCTTAATGATATGCGTGCTGCACGCAATGAACATTTGTTGAGTGAAGGCGCATTATTTACTCCGGATCTAAATGTTATACCGCCTGTTTTTGACTCAAACACTGAAAATCAAGTTGATTTATCAGAAACAGCAAAAGCATTAAGACATAATTTTCATCTTGGTTTGCTGGCCTGGTTCAAAGACAAAAACTCTAAAGCAGGCCTGAAAAAAATATCAGATGTGTTCACAGCGTTAACTCAAGCCGCAGAATCAGATGTCGCTCGACGAATTTTTTGGATTGCAAATGGTCTGGTCGAAAGTCTCAAAGATAAGGGGCTTGATAGTAGTGTCGCGATTAAAACACTAATGGGGCAAGTTGATCGTCAAATTAAGAAATTAATCGATGATGGTGCAAATGCATTAGATGAAGAACCGATTGAAGATTTAGAAAAAAATCTTCTTTATTATGTGGCATCTTCAAGTACAGACGGTGAAGCAACTGCAAGTATAAAGAAGGCGTTTAAACTTAAAGAGATTATGCCTGATACGCAAACCTTAGAGCAGGCTCGTGCTAACTTAGGCGCGCCTAATGCTGCTCTAATGGAAACAGTTTCCTCCGTTATTATTGAAGACATTAATAAAGTTAAAGATAACCTTGATGTTTTTGTTCGTGCAGATGATAAAGATTTATCTGTGCTTGAAGATGTGCATGCTTCGTTGGTTCAGATGGCTGATACCTTAGCTATGCTGAACTTGGGAGAACAACAAGATATTGTTGTTAAGCAGGCAGAAGTTGTTAATGCTATAACAAGTGGAAATGATTTTGATGAGTCGAGCCTGCTTGATGTTGCTGATGCAATGCTTGCGGTTGAAAAATTTCTAAACCAAATATCCACAACTAAAACAGTTATAGAAGATGAAGAAAGTGATGTTTTGGCGGGCGATATGCCTGAAGCTGAACACAAAGTTTTAATGCAGGCTGTTTTAGCTGAAGCAAAAGTAAATCTTTCAAAAGTTAAAAATGCATTAACTGAATTTAATGTTAACCCTGAATCGTCTGAGCAACTTAAAACTATCCCTGAATTGCTTGAACAAATTCATGGCAGTTTAAACATTTTAACTCTGGAACATGCCGCAAAACTACTTGCGCATACGAATAATTATATTATTCATACCTTAATTCAAGAAACTATCTCTGCTTCTCAAGATGATATGAATAATCTTGCCGATGCCATTAGTAGTTTAGAATATTATATGGATTCACTTAGCGGGGACTGGGGGAAGCCAGAAGAAATTTTGAATATCGCTGAGCAAAGTTTGCAAGCATTGGGCATAGCAACAAATGAACCTTTAGTGGTTGAAGTTGGAACAACTGAAGATACTGTTGAAGAGAGTCAAACAGAAGATGAAATATCATTAGATGATTTAAGTTTAGAACTATCTGATATTGATGAGAGTAATGCTGATGATGAAACTGCATTTGGCGAATTCACGTTAGGTGATGATCTCGATAGCGATATTGAAGACGAATTAGTTTTGGATGAAAAAACAGCGGATTCTGAGACAATTGTTGAAGTAGATTTTTCTCAAGAAGAGAAACCCGATAGTGAAGCAAATTTATTGGATGACACTATTGATGATGAAATTATTGAAATTTTCATGGAGGAAGCAGATGAAGCCTATGAGTCAATTTCAAAACTACTTCCGGTTTGGCTTAACAACACCTCTGATGATACTGCGTTAAAAGAGATACGCCGTGCTTATCATACCTTGAAAGGTAGTGGCCGTTTAGTGGGGGCTGTCGAGCTTGGGGAATTCGCCTGGGCATTTGAAAATATGTTAAACCGGATTATTGATAATACGGTGAATATTGGCCCAGAAATAATTGAGCTGATGCCACAAGGTAAGGAAGCATTACCTGAATTATTTGAACTCTTTAAAACAAGCGGTAAAGCCGGTGAAGATATATTAAGGCTCATGCAACATGCGGATACTCTTAGTAAGGGGGAGCCGATTGCTACAGCTGTTACTGATGAACCTTTCCCAATTGATATTGATCCTGCATTATTAGAAATTTATCGTAAAGAAGTTGCAACACATTGTGAGTCACTCAGACAATACATTGCAGCCTGGAATGCTGATGAAAAAGAAGTTTCATCTGCCTTGTTGCGGGCATTACACACTTTAACGGGTAGCTCGCGTACCACTGGTGTGCAATCTCTAGCGCAGGTGTGCAGCAGCTTTGAAAAATATGCAAAACAGATAGAAGATATGGGTGTTGAATTACCCGGTATTGCATTAGCTGAATTAGAGCAAGTTGTTTTATTAATTAGTAATACGGTTGAGTGTCTTGATGTTGCTGGTGCAACATTACCTGAGCACGAAACGCTTTTATTGCGAATAGAAGCATTACCAAAAGATTTTGAAAACGTTGTTGCTATTCCTATTGCAGAAACGACGGAAGTCATCAATGAGGAGCCTGCGTCAGATTATGATGAAGAGTTGCTGGAAATATTTTTAGAGGAAGCTGTTGAAATAATCGATGAAAGTGATCGGGTTATTCATGAATGGATCGAAAAACCGGATGACTCAGAGCTTGTAAAAGAATTACAACGCCAGTTGCACACCTTAAAAGGTGGTGCTCGTATGGCTGGCGTCATGGAGTTGGGTGACCTGGGTCATAGCATGGAATCGCTTTTAACCATGGTGGTTGATGCTAATTTGTCTCCATCAAAATCGATGTTTGATTTAGTTGTTCGCACGCAAGATCGTCTGGTAAAAATGCTGGAGTTAATTCAAACAAATAATCCACTAGAGCCAGCATCTGATCTGATCGATTTAGTTAATAACATGTTAGCCAGAAAATCGGTTGACGATGAGCCTGAAATTCCTGAGTCAGAAGCTGAAGCAAACCTTGAAGAAACAAATATAGCTGAAATCGAAGAAGCTGAAGTTGTAGAAGAGGCTATAGAAAACGAGCTGGAAGAGGATTCAGAAGACCTTTCTGCAATTGCCGTTTCTGAACTTGAAGAGCTTGAAGAAGAATTAAGGTTAGATTTAGAAAATTTAAATACAGAACCAGAAATTGAGCCGCCATCTCTCGATAATGATGAACTAGAGCCATCACCTGATAGCAGTGCAGTCATGGAAATTGAGCAAGATAGTACAGTCGAAGAACAGGGTTCTGAAACTCAAGTTGCAGTAGAAGATGAAAACGAACGACGTAGCATAAGCCGTGGCCAGGCAGAACAAGTTAGGGTAAGAGCGGATCTTTTAGATAATTTAGTTAACTTTGCGGGTGAAGTAAGTATTTATCGTTCGCGATTAGAGCAACAAACAAATAATTTTCGATATAACATTACTGAATTTGATGAAACAGTTAATCGTTTACGTGAGCAGTTGCGTCAATTTGAAATTGAAACAGAAACACAAATTGAATATAAAAATGAAGAGCTCAGTTCAGCGCAGGAAAATTTTGATCCGTTAGAAATGGATCGTTTTACCACAATGCAACATTTATCGCGTGCAATGATGGAGTCTTTGAGCGATTTGGATAGCTTGCGTGGTATTTTGAATAATTTAACACGCGAATCTGAAACACTTCTTTTACAGCAGTCGCGAGTAAATACGGATTTACAGGAAGGGCTAATGCGTACGCGTATGGTTCCTTTCTCTGGCCATGCGGGTCGTCTACGCCGTATCGTGCGCCAAACATGTGATGAATTAGGCAAGCAGGCAACTTTACAATTAGAAGGCGTTGAAGCGGAATTAGATCGAAGTGTTTTAGAGCGTATTATTTCGCCAATAGAACATATGTTACGTAATGCTGTAGCACACGGTATCGAAGCACCGGAAGACAGGAAGCAGGCAGGAAAACCTGAAGCAGGTAATATACATTTTTCAATTTTAAACGAGGGCTCCGACATCCTCATTAAAATTAAAGATGATGGTTCAGGCATTGATCTTGAAGCCATTCGTAATAAAGCGATTGATAAAGGACTTATTGAGAAAGGCGCGAATGTTAGTAAAGAAAAATTATTAGATATGATCATGCAGTCTGGATTCAGTACAGCCGATACGGTTAGCCAAATTTCTGGACGTGGTGTTGGTATGGATGTTGTAAATACTGAAATAAAACAGCTTGGTGGCGTTTTTAATATTAATACTGAAGATAATAAAGGCACAACATTCACCGTTACTTTACCTTTAACACTCGCAATATCACGCGCCTTGATGGTTCTGGTGGGTGAAGATACCTATGCCGTGCCGCTCTTAAGTGTAAAAGGTATTGAGCGTGTTAGTGCGACAAAACTTAAAGAAATCGCTGCATCGGAAGAAAAAATTTATCAGTGGGCTGATGAAGATTACCAGTTTATGCATCTTGGTGCCGTTATGGGAAATAACGAAACAACTATAAATGACGAAGGCCAGCAGCTTCCTTTATTAATGGTACGAAGTGGTGATTACCGTGCTGCGATATTAGTAGACACGTTATTAGGCAGTCGTGAAATTGTTGTTAAGTCAGTTGGACCGCAGTTAAGTACATTAAGAGGTATTTCTGGTGCAACCGTAATGGGGGATGGTAGTGTTGTTCTCATTCTTGATTTGGCCATGTTGGTTCGTCTTGTTACTACGACGGATGAGTTAAGGTCTGATATTTCGTCTGCTGTTGCTGAAGAAATTATAGATACATCATTGCCTAACGTTATGGTAGTGGATGACTCGATAACAGTGCGCAAAGTAACTTCAAGGTTATTAGAACGTCATAATATGAACGTGTTCTCCGCTAAGGATGGTGTTGATGCCTTGTCGCAGCTACAGGAAACTATTCCAGATATTATGTTGCTTGATGTTGAAATGCCGAGAATGGATGGCTTTGAGTTAGCAACCAATATGCGTAATGATGAGCGATTAAAAGATATTCCGATTATTATGATTACTTCACGTACCGGCCAAAAACATCGTGACCGTGCCGAATCTATTGGTGTAAATGTTTATATGGGTAAACCCTTCACCGAGACTGATTTAATTGAGAACATTAATACTTTGATTGGATTAGATGCATAATGCGATATTTATGCTGCTTATATAATAGTGAGTGAGATAAATAATACTTGTATTGCAATTACGTCAGACTCAAGTAACCACCGTAACTATTTAGAAAAAATCATGGAAAGTAATGGCATTCAAGTTGCCATCAATGAATCACTAACTGAAGTATTCATCTCTAAATTGAACAGGATTGAGCCTGATCTGGTGCTTTTTGATATTGAATCTATAGAAGATGAACATCTGGTTTATTTAGAGCAACTATTAGAGCAATCGAAAATACCCATTATCATCAATGATGTTTCTGCTTTGGCAATGAACGAGTCAAAAGCGTCATCTAAATGGAATAAAAAACTACTTGAAAAAATAGCCGGTATTACCGGAAAAACGTATTGGCAAGAGGATTTGTCACATAGCCAAATCGAAAAAAACACAACGTTAATAACTGGTAATAGTAAAGCATCATTAGCAAAAAATATCTGGGTTTTAGGTGCATCATTAGGTGGCCCGGATGCTTTAAAGAACTTTTTATCAGAAATTCCGAAAAATTTGCCGGTTACATTTATTGTTGCTCAGCACTTAGGTGAAAATTTTGTTTCTATTTTGGCTGAACAATTAAATCGTCATACACCCTTTAGCGTTATGTTGCCTAAAGAGGGGCATGTAGCCAGGCATCAAGAGGTTTTACTGGTGCCAACTGATCAGCGATTAATTATTAATTCGATAGGTGCAGTAGAATTTAGAAAATTAGAAGAAGAAACACAATACATGCCATCGATAAATATGGTGATTTCCGATATGGCCGTGCGCTATAAAAATAAAATTGGCGTCATAATATTTAGCGGCTTATGCGATGATGGTGTTGATGCTTGTGAAGAAGTATCAGAACATGGTGGGCAAGTATGGATTCAAGATCCAAAAAGCTGTGTGATTAGTGCTATGCCTGAAAATGTAAATAAAAGAATAGATGTCAATTTTTGTGGAACACCTAAACAGCTAGCAAAGCACCTTGTATCTTATTATCAGTGATACAGAAACCTTTGTTTGAAATAATAAATTAAGATGAAATAATTAGAGGTAAATATTATGGTTGATAGCACAGAAATAGTTGCAGCAGGTCAAGGTCATGAATCTATTCACTGTCTCACCATTCCTTTACATGAAGAAACAGCACTGTTACCCAATGCTGCAATTGCTGAAATTGTCGCCTATATGAAGCCATCAATTATAGAAGGTGCTCCTGATTGGTTGCTTGGTAATGTGACATGGCGAGATACACAAGTCCCTTTAATTTCTTTTGAAGCGATTAGCGGTAAAGAAGTTGGTAGCGCGAAAAAAAATAGTCGAATAGCCGTACTCAATACACTTAACGGTAATACTGAAATTCCTTATGTCGGTATTCTTTCGCAAGGTATTCCAAGTATTGCTTTGGTACAAGAGGATGGAATAGAAGAGCCATCCGATCAACAAAGTCGAACAGCGGTAGGTGCGACGATTAATGTGGGTGGAGTTGAAGTTTTAATCCCAAATATTGATGAGCTTGAACAACAGTTACTGAGTTTAAGTGTCGAATAACACTACTTGAGCAAGTCACCCCAAAGTAGTTGAATTGCAGTAATCACGGATAATGCGGCTGTTTCAGTGCGCAAAATACGTGGGCCAAATTTTATCGCATGGCACAACTTTTTCTTTTCAAGTTCTGAAATCTCGTTCGAGCTTAATCCACCTTCAGGGCCAATCACTAAACTGATGTTACTGTTCTCTGGAGAAGTTTGATTTAATGTTGAAGTTGCTAATGGATCAAGTACAAAACAAGTGCTATCAATTGCATCACTCCATTTATTTAATTTCATTATCTTATTTAAAGTAGGCAATGCACTTCTGCCGCTTTGCTCGCAGGCACTAATTATGACTCCTTGCCAGTGTTGCAAACGTTTTTGAATTCTTTTCTCGTCTAAGTTAACAACACAATGTTCAGTAAAAAGAGGTGTGATTTCGGTAACACCCAGTTCGACGGCTTTTTGAATTGCGAAATCCATACGATCGCCTTTAGAAATGCCCAGGCCCAGATGAATGGATAAATTTGATTCGTTATTAGAGTTAAGTTCTTTTTCAATATTAACAAATGCAACTTTTTTATTAACTTGTTCGAGTGAAGCAGAGTACTCGTTGCCTTTGCCATCAAATACAACAAGTTTTGCATCTTGTTTCATGCGCAATACTTTTACTGTATGTTGAAAGGCGTGTTCAGTTAATTCAAACGTTTGGTTAACGGTTAAATCTAAGGGCAGGTATATTCTGGGAATACGCATAAATAAAGCTTCGCATAGTTAACGCTAAAAAACAAAAAAGGCGGAATTAATCCGCCTTTTGAGTCATGTTTAAAATTTAGATTATAAGCCCAAATTTTTCCAGATAGCTAAAGTAGGCTTAGTCACATTCATAGTATAGAAATGTAATCCAGGGGCACCGGCTTCAAGCAACTGAAGGCACATTTCACTAATTACGTCTTCACCAAAGGCTTTGATTGAGTCTTTGTCATCGCCATAGCTTTCTAAACGTTTACGAATCCATCGTGGAATTTCAGCGCCGCACATGTCTGAAAAACGCGCGAGTTGAACGTAATTTGTGATCGGCATAATACCAGGAACGATAGGGGCTGTTATTCCTAAGTCTTCACAGTCATTAACAAAACGAAAGTATGCATCTGGATTGAAGAAGTATTGCGTAATAGCGCTACTTGCACCTGCATCCATTTTTCGTTTGAAGTTATTTAAATCATCTTCAGCAGAACTCGCTTGCGGATGAAATTCAGGGTAAGCGGCCACTTCTATATGGAAATGATCGTTTGTTTCGCTACGAATAAACTCAACCAGTTCATTGGCAAAACGAAACTCACCAATATCTTGAGTGCCAGAGGGCATATCACCACGTAAGGCAACGATTCGGTTAATGCCTTTATCCATGTAACTGTTTAAAATTTCACGAATATTTTCTTTTGTCGAACCGACACACGATAAATGCGGTGCAGCATCGAAGCCCGCCTCTTTAATTGACGTGACTGTGTCAACCGTACCTTGCTGGGTACTTCCTCCTGCACCAAAAGTAACTGAAAAATATTTTGGTTTTAATTCGGCTAAAGTGTCCCTTACCTTAATAAGCTTATCCGCACCTTCAGGTGTTTTTGGTGGAAAAAACTCAAAACTAAATTGTTGTGGGTATTTTTGTTGGCTTTCCATAATGATTACCAAATTTGAATGAATGAATAACGATAAAGCCGCAATGCTAAAACTTAACAGTTGCGGCTTTAGTCGATAACACTAGCGTATTACTTAGTAACGCCTGATGTTAATAGCGATAGTGTTCAGGCTTGAATGGGCCTTCAACAGGAACGCTAATATAGTCCGCTTGTTCTTTAGAAAGCGTACTTAAATGTGCGCCAACTTTTTCTAAATGCAAACGAGCGACTTTTTCATCAAGAATTTTAGGAAGAATATAAACTTCATTTTTATAATTCTCAGCGTTGTTATAAAACTCAATTTGCGCCATAACCTGGTTTGTAAATGAAGCTGACATTACGAAACTTGGGTGACCTGTTGCACAACCTAAGTTAACCAAACGACCTTTTGCTAATACGATAATACGTTTTCCATCTGGGAAGATAACGTGATCAACTTGTGGTTTGATTTCAGACCATTCGTATTTTTCAAGTGATGCAATATTAATTTCTGAATCGAAGTGACCGATGTTAGAAACAATTGCTTCATTCTTCATCTTAAGCATATGATCATGATCAATAACATTCATGTTACCGGTTGTGGTCACAAAGATATCACCTTGTGAACACGCTTCATTCATATCAACAACACGGTAGCCTTCCATCGCTGCTTGAAGCGCACAGATAGGATCGATTTCAGTAACCCAAACTGTTGCACCCATGCCTTTAAATGCTTGTGCACAACCTTTACCTACATCACCGTAACCAAGAACAACAGCAATCTTACCTGCAATCATTACGTCAGTTGCACGCTTGATTGAATCGATTAAAGATTCACGACAGCCGTATAAGTTATCAAATTTAGATTTAGTTGCTGAATCGTTAACGTTCATGGCAGGGAACATGAGTTCTGCTTTTTCCTGCATTTCATATAAACGATGAACACCTGTAGTCGTTTCTTCGGTTACACCTTTAATGCTTGCTGCAGTATCTTGCCAGAAGCTTGAACCGTCTTTAATGGTACGACGTAATACATTAAGAATTTCTTTGTATTCTTCATTGTCGTCATCTTTTGTTGCTGGAACTGCACCCGCTTTTTCAAACTCTGCACCTTTATGTACGAGTAATGTTGCATCACCACCATCATCTAAAATCATGTTAGGTAATGTGCCATCAGGCCAGGTAAGTGCTTGCTCAGTACACCACCAATATTCTTCGATAGTTTCACCTTTCCATGCATAAACAGGAATGTTTTGATCGGCAATCGCAGCAGCAGCGTGGTCTTGAGTAGAGAAAATATTACAAGATACCCAACGAACTTCAGCACCTAAAGCAACTAATGTTTCGATTAAAACAGCCGTTTGGATCGTCATGTGAAGGCTGCCCATGATGCGAGCGCCTTTTAAAGGTTGGTCTTTGCCAAACTCTTCACGTAATGCCATAAGACCTGGCATTTCAGTTTCAGCAATTTTAATTTCTTTGTGGCCCCATTCAGCAAGTGAAATGTCGGCAATTTTGTAATCGGTAAAATCAGCATTCATGTGCATCATTCTCCTAGTAAAAGTTAAAAGAATGAGCGCCGTTTTATCCAATTACAATTTTCTTAGGTTTAAGAAAATTTGAATTGAATCTGTCTCTTCTGAGCCTGACGGATTTAACCGCTGCAGCGCCCCTCAAAAAAAACAGGCTATAACTATTAAGGTGCGTATTCTAAACGCAAAGCGGTGAAGCCGCCAAGCGTGCAAAGCATTTTTTACAAAACTTTGCGATCTTGGCTGCTTCAGACTTTTATTCGATGACGGTGTTAAACGCCAGCTGCATCACGTAAAGCATCTGCTTTATCGGTTTTTTCCCAGCTCACATCCAAATCATCACGACCAAAGTGGCCATAAGCCGCTGTTGGCGCATAGATTGGACGTAATAGATCTAACATTTTAACCAGGCCACCTGCACGTAAATCAAAATGTTCGCGAACAAGTTCAACAATACGTGAATCTTCTACTTTTCCTGTGCCAAAGGTATCAACACTAATAGAAGTTGGTTCAGATACACCAATCGCGTAAGAAACCTGGATTTCACAGCGCTCTGCTAAACCCGCGGCAACAATATTTTTTGCAACATAACGGCCTGCATAAGCTGCAGAACGATCTACTTTAGATGGATCTTTACCCGAGAAAGCGCCACCACCATGGCGAGCCATACCACCATAAGTATCTACAATGATTTTACGACCAGTTAAACCACAGTCACCCACAGGACCACCAATAACAAAACGGCCTGTTGGATTAATGAAGTATTTTGTATTTTCATCCAGCCATTCACTTGGTAAAACCGGCTTGATGATTTCATCCATAATGGCTTCAACGAGCACATCTTGTGCAATATCTGCACTGTGTTGACTAGATAAAACAACCGCATCAATACCCACAGGTTTGTGATTTTCGTAGCGGAAAGTCACCTGACTTTTTGCATCCGGGCGTAACCAGCCTAAAGTACCATTTTTACGTACTTCAGCCTGGCGCTTAACTAAACGGTGAGCATAAGTAATGGGGGCAGGCATTAAAACGTCGGTTTCATTACTGGCATAACCAAACATAAGACCTTGATCACCTGCACCTTGTTCTGCAGCATCATCATCAGCTTCATCTACACCCATCGCGATATCGGCAGACTGTTTGTCAAGCGCAGTAAGAATGGCACAAGATTCATAGTCAAAGCCCATTTCAGAGCTGTTATAACCGATTTCTTTAATACGGTTACGTACAATTGTATTGGTATCAATCACGGCTGAAGTGGTGATTTCACCTGATAAAACAACCATGCCGGTATTTACCATGGTTTCACAGGCAACGCGTGCTTTTGGATCTTGTTCTAATATCGCATCTAAAATTGAATCTGAAATTTGATCGGCAACTTTATCCGGATGACCTTCCGATACTGACTCTGATGTAAATAAATACTCACTCATTATTATAATTCCTTCATAAAAAAACCCGCTTTAGCGTGAAGACTAAAGCGGGTTTTATAATTTGGTTCTTGCTTCCGCTTTAGCCGTATTTATTAAGCGCCCGCAATCTGAATTCAAATCGGCGCTGTAATTGGCATCCATTATAACTATTACCTTTCCCATGTCAAAGGAGCTAGAATACTGTTTACTATTTTTAACAATGACATATGTTTAAAATTTTTTTGTAATAAATATATACCTAAAACGAAGGGTAATTTTATGGTTAGTTTAGAAACGCCGATCTGCGAGTTTGATAAAGATGCAATTGATTTTTCATTACCGGGGGTTGATGGAAAAAACTGGACATTAAAAGACTGTGCGGGTGATAAAGGCTTGTTGATAATGTTTATTTGTAACCACTGTCCTTATGTTAAAGCCATTATGAAGCGACTTGTTCGCGATACGAATGCATTGAAACAGTTGGGCGTGAATACGGTCGCCATTATGTCGAATGATCCAACCGAATACGCTGAAGATTCCTTTGAAAACATGCAAAAAATTTCGAAAGAATTTGGGTTTTCGTTCCCCTATTTACTAGATGAAACTCAGCAGGTTGCAAAAGCTTACGGTGCGGTGTGCACACCGGATTTCTTTGGTTATAACGCGGATTTAAAATTGCAATACCGTGGCCGCTTCGATGAAAGTCGTAAAGAAACGGCCGATGCGAATGTGCGTCGTGATCTATTTGAATCTATGAAAACTATTGCGGAAACAAGTAAGGGCCCAACCGAACAAATTCCCAGCATGGGCTGCTCTATCAAGTGGAAGGAATAAATATCGAATAAAGAAACCGAAGAAATTTTTTTCATCAGATTAACTTTTTTCGCTTTCTAGTTGAATTTGCCATAAATAATACCTATATTAGCTTTTTCTAATATAGGTATTATCTAGTATTCTTGTGCTTGGCGAATACATTTGATTTTTTTGTGTTTTACATTTTATTGAAGTTTGCTATGTAATCCACAGAAAGCTATACCTTATATATAGAGCCGTTTTTCATTGGCTGGGGATGCCACGTGTGATCGAAAAATTTAACTGCATTTAAGGTTATCAATGACAACATTAAAAAGATTCCAATTTCTCACTTTTTTGATTGGTTTTTCGTTTCAGACCTCTGTTTTATCAGAAACGCTTAACTTAGATATCACTAAGGCTATGGAAGTTTCGCTTCAACAAAATCAGTTGCTTGCATCTAATAGGGCTCAGTTAGCGCAGGCCGAAGCTGGGTTGGATCAGGCTGCTGGTTCTTATTGGCCCCAAGTCATTGTTTCAACCGCTTATTTTGATACTGACTCTCCCTTACATGTGTTTGGCTCAAAGCTACAGCAAAAAAAGATCAATTCCAGTGATTTTGTCCCTGCTTCATTGAATAACCCTGAAAAATACCAGAATGTCAAAACTCAGGTTGATGTTAATCTGCCGTTATATCAAGGCGGAGCATTGTCTGCTGCAAAAACTCAGGCAAAAAATTATTTCTCTGCTAATAAGATGGGGCTAGCAGCACAACAACAACAACTTTTATTTAATGTTATTAGTGCTTACACGCGTATTTTTCAGGCAAAAGCGCAAGTGGCTGCAGCGGAAAAATCTTTTCAGGCGGCGCAACGTCATTTTAAAACGACACAGGCGCTTAATAATAAAGGGGTGGTGATAAAGAGTGACGTTATGGACGCCGACGTGCATCGGCTCAACGCAGAAATAATGTTAACGCAGGCAAAGAACGAACATAAAACTGCAGAAGAAACTTTAAAGTATCTTTTAAATGTGGATGCGGATATAGAGCTTCTCCTTCAGCAACCAGATTTGTTTACAGATGTCATTGCTAATAAAAATCTATTAATAGATTGGGCCGCAGAAAACCGTCCAGATTTACTCGCATTAAAATTCCGGCACAAATCTCATAAAGCGGGTGTTACTCAAGCTAAATCAGCCTTCAAACCCAGGTTGGATATGCAATTATCGCGGCAATGGAATAGCAACAAGCTTGAACTTGAAAATGAACATTCAAGTGTTGCAGTGCAGTTAAAATGGAATGTTTTTTCTGGTGGTTCCGATTATGCCGCAGTGAATAAAGCTTCTGCTAAAGCTGTAGAAATACAACATCAAATAATAGATAAACAATACACAATTC
>Ga0316207_10001975_pt1 | contig 22677 bp, 22 predicted proteins | sample 6weekpyrite_MG_FD_204943 | JGI IMG/M metagenome (GOLD analysis project Ga0316207, IMG submission 204943) | Microbial mat bacterial communities from mineral coupon in-situ incubated in ocean water Damariscotta River, Maine, United States -... | ecosystem: Environmental > Aquatic > Marine >...
CGACGCCGTACATCGCCACAGCTTCATCATCAATAAAGGGATAAAACAGACCAATGGCGTTTGAACCACCACCAACACAGGCTACCAGGGCGTCAGGCAGACGGCCTTCGGCTTCGAGAATCTGACGTTTGGCTTCGCGTCCTATGACTGCCTGGAAGTCACGCACCAACATCGGATAAGGGTGTGGACCGGCTACAGTGCCGATGATGTAGAAGGTGTTATCGATATTGGTGACCCAGTCGCGCATCGCCTCGTTAAGGGCATCTTTGAGAGTCTTGGAACCAGATTCAACAGGCACCACCTCGGCACCCAACAACTTCATGCGATAGACGTTCAAGGCCTGACGTTTGACATCTTCAGCACCCATGTAGACCACACACTCTAAACCCAGACGGGCGGCAACAGTGGCCGACGCCACACCATGCTGACCGGCACCGGTCTCGGCGATGATGCGAGTCTTGCCCAGATGTTTGGCCAGCAGAGCCTGACCAATCGTGTTATTGACCTTGTGGGCGCCAGTATGATTAAGGTCCTCACGTTTCAGATAGACCCTGGCGCCGCCGAGGATTTCGGTCCAACGCTCGGCGAAATAAAGTGGCGATGGCCGGCCAACATAGTGAGCCAGGTCCTTATCATATTCAGCCTGAAAATCGGCATCATGCTTCAACCGCTCATAGGCCGCCTGCAATTCGTCCAGCGGTTCCATCAGGGTTTCTGCACAAAAACGGCCGCCATAGGGGCCGAAATGGCCATTGGCGTCAGGTAAGTTCGCTTTCGACACGTCTCACTTCTCCAAACTTTATTATTTTACTTTCAAGAACATGAGGCGTTCTTAAAAAAGGCAGCCATCTTGGCTGCATCCTTGATTCCCTTGCTTGCCTCTACGCCGCCACTAACATCGACCGCATAGGGCTTCACTTGTTTTATTGCCGCAGCGACATTGTCCGGATTCAAACCACCGGCCAGCACAATCGATGCGGCTAAATCTTCGGGCACGCGGTGCCACTCAAACGCTTCGCCCGTGCCACCCGGAACGCCAGGTTGATAAGTATCTAACAACAGGCCACGGGCAGCACTAAAACGCCGCTGTTCCACAGCCAGATCAATGCCCTCACGCATACGAATTGCCTTTAGGTAAGGCCGCCCAAAACGGCGGCAAAACTCAGGCGTTTCGTTGCCATGAAACTGAATCAAATCCAGCGACACTTGAGCCAGCACCAGCTCGACATTAACCGGTTCAGGATCAACAAACAGACCAACCGTCGTCACAAATGCAGGTAAGGCTGCGACGATCTCGGCCGCTTGGCCTGGCGTCACCGCCCGCGGACTCTTATTGTAAAACACCAGACCAATGGCATCCGCCCCCAGCCGGGCGGCCTCAATGCCGTCTTCAGGCCGAGTAATGCCACAGATTTTAATCCGCGTGCGCATAAAAAAGATGATCCGCAAAAAAATGGGAATCTTACCAGAATTAGGAGGCTTAGGCTGCCCCCCTGGTCATATCTAAAGATCTAATCGACAGCCACAGACAGCAATCAGCAAAACGCCTGTCAGGATAAGTTTTTACCTAGCCGTCTGCCTGGCCTTGCTCGGCTTTTTTCATCCATCTTTCATAACAATCCAGACCGCAAAAATGGGCGACATAATCACTCGCCTCTGCACTCTTGGCCTCTGATGTGGGAATTTCTTTTAAACATACACCACACTGGACAAGATCTTCTTCTGCCTTATTTACATCATTCATCACACACCTCCTGCCGTAACACACTTGATACTTCACACCTTCAATTTCAGTTTAGTACCGATTGCATACTTTTGTTAGCCAGCGGACTAGCCAGAAACAAAAAAGGCCACCCTTTCGGGGTGGCCTCAGTATTTTGCAAGGATCCCCACCCTCTTCCTAGGAGGGGGAGGGGAGAGAAGGAGGACAGAGATCCTTTAGCGCAAACCTTTAAAATTGGTGACGGAGACAGGAATCAACCAGACCTATAGAAGCAGGCAAAGCTACAATTAAAACCAGGGAGGCAACTTGTACATACATACGCCCATTCCATTAATCAAACTCCACTACATCGCCAAACAAATACCAATACAAACTATAGGGGTACATAATATACGTGAATTAAAGATTTGCAAGAAATATTTACCACAAACTGCAAGGACTTTATAAAAAACTACCAGATTGCAGAACTTTGCATTATTTGAGGCAATTCAAATTCAGCTGGGTAGCTCACCTGGGTCAGATATAAACCCGATGGTGACGCAGTGACACCGCCCAAACTGCGATCTCTGTATTCCAACACCTGCCTGGCCCATTCCACTGGCCGCTGCCCTGCCCCAATTGCCATTAATACCCCGGCAATATTACGCACCATGTGATGTAGAAAAGCGTTGGCCTCTATATCAATAAAAATCAGCTCATTTTGCCTTGTGACTTTAAGCTGGTGGACGGTCCGGACTGGACTCTTGGCTTGGCAGCCAACCGCACGATATGAAGAAAAATCGTGCTCACCAATCAGGCATTGCGCCGCTTCAGACATTAACGCCTCATCTAAAGGACGAAAATTCCAAGTGGTGCGCCATGCCAAAAAGGTAGGCCTGACATTACGGTTATAAATGACATAGCGATAACGGCGTCGCACGGCACTGAAGCGGGCATGAAATTCGTCACTAATTGGAGCCGCCCAGAGGATCGCTACCTCATCGGGCAGATTGGCATTGGCACCATATACCCAAGAGCGCATCGAACGTTCGACCTCGGAATCAAAGTGGATCACCTGCTCAGAGGCATGCACCCCGGTATCAGTTCGCCCGGCACAGATAACTCGCACAGGCTCATTGGCCACCGATGAGAGGGCTTTTTCCACTGCTTCCTGCACTGATGGTGAATGATCCTGAAACTGCCAGCCACAAAAGGCACTGCCATCATATTCCACGCCCAAGGCTATTCGCACTGCCCTACTCCATATAAATTCAACAGGGCGCATTTTAGCAGCCCTGATATGCAAACGCCGGGTTAATAACCCGGCGTTTGCATTAACTCTTTTTGGACAATCTACTTGCCGGCAACTGGCCTAACTCGCCAAGACTGATTCTTGTTTGCAACATATTCCTGGCCATGAATAAACAACACCATCATGGCCCGTTGGTTAATTCCGTCCGTCTCGGTACTGGTCCAAAAACCAGATTCAGGGGTAAAAGGGAAGACATCCAGGTTGATCGCAGGCTTGAAACACTGTTTTTCAACAATACCCTGCAGCTCAGAAAGCCTTGGCAGACGCCAATCGCTACGACCGGCCACCTTTTTAGAATTTAACTCGTTAACCGCATCCTTGGCAGCACTCCAGTCATAGGTCAAAGTCTTACCTTCACAGCTTGAACCATTCCAACTCATACCCAGACCACAACGCAACCAGACACGCTTGTTGTTGGTATCGGTGACAGTGCCGTTGTCATTGACCTTAAACTGACTCGATGGCGCTGTAGCAGGCTTGGAAACATCGCATTTTTGCGCTACCGCCGGCAATGCCACCATTCCTAACAACAAAGAAACAATCAGACCTCTCAACATAAAGCCACCTTTTTCAAACATTTCAACAAAAGTCGGGAATCAAAGCCCCGCAGCAACGGACGCGCATTTTAGCTCATTCATAAGCGACGTCAAACGACACTCATCACTACCAACGCCGCCTTCATCAAACTATTTATCGGCAATCAAACGCAGACGCCAAGTCTGACTCTTGTTGGCAATATATTGATTACCATTAAGAAAGTGAACCACCCAAGCTCTGGGCTGAACACCATCTACAGCTGTATCGGTCCAAAATCCGGATTCCGGAGAGAAAGGAAAAGCCTTTAAGTCAATGGCTGGTTTAAAACAACGCTTTTCGACTACAGTCATCAGTTCTTCAACCGTAGGCAGGCGCCAGTCGTTGCGTCCGGCCAGTTTCTTTTTATTCAGCTCTTCCACCTCAACCACGGCCTCGACCCAGGTATATTTCAAGCTGATACCACCGCACGAACTACCATCCCAGCTCATGCCAACCGGACACCTAAGCCAGGTATTATTGTTCTTTTTATCAGTGATCGTGGCACTGACCGCACCACTAAAGCGACTAAATGGAGCAGTGGCTGGTTTTGAATCATCACAGTTCTGAGCATAGGCAGGCATGACTAGAGCACTGATCAAAAAGAAAACAGACAAACTTTTTAACAACATTACCTTCTCCTCACCTCAGACTGGAAGCGTACGACAAAGCAGCCACACAGACTTCACCTTGATATACCCAGCCACACTTATACCCATGTCATTTAAGTGGTCATTGTAACAACATAAAAACCGAGCGTCGAGAACAGGCACAAAAATGGCATAATATGTGCCAAACCACCTAGCTAGGGAGTAATCCGTGGATCACCTGACAATTACCCGCCCAGACGACTGGCACATTCATCTACGTGATGGTGCAGCCCTGGCAACGACCGTAGCTCATGCCGCCGCCCAATTTGGCCGCGCTATTGTGATGCCCAATCTGGCACCGCCAATCACAAACACCGATAAAGCCCTTGCCTATCGCCAGCGCATTCTTGATGTCAGACCGGCGGGCAGTGATTTTGAACCGCTGATGACCCTATATCTAACAGATAGCACCTCGCCTGACGAAATCCGCAAAGCCAAGGCCAGCGGCTTCGTCCACGCAGTCAAACTCTACCCGGCTGGCGCCACCACCAATTCAGACTCAGGCGTCACCAATCTGGAGAATGTTTATGACACCCTGGCCACCATGGAAGAGATAGACCTGCCTCTGCTGGTACATGGTGAAGTGACCGATGCTGACATTGATATCTTCGACAGGGAAAAGGTTTTCATTGATCAAAAGCTGCAACCCTTAAGCGAGCGTTTCCCCAACCTGCGAATTGTGTTTGAACACATCACCACCAAAGATGCCGTAGATTTTGTCCTGTTCACATCGGAAAACATTGCCGCCACCATTACCGCGCATCACCTACTGCTAAATCGCAACGACATGCTGGTGGGTGGCATTAAGCCGCACCACTACTGCCTACCAGTGCTAAAGCGTGAAGAACACCGCCAGGCCCTGCTAAAAGTCGCCACCAGCGGCAACCCCAAATTCTTTCTTGGCACCGACAGTGCTCCCCACGCCAAGGGTGCCAAAGAAAGCAGCTGTGGCTGTGCCGGTGCCTACACCGCCTTTGCCGCGATTGAACTCTATGCCGAGGCATTTGAATCGGTCGGCGCACTGGGCAAACTAGACGGTTTTGCCAGCCGCTTTGGAGCACAATTCTACGGCCTACCGGTCAATCAACAGACACTATCACTGGTCCGCCAGGAATGGGCCGTACCAAAAGAGTTTGCCTTTGGCGACGATGTTGTTGTGCCCTTACGGGCAGGTGGCGAGCTGGTCTGGCAACTGATCCACAACAATGAAACACACGCATAACCACACTACGAAAAGCTGAACTTAAAGATGTATGCATCCCCCCCCAGAATCGCCGATCGTTTCCGCAGTTTCCTGCCCATTGTGGTTGATGTAGAGACCGCCGGATTCAACTCAGAAACCGATGCCGTGCTCGAAATTGCCGCCGTCATCGTCCACATGGATGAAGAGGGCAAGCTCTATCGTGGCAAGACGCATGCTTGCCATGTGATGCCCTTTCCAGGCGCCAACCTGGAACCAGCATCACTGGCCTTTACCGGCATAGACCCATATCACCCTTTCCGAGAGGCACTGGAAGAGAAACCAGCGCTGGAAAAGATTTTTGAACCGATTCGTCAAGAAGTAAAGGCAAACGACTGTACCCGTGCAATCATGGTGGCTCACAACCCACTCTTTGACCTGAGCTTCATCAAGGCAGCAGTGAAACGCACCAAGGTCAAAAACCCATTTCATGACTTCAGCACCTTTGACACGGTCACACTGTCGGCACTGGCCTATGGTCAGACCGTGCTGGCCCGTGCGGCTCAATCAGCGGATATGGATTGGGACAACCAGCAGGCCCATTCAGCGATTTATGATGCCGAAAAGACCGCCGACCTGTTCTGCAAGATCATCAACACCTGGCATGACCTGCAACCCTTCTAAAAAAACGTAGGTATATATTTAGGTTTTACCCGGCAAGGCCACATCAACCCTGAAGCCACCAAGCAGATTAGACTGCCCAAACACCAGACTGCCCCGGTAGTGCTCAACAATATCGCGGACAATTGCCAAACCAAGACCATGGCCGGCTGTACTCTCATCCAGACGTTGACCACGCTGATCAAGCTGCTGTCTTAATTCAGGGGCGCAACCCGGACCATCGTCTTGCACCGACACCACCAATCCCGGTTTGTCATAGACCGTCAATAAGACCCGTTGACCGGCCCACTTGCAGGCGTTATCCAGCAGGTTGCCGAACAATTCCATCATATCTTCCCGATCTCCAGCAAAGGAGTGATTGGCTGGAATATCCAAATCGATCTGCAACCCCCTATCAGCATAAATTTGCCTGAGGATCAAAGCCAGACCTTCAAACTCTTTGGCCGGCTCAAAGCTCAAGCCCGGCGTTGAAATACCTGCCAGACGGGCACGTTTAAGCTGACGATCAATAATTTGTCGAATCTGGTTGGTTTGATCCCTGAATCGTCCTTGTAACTGCGGCTGTTGTTGTAAGAGCTCACACTCTTGCAACTGCACCATCACCGTCAACGGTGTCTTTAGAGCATGAGCCAAATTACCCAACGCAGAGCGTGAGCGCTCCAGCCGCAGCCGCATTAACTGCAGCAAATTATTAAATTCCTTTACCAGCGGCCGAACTTCGTCTGGCACATCCTCTCGCAGCTCAGCTATCTCACCTACTTCCAGGCGTTTCATATCGTCAATCACCAAGCCTAGCGGCCGCAGACTGCGCTTGGCAATGCCCGCCTGAAGCAAAATCACCAGCACCATCACCACCAGGCTAAGCAAAGCATAACGCTGCCCAAACTGGCTTAACTGTTGCTGCAAAGGATTCATGTCCTCAGCGATAACCACCCGAATTTCATGACCATGCTTATAGTATTCACGCACAATCATTAATAGTCGCTGAGACTCCGGGCCAGATAGGTATTGCAGCTCATCCGTGAGGTCATACGCAGAAAATTCCTGGTCCCACAAAGAGCGGGAACGCTGTAACTGCGCACCACTTTGCAACAAATAATAGTGCCCGGAAAAGGGCATGTGATAGATGGGATTATAATGACCGGCGTCGAATTCGATCATTCCCTCTGGGGTAAAAGTTATATTAGCAAGAATGCTTTCCGCATCATGATCGAGCCTGGATACAACATAGCTCTCAGCCAGCGACCTGGCCGCCGTATTAACTATCCACCATTGCAATACAAACAAAACTATCAGACTCAGGCTAAGACCAAGGCTAAGACGAGCAAGCAGTGACTTCAAGCCTCATTACCCTTAAAAATATAACCCTGACCACGCTTGGTCTGGATCAACTCTTTACCCAGCTTATGGCGTAAGCGATTTATATAAACTTCAATGACATTGCTATCCTTGTCGGAATCATAATCATAGACATGCTCAGTCAACACCGACTTCGACAGTATGTGACCTGGATGAAGCATAAAATAACGCAACAACCTGAACTCAGTGCCGGTCAATTCAAACACATCACCCGCAACGGTAGTCACCGTCTGCCGCTCTTCGTCCAGAGTCAACTGTGCAACCTTCAACTCCTCTCCACCTGTTTGATCATTGTTGCGACGGATCACCGCCTGGACTCGCATTAACAACTCTTCCGTGTGAAAGGGTTTGGCCAGATAATCATCAGCGCCCGCCTTAAAACCATCAACCTTTTCGTGCCAGGCATCACGGGCGGTCAAAATCACGACAGGGACTTTGTTATTCCGCGAACGCCAATTTTGCAACACTTCCAAACCAGGGCGCTGGGGCAGGCCTAAATCAAGTACCACCAAGTCATATGCTTCTTCATCACCCATAAACTCGGCATCAAGACCATTATCAACCAAGTCAACCGCAAAGCCAGACCGGGCCAAGTCTTGTTTGAGCTGTTGTCCCAAAACATGGTCATCCTCAACCAATAGCAGCCTCATTCATCCCCCTCGTCATGATCAGGCTCTTCCCACAACAAGCGGCCATCCTTGACGTCATAATAATATTCATGCACCTTGCCTTCTTCATCGACCATTTCAATCTCGTAGACAATCTGGCCTCGTTCGCGTTCCACCTCAATCTCCAGCACACGGCCACTATGCCTGCTGCGCGCATCTGTTAGCAGTTTTTCCAACGAGACAATTTCACCGGATTCAAGAAGACGTTTGACTACGTCATGATCTTCATCACTGGCACCGCTGATAACGGGCAACAACAGACATAAAACAAACAACACATATCTCATCATATTTTAATCATCCCATCGACCATAACCAGGAATCTTAATTTCATTTTCATTGTAGGAGCCTTCTGCTGCGCGTTGATGACAGGCATTACAATTTGTCAGTCCCTGCAAATTTTCTTTGAATACACGACGAGGAATCTCACTATGCTCGTGGGCCATAAAACCTAACTTACTCATCTGTGTCACTGCTCCCTTCCTTGGCAACGAACGCATGACCTTACGCGACAAATAGGCATTGCTATTATCTGCGCTGTTTTTTTCAAGATAGGACAATAAAGCCTGTTTATCGACCTCATCAAGCTCTGCGTTTTCACCAAAATGATCGGCCAGATTATCCATAAGCTTACGCCAGGAGCGAGCCGGCAACAAACCCGGCTGATAAGCAAAATGACAAGAACCACAGTCATCCTGATACTGTTGATTCTTCACTGGCTCAACTCTGTAATTTCCACTGGCCTGCACCAACGAGACACCGCCCAAAAAAATTACACCAACCATGAAAGTCGATATTTGTTGAATCTGCATCTTATGCCTCCGCTCACATTTCCTATTGTGACGCCAGCTTAGCCTGCCAAGCTAAAACAAACCTTAAAAACCCTCTTAAACGAAAAAGGCCGCCCCTCCATTGGAGGGGCGGCCTTTCAGATAAAGCTATGCTCTAAAAACTAACTCATGGCAGCCTTAGTCATACTCTCAAGATCTCCACTTTCATACATCGCCATAACAATATCGCAACCACCGGCCAGCTCGCCATTAATATAAAGCTGGGGAAAGGTTGGCCAATCGGCATATTTTGGCAAATTGGCACGGATCTCAGGCTGCTCAAGAACATTGTAGGAGTCATACTGAGCACCTACCTGTTTCAACGCCTCAACCACACGGGCAGAAAAACCACACATTGGGAACTGCGGCGTACCCTTCATATACAGCACGACAGGGGCACCCTCTACCTGCTGTTTAATTGTTTCCATAATGTCCATAACCACTCCTCAACTCTTCTCGGGCACTAAAAACCAAGTATTTTACTCGGAAATAACAAATTCTCAAAATCTTACATATTATAGGGTCACCCATTTACTTCAAACAGCCTCCCCCAACCGCCGCCGCCAGGAGTAGCCACAGTCAGGCACTGCCCAGGCTGGGCACTAAAGCTGATCTTGGCTGGCAAGCCCTCACCATCCAAACTGTTCTGGCCAACTAGCCCCGGCTGACCGCCTACCAAACCCCACGGCTGATGCTGGCGCCGTTCAGTTAACAATGTGACTGTGGTTGGCGCTAAAAACTCATATTCACGTATCAGGCCATCACCACCCTTGCGCTTGCCCGCGCCGCCAGAACCAGTGCGGATCTGATAACGCTGAATCCGCAACGGGTAATGCATCTCCAGGCTTTCCACCGGCGTGTTGAGGGTATTGGTCATATGGGTCTGCAAGGCACTCAGACCGTCAGCGCCTGACCCCGCCCCCATGCCACCGCCAAGGGTTTCATAATAATCCCAGTTCTGTCCGCCTCCACGAGATCCCCCACGAGATCCCATAGCCACGTTATTCATGCTGCCATGACTGGCGGCGGGAATCTGGTTGGGGATGGCCTGAGCCAAGGCCCCCATAATCACGTCAACAATGCGTGTACTAGTTTCCACATTGCCGGCTGCCACCGCCGCAGGACGTTTGGCATTGACCAAACAAGCCTCCGGTGCACTCAGTTGAATGCGCCGAAAACTACCAGCACAGGCCGGCGTCTGCTCTGGCATCAAACAACGAAAGACGTAATACACAGCTGCGGCTGCCACTGACAACGGGCAGTTGATATTGCCCTCTACCTGCTCAGCGGTGCCATCGAAATCCACCGCCACACGCCCCTCTTTGACTTGGACCCTGGCCTGGATAACGATATCGCGATTGCCCATACCATCATCGTCCATCACGTCACTAAAACAATATTCACCGTCTGGAATCTGTTGCAATGCAGTCGCTGCCAGACGTTCGGCATAGTCATTCAATAAATCTAGAGATTGTTTGAATGGAGTTAGCCCCATACCTTCCACTAGATTCATTAATCGCTGCACTCCGGCTCGGTTAGCGCTGATCTGAGCCGAAAAGTCACCGCGACTCTGCTGTTCATTGCCGGTAGTCGAAACAATAGAACTCAAAAATGTCTCATCCAGCGCCCCCATCCGAATCAGATAAGAGGGAGGAATGATCACGCCCTCTTCGTCCAGCCGTTTTGAAATAGGCATGGAACCGGGCGTACTGGCACCGATGTCGGCATGATGGGCACGGTTGGTAACAAAGGCCACCAGCTGCTCCTCAACAAACACTGGCGCAACCAGGGTGACATCAGGCAAATGAGTTCCACCAAGGAAAGGATCATTAACGATCACCATGTCGTCGTGACGCCACTCCAACTGACCAACAATCCCAGCCATGGCATAAGCCATACTACCCAGGTGCACGGGTATGTGCGCCGCTTGGGCACAGAGCTGGCCCTCGGCATCGAACACTGCACAGGAGAAATCCAGCCTGTCCTTAATATTGGGTGACAAGGCGGCACAACGCAGCATTGCCCCCATCTCGTCACAGATGGCAGCGATACGGCTAGAGAAAATTGACAATTGAATGGCATCCATAAAGACAATGGTAGCAAAGAGGGGGATTTTCATACTATTGTTTAAGCGGCTTGCAAACAAAAATGGATTTATTTAGACTAGGTCTACATTTCAGACTAATTTAGTAAGTTATTAAGGAGAGAAAACATGGCACACCAACTGCCCGAACTACCCTACGCCAAAGACGCCCTCGAGCCGCACATGTCAGCCGAGACATTTGACTACCATTACAGCAAACACCATAACGCCTATGTCACCAATCTCAACAACCTGGTTTCAGGCACCGAGTTTGAAACCCTGGCGCTGGAAGAGATCATCAAAAAGGCCAGCGGTGGCATCTACAACAACGCTGCCCAGGTCTGGAATCACACTTTCTTCTGGAACTGCATGAAGCCAAACGGTGGTGGTGCGCCTACGGCTGCCCTGGCCGATGCCATCAATGCCAAATGGGGTTCACTGGATGAGTTCAAAAAGGCCTTCCAGACCTCTGCAGTAGGTAACTTTGGCTCAGGCTGGACCTGGCTGGTGAAAAAGGCCGACGGCTCGCTCGACATCGTCAACATGGGCGCAGCCGGCACACCACTGACTACCGGCGACACGGCATTACTGTGCGTTGACGTTTGGGAACACGCCTACTACATCGATTACCGCAACCTGCGCCCCAAATTTGTCGAGACTTACCTCAATGAGCTGGTCAACTGGGACTTCGTCACCAGCAACTTCGGCGGCTGATCCAGTCCTTCCTGTCCCCCCTTTTTTTCAAAGGGGGGATTATTGCCTGAGCAATAAAATCACAGTAGTATTACCCTTTTGCAGCAGCCCACCGGGCTGTTTTTTGTTTTTAGTACCTTTAGAAAACTTCTGTGCTTTTCAGGAACTCGTAAAAGTACTTATCCAGATTTTTAGGGTTGGAACTACAAATGACTGATTCACTCATGTCTACCTACAAGCGGTTGCCGGTCACCTTTGAACGGGGTGAAGGCGTCTGGTTATGGGACACTGACGGCAAACAATATCTCGATGCCCTGAGCGGCATTGCCGTCTGTAGCCTTGGCCACGCCAACGCCAAGGTAGCCGATGCCATCTGCAACCAGTCACGCCAGCTGCTGCACACCTCCAACCTTTATGGCATCACCAATCAGGACAAACTTGGTGATGCACTATGCCGTGTCGCCAAGATGGACAAGGTTTTTTTCAGTAACTCCGGCGCCGAGGCCAACGAGGCAGCCATCAAACTGGCGCGGCTCTATGGCCATAATAAAGGCATAGACCTACCCACCATCATCGTCGCCGAAACCAGCTTTCACGGTCGGACTATGGCCACGCTCACCGCCACTGGCAACAAAAATGCCCAGGCTGGTTTTGAACCCCTGGTAGACGGTTTTGTACGGGTACCATTTGACGATATCAACGCCATCGAACAGGTTGCCGCAGAAAACAAAAATATCGCCGCCGTGCTGGTCGAACCCATACAGGGCGAAGGCGGCATTCGCATTCCTGAGGTAGATTATCTGGACAAAATCCGCGCCCTCTGTGACCAGCACGACTGGCTGATGATGCTTGACGAGATCCAGACCGGCATCTGCCGGACCGGCAAGTGGTTTGCCTATCAACATGGCAATTCAACGCCGGACGTAATCACCTCAGCCAAGGCACTTGGCAATGGCGTGCCCATCGGAGCCTGTCTGGCCCGCGGCAAAGCAGCCGAGGTATTGCAGCCGGGCTCACACGGCTCTACCTTTGGCGGCAACCCGCTGGCCTGTGCCGCTGGCCTGGCAGTGGTAACTGAAATGGAAAGCCATGATCTGGCCGCCAATGCCATGATCAAGGGCGAACGTCTGATACAAGGGCTGAAAAACGCCCTGCAAGATAACGCCATAGTTAGCGATATTCGCGGCCAGGGGCTGATGATCGGTATCGAACTGACTCAGCCTTGTACCGAATTGGTACAGCAAGCATTGGAAATGGGGGTGTTGATCAATGTCACGGCAGGCAACGTCATTCGCCTGCTGCCGCCATTGACGATAGAGACGGCTGAGATCGACCAGATCGTCGATACCATCGCCACCCTGGTAAAACACACACTTAAATAAAAGGATGTAGCCATGGCTACTCGTCACTTTCTTACTCTAATGGATTTCAGCCCGGCAGAATTGCAGGGACTGATTCAGCGCGCCATCGAATTAAAAAAGATTCAGCGCTCCGGCGAAGTCTTTGAACCCTTGAAAAACAAGGTGCTGGGGATGGTGTTTGAAAAATCATCGACCCGCACCCGCGTCGCCTTTGAGACGGCCATAGCCCAGTGTGGTGGTCATGCGATTTTTCTGTCGCCGCGTGATACCCAATTAGGCCGTGGCGAGCCGATCAAGGACAGCGCCCGGGTGTTGTCACGCATGGTCGACATCATCATGATCCGCACCTTCGAGCATGAAAAGATCGAACAGTTTGCCGCCTATTCCCAGGTGCCGATAATCAATGCCCTCACTGACCTGCAACACCCCTGTCAGTTACTGGCCGATATGCAGACCTATTTCGAGCATCGCGGCAACATCAATGGCAAGAAGGTCGTTTGGATTGGTGATGGCAACAACATGTGCCACTCCTATATCGATGCTGCGCGTCAATTCGATTTTAAACTGGCCATCGCTGCACCTGAGGGCTATCTTCCCGACGGCGAACTGCTAAGTGCCGCAGGTGAGCATGCCTGGCTGGCCGCCAGTCCGGCTGAGGCCTGCCAGGACGCGGATCTGATCGTCACCGATGTCTGGGCCAGCATGGGCCAGGAAGAAGAGAGCAACAAGCGCATCCAGGCCTTTGCCGATTACCAGGTCAACAGTGAACTGATGCAGCTGGCCAAGCCTGATGCCCTGTTCATGCACTGTCTGCCAGCCCATCGTGACGAAGAGGTCAGCGAAGAGGTGCTGGAAGGACCACAGAGTGTAGTCTGGGACGAAGCAGGCAATCGCCTGCACTCACAGAAGGCCTTGCTGGAATTTCTGCTTAACGGCAAATAAATCGACATCACTATGGAACCCTTACTCAGCCTCAACAACATCGAATGTCGTTATGACAATAACGCCGTTGTTAAGGATTTGTCGTTTCACATCAAACCTGGCTCCATGGTCTGCCTGCTAGGCCAGAGCGGTTGCGGCAAGACCACAGTGCTGCGCAGCATTGCCGGTTTTGAGCCACTCTATAACGGTGAAATCTGTAAACATGGTGAAGTCATTTCAAAACCGGGTTTTACCCTGGCAGCGGAAAAACGCGGCCTGGGCATGGTGTTTCAGGACTATGCCCTGTTCCCCCACCTGGATGTTGCCAGCAATATCAGTTTTGCCCTGAAGGGTAAGTCAAAGACAGAAAAGCATCAGATAGCCGAACAGCTACTTGAAGTCGTTGGTCTGGCCGGCTATGCCGATCGTTATCCCCATGAGCTTTCCGGTGGCCAGCAACAACGCATCGCGCTGGCCCGTGCCCTGGCGGCCAAGCCTGATCTGATCCTGATGGATGAGCCATTTTCCAATCTCGATGTGGAACTGCGCGAACGGCTTGGTCTGGAAGTACGAGAGATCCTCAAACAACAGGGCATCGCCGCCATTCTGGTGACCCATGATCAACACGAGGCCTTTGCCCTCGGCGACATGGTCGGCATCATGAAAGATGGCCGCATCCTGCAGTGGGACACGCCGTTTAATCTTTACCACGAACCCGCTAACCGCTTTGTGGCCGACTTTATCGGCCAGGGCGTGTTCATCGATGGCCGTTTGGTATCACCCAATGCAGTTGAAACAGAAGTCGGAGTGATTCAAGGTGACCGTGCCTATCCATGGCCCACCGGTACGGAAGTAGAAGTACTACTGCGCCCCGATGACATTGTCCCCGACTCAAACAGCAAGCTCACTGCCGAAATCACCCACAAGGCCTTTAAGGGCGCTACCGTGCTTTACACATTAAAGCTGCCAACAGGTAATCAGCTGTTATCACTTTTCCCCAGCCACGACGACCATCTCATCGGCACCCGCGTTGGCATCCGCATCAACGCCGATCACCTAATCAGTTTCCACAAAGACGAAGCTCGAATTTAATATTGAACATAAAAAAAACGGACCGAAGTCCGCTTTTTTTAACTAACATGTTTGAATCTTAAAGCTGCGCTGATAGATACTCAGCCACTGCTGCGATCTCTTTGTCAGTCATCTTCTTGGCAACACCCGCCATCATACCGGCCGGATCATTGCCACGAGCACCGTCACGGAACTCTTTCAACTGTTTAACCAGGTAATCACGATGTTGACCACCAATCACTGGAAAAGTTGAAACGTTCTCAGACTTGCCCATCCCCTTTTCGCCATGACAGTTGATACAACCATATACACCTGTCTTGACATTCCCCTCACGGAAAATCTTTTCCCCTGCAGCAACAACCTTTTTGTCTGCCTTGGTCAAGGCTCCCTTGATCTTCTGTGTTGAATAGAAGGCGCCAATATCCTTGGCATCCTCATCAGAACCGACCATTGCCGCCATACCCGCCATGGTGTCATTGTTAGCGCGGTGACCGTTCTGAAAATCCTTAACCTGCTTGACGATATAACCGGCATATTGCCCAGCCAAACGCGGATAAGTGGCATCCTCACTATTGCCATCAAAACCATGACAACCACCACACATGCCGGCTTTCCCTTCACCGGCAACTGCATCACCGATAGGTGCAGCCTGTGCTCCAGCAGTAAAGCCTCCCAACGCTACTGCTGCAACCAACAAACGCATTTTGCGTGTAACCAACTTCATATTCACTCCCCCCTAGATTTACTAGGTCTATTCTCCCCGAAGGCCTTTCAATAAAGACCAACTTTTTATATCAACCTATCCCCATAAGGTCAACGTTCGATTCTAGCAGGCAAAAATTAACGTTTGCTTATCAATCCTGCCTGGCGCAACAAATCCTGCGCGTAAGATACGGGAATGGCATAGGAAATACCGCTTGGTCTTTCAAGTATGCTCTCCTTGGTATCCTTCACAAAGACACTATTCAAAACACCAATTACCTCACCGGTCTCAGTGTGATAAACGGGACTACCACTGTTGCCAGGATAGGCAATGGCATCCAACTGAAACACATCAAAACCAGCCAGCATACGTTTGATCAAACGAGGCTTTAATTGTTTGCTGTTGTTCACCGGCTGCACTGCCGGGGTAATGGCCGAGACCATCGTCTTATGAGTAACAACGTGATAACCCAGGGCTGAACCTATGGGAAAGCCGCTCATTAAATATTCCTGACCTTCTTTGACGGTAGAGCCATTGCCCAAAGGCAAGGCTGTTAAGGCAGAGTCAGAAAATCTAAGCAGGGCAACATCATGCTGTTTATCCTTTTTAATGACTGTAGCAATGCGAATCTTTTTTCGATCTTCGCCTGGCACAATCACCACCAAACTCTCTTTTTTATCCGGATCAAGAAACTCAGGAATATTATGGGCGTTGGTAATAATATGCCGACCATCAGCAACAACAAAACCGGTGCCGATAAACCTAATCGCCGGCTGACGCAGGGGCTGGTAATTGCCCAGCGCAACCACGCTTGGCTTGACTTTGGCGATCACATCAGAATAATCAGCCGCCAACGAGGCCTGAACACCAAGGCCAAACATCGCCAACAACGCAAATAGGATCAGCTTAAGTTTGCTGAAAACTTTAGGCAGCATATAATGAAACCTCATTGTAGGCACAACTCGTAAAAGCAACCCTGTCAGGCAGCCATGAAAAACATAAACTCAACTCTTATTGCACTATTTTTCATACTAGCAGGCAATAGCGCTCTGGCTGATATCCAAGCCGTCACCATTAATGGCAAAAGCGTGTTATTGAAAAATGATAACACCTGGCAATACATCGAAACCAAACAACCTGATGCCAGATACGCCTACCTATCCGTTGCAAATATACGAGGCGGAGACAATTACTGTCGTCTGGGACTGAAACTGGAAAACGACCTGGCTGACAAAATTACCAGCATCGTCTTCAGGTTCTCTGCACACAACCAGGAAGATGTACTCTACGATACCGTTACCAAGGGTTTCCAACATCTAAAACCAACCAATGAAGGTTTCAAGGAAATCACCTTCTCAGGCATGTCCTGCGAAGAGATCAAATACATCAGGGTACATGGTGCCGATCGCTGCGAGATTGGCGAACTGACAAAATTTTCTGCCGAAAAGGGTGAGTGTCTGAAACTGGTACACGTCGAGGCCAGTGACAAGGTTGTTATCTTCAAACGCTACAACGACGAACCAATAGAAGCTGAAGCCGCTGAAACAGAAACTGAGATGGATTCAGAACTTCGGCCAGAATATGGGGAACTATAGGCTGCACCACCCGCTTCAATGGCCAACTGCTCTACTGCACAGCTGCAAACTGACGAATAGCTAAACCAATGCCTCACAAACCCAGCCGCTATTTTCTGTTCTGGTTTGCCTGGGCAGCATTAATTGTTTACGGCAGTCTAATGCCGTTTGAATTACGGCCACACACACTTGCCGAGGCCATCGACAAGTTTCGCCACATTCAATACTTAAATCTCGGCGTGGTATCACGCGCCGACTGGATCGCCAACATCCTGATTTACATTCCACTCGCCTATCTCGGCGTGATGTGGCTGAATCAATTACGCTGGCTACCTCGTGTTCTGGCACTGCTAATTCCGGCAACACTGGGAATTGCACTCGCGGTAGGCGTCGAGTTCACACAAATTTTCTTCGCCCCGCGTACGGTCTCGATCAATGACCTGATCGCCGAAAGCATTGGCACACTACTTGGCCTGGTACTCTGGTCAGTCAGCCACTCCCGCCTGTCCGGACTGACTTCAGCCCTGCTCCGTCCCGGGCCTACCGCACTAACAGCCGGACTCACGCTCTATGCCCTAGCCTATCTGGGTCTGGCGCTGTTTCCCTATGACTTTGTCTTATCGACCTCTGAACTACAGTGGAAACTATCACAAGGAAACTACGGTTGGGGTTTCAATAGCTGCGGCTCCGTCATACGCTGTAGCAGCCAGTGGCTGGCCGAAGCAGTCGCGGCACTGCCATTGGGTTTATTACTGGCACGTCTGCTGAAACAGCAACACAACAATCGCGCCAACGTCGTTTTCATCGCCGCCGCGATAGGCTTAAGCATTGAGGCAGGGCAATTTCTGGTTGCCTCTGGCGTAAGCACCTTCAGTGCCAGCCTTGCCAAGGTGATCGGCATCTGCCTGGGGGTTTGGTTGCGTAATCCACCCTCACCACAGCTGGCCCAATATCACGCCCACAGACTAAGGCCGGCACTGTTACTCGTGCTGATTCCATACCTTGGGCTTGCCGCCCTGCTCAACAGCTGGGCCAGCGCCTCCTGGGGCGACATGGAGATACTGCGCAGCAATCTCAACAGCCAGCGTTACCTGCCGCTTTATTATCACTACTTCACCACCGAAACCGAAGCGGTGGCCAGCCTGATTGCCCAGACCGCCGTTTACTTACCCCTGGGCATCGGCTTCTGGCTCTGGCACGCCAGTGGCGCTACTCCGCTGCGCCGCCCACCTCTATTCGGTCTGCTAGTCACCACCGCCGTCACGGCCTTTATCATAGAGTCAGGCAAACTGTTTCTTGCCAGCTCCCACCCGGACCCGACCAACATCCTCATCGCCCTGGCCGCCGCCTGGTCTGGGCAGCGACTGAGCCAGTGGCTAGCAGAGTGCGTTCGCGCCCCCACCATCGATAACCGCATCCCGGGCAATACCGACAGCAAAGCAAGCGATCTGCACATGCCCCGCAAGGCACTCATTGGCGCAGGCCTGGTCACTCTGATTTTTGGGGTTATTGGCCTGGGTTTGATCCAGCAGAACGCCGACTCAGAGGCTGTGGTGATGGCGCAGGTCAAACGTGTAAACCCAACACCTGAGTCCCTGCCTGCCGCTTCACTGCCAGATTTTCGTTTGCAACACCCACGTCTTCCGGCACCGTCAACGGCTGATTTCATCCGCCTAAACAACGAAAACCCGAAGTACCTTCAAAACAAGCGTCACCATGCCAAAGGCGGCAAAGGCAAACTCGGCGCTGCCATCCTGGTGGCTTACCTCGAGCCAGGCAGCCAAGATCTGGAGCTAATATTCAAAAAACTCATGGCGATGAAGTTCAACTGGCGCGGCCATGAGCAGGGCAAGATACTGGCCCAGGGCTATGACTGGCTCTATCCCTACTGGAACGAGACACAACGCCAGCAACTGCAAGACAAGCTGGTCCATGGCTGTAATTACATGATCGACGTCATCCGCAGCGGCCAGTTCTCACCCTATAATGCCTCCCTCTATGGCGGTCCGGCCCAGGCACTGATGGCCTGCAGTATCGCCCTCTACCAGGATGATTCCCGCGGCGAGCCGATAATGGCCTTTACTGCCGACCTGTGGTTAAACCGCATCCTGCCGGTCTGGCGCCAGGTGATGGGCAAAAATGGCGGCTGGCATGAAGGCGCAGATATCACCAGCAAGGGCATTGGTCAGGCCATTTATCAACTGCCCAACATGTGGCGCAGCGCCACCGGCGAAGATTATTTTGCAAGCGAATCCGGCATCGGCGGTTTTCTCGACTTTCTGGTCTATCGCACCCGGCCTGACGGCACACAGATACGACTAGGTGATAGTACTTCATTCAACCGCGACGCAGCAGATCGTCGCGCGCTGGCGTTGGAATTCCGCCATGCCGCGGCCTACAGCCTGACCCCAGCACCCAGGAAACCTGTACCCACCAGCTGGCCCTGGGGACCACTGACCGACAACAGTCTCTATGATCAAAATGCCGCGACACGGCTGCCACTCAGCAAACACTTTGATGGTATCGGTCTGGTCGTCATCCGCAGCGGTTGGCAGGCTGATGCCAGCTACATCACTTTCAAGGCCGGCGACAACTACTCTTCCTTCAGCCATCTCGACCAGGGCAGTTTCACCCTCTATAAAGCAGGCCCTCTCGCTATCGACAGCGGCCTGTATTACAAATACGGCTCAGACCACCACCTCAACTATGCCTACCAGAGCATCGCCCACAACGTCGCCACCATCACCGACCCCAGTGAAGCCAGCGCCATCTCCAACAACGACTTCAACAAGTCCCCGAGACCGATCGCCAACGATGGCGGCCAGCGACGCATCGGTGGCAATATGGAACTCTACCCCCATCCGCTGGATATTAACGAGTGGCAGGCCAAGCGTGATCTCTACCACACCGGCAAGATCATCGAATATTCGGATAAAAACGATATCGTCAGCATCACGGCCGATATCACTGCCGCCTACAACAACAGGTTTTCCGGCGAAGGCACCCTCTCAAGCCGCACAGAGCGCGTCAAACGCTATCTGCGCAGCATCATCTTTGACCGCATCAATGACCTGTTTCTGGTCTACGACAGCATAGCCAAAACCGATCCGACATTTATCAGTCGTTGGTTAATCCATTTTCAGGAACAGCCCCTGCTACCGGTTACCGGCCAGTTTCTAATCAGTCCATTGGCAGAAAAACAGTCCAAACATAACAGCGGCATACTCAACGGCAGTGTGTTACTGCCACACCAGGCGCAGATCACTGTCATCGGCGGACCAGGCAAGGAGTTTTGGGTAGACGGCAAGAATTACGACAACAACGGTGATATTTACAAGGCATTAAAACGCAGTGGCAAAAAAGCCGAAGCAGGCAACTGGCGGGTTGAAATCAGCCCAATGGCAGCATCACAAACAGATCATTTCCTAATTGCCATGGGCCTGCAAAAAGACTGGTCTGAAACCAGCCCCTCGGTGAATTGCTCACTAAGGGCTGGCCTGACCAGCTGTGTGGTACGAGGAAAACGTGAAGTAAAACTACAGATTACCGCTGAAGGGATTGCTACAGCTCAATAATCAACAACTATCAAGGGCAGACCTTAGTCCCGGCAACTGTCGCCGCCAATGCAAAGTCGAGAGTATCAACACCACAAAAGCTGTAGCTACCACCGCCATTGTCCCAAACTTCATAAGTAAAGGTGCTACCACCAGTATAGGTGTAGACAACACTAGTACCAGCGCCATTTCCTGTGACCGCCCAGTTGCCAAGCTGTTTTCTTGGATCAACCGCATGGCCATCACCCATTTTATAATCCCAAAGCGTTGAGTCGGCGTGGTGCTCTTCCTGCCAGGTGTCTCCAGCGCGGCTTGCACAGACCGTATTGCCACTCAATAAAGTTGTAACATCACCGTTTTTAACTTGGCTGGCCGCGGGAGCGGAACATGCCGCCATCGCCCCTTCAGCTACAAATGCCAACACCATCGCACCAGCAATAATTGGTAGTTTCATCATCACTTAACCCCGTCATTGAAAATTCAAACCCTAATAATACACCCGATCAGGCCTGGATAGCAGCGGCTTCTGCTCAGCAACCAACCAAGCAATCCAATTCTAGACTAAAAAAATGACAACTCTAATACGAGAAAGGTGTCGATTTCAGCTCAAGCCTGGGCGTCCAGTAGTCTTTAATCTGTTCTACAGCATATGCCCCAACCTCACCAGCCTGACGTTGGTTGCCATCAAAATCCTGATTCCACGCCATATATTTTTGCATTGCAAGCGGATCAAACCTGGCCATCATTGTTTTTTTTGGTCGCAAATCCAGCTCGCCCAATCTGGCCTGCGGCTTGTTCAGAAAATTGCGGGCAGAGGCCTGCTGCCCGGTGATATTGCCGCTTTGTCGATCAACACTGATTGGAACAGCAGCAAACACCGCATTCGCGAATACCCGTTGTGGATACTCCGCCACCAGCTTCTGCACATCCGCCTTCGGCTTTCTTATAATAATACCGCTACCGGCAGCAATGACAGTATTGTTAAAGACATCAATATTGCGCGGCACGTCATTATGTGGCTGAATATGCACCGCATCGCCAAACTGATTCACCAGTAGATTACTGTAGAAAGCAATATTGCCTTCCCCCTGAAACAGCGCCTCGTTTGGATTCTGATAAAAGAAATTGCCATAAACCTGATACAGGTCATCTTGACCTGCCCCCGTCAAAGGCCAGTGCCCCACCAACACATTGGGACGAGACATCTCAGGCAAACCACTGCCCGCCGCCTTGCTAAAGACATTGTGACGAATGGTGGTGATGCGCCGTTCCTCCGGCATCCCGGCAACCGCCTCTCTTGTCTTCTGGTGCTTGATCTGCAGGTTATAACCCAGGGTATTCATAATCAGGTTGTGTTCGATCAAACCACCGACAAAGGCATCACTACCTTCAGAATTGCCCAGATATATCCCTGTGCCAGCGCCCTCGATCACATTGTCCCTGATCAGCCAATCCCAGGCCGGGCACTTAGTCGAAATCGCCACGGTCTGCTGATTATTGCCATGACCGCGAATCTGCAACCCCTCGAGAGTAATATGATGCGCCCAGCGGGCATACCCCTCGGCCTTCACCGCACCCACTGGCAGATTTCTACCGTCAAGCACAAGATCACGAATTGTGACATAGGCTGAGTCAATGATACTAACGGTGTTGTGACCACGACGGGCTTGAAACACTGGCGGCTGTTGCGGATCAATCGCAGCAATGGTGATGATTTGGCCGGGCCTGCCCAACAGTCGATGAACAGGCAGGCCATTTTGAT
>Ga0316207_10001976_pt1 | contig 22673 bp, 30 predicted proteins | sample 6weekpyrite_MG_FD_204943 | JGI IMG/M metagenome (GOLD analysis project Ga0316207, IMG submission 204943) | Microbial mat bacterial communities from mineral coupon in-situ incubated in ocean water Damariscotta River, Maine, United States -... | ecosystem: Environmental > Aquatic > Marine >...
ACCACGCAATCCGGTACTTGCTGTTTGCGACTCGAATAACAACTGCACTGACCTTGTGGGATATCATACATTCTACAAATAATGTTGGTATAAAATACCTCGTGACTATCCTCATCTTCCAGTTTAATCAGGCAACATCGGCCACAATGATCACACAAGGCTTCCCATTCTTTATCGGTTAAACTCTCAAGCGGAGCAGTAGTAATGTCTCGACTGGTATTATCCATTTTAATTATTCATCATTATTGATTCACCAGGTCCAGCAAATTAATAATTAAATCGCCATAGACATGCTCGGGTGACTCATCAACATCACTGACTATTTTTCTAACTCTTCCCCGTGCCTGATAGTAAGTATTCGATTTTCTTTGCGCAAGTCGTTTATTGCCCGTTGCTATAAAACTGGCCAGCATTTGTTTTATTAATAGTCGCTCATCTGGATGACTAATAGTCTGGTCGTCTTCGGTATCAATCACTTTTTCTAATACATCATTGAACCATATTTGATATTCTGGCTTGCCGCCCAGCCGTGCAAAAAATAAAAACCGTCCATGTCGTTTATGCTGTGAAAACTCCCCCAAAAAGTATTCATCGTTGGCTGAAATATAAATACCCAGCCCATTGAGTTTGTTAAACCGGAACGTACCGAGGTAACGTTCACCGGCTGCGGTTTGTAAATCGCCAGGGCCATCATATTGACCAAAAGCAAACAGTCCATGGTACTTATCTTTATTCGCGGCCAGCATAATTCCCCGACCATGAGGACGATCGTGCATCCACTGACCTTGATATTGACGACCATCTGGCCAATGATTACGTCCACTACCTTCGCGTATCGAGCCATATTTAAGATCACCCTGATATCGGCTGCCATCGGGTAATTCAATAACCGTTATTTGCTGATCTTTTTTAGTTTTTTCAGGCTGAATTGCGTTAGCTGATTCTGCTAAAGATTCACAGAAGTAAAGGCTGTTCAAGGCAATTATCAACAAATACGATACTGTGCACTTCATATTTCTATAACAACCATAATCAATTCTTAAAAATGAATTATCACACAACCTGCAATAATCTGTTTACATTTTAAACAAATCTAAGGCCAGACAATACATAAACCATTCGAGCTAAAATACCACCCACCTAAGAATATAGTACTAACATGCAGTATTCAGCTCCTATTCAGTTAACCCTCTGTATAGTATCAATAATTTAAGAGCTACCAACCTTTATAAATTTGTGTAAAATGATGCGATATCTTTGTAGTTAGGTTGTATTATCAATCTAAGTTTAAGTAATCAAAAGGAAGTGTGTTATGTACAAAATCTACCTCCCTCTTATTATCTCCAGCCTGTTATTTTTGGTTAACCCTGCTTTAGCTGAAACAGAAGAAGAAGAAATGGCCCGCATGCAAAAGCAGCTTAATCAGCAGGTTATGGAAAAACCGTTTCTCGCCGAACAACCCGAAAAAGTCGATGCCTACATTAAAGAATCATTAAAAAATAATGTTGTTCCGCCGGAATACAGCGGCCGCCATTGGCGTCGCGGTTACACATGCCGTAACTTACTGCGCTATTCCTGGCATGAATATCGAAACTGCCGTTACTATCATCGTTATCACGGCCGCTACTATCCTTATTAGTCCTTCCCCCAACTATAAAACTAAAGAAAATAAAACATAAAAAGGAGATTTATAATGCTTACCCAAACCTCAATGATTATACGCCTAATATTAGTGTCAGCTGTTAGTTTGTCACTAATGAGTTGTGCCGCAATCAGTACTGCTGTATCGAAACGAAATCTGGATGTGCAAACAAAAGTGAGCACCGCTATTTTTGTTGACCCGGTTCCTCGTCCAAAGCGCACTGTTTATGTCGATATCCGCAGTACTGTACAGGAATTCGATCGTCGAGCCATGGCAAAAATCGTTCGTGCTGAATTTAAAGACAACGACAATGGCTATCGCATGATTGACGATCCAACCAAGGCGCAATTTCATCTGAGTATTTTTGTACTTAAACTGGAAAAATCCAGCCCAACGGCAGCCGAGCAGGCACTTCGACAAGGTTATAATGACCGCGGAGCGGCGGTTGCTTCCGGTGCTATTATTGGCGGTCAGCACCGTGGTACCGCAACGGGTGCAGTAGTTGGTGGTCTTGCTGCAACAATGGCAACAACTGCGGCCAATGCTTTTGTACAGGATGTTATGTATGTACTGGTAGCGGATATACAAATAAAAGAAAAAGCACGCAAAGGTGTTTTAGTCCGCAAAGACTCAAAAATTAATACTAAAATTTCTGATTCAGGCGGTAGCACTCAAACCGTTTCAGAGGCAACCAACCGTAAAGAATATCGTACTCGTATCGTCACGACGGCAAATAAAGTAAATCTGGACATGGAAGAAGCCCAACCCGTTATGTTCAAAAAAACAGCTTATGCGATGTCCGGTTTCTTTTAATCAGACTTAGCGTTAAAAAAAGGGTGCTCAATCGCACCTTTTTTTCAACCAAGTTGCTAGTAAATGAAAATTAAATCAAGGGAAGATACTATGAAATATTTAACAACCATTTGTAGTCTGTTATTAATCTACAGCCCTTTAACTGTTTTTGCAGAAACTGAAGAAGAAGAAATGGCCAGGATGCAAAAGATGTTAAATAATCGGGTCTTTGATTTTAACAAAGAACCAGAGCCCGCACCGGCGCCAACCCCAGTGGCAAAACCCGCAGCACCGGTACAACAAACAACAGCAAGCGAAGCTGATGAAAATAGCAGTACTATTCCACTTTCAGAATTTACCAACTTTAAATTAGCCGGTCTATCGCTCGGCAAAGAAGAACAGGCTGTTCTCAATGCATTGCAAAGCCAGGGGTACAACTGTAACGCACCACAGTTAGCAAAAGCCTATCAGTTAATGGGTAAAAAAATGTGTATCTATATTTCCGGTGAAGATCCCAAAATGGCTATGATTGGTTTTGCAGGTGGTAAGCTTCGCGATCTGGAAACACACGAGACTTACACCACCGGTTTCCCGGAGAAATTTTTTAAACGAGCCAAAGACAAGTTTATGAAAAAGTATGGTACTGAAGCAAGCTGCAAGGCCAAAGGTAAAGGAGAAATCTGTGAAGTTTTCGGTCACGGCTATCGTGTTTTATACCGGACTGAAATTGGCGGTCGCGATAAGGCGAAAATAATTCATCGTATCGCTAAAATGTAATTTACTTTTACTCATTTTTTTAAGTTATTAAACCAAAGCCCATTACAAATTATTGTATGGGCTTTTTTTAGAACACTTTTCTAAATACCTAAGCCAAAGTAATACCTGGCACCATCCAGACGTATATGTTTAACTGTACCAATAATAGTCAATTTCTTTTTATCATCCGATTCGAGTGTAAAAAACACACTTAATTGCTCACCAATTTGTGGAATAATCTGGTAAACAGAACCCCTGATGCCTATGCCTCCCATTGAATAGTTCAAAGCAGTGACTGTGATAGTTGTTTTATCAGACATTTGAATGCTGACAGGTTTATTGCATTCGATTCGAGTCTCACTGCGTTTATTTGTCAGTCTATCCGGCAAGTCCAGATTGTCACTCATGCATTATTTTCCTTTATTAGTTTATCGATGTCTTTCCTGATACCTGAGACAAGATTATTATTTATTCCAGTCAGCACAATTCAGTTGTTACAATCTGTTGATAATCCAGCATTGATGAAACGTCCTTATTCAAAATGAATACCTGATTAGTAAATTCAAACGCTTTTCTGGAAATGCATACCTCTTCCGACCAGGTCGCTAATCGTTTATAGGCTTCTATTGTATCCGTTAAAATATCCATCGAAATTGATTCAAACAAGTCGGCGAGCTGTCCAGCCAGCACTTTTGAGTCTGTTGACTGAACATAGCATATGGCTTTTTTATAGGCGCGCATAAACTGTTTTGCTATCGGTAAAGTTAGCCAACCCGAATTTGCACATAGGCTACTAAATGCAAATTCTCCCAGGGCCTCGCCAACTGATGCAACAATAACAGCCTGCTTATCTGCAACTAACTGCTGCGGATAGGGACCTTGTAAATGAACATAATCGGCCTTACCCGCTATAAAAGCCTGCTGACTTTGTTCGGCATTGCCTGCATCAATAAACTCAATAGAATTTATATCCACATGATTTTTTTCAAGCACATATCGCAAGGTCGCCATTGGCTGGAAAAGGTGATCAGCAATCACACGCTTGTTCTCTAGCTGACGCCAGTTAAAAGGATAAGACCCATCGTTTTCTAATTTGGGAGCCACTGCCAGAAAAAAGCCATCACGTGAATTAATTTGTGCGAAATGCAAAATATTGTTCGTCATGCCGTTAGCCGCCGAACTTGATACGGAGCGCTGGCTTAATTGCCGCATGCTGACACCTACGGCCGACTGAGCAACATGCGCGCTACCGTCAAGTAAAGCAGATTCAATTTCATCCACCGAATTAAGGCAACGATATTCGGCCTGCAAACCCTCACGCTGTAAAAAACCACCAACAAAAGTCATCAGGTAGGGAGTGTAAAAAGCAGAATGTCGGAGAGAAACAAGTTGAATAGTTTGGGACATTTAAAACTAATCCAGCTATAGAACTATCATCATTTAATTTGAATTATAGTAATTGGGATAGGCCACTATCCATTGGCGTTTTAGCTCTTCCAGGCTGAATCGCTCACCATCGACCTCGTAATCGACAATGGCAAGACCTATTCCGTTATTACTCATACGTACGACCCGGGTATTAAAATAAATAAAGGGGTTACTTGAGTCCATTAATTGCAGGCTAATATGTGCGCCCTTGGGTAAATTCGGCAAATTTTGGGCAACAACATACAAACCACTGTCTGAGATATCACGGGAGCGACCATCCACCTCACCAAATAACTGGTGGCTGATGCGTACGGATGAAATAACACGCTTACGTGCTGAAAACCGTCTTTCCTTTGCACGGAATATCATTGAGCTAATTCTGTTCTCTAAGGTAAAATTAAAATTGGGCAAAATTTAGCATATAATTTCAACCGAGTCGCGAATTACAGCACAATTTTTTAATATTTTATACTTGCATATTCCAGACCTGACGCAAATCTGAAATAGCACAAATCTCTCCATTTTTCTCATAATTCAGAAATTTCAAAGCAACCCCTTTCTGATTTTTTCGCACGACATCCATATTGAAGACAATATCGAGCTGGCCTGAATCAAGGAAAATTAATTTAACCTCATCGTTAATATCAACGTCAATTTGCACATCCTCTGAAAGTAACAAAACACCACCATCAGAAATATCCAGGGTTTGTGTATCGACTGAACCAAAAGTTGGATGGAAGATTCGTACTCGAGAGTTAACTTCTTTACGACGGTGCTTTCTACGCTCAATCATGTTTATACTTCTTTTAATTATTAAACATTGATTAATTATGTGCTATTTTTTATTAATTTTCTATCTTAATCCATAAATTTTAAACTGATAGTACTGCCATTTATCCTTAAACATTGCATATTAAAAAGCACATCCATATTGGAAGGTTTAACTATCAGGATTTTTTCACTTAACTGACCACGTAAGTTTGCAGAATTAAATAAATGGACATTCATTCCACCTGAAGATACATCACGAATGTTACCGTCAATATGACCAATATCTTCATGATAGAGATCTACATTTAAATGAACCAAATGACGAATACTCAATCTACGTTCATTCATATACCACCCATTAACAAATTCGACTATTTGAGTATAGCTCGAAAATCGGCAGTGGATAATTCAAATAACAAATAATAACCGGATAGTCCACCCGTTAATTGAGCCAACTCAAATCGCTTACAATAACAACACATCTGAATGGCATTTAATTTCCTGTCGTTAAGCATTGTCAGTACTTGTTTATATTTAGAATGCTTCTAAAATAACTGGTAGCTTCAGCTTACCCGCCAAGCGAATTATTAAACAAAGATATAACCATTTTAGAAATTCTTAACATACTTAAGGTTATAAAAACTACCACTTACAAAATAAAACAAGACTAAACTGTTTCATAACTTTGGAGTAAAATATTAGCGCTATCTTGATACAACATCCGAATAGACAATTTCGATCATACTCATATATAAATTGTAATCGGGTTTATACCGTTAACTTATAACTTCCTTATAGTTTTACTTCACGTAACTGTTTTGCTGCAACTTCAGGGCTAATGGTATTTACAAATAAACCGGAACCTAACTCAAAACCGGTAGGGATACTGGTTCGCGGAGTAATTTCCAGGTGCCAGTGATAGCTCTCTGCCTTGTTTTTATATTCATCACCATGCGGTAACGTATGCATAAAGTAATTATATTGCACGCCTTCAAGAACTGTATCTAAACGTTTCATCGTACGCTGTAAAAGCCCTGCAAAATCATTGATATATTCGTCATTACAATCAATAAAATCAGCCTGGTGTTCCAGGGGAAAAATATGGACCTCCCATTCATAACGACTGGCAAAAGGCTTTATCGCAATAAAGTGTTCGGTACGTTCGATTATATACTGCCCGATATCGACTTTGCGACGAACCTGGCCAGAGTCACGATCATAAATAGTTGCTTCAAAGGTCAGAGCCTCATCTATCAAACCACAAAAAATACATTGGTGATGCTTTTTATAATATTCTTCTGAATGATGCATTTCAGAATGAACATTTTCTGGGATCACCGGCATCGCGATAAGCTGACTATGCGTATGTGGAATACTGGCACCAGCAGCCGGACCAAAATTCTTAAATACCAGAACATACTGTATACGATTATCAGCTTCATAAAGATCGAGCATTCGATTACGATAGGCTTTGAAAATTTCTGCAATATGTTCAGGCGACATATCAAAGACGGCTATACCATGTTCAAAGTGATCGATAATAACTTCGTGCCGACCATAACCATCAATTGTTTGTTGTAATCCCAGCACCAGGTTAGAACGCTTTTCGTCATCGCCGAGGATTGCAAACAGGTTTTCAACAATACGAATATTCCAGTTGGTTTTATCCGGTGTCGTTAACAGAGCAGGAGGAGTCATCTCTTCATTACCACGACAAAATGGGCAGGTTTCGACATGCTTGCGAGTGTCTCGCGACAGGCGTTGTTCTTTTTTCTTAGGGCGCATTCCACGCGCCGTTGCCACCAGCACTGACTCGGTCGGAACGACCGGGCTTATTCTTATTTCCCGAAGGCTGCTATCTTGTTCGTCTTCATGATTATTATTTTTATCTGCACTCATTGTTAAACATCCTGATTTAATCAGGCTCTATTCAACCATGCTTTAATCACTTTTTATATTAAGTATTTCTTATATCGCTATTACTCCAAATAGCCTGCAAAACAAACTTTATTTAATATGTATTTCAATAAGTTATCCAATATTAATTCGTTTAGCTACATACTAAATCGCTCGGACCAGTTACCTTCCGGCAGAAACTCAGCATGTTCTTTAATTGTATTCGCCTGTTCATGTCGGCCTAATTTTTCCAGAATCGTACTCTTTAGTAACAGGGAATTACGGTTATCATTTTCCAGTAACAGCCCCTTGTCGACCTGTACTAATGCCTTGGTAAAATTTTCCGTTACAACATAAGCCATCGCCAGGTTATGATAGGCCTTCTGATAACTTTTATCGTAATAGATAGATTGCTTAAAATGGTAAATAGCTTTATCAAAATTATTTTCACTGGCATAGACTACCCCAAGGTCATCATGAGCCTCGGCGTTAGTCACATCCAGTAACACCGCTTCATTTAAATCTTTTTTTGCTGCAACCAGTTTCCCTAACCAGATATAGCGTACCCCACGTTTAGTATAAGCGTGTGAATCATACGGGTGACGTTTTATATATTCTGTTAAGCTATCAATACCCTGTTGCACCAGACCTTGCCGACCCAGTGCCATACCCCGACCAAAATAAGCTTTATCGAGGTTCTTATTTAACGCTAATGCCTTGTTATAATCATTCACTGCTTGTTTAAACGCCTGCATAGTAAAATGCAAATCGGCTCGCTCTAAATATAATAGCGAACGTTGTTCATCAGAACCTGCAGCCGACTCAATCTTATTTGTTAATGACTGCATCACTGTTGTAGTTGAGTTATCATCATTAGTCGCTATCGTTTTTATTAAATTAGCAGGATGTATAAAACGTCCCGCCTGTTTTGGAATAAATTCAAAACAACTATGGTACTGGTTATTTTCGGTATCGCTTGTCAGGATTGCATGTCGATTAATAATTTCATCTTCGTCCAGAGTGATAAAAACCTCTTCATCAAATAATTTCCCTTCACATTGCTCATTAATTAATGCTCCCGATGCATCAAACTGTCTGAAAGCATGTAACATGTCATTATAACGATGGAGACTAATCAGGGTCTGAATGGGTGCATTTCTAAACTTAGGCAGATATGCGGCCAGGTAGTCAAGCATCAGCCTGTTTTTTTCGTCATAGACAAAAACTTCGATCAGATGAATATTGTTCCTGTTTTCAGTTTCACGTTGTATGCGGCTAACAAGTTTACCAGTCTGGCGATTGTAATAACGTGTTTCCTCAAAAAATTCACGCAAGCCTGGGTAACCGCCACGTTCAACTTCGGTACGAATATCGATTTTTTTAATATGATGTTGATGCAATTGATAAATAGCATCCGCAAAGGTATTCCACTTTCGAATATGATTCCGGTCTTCTTTCATCGAACTTAGCGCAAATGCATTTAGTGCTATGCTCATTAACACACTCATACTTAAAATATATGTTCTGCTATTCATACTAATCCCCCTCTTTAAATGCGAATATAATTCCAACCCTGCTTCTGTCTTTTTATAATTTGATAGATCCCTGAACGAGCCACAGTCATTTTAGAAATAAGTTTAATTTTTCGTCCCTGTTTTTTTTCTAACCGTGAAACAGTTCGACCACAGACAGCATAACTAAGATTATCAAAGCTATTCTTAAGTGATTTTAAACGCTGCTTATATTGTGTCTTTTTCGAATCGAACAAATACACCCCTTTACCATAGGCAACAATTTCTACTTTAACTTTTTCTTTACTTTGCTTAAATGACTCCAATAAACTTTCCGTTTCATCCAGGATTGTTTTTTGCACATAAGGGTCACTTGAATTAACATGCAGTACTATATTCCAGGGCTCTTTTACCTTGCCAGAATCCGGACTCGCCTCAACATGCGACACACTGGAATTCGATACCGTATAAGAGCTGGCATAATAATGACTATACCAACCGCTAACAATACCAACAAATAACAACGCACTTGCCAGTACTGAAAATTTTAACTGTCGATACTTTGCAAAAAAATAAGGCTTCTTAACTGACGGCAAATAGATATTTTTAACCAGTAGCTTCATCCGTTTTAATTCATTAATTCGCTTTAGAAGCGCTGTATCTTTTTGCATGGCTTCTAATAGTTCCAGCTCATCTTCTGCAGATAACTCTCCATCAATATAGGCATTAAGTAGTTCAATTGAAAATTGTTCATTGCTACTCATTCATCACCTCTTACAACTGAATGATTATATAATGGCACGACCCGTTCTAAATCCGGTTTCACCGTTAAATATTTTCTTAATTCTTCCCGCGCCCGGCTCACCCGGCTCATAACGGTGCCAATTGGTGCACCAATAATCTCTGATACTTCTTTATAACTGGCACCATAAATATCAATCAGAGTCAGTACAGTACGATACTTTACTGATAACCGGCTAAGTGCTTTTTTGACATTAATTTGAAGTTCTTTCTGATAAAACGATTCTTCAGGAGTGAGTACTTCATAAAGATCGCTATCATTATCTAAACTATTCGAATCATCAGAGACTAATTCATCAATATCCCGAAGATCCTGTTTCTTACGTAGCATATCCCGCCAACAATTAAGCATGATTTGAATAAACCAGGCCTTTATTGCCTTGCTGTGCTTAACCTTCGATATGTTCTTTAACGCTTTGACTAAAGCATCTTGCAGGAGATCTTCCGCCAAAACCCGGTCATGACACCATGAATATGCCAGCTGTAGCAATAAACCACGCTGTTCAGAGCAGAATTTTGATAACTTGTATTTATTAAACATTTACCGGCCAAATTATTGCTATTACCTAGTAAAACGTAAATCCGCAAATTTTATTCCCTTTATTTTTGAGATTGGCTGATTATTACCCAAAGAGCGTGATTGATTGCAAATTGAAACTGTTAATACCGATGAAAAATGCCAACACCAAAATGGAATCGCATGTCCGAGTCATCATAGGGAGGATAAATCTCGACTGGCCACAATTTAAGCTGTTTTACTGTAATAACGGGGTAACGATAATCACTTTCCCCCACCCTGCCATTGCGCAGATCAACCAGCTCAGCCACCATACTAACACGACGATCTTTGGCAAATTCACCAAGTTCCAGATAGCCTGCTTGCACGGCAATAAATCGTCCAAGCGAAGGGCTCGATTCAAGTGGTTCATCATAGGCATCCAGCGGATACGCCAGAACTTCCAATTCAGTTTTGTCTTTCAGATTTCGCCCAGAGAGGATAACGCCACCCCAGAATACATTCTGGTTTTTATAGCCATTAAATTCGTCAACAGCCAGTTGTGGGGTGATTTTTTTATTCACTGTGACAGTATCGAACAATGAAGTCGCGCAGCCACTAAGGAAAAATGAAAGGGCCGATAAAAGGCCGATAAGGAAAAAATTTCGCTGAATCATCATGCGATTCTCCTTTTAAATACTGGTTGACTTTAGAAAAGACAACAGGAATACAGCTTAATTCAATGTATTATGAAGGCAGCCAACTAAGCAATCACTTCCAGTGAAGCCATAATCGCTTCGACTATATCATAATCTTCTTCAGCCTGTGATTCATCACAATTATAGCTGGCAAATAATAATAGCTTGTCTGTACGCAGGTACCACTCACTCCAGAACTCACCGTCCTGAGTGTAGCTTAACATCACCCCGCTAAAGTCTGCTATTGTAATATCTTCAAGTTCAGCATCAAAATCCAGATGCTCGGCGACCATGGCCTCTAACTGTTCGTCCTCAATACCATTTTCATCAAAGAGCGTGCTAATAACCAGTTCACCGACACCGTTGTTATCGTAAATAACATCCGCACCATCAGAGAACTCCGCATCCCATTGCACAGGAACATTCAGCGACCAATACCGGGTTTTATACTTATGCATTAAACGCTGCGACTAACTCATTTTTGCTGATAAAATGGAATCCTGTTTACGTAAATACGCATCCAGTTCTTCTGCGTAGCTTTCTGGAACGCTTTTTATTACCGACTCATACGACAGTAAGCTTTCTTTCCACAAGCATAAATGCGGCCGATCCTCAAAAAAGTCAAAATCATAAAACTGGCCGACGGCATTAAAATATCGAAATACAGGGGCATACACGGCATCAATAATGGAGAACATATTGCCATTAAAATAAGACGTTCCGGTTAAACAGTCTTCTTCAAGAATATCAAACTTATCATCTAAAGACGCTGTTACCTGTTTAAAACGCATTTCATCATCCGTTGTCATTAATTCATACGTTAAATCCAGAATAGTGTTACCAAACTCGATCCAGGCACGGTTCTTTGCTTTCTCAAAGGGATCGTTCGGGTATAAAGAGCCGGGCGTTGTTTCATCCAGATACTCACAAATAACCATTGATTCGAACAGTGGCTCTCCATCAACCAGTAATACTGGTACTTTTTCCATGGGTGATATATCAAAGAACCAGTCTGGCGGCGCATCCAGATCTATATATTTCACACTATGTTCGATATTTTTTTCAATTAAAATGGTGCGGGCACGTTGTACATACGGACACAATGAAAAACTGACTAACTCTAATTTCTTCTGACTCAAAGTAAAATCCTGTTACTGCTTTAATGTCGCAAATATTGTTGTATGTTTTTTTTATGATTACTGATACTGCATTCGGTTTGCGCTTCCATTAAACAGCTTAGACATAAACAATCGTCATAGCGCGTATTGACATATTCCTGTTCATCCTGCGAAAGAAACACACTGGAACACTGACACTGAGTAATTGAACTTACCTTGCATTCAAACTCAGACTTACAACGAGGACAGGTTTTTGACTCATGATTTGGCATTAATAAAATCTCCGCTTTTTATTTAAATGCATACACCAGCGTAACAGCCAGCTCGGTATCAGTCTTTTCCGTTCCAACAGGAACGTCTGACGATCTTTTTATAGTATATGAGATTTTAGATGATAATGAATGATTTATTTTCGTTTTTAGTGCAGTAATCGATTTACTAATCGTACGGTCATCACCCGTTTCTACCGATAACTCTTCGGAAAGCGAAGCCGAACCACTGATTTTCCAGTCCATATCCGCTGCCAGTAAATAGATACTTTCAGTATTATTGGTCCCGTCCTCAAAGTCATTTTGTCTGACACCCACACCAAACTCCGTATTTAATTCAAGTACGGGATTATTTATCAGCTTTCGACCATAACCAACAACCTCAGAGGCCTGGTAATTGAAACCACTAAATCGGTCATCTTCGTACTGAATTCGTGCAAAATAATAACCTTTCTGTGAAACATTATATTGTGTCTTAAATAAGGCGAAATAACGCTCCGCTGTTGTAACATCTTTATCAGAATTCCTTGAAGATTCCGCTTTAATCTTATTTTTCCAATCAGGCCTGATGTTTTCGATTGCAAATTTAAAATTCAGCGACTCTGTATCTGTATTACCTGTAGTTTTAACAAAACCTAATTCTGCTTCCGGTTTCCAGGTTGAAGGCAAATGGCTGGATGGTTTTTTAGTTTCGTCCACCGGTTGCTTTTCTATTTCATCAGTAACTGTTTGTGCGGTTGCCACTTGCGTAAAAAATGTAAAACCAAAAATAATACTAAAAATGTAATGCTTGTAATTCACTGCTGATCCTTAATCAATTTAATCTCTTTAATCTCTTTTTCCAATGCCTGCCTGGTTTTAATTGATTTGCCACCTTGTTCAAGCAATGGAGTGTTAATTTCTTTGACGGTTGCGTTTAACTTTTCGCTGTCGCAATCACCCTGTTGTTCTATCCAGTGTATCGCATTGCCAACAACCACTATTGAACCTGATACAATTGCTGTGACACCGGTAACCGCTGCAGCCACAAGGCCAACAGAGACTACACACTCTGCTGAATTGCAATGCGCGGAATATTGTCCCGCCTGAATCATTTTCAGATCCCATTCATGGCTGCTAAGGCCACATTCGCTGTCACGTGTGCTATGAGGTTTTTTAACCGGCACGACGGCACAACTGGCCGATAACAAAATAAATGTAATTAAACCTGTTTTTTTTAACATCTAATCGATAACGCTAATTTTCTCGCCTTGAAAACTGACCATCTGCCCAGTGCGGATCTTACAACGTTTGCGCAATTCGGTGCGACCATCAACGTTTACCATACCTTCGGCGATAAGGATTTTAGCCAAACCACCACTTTCCACAAGCCCAACAACTTTTAACAAATTGTTGAGTTCAATATATTCATGGCCTTCAAGGGAGAATGTTTGCATTGATTAAACAAACCTTATTATATTTTTATACCAGGAGGAAAGGCATAAAATAGTTTATACAAACTTAAATGAGCCGCTAAACCTGCTTGTAAACACATAAATAAGACGCTTCTTCTTTAATAGTAACCAGAAAAGATGCATTCGCTGAAACGATAAAGGTTTCATTTAGTTTAATATCGCGCCAGTCCTTTTCATCCGGAAGTTTAACTGCCATCTTTCCACTTACCAGGGTCATGTGTTCAATAGTATTCGTGCCAAACTCATATTCTCCTGCCGCCATAACACCAACCGTGGCCTTATCTGAACCCGCATTAAATGCTATCGACTTTACCTTACCATCAAAATATTCATTTACATCAAACATTGCCTTTCCTGTATTAATTAATCTTTATTAAATTGGCGCACGTATTCATACATCACAATTGATGCCGCAATACTTACGTTTAAACTCTCAACCGAACCAAAATGCGGGATCGATAATCTCCTGATATTCGGGTAATCAGCCTTGTTAAACGAATGGCCATAGGCTTCATGTCCCAGAATAAAAGCACTTTTCCGTTCCAGTGCAATATCATAACAGTTCGAAGGTGCAGGCTCGTCTTCCGCCTCAGCAGCTAACATATATAAGGTATAACCTTGCCCGGTTAAGTTCCGGTAACAACGGGCAAAATTATCAAAAAACTTCGCCGGTACTTTACGAAAAGAACCTTTCGCCGGTGCCGGGTCAAACCAGTCTACATTGATCAGATGAACAGAATGAGCGCCAAAAGCCTCCGCCGAGCGAAAAATTTTAGGCACATTAAAACCACCCTTTAAATGATCCAGCACCACCACAAAGTCATGCACCCCTGGCTTCGCCATCACATTTCGCTGGCGCTGCTTATCATAGCGCTGCCTGGCCTGTAATAAATACTGCTCGTCTTTTCTACGCGCTTGTCGGGAAACCATGATTAATTACGATACACTTCTATATCTATATGAAATATAAGGAAATTTTAAGACTATTATAAACGATCTGCTGCTAAAAGTATTTTATTTTTTAAAATTCACTCTAAATCGACTTCTCCAAAGTCTATCATCGAACAAATTTTTCAAGACTGAGCATCGTTATTAATACTTCGAAAAGTTAAATTAATTCGGGGTTTATCGGTCTTTTTGGTGGGTGGCAGGCTGTGTTGCCAATAAGTTTGTATTTCACCTTTCATTACCAGCAAGCCGCCATTATGCAGGGTTAAAGAAACCGTATTTTTTGTTTTTTTATGCTTAAACGAAAACTTACGCTCAGCACCGAAACTTAGCGATGCAATAGCGGCATTCTTTTTTAGATCTTTTTCATTATCACTATGCCAGGCCATTCCTTCTCGGCCATTATGATATAAATTTAACAGGCAACTGTTATACGTCTCGCCCGACTTTTGTTCTGTTACTTTTTTTAATTGTAATAATTCAGCCGTCCAGGGTAATGCAGTTTTAGTCGTATTCGAATAAGTATATTTAAATGGCTTATTGCCATACCAGGCAACTTTACGTCGGGCGACAATCCGTTTTCCGGAGATAATAACCTCATCCTGTTTCCATTCAATAGAATCGAACAATGCGTTAAAGAAATACTCCGCCTGCTCATACGCTATTACCACACCATAATAATTCGCTTCACCGTCCTGCGGAAGTAAATTAACTGGATACGTAATGATATTATCAAATAAATCCATACTTCTATTCTCTTACGTTAAAAAAGAATTATTGTTATTTTTATACCGACCTTAGTACAGATTTATATCTTAAGGTATAACAGTTATTAGTTACCGTTACTGAATAAGAATTATATTAATATTTTAATTCATAAAGAATAAAATCTGCCTCCAACTGTATGTCGATTGTAATTCAAAATCAATCGTTCGGTTGAGAATAAGATAGAAAGTTAGTGATAAATGGTAATTCACCAAAACGTATCCAGAGAGGTATTGAAAACATCCTGAAATCACAATAATTGTTAGTATATCGTGACAAAATCTCTCGTTCACTTTATCACGATCTATTACATAAGCTTTCAATATACTTTATTTATTTCGTGCGGTTACTATCCATGTTGCTGCATCTAACAATACACCTTTTCCATTTAAATAAGGGATAAGCTCCTTATTTAAATCATTAACGATACATGAAATTAACTCATGACTATGTTCTTCTTCATTAAGAATATAACTGGCTGGCCCCATATCCGTAATGAATTCTACCGCCTCATGAAGATCAGCACCAAGATTAAAGGATGAATGAAATGGTTCAATCGAAATATCGGAATAGCCGGCCTCAAATAATACTCGCATTAACTTATCCTTGTTACCCAATGAAAAAGCACCTGGCTGCTCAGGATCATCGTCAGATGGTAATGGTATATGTTTCGATACCACGTCAAATGGTAAACTTACCCATTGATTCATTTTAATTGGTTGCCAGCAAACAAATGCAAGTCGCCCGCTCGCTATCAGAGATTGTCGAATATTATTAAACGCTGAGATTGGATTATCAAAAAACATAACGCCAAAACGAGAGTAAATAACATCAAATTCATCTGAGTTGAAAGCATGTTGTTGCGCATCAGCAAACTCAAACGAAATATTTCTTTTCTTTCCTGCTAAAATCCTGGCCTTCGCTTCGGCGAGTATTGGTCTTGATACATCTATACCCTGCACGTAACCGTCAGGTCCGACTCTATTGGCTATTTCGAAAGTCGTATTTCCACAGCCACATCCAAGATCAAGTACCCGTTCACCATTTAGAATTTGTGCTGACTCGATAGCTTTTTGGCCAAAAGGAAAAAGGCAAATATCCATTCTGTCTTTATAATCAAGCCATTTACGCCCACCATCCCCGTTCCAGAACTCAAACATGGCATCGTTACTGTTTAACATACTCGTCACTGGCTTACCCCATTACTTCTATCGGTAAAGATAAATCATTTCCCCATTCAAGCATTGAGCCATCATAGACAGCCACGTTTTTATATCCAAGCAGAGTGAGCACGAATGCAGTATTGGCTGCAGCCATACCACCACCACAGTAACTGATTATGTTATCTGCTTTCTCGATATCAAGCTGTGAAAATAATTCTTTCAATTGTTCAACCGGTAAATACGCTCCTGTCTCCGGATCATGCATATTCATAAAGGGAATATTAACGCTACCCGGAATACAGCCTTTTCTTCCAAATGCCACATCACTCGCGCCCGTATGGAGTGGCTCTGGAAGCGCACTAATAAGACATGTCTCATCTTTGTTGAGCGTTGCCGATACTTCACTTTTGGTTACAAAGGCATCTTTTTTTAAATCAGCTTTAAATTCAGACTTTGTATAGCGACAAGGTTCGTTCGACATTGGCCGACCTTCATCACACCATTTTTTACTACCACCGTTGAGGATAGCAACGTTATCAAATCCCACAGCGCGTAACATCCACCATACACGAGCAGCCCAGTTTGCTTCAGCCGAGCTGTAGAGCACTACAAAGGAATTTTCCTGTATTCCATGTTTACTCATTACGTCAGTAAGTTGCTCAACTGGTGGCATCATTAACGGAATATCAACCGACATATCAGACAATTCTCCGGGTATATCGATGAAGCCTGCATTAGGGATATGTTGTAAATCGAACTGATCGCGAGCGCTGTTGAAAACAAATGGAAATTTTTTATTCTTTACAGGATCCGGGTTAGGTAAAATTTCTACCGTACAATCAAATACTCGCAAATCATCATCATGCAAATGTTGTTCAAGCCAGTCTGTATCGACTAAATATTCAGAACGCGGGTAATCACTTCCAGTATCTAACATGATATTTTTCCTTAACTGTTGGTAATAAACAAAAATATTTAAGTTAACGCAAATAATTATTAACCATGCCTGATAATTACAATGCACAGTAAAAAGCACTAACAGCTGGATAGATATCCTAAGGAATTAAAATAAAATGATAATAACGATATGACGAATATGATTTATTCTTAATTTGAATAAATTATAGTTTTAAGGGACAATCTTAAATATATTTACATATAAGCAATAATACTTAAGCCTGTTAAGATCAATGTTATTAGCCAGATGCTAATTTGTCCTTAATGTATTCAATAAACAATCGTACCTTAGCCGGTACATAATGACGCTCAGGATAAACAGCATGTATTTCTAACGGCGTTGGTACATAATTATCTAATATAACTTTGACCTGACCCGATTCTAAATATTCGCCGATTAACCAGATTGGTGTTACCGCAATACCTTGCCCGGCTAATACCGCCTGGCGGATACTTCGTGGGTTATTAACACTAAACCGACCGTTAACCCTAATACTCTCCTGCCCATCAGGCCCGCTAAAATGCCACTCATTGCGTGTAGTTAGCAATGTATAAACAATACATTTATGCGAATCAAGATCCTGCAATGTTTCTGGCTCACCATATTCAGCCAGATAGTCAAGACTAGCAACAGTAACACGAGGGCTATCACCAATTTTACGAGCGATAAGGTTTGAATCTGTTAGTGGCCCTACCCTGACAGACAGATCGACCCCTTCCTTTACCAGATCGATATAGTGATCATCCATAATTAAGTCGATATTTAACTCAGGATATTCAGCAAGAAATTCCCACAAATGCGGTACGATATCAAGCTCACCAAAAGTTACGGGTACATTAATACGAAGTGTGCCGGTCGGTACTGCTTGCTGATTACCTAATGTAGTTTCAATTTCCAGCAATTCATCCAGGATATGTACGCAGTGCTTATAGTACTGTTTACCTATATCGGTAAGACTGAGTTGCCGCGTACTTCGATTTAATAATTTGGTGTTTAAGTGTTTTTCTAAAGCAGCAACATGTTTACTTACTGATGGCTGAGATAGATTGAGTTCACGTGCAACTTCAGAAAAATTTTCAGTTTCTGCAACACGCCTAAATACTTTCATAGAGAGAAAAACATTCATCAAACATTACATCCGAATACTCAAATTATATTTAATATAACGCCTAAAGATTCTATTATCAAAGACACATAGTCATAATATTGTGAAGTGGTGATTACTGATAAATCGTTTATTAATTATATGTAAGCAGTTAGTAAAACTAACTAAGCAATTATAATACAATGGCTTTGCTTTAAACGCTATTAGATAATATAAGATAACTCACTACAAGGTAACGCATTAATTTACCGATAGTCACTAATATAACAAACCAAAGCAGGCGTATACGCAAAACACCGGCAATTAGTGTTAAGGGATCACCAATAATGGGTACCCATGCAAAACATAATGAAAATATTCCATATTTTACAAAACGCTGTTCAGCCTGAACAAACTGACTATCTGAAATTTTTAACCACTTTTTAACAAGCTCCAGGCTTACCCAATAGCCAAGTGCATAGTTGGCAAGTGAACCTAAGACATTTCCTGTCGTTGCAACAGCAACCAATGTTACCGGGGACAGGTCATTTAACAATAGTGCACTTAAAACAACTTCCGAACTTAACGGCAATATTGTTGCGGCCAGGAACGATGAAATAAAAAGACCTAAGTAACCAAGTTCGGTAAAGTAATCCATATTTATAATCTTATAAGGGTGTTGTTGTTAAAGAAAAATCGAGTTGCTATTAACCTAAATTATTAAATTTCACCATTAACTTAAGATTTATGTCTGCAACAACCATTACAAATTTTATTAAAAAAGGAACGTCGGATGTCATAATATCAGGATCAACAAAAATAGTGCCATCAACTGGAGGGGCCGCCCTTACATCTAAAACCATAAATTAAAAACTCCAACGTATTTCATTAAACCGCCATAACTTCTCTTCATTTCTTTTAATTAGTTTTACGGTGGTATCTTTGTTAAATATTTCAGTACCTTGTTTAATTAAATGATTGATAAAATCAGCAAAAGCATAGCTTAAATATTTAAGCCGACTAAATCTTCAAACTGGAATAAATTCTGCCTTAAACTACGTGCTTAATATTATTCACCAGTCTGCCTTTAAAGCCAAAAGATTGTATTTTGCAATACAATGCCATACATAATTTAGACTATGTTTAGGATTAAAAATTACTATTGGTAAATAAATTAAACTTTCCAGCCTTTGGTATTCATTTTTATGCTCTAGATGCAGAGAAAATATGGAAATTTCCTTAAGAAATACCTGATAAGACCGATAAGACTATCAGAAAAAATAGTAAAAAGTTGCATAAGGTCGAATCTCCATGAAAATAAAATATAAGCTTGTCGTTTTACTCGGCATTCCACTGATTGCTATGCTGTATTTTTCAAGTATAAAATTATTTGATTATTATTATGAAGTGCAGGAACTGGAAGATGTTGTAACACTTTCAAAGCTTGCCGGCACAGTCAGTGCACTGGTACATGAAAGCCAGAAAGAACGGGGGATGTCTGCAGGCTACATTGGCTCCAAAGGTGTTAAATTTGGAAACAAACTGCATGAACAGTATAAATTAACTGATGAAAGATATTCTATATTACTTAACATCCTGAAAAAGACTAATATCGAAAATTTCGGCAGTGATTTTAGCCAAGAAGTAAACAAAGTTCTTTTGCGACTCGAAAAACTAACCACCGTCAGGCAGGCCATTAATAACTTTGAATACTCTGTTAGCAAAGCCGTCGTTTATTACACCTTAAATAATAGTGGCCTGTTAAATATTATTAATAACATTGCTAAATTAAGTTCAAATGCAGATATTGCTAAAGAAAGTGCCGCTTATGTTAGTTTTTTACAGTCTAAAGAACGCGCTGGTATAGAAAGAGCGGTTCTGAGTAATACATTTGGTGCAGATAAATTCTCGCCGGGATTTAAGAATAAATTTGTCAGTTTAATTGCTAAGCAGGACGCATTTATGGATAGTTTTAATGCGATCGCAACCAAAGCGCACCAACAATTCTTAGCTGACACTTTACAGGGAGAATCCATCGAAGAAGTAAAACGTATGCGTAACATAGCACTACAATCAGATTCTAATTTTAACACCGATCCTGTTTACTGGTTTGCAACTATTACAAAAAAAATCAACCTTCTTAAGAAGATTGAAAATAAGTTAGCCGATGATTTATATACCCATGCCAGTGATCTTAAAAATAACAGCTTAAACCGGTTTATATTTGAATTATTCGTTGTACTAGCCGCATTAACGACAACGTTGTTTGTTGCACGGTATTTATATAATAGTATTAATGAATCAATATCATCTCTAAGTTCAACCATAAAAAATATAGAAAAAGATTCGAATCTTACCATTCGCGCAAATGAATCGGGGCATGATGAAATTTCTGAGTTAGCTGGTTCACTCAATGCCATGATGAGCCATTTTTCCACACTCATTGACAAAGTCTGTAGCACCAGTAATTTACTCACCACAGCCTCCAACCAGGTTTCTGATATTGCATCCAATACTGCTGAGGGCGTAAACAGGAGTTCTCAGGAAACAGAAATGATTGCAACGGCAATGGAAGAAATGAGTTCCACTGTACAGGAAGTTGCAGAAAATGCAGTGAATGCTTCCAAAGCGACAATGACGGCGCATGACGAAGCTCAGTCGAGCATGCATACCGTACAAAAATCCATGGTAACGATTAAAAAATTATCAACTGAAATTGATTCTGCCGCCGTTAAGATCAAAAGCCTGGAAGAAAACACTACATCAATAACCGCTATTGTGGAAGTGATTAAAAGTATTGCAGAGCAAACCAACCTGCTTGCTTTAAACGCAGCCATTGAAGCGGCTCGTGCTGGCGAGCAAGGACGTGGATTTGCAGTTGTTGCTGACGAGGTTCGTACTCTTGCAAGTCGGACACAGGAATCAACCATTGAAATTGAAGATATGGTGTCATCTCTTCAAATCGGCGCACAGGAATCTGTTGTTACTATGCAAACAAGCCAAAACGAAGCCCTGTTAAGTGTAGAGCAAGCCGAGCATGCGGTTAGCTCACTGGAAAATATCGTCAATACCGTAGCAACCATTAATGATATGAACATGCAGATTGCAAGCGCCGCCGAGCAACAAAAAGCAACAACTGATGAAATGACAAAAAACACTGTTAATATCGGCAAGGTATCAGAAAAAACAGCCACCGAGGCAAATGAAATGAAAAACTCAAGCATTGAGTTATTAAAAATGGCTTCGTTACTACAAAACTTAACAAGTGATTACAAGGTTGACCATTCCCAATAAAATTAAACATAAAATACCTGGCCATCTATACTCGTAAAATTCGGCCAGATCGTTAAGGGACAGAATAATGAACAGGAAACTGGCTTTTTTTCGTTGCTAGTACCCTGTTTTATTGAATGGCTAATCACACTTCAAAAATGGTTAAATTATAAACATACATGATTAAGCATTCAGAATTATTCAATAAATCAGACATGGCAGTATTTTTCAGCTACAAATAGCAGTTTATTTCGACTTGTTATACAATCATTCGTGATAACAAAAACTATCATCATCTAAGGAGGGAGTAGCATGGATAAAGAAACCGCAATTATATTAACTCAATCAAAAAGTATGGCCGCAGGTATGATTATCACCTGGTTTTTTGGTGGCCTGGGTGTTTTCTACGTCAGTATTCTAGGAGGATTACTACTGGGCGGACTGGAATTAGTTGCATGGATAATTACTTTCGCAACGTTCGGTATTGGTGTCTTTTTATTAATCCCTGTGCATATTGTAGCTCTTATATGGACTTATCTAGGCGTAAAAAAACACAATAACAATTTACTTGCAACGATGGCTTAAACTCAAAATCTAAGCAAACATCAGAACACAGTAAGCTAATATCAGGAAAACTGTGTTCTGATTCCAAACTTTTTGAATATATAAGTTACTGCTCGAAAGCACCTAGCGCACCAAGTCTAACCGTCAAAATTTCAACATCGGTTATCGCGACATGTGGCCCCTGACGCGTGTTTGCAGGTGTCGTCCAAAAAGTTCCTGCTTCACAGCGCCTGCCTCCCGTCTCTAGTGTCCCGGATACAACCAGGACATACTCATCAGCCGGATG
>Ga0316207_10001978_pt1 | contig 22659 bp, 47 predicted proteins | sample 6weekpyrite_MG_FD_204943 | JGI IMG/M metagenome (GOLD analysis project Ga0316207, IMG submission 204943) | Microbial mat bacterial communities from mineral coupon in-situ incubated in ocean water Damariscotta River, Maine, United States -... | ecosystem: Environmental > Aquatic > Marine >...
ACAAATACCATACATTACCGCGTCACTATTCCTAGTAAGTGTAGGGATTGCGACACTGTTACAGGTGATTCCAAATTATGTTATTTCGACATATCTATTCGCAAGCAGTGTTGTGTTTATGCTCTATAAGATCGACAAATCGTCTTCAATCAAGTGTGGACCGAGGATTTCTGAGCAGACATTACATCTGCTCTCGGTTATTGGCGGCTGGCCAGGCGCAATGATAGGCCAGTGTTATTATAGGCATAAGACACGCAAGGTTAGCTTTCTGATTGTTTATTATCTAACTGTAATGGCTAACGCAGTATTACTTGCCACGCTGTACATCTGGACAAATAAGCCTTCCTGAAAACCAAGTAACATGACGTTACAACGCTTGCTACGCTGTCAGGGTGCAATAGTCGTTGTCGTCGGAGTAGCCGGTAATAGCGTAGTCTTTATGGGCTGTATCACGCTTAAATGGCCTGATATACAATCCACCTTTAGGGCTGATAAAACTACTGACAGTCGGGGTCATATTGCCGTGACCGCCGCGTTTGATAACAATTGCTGTCTCACCGTTGACAAGATTAACAAAGCTACCAGGCGGATATATACCCAGCTCATTGATGCAGGTTATAGTCAGTGTTTCATCAATCTGTTTATCTTGCGCTGTAATGAATGATTGCAGCGCCTCGTGGGCGCATAGTGGGTTACGATACGAACGCGCTGTGACCATCGCGCAGTACCTGTCTGCAACAGACAATATAGCCGCCCCTGTACTGATATGATCCGCGCTTAGCTGATAGGGGTAGCCGGTACCGTCTAATGCTTCATGATGCTGTTCAATCGCCATCAGCATATCATTATCAATAAACCCAGCTTTTCGTAGAATTTCAACACTGTCTAGAGGGTGAGATTGTATGAGGCTCTTTTGTTCTGGGTTTAGCGGTTGCTCCTGATGTTGTAACTTGTCCTGGAGCTCAATAATAGAGATATTCGCTGTGAGTGCAGCACAAATAATACTCAAACGCTGGGTATGGGGCATATCCAGTGAGATACACAGCGCATTCGATAGGATCGCTTTTTGAATTGGGTGAATGAGGCTATAGGGATGGTCGTGCCCGATATGAATTGAAGCAACGCTTGCATCAGGATCAGCGTTATACACACATTGCAAATCTCTTGCGATCCCATACAAGGCTTCGCAAGCTGAAGGGGTATTATCTATAATCCCAGTAAATACATCACTGAGACGGTAGATGATGTCATTGATAGCATCAAAAAGTTGTTCCCCATAGACTTGACGTAACTCAATACCATCGGTCTTTATAGGAGAGGTTTTGGCCAGAGGTGTGGCTATGTAATTAACCCCTTTGGTGAGTAGCGCTTTTAATTGGCACTCGTTATGTATTAGCTTACCTTTTTGCAGGAGTAGATTACCGTCACAATCATAGATTGGAAACGGGCTGATCTCACCGACTTTTAGCTGTTCAATGTTGATTGCACTATTCATCGTATACCCTATAGATGGCTGCTTTATGACAATAGACGCAGAACGTTCTACTTTTAAAGGGTATTATTTGGTCATAATTCACCAATTAAATGAATTTACGACCAGGAAATACTCAAGGACTATCTAAATGGGTTATTTGAGCAGTACAGGCTCGTTTAGCAGCGTCTGAGCGTCGTGGTAGGGGTCTAGTCCAAAAGGCACTGTGTCTCGGCCAATACACTGAATCCCCTCTGGTAAGCTCTCATAGGCCCTTGCGATGGATGATGGGATATAGATGTTGCCGTCATCTGGGAGGGTCCCGTTGTATGTGTGGTACAGCAAGTAATCTCTAAGCGGGTGGGCAGAGCTCAAACACTCGTCATACACAGGTAATACACTCGGGCTACGCTGCGCAGGTGAGGATCGGCGTGAAACCGGATTACTTGACTTGGCTGTTGTGTATTCTTTCATGCCAAGCTTGAACTTAGCCACACTCGGGAGTTTGTCTCTTGGCTCTTCACCGATGTTTTCAAGGTAGTGACAATAGTAGAGGCAGTTTGCCATATCTCGTGCGCCAATTGACGTAAAATAACCCGGCAAGCGATTGATATATTGCTGCAGTCTATTCGCAAAAGTACTGTCCAATGAATGATAGTGCTCAAGTATTATTTTTAAAAGAGAATTCGTCTTTACTGATGAATAGCAATCAACATAGCGTTTAAAGAGCGGATTTCGATCAATAAGTCGCTCAATATTGAAGTACATACTTGTACCGTATGTTCCGGTACTGGATATGTGCTCATGTATGTTCTTACACTTACCTGGATCTAGCAGCCAGTTATTACGATGCTTGGTAACGAGTGGGGCTTCGATACAAGGCGCAATTAATTCTAGCTCGCTGTGTAAATCACTATATGAGAGGCAGTCAAGTCTTGATAGTATGAGCAAATCAAGCGCTGCATCGAGTGATGGCAGTGACAACCTGGGGATACCAAGCATTGAACTAATTAGCGTAGGCATCTTATTTTGTACTCGCCCGCCTAATCTATCAGTGTGGATATACGCCTCGTACCAGTTCAGCGCATTACTAATATTTAATGCAGGAACAGCAGTATTGAAATAGATAGCGTAATTCTTGCATACACTTATGCCATCAATGATTTCTTTTGCATGTTTGGTCGTTAGTATTCTTGTTCTGTACAGTGGTTCAAGTATTTTAGCGCATGCGCTAATACCTGCGCTATCAAATAGTTCTACAGGTTGATTATTTATCCATTGTGCATAAGGGATATTCACGAAGTGGTTGAAAAACTGAATTCCTGAGCTTCTCGGGATACCAGTAATAGATGATAGCGCCTTAGGGATGTCATCTTTCCTGGCGGCATCTGGGTGCTTAGCAATAGATTTAGGATGATGTTTGAAATAAAGAATGACATTGTTTAACCAATCATCATTCATAATTATTGTTTCATTGCTTTTATATACGGAGGTGTCAGCCAGTAAAACGCGTAATATCATGGCTTTTTGGCTGTAGTTAATATCACTTTGATGATAGTGATGTGAGAAAGTGCGGCTTATTTTGTAGCCATCGCCAAGCAGGTTAATGAGGCCTTCTAATATTGGGAATTTAGATTTGAGCTCATTGAGCCTTCTTTTTACACTTATTTGATATTCGTTCATATTGCACATCCATTATGCGTATACTAGCTAAGCTGTAGCATTATTTCCTTTATTAAGTATGTATCCCGCATATCTTTGCGGTTCAGTTATTTCTATTTCGCTCATTTTATTGATCCCAGTGAGTATCTGGACTTTAATATTTGTAGCCGCGCAATATGTCCTGAGAGCTCTGGGATGTCATTAAATATAGATAGCTGATTATTGATCTCAATAAGACACTCTTGTTTATTCTCTATATAGACATTGCCGCGACTTGTAATGTGTTCGCGGCATGCTGAGTCTAGCTTTGCGTTTAAGACCCCTTCTGAAATAGAAATAGCGAGTGGCTTTAGTTGAGTGTTTAGAAGCTCTTCGCCATCCTTCGGGTTGGAGCCGTTCGCATACAGAATAGGGCTTACCAACACAAGAATCACTGCGCACAAGAATTTATAACTGATGTTTTTTATATTAGTAGCTTTAAGCATACATGAGTCCTGTTAATTCAAATCTAATTGTGCACGTTTATCCTGTTTGAATTAACGCACTTCTGTTGCAATATCTTTATACGGCGTTCGTCAATTCCATTATTTAGACTCACCCATCTATTTGCCGCATAGCCAAGTAGTGCTATTAATAAACTACTTGCAAGTCCGGCATGGATATATGTGCTATCAATATTGTGCACTGGCCACATCTTGTTTGGCGGTGAGAATAAAAGTAATTCACTAATCATTGATATTAAGAATAAGAATATACCGGAAAACATTATCCAGAAACTTATTACCCCTAACGCCTTAAGATGATTGTTTTGAACAGTCATAATTATACCTTCTGTATCATTTATGTATTATCGGCACATAGTTGCGGGTTATTTTTATTCTGCACAATGGTTCTATAAATTATATATGCAAATATTATTGTGCTTGCGGCAAGCCCAGAGATGACGTAATAACTCTCGGCTAATATGAGTAAGGCGCAATTTAAAGCAATCCACAACATGTACCCCGTAATAGATACTTGTGATCGGCCAGTGTGATTACTCGATTCTATAGCCTGCATAACTCCACGAACCATAAATAATGAGCATGTGATAGCTACAAAAAAAGTCTTTCCGATAGACCTGGGTTTGCTCTCGCCGTAAACAAGTATCAATATAAGCGTTAAAAGTATTAGTGCGGATTCTATTAAGCAAAGCGCTGTAACATGATTGTTTTGTGAATAAATAGCCATAGTGAGCACGCCTATCATAGAAATCAGATAAGCTTGCCAAGAAACACCATGAGATGAACGATTATTGTATACTTTATAGGACTGGGACAAATATGCGCCTGCTGTAAACAGCATTATTAGAGCGAATAAGAAATCCTCTATATTCATAATCAACAACTTTGTTTCCAAAGATTAATCTGGCCATAAGGTTGGTTCTCGGGCAGGGGCTCAGCCAATACGCTTTTATTGACCTCGTTGTCGCCTCTCCCAATTTTAACCTCGGAGTTAAGAGCCTGGGTAATAATGCCAACAAGGTGGAGCGCTTCTGCCATATCAGGAACATCTACCTCGACTAATGCATCCCCTAATTCTGGGAAATTATACTTGCCATTAGCCTCTATACAGATTGGGAGCCTGATGTTTTGGTTTTCGTTAAAAAGGACGCAAGATAAGATGGACGCTCCTCTGTCTCGGTATGGCCAAACGTTAGCGCTGATAGGCTGCTTATTAAACATATTGCAAGCTAACGTCACGACCGTCTCAGCCCACTGATGTAAGGGCAAATAAGTATCTGTTATGCTGGTTACAGATAAGTTACTGCGATTTTTAGATTCATCCATATCTCTTTATTCCAATATTGTGTCAGACAGTTTTCGTAGCACTGTTTTTGCAAATTCAGGAGCATCGTTTATTGCCTGTTCAATGCCATTTAAATCAGTAATCATATAACCCATATAATGAAGTTCGTACTTGTCAGGTTCATCGTCTGATTTTTGTATAACCATCATTTCATGCCCGGCAAAACGACTTACTTGCATAATATCTGGCGAATCACCATGCCACTTTTGCTGTGGTGATTCGTGCATTAATTTGCCGGCTTGACTTATTTTTATTTCCATTCTAGTTTCTTCCAATTAAGCCTCTGGAGGCATTTTGTAATACCTGCCTGGACCTTCATTGCCAGTGAGTGATTCACCAAGCACTCCGCATGTTTTTTCGGCATTTTCAGGCATTAGCCTCGACCCGCAATCAGGACAATACTTATAATAATGCATCCACATCCAGCCGCGCTCGATAGAGTAGTCATGGCTTCGGGTGGCAACTAAGGGTGTGAACCCTTTAACCCCCAAATGCTTTACGGAAACGCCTAAATAATGACCGTTTTCTTCACAATTACTGTTTATTGATTCGCCCATATTTAATCCAATGTTTCAAATATAGAGCTCTTCTTCATAATGCGTGCGAGCCCATAGTCGAGAAGAAAGAACATCGCGCCAAAAGTGGTTAGCGTAACACTGACGAAAAGCGTGGTAGTAAACCACCATTGCCATTCGTGCACAGCTCCAGATACAGTGCCAGCAATCACCATGCCGAAGTTAAGGCTGGCTACAGCTAATAATGGGGCGGTAAAACAAACCAACAAAAACGATAGCTTTTTCATCTTATTTTTTCCAATGTTATTTATCGCCGTAAATCCCGGTCTTGTATCGCCTATCTAGTTGATCGGCAATATCACATTCTCGCTTGCAGAATGCGTCATATGCATCATCGTCTAAAGTTTCTTTAAATGCGCCATTGTGAGAGCCTCCGCGAAGCTCGCCAGTTATTGAGCCGACTATTTGCTTGGTCATTTCACTTTTAGTCATGACGATTTATTCCAATCCTGGCTGAACGCTCTCATTATTGGTTATGTTCAGCTTTGAGTCACAGAACTCAACAGCATCAGCGTATGACTCAAAGATAATATTAACCCACTCATACGTAGGAATACCTTCAAGCCGCGTCACACGAGTAACACCGTCTTTACTAATAATATCGAATTTATGTTCAGTCTTGTCTGTCATGGCTTCATTCCAACTTCTTTGGTTAATGTTGCGCGCGCAACTTCAGCCGCTGCGTCTTTGTCATCCGCATGAGCAGCTGCGCAAGATCCACACCTTCGTTATCACCCTTTCGGCTTGCCTGTTCCAGACAAAACTGGACATGGCTGTCATTCACATTCCCGTCTTCCAGCACGATATGAAGATTTCCGCCTGCAGGATTGTTCTGGTAATACGCTTGCACTTTAGGCAACACTTCTGGAACCGTGGGTTTATTCATTATTTATTTAACGCCTCTACTTATCATTTCGCGGATCACGTACCAGAGTATTAATATCGTCGTTCCGGGCACTAACAATCCTAGCAACGATGGTTCTGGTGATTGCGAGATAGCCAACCCCACGAATACAAGAATAAAACTGGTAATCAGCAGTACCAGAACTTTAAGCAGATACCAGTCATCCAAGTCTTTAGTGCCTTTCTTATAGATTCCTTGTTTGTTCATAATTGATTCCAATAATTAGTTGGGCTTCTAATTGCTTCTATTACTACTGAAAACGGAGTACCCAACGATTAGAAGCCCTGTCCACATGAGCAATACTGAGGTCCAGCTTAAAAGCTCAGGTTTCGCATGCGATATCTCGTAAAAAAAGAGCAACGAAGCGCCAATTATTGCAATATAAAATCCTTTATCAAATAACTGTACATCGAGCTTCTTTGATAACCTCAATACAACAAGTATTGCTGAAACAATAAACAGCGCGATATTTATTGCGATATCCATGAGTAGTTACCTCGATTGATTCCAATCAATTTCTTGGTCCGTGAATCTCGGTGTAAATATTCTCAAGGTCTATACCTGGACCCTCAAGCTTCTCGCTATTAACAAAATACCTGATTTTGTGGGAAACAGCATTCGCGACCTCGGGTGAATAGTCGCTTGCTATTTTCTTCATGCAATAAAGTCCGTAGATAAATGGCCCATACATAAAGCCTACCGCTAAACCAAAGAAGGCCAATGCCATTCTCAATATTGGGACATCTACAAAATTCATCGATATGGTTAAAAACACAAAAGAAAGAAGAAGTGCAGGAATCAGCCTAGCAGAATCTTGTCCTAAATTAGCGCCGAGGGTACCAATTTCTTTTGATGTCAATTTAATAGTTTCATTCATGTGTTTAATCCAATAGTCCATATGTACTTTAGTTCAAGCCTCATTAGTACTGTGAGGCGACCATACGCAGTCTTTCCATTGCACTACTTCTAGCTCACTTCCGGGCTTTTTCATATATGACTCACATATAGAAAAGGTGCCGCCATTTGGATGTTCCGCCCCCTCAATATCCACAACCCAGCATGGTCCATATTCCGCCTCAACATCATCAAGCAGTTTCTTATATGGGCTTTCCCTCCGGCAGAGAAGTTTGCCGTGCTTACCGTTAATGGAAGGCAAATTCATAATGCCTTTATGCTCTGTGTCGTAATCGACAATGATTACTTCGTCGCCAGCTTTAAAGTTGTCCATCATATATCCTTAACGCTTATTGCAATTAAGTTTTGGCGCCGATGCCGGCACAGAACCCTTCATAAGCCTTCCAGGTACCAGAATCCACATAGGGGTTCTCTGTTCGCATAGCCGGGGCCTTCTCCAGCGAGTAACCATGTGGTTTAGCCCACTCTTCGAACTTGCTAAGTGATGATTCGTTCATATGACACCTCAATGCTTCGATTATTAATGTAAATATGTGTTAGGCACCCAATGGTTTCCAGTATCGCTATAGTGCGACTGAATACTCCCACCGCCGTGATTATCCTCGGCACATATCAGGCCGGTGCTACAAGTCTTTATACTATTATGACGCGTTTGATAGCTATGCATCAGTTTATTCCAACTTAGTTGCATCGCCGCGTCAGGCTTACGGTTCCCACGAGAAATCCCAACCATTCTCTTCGCATTTGTCACAGAACTTCTCTACCCATGCTTTAGACGGGCTAAGTAGCTTTCCTTCTTCTTTCTTAATATCAGCTAGAAATGCATAGGTCGGGGTTAGATTGATCGTCGTCTGCCCCTCAGTAAGATCAACAACAACCTCATGCACAATAAAAGCGCGCCCTGGCTTGTCAAGATTAAGTAATAAAACGGTATCCTTAGCTATTGCGTGGCATGGGATCTCTGCAGTCATTATTGCGAGAGTATATTCAGAAAAGGACTTCAATACTTGGCTGCTCCCAGGCTCGTTAAAGTGAAGGAGTAAGTTTGCATTAATAGTATCATTCATATTGATATATACCCTGTTATTTCAGCCCGTGCTGCTGTTAGTTCTGTAAAATGGATTGACGGCAACTTCTTGTTCAATACCTTTGTCTTTTATAGCAACTTTAGCTCTAGCAATCTGTCCTGGCGATGGGTCGATAATCTTTACCCCTGGAACTGTGTTAGCTATAACTGAATTATTGGTATTTGCAGTTTTTTTATTCATGTTGCTTTAATCCAATGAAGCATTTGATGCTTGCTTCATATCCAAAACAAGACCTGAATGCTTATGTGTCAAGAATTCCCTTTTGTGTATATGGCAAATATCATCGGGGTGAGATTCAACCCAACCTTCATATTTGGCGACCACTGAGCCACCAGTGTTTGATACATAAGCAACATTACCCTCAGCGCTCTCAAATCGGCGTATATCCCCTAAAGTAGATCTACACCCATAATAACCATGTGACCTTGAGTAAATATCCAATGAAAATGTATCGCCCGGCATTAAGTCAGAGACCATCTTTGCTGCCAATTCACATTTGTCATTGATAGAAGCCACTGCTAAATCTTCGTCATATCGTATTGACAGCATCTCAGTTCGGCCATCCTCAGATAAGCTTTTCTTCCCGCAGTACATTACTGAAGCCAAGCTATCCTTGATAGAGAGACCTGGTGCTGGCTTATCACCTCTATTAATAATAGAGATACGCCTTTCGATTATGTCACCAGGATGTGCGTAAAAAGAATATCCATTGTATTTTCGTTTGAATGCGTTAACTCTAGAATCTGCCTTTAGTGAGACGTTAGTTAGCGTTATTGACATCTCAATTTCAGGATCTGAGTTTTCAATCCTCTTATCAGAATCATTGGCTGAAAGGTTTACCGAGAAAACAAATAAGAGACCTAATAATATGCTTTTGTAATTCTTTGTATTCATAATGTTCACTTTATTCCAATAATCTTTAGTTATTGCTTAAATCTTCTAGAGCTAATTCCATTGCCTTATACCCGCCCATTACTATTGCTACTATTGGGAAGGCAATAAATAGTTCGACCAGTGTCATTCCGAGCATGTAGGTCAGGCTCTTATCGTGTGCAACTGTATTAATGTAGCCTGCCGAGTCGAGTATCCAGATAGACCACGCCATGGGCAAAATAAGGAATAGACAGACTTTAACAAACATCATCCCGTGTCTTTGAACAGAGTAGCAATTATTGAATTTCGGATTAAATAATTTGCCAAGCTTGCACGCAGGCTTACAGGTATAATAAATATAGGCAACATACACTTTGTATATTTCACTTATCATCTATTAGCTTCCTTTGTTTGTTAATGATTGATTTACTGATTTAGCAAGTTCTGATGCATGAATAATGCTGAACGCACACGATGGGCACATGCCTATAATAAAATACCCATTAGTTCTATCGATGAATGAGATCACGTTGTTTGTGGTTGCTCTATCTGTAGACTCGTACCACTCACCATAAGTGTCATACTTTGTTGTGACGCTATCTGGCAAAGGCATGTGCGGCGCTAGAAAACCGACCGCAACGTATACGGCTAAGAAACTTATTATAGAAATAGAAATAATCTTTATGTTACGTATATGCATGAGGTTTATTCCAATCCTTTCCCATTTATAGCATTCAACTGGGTTTCTTCTTTATTTAAAAGCCTACGCAAACCAATTGACACAATCACAGAAAGCAATGTAATAATGATGACTTTTATTGAAAAGACACCCATCACAATCAACATATAACCAAGAATCAAAGATAGAGAAACGGAAGCCATTAGTGATAGCTCATAAACGCCTCTAAATTTATTCTTTTTAAAGTCGGATATACTTTTCATATTTAATCCAATAATCTCTAGTCTTCACTGGGAATCTTTAAGCCAAGCTCCTGTTTTCTGAATTCAACAGCTGCTTCAGCTAGATTGCGTGGTTGTTTTGTTTCGCAACCAGGTTCTGACATATACTCTGTTTTCCCATCATTCCTGATGGCGCACACTTCGCCGGCAGCCTCTTTACTCGTGTACCACATGCCACTGCTGGCTGATTGGTACCAGATGCCAGAATCAATATCTTTACTGCTTGTTTCCCTGGGCGTCATATTTATTAATTCCAATGCTGTTTAACTTCTAATATCTTTTTGTTCCTGGAGCCATCTTCTAAATGGAATATTAAACACAGCTCTACATGCAAAGGGTGCAACTGAGCTTGTCACCATAGCCGCAATAATCCATGGGTAGCTGTTATCTATAATCTCTCGAGTAATACCGGTACTCGTGTATGTCGTATAAATTAGATACAAGCAATATACGGCAATAATCATACCGGTAACTTTGTGGAGTATGATGATCCACGGCAATTGGGCCAGGTACACCCGCATCCACTTGGGGGTATCATTTATATTTTCACTTACTAGAAGCTGGTATTCTTTGTCATTATTATTAGGGTTATTGCCACAACGAAACAGCTCCTTACGTTTCTTTTCGGCAGAATAGAAATACGCAAAGGATGCGACTAAACAGAATATACCGAACAATAGATACACGATTGATTCCATAATTTATTCCAATAATAATTACCAGTTACCAATATCCAGTGAAGTGCAATGTATACATCAATATTCCAAGAATAAGCAAAAGAACCACTATAACTATGGAAGGCACATGCCCATTCATTGCGCGGTCAGTAATAAACGGCTTATTTCCCTCTTCCTCTGTCCGAGACCAGCCAAAAGGGTCACTGAAGAAGAGTGCGAAAGAAATGATACCCGCCATCATTAGTAGATAGATAGCAACACTACCAAACCAATGAGGATCAATGTCCATTACCAGCTTGTTAATCATCTCCATAGATTACTCCTTTTTGCGCGCCGCCTATTATTTCTAACCTACATGCTTACAATTACATATCTGTTAGGTTCCGCAACACTTTATTCCAACTATTTAATTTAATGATTCCACCGTCTTTATTGAGCCATTATCCTCAACAATAGCGACTAATGAACACCAGATAATTGCAACACCGGGAAGCGCAATCGCTATCTCTTTAAAGTGCTTGAATGATTCATTCGGCAAATCGCCACCCATCGCTAAAAAGTCAGGGATATGTATTGGCGCAACAAACAGAGTAAGAAGTGTTATTACTACAGGGAAGAACGACTCTCCACATAGCTTTTTATTTCCTCTCGTTTTGACATGCAGGATAAATAGCGCCACTAATGAGCCTGCCACCACTGAAGCCAAATAATAAATAAAGCCATTAGCACCAAGAGCTACATGCACATTAAATAATAGAGCCGCAGCCGTACACGATATTATCGAAAGTATTAATTTATTGTGGTAGGTCATTTGATCCTGCTCCCTGTATTATTTCCAATGTTACTTAACTGTTAACTTCCCAGAATCAATGAGCGGTTGCAGAAACTCGACTTTTTCATTGATGCTTGTCTGTAACTCCAGTAATTCAGCCCAGCTAATCAAGTATGTTTTGCCTCCTTCCCATTTTCCCGTCATCACGTCGAATTCTTTGAAGGGGGTAGAGTTATACAGGGTTATCCCTAGTTGCAATACTCGCTTATCATCAACCTTTGATTCGTCGGAGTCGAGTTCAATGTTTGATGCGCTTGGCTCAGTAAAACTCATGTCGATTGTTTCCAATTTAATTATTACGTGGCGGAAAGGGTGCAAAGTTACTTCGCGCTAATTCATTCATTTCGGGTACAGACAGTTTTTGCCCAGACTCTTTTTTCTTTAAAAGCTCTTTTCTCCGTTTTTCCAAATGCTGATTCATGGCATTTAATTCCTTTTTTGTATTATCATCACGCATATTTATTCCAATTTCTACACGCCAAGATATTTCTTAACGCGTTTAGACGTTTTATTTAGCTGTTCGTGAATCATCCCAAGCTCACTCTCTGTCGCATCACTTGTTATATATCCAGAATGAATATCTGTTTCAGATACATCACCGCACGCCCATGAGTCGCCGAATGCAAGGTAAATACCTATCGCGACCTTCTTTGGTGTTGCTTTGTTGCCATCTTTATCAGTAAGCATTTGTTAACACCCTTACTTCCAACTAACTATTTTCAGACTTCTTGCCAGCGCCAGGGGCTGCAAGATGGCAGCTTAACGGGGTTTCAATAACATGTTCTTCCTCTCGAACATGCTTAGCCATGAAAAAATGATAAGGGCCACCTAAAACAGTTGAGAGAAAAACCCACTCAAGAAAACTCGCGTTAGCTATAAAATCCTCAATACCCGTCAACAATATTGATACGCTATATCCAATCCCAAATAGAGTTAGTGAAATCCCGCTAATTATTAGCCGCCTATCTGGCCTTGAAATTGTGAACAATACTTTGTCTTCATTATCCATGTTGATTCCAATTGCGCGCTTTCGTTAAGTACCTATTAAGTTACCCTATCAACAAACATGGACACAGATAGAAAGTTTGTTGTCGTTCGCCGCCTTAATGAACTGCTTGAACTCTTTAAAAAACTTTAATGCTTCGGTAACATCTCCCTTGTCAACAGACCTTATTTGATGGTAACCGCGCTGCTTGAGAATCCATTCAGGATCGTATGCCTTACGTAAGTCTGCCAGGGTCAGAGATTTTACGGCCTGATGTATTTTCGATACAGTTTGATAGCCAACATAATGACTGACGCCAAGTATCTGGCCTTGGTAATAATCCCAGTGGTGTTGCAATGCGTGTTTGACGTACTTCGACCCGGTGGCTTTTGTTATAAGTAAATACAGAAGCGGGGCGTGAACATAGAGATAACAGTCGCTTCCATCAAGTTCTTGTTTATCATCTTTTTTTACAATCGTTCTGATTTTGAAGTTTTCAGGGATCATTTTTGGCCGAATCATATTTTCAGGGACGTCAGATTTAATCCTGAATTCAGCGAGGCTTGGTCCTGTTAGCGTATTCTTCTCACACTTAAAGAGTTTAGGCTCAATCTTAGTGATTCGATTAGATAGTTTGCGCCATGTTAATGAGCCAGTGAAATAATTGAATGTATCAGGATAATCCCTGATTGTTTTCACGTTTTTTGGCTGCAAGGCAATTAAAGTAACCCATTCAGACATTTTAAATCTCACCCTTTATTCTAAAAGATATAATAACAATTGCTACCATAGTCATAGTAAAGCCTATTAACGACAATCTTTTTGCTCTGGACGCGTTCATGCATTGATTCCAATTTAAGTTAGCGTGCTAACCGAGCTTGAGAGCTTTTTTAAACAGCGCAATAGGGGATCGTATAAGTGTTGTTATAGCAAGCCCTGTTACATGCCGAGTTGGTTTGAATATTATTAGAGCAACCAGGATAACCATTAATGCTATAAGCGAACTCATAACTGGGTTATTGATTGCTAATTCAGTAAGCTGTTGTGATGGTAATTTATCGCTCATGAGAGAACCCTTATAACTCAATCAGTTTTTAGTTACTCAGGCTCAAGTAAAGTCTTTGCTTTTGCTAAAGCCTCTACCAAAGACTCACTTGTTGCTTTTGATTTACGCTGTGCATTCCGCGCATTCCAGTCCAAACACTTAATTTGGTCTACTAAAGCAACCCCACTTACGCCTCGCGCATCATCCATAGACACTTCAAATGGATATCCTTTTACCTGGCTCGTTATTGGGCAGCAAAGCATTAACCCTGTTGTCTTGTTGTAGCGAGTAGGGGACAAAACTAACGCTGGACGTTTCCCTGCTTGCTCATGCCCTTTTTGCGGATTGAAGTCTAACCAGACTATCTCTCCTTGTTTCGGCACATACTTCGCCATTAAGCCACCTCTTTACCGACAGGTTCACCAAAATCAACTTCATCATGGATATTATCCTTGGTGATGCCAGCCAATAAATTATCCAAGCTGTATTCCTGCTCTGTAACGGGCTCTACAATGAGCTTTCCATTAACAACAGTCAGCTCAACAGGGGATTCAATCTCAAGATCAGCCCCCATTAAAAAAGGTTTTGGGATACGAACGACTGCACTGTTACCCCATTTCTTAATCTGTGTTTTCATGTCTTCTCTCAATATTTATGAAGCTACATTGTAGATACTAGCGTGGTTATGACGATGTGTCAACAATGTAGCTACACTACGGTACCATATGATCACCAAAGTCTGGCATCTTCACGCCAGACCATAGCATCTTGTAGGCTTTCTTAATTCTGCTCATATTTGGGTCAATATAGGTAAGAGACATGTCTTGGGATTCATGGCCAAGGATTCGCTGAATTAGTTCTAAGTCGTATTCAGAGCTATCCATTAAGGTTGCCAGGCTTCGCCGCCCTGAATGACTTGAGCCACCCTGGATGCCAGCGCTCTTTAATAGTGATCGCACATTATTCTCAAGTGAGGAGCAAACCATTGTTTCTTTGATACCGTCTTTCGTCTGGTACTTTTTCTTATTGAAAGCAAACTTACGCCAGCCACCTTTCAAGCTTAGGAAGAGGGGGCTGTCACCCCTCAAGCCTCCATATGAGCCGTCATCGCCAGTCATTGCTCCTTCTGATATGCGTTGCTTTATCCAGCCTTGCAGGGCCTCCCGTTGCTGCCTATCCAGAATGTATGCAGGTCTTGGCTTACCAGTTTTGGTGTAGGTACCCGGAATGACAAATGATGGCTTGAGCTCACCCGTTGGATAGATAACGTCAGATACCTTGAGTTGGGCCACCTCATTAATACGCATGCCGCTACCAAAGAGCATCCACATGCTCGCAACGTTCCTGCGTCCAAGCTTACCCTTCGAAGCAACAAATAGTATGTGGCTCAGTGTGCTGGGCCTATCGACGACTTCTGCCTTACCTTCTCCTGGTTCGTAGATATTCAGGAGGCGTTTTATGGGTCTTGTGCGTGCCATAACTCATATTCCCAGTACCGTATTCCAATGTACTAAGTGCCATATTCCAATATTGCAAAATCGATAGCGGATAAACTACCTAAAACCAGCAATACCGCGGGTTGATTGGAATATTTAGCTACGCCTGATAGCCCTGGTTTGAAGTTGTTAGAGAGAGGGTAGCCACTGATTAATAGCAAGATTTACAAATTAGAGAGACTTATTTACAAATTCACCTATAAAAACACCCCTTAGAAGGAGAGTAGGTAACGTATTATAAGTATAGCGTGCATAAATGCTCTTTAATGAGAGGAAAAAGGCAATCTGATGAGTATGAATAACGGCCCATTACCAAAGCAATGCCCGAACTGTAATGATGAAGGGCCTTTTAATGTGCAATGTGTCGGTATATCGCTGGTTGGTCTCAAAGCGTTTCAGGCACCAGTCAAGGTTAATTGGGACGGTAATAGCTTGTGTTATTGTGAAGAGTGCGAATACCTCGGGAAAGTAGAGGACTTTATTGTATGAGTAATTACTTTGAGACAGAAGAAGGGAGTAAGTTACTCAGTAATGATCTTCCCGAGGCGCTAAAAGCTATTCATCGAATTGCCGAGATGATGGATGATGTTAATGATGAGTTTAGTGAGCTGTTTGGTGATGACGACGATGATGATGGTGACATCCCGGTTAGCCTGCTTACTGAGAACAGAAAGGTCATAGTTGAATATTGTAATGACAGGGTGGTAAGGATTGTAGGGCCCTATTATGAGCACGCAGATATTGATGAGATCCGTGATAGGTTTGTAAGTATGGTCCTGCAGACTTTTGATATAAGCGAGAGTGTATCTGCTGGGGAACTTGTTAAAGCGAGGCTGGACGGGGCGTTTACACATGATGATTGCAGAGTTGTGATCAAGTCTCTGGAATGCAAACAAGTATGAGGCTGTTCTTAGTAAAACACTAAGCTACGACACTTTAGGTACAGTAAATGAATGTCTTTAACGAATTAATGCTTAAACAGTTAAAAGGTTTTTACCGACTCGTCGGCTTGACCATGTTGATGATTTTTAGCTCCGTTACATTTGCTGATTCAGTCATCACACCGCCAGACGTAACAGTTGGAGATACGCTTAAAGAAGTCTCTGATTTATACACGTACGAGAGCGTTAGTAGCCGATCGATATCATGCGTAATGAATGGCCTCAATGGTTCTGGCGCCACCGCGAAGGTCACAGTTTATGGGTCAATTAGTTCTAATGGCACACCCTCAATCAGGGTGTCGGATGAGAATTATATATTTGGCTTTGTTGATTCTGGATGGGTTGAAGGCTCAAGGTATTCCCATCACACATTTGAAGACACTGCTGATAACAGTATTACGGTGAGGCGTGAAGTTGATGTGCTGTTAACGCCCGTAGGGATGTACGTAAGCAGCCGAAACGTAAGAGGGCATAATACGGATGTCATGCTCCCATCAAATAATGCTGGCGGAACAATCGGTTTAGGGGTATGTAATGCGTACTTTTAGTCATGTCGTAATAACGCTGTTGCTGATTCAAGCGATGAGCGCAGGAGCTGATTCTGTTATCTCACCTCCCGCGGTTACTGCTGTTGACAGAACACAGTCAACATCGGGAGAAGTAAGTTATGAGGCGCTTGGCACTAAAGGGTATGAGGCAATTTGCGGGATTGATACAGGGCCTGGGCAGAAGAGGGCCATTGGGCATGCTTACATTTTGGATGGCGGCTATCCAAGGGTATCTAGACCTTATATAACCTTCCACTCAGATCAAGATGGAATGCTTGGGTTTGCAGCCTCAAGTCCAAAGAAGGCAGGCTTTTATTATGGATTGCTGGCAACGATCACGGCTGATCATTACGGCGTTACGATGACGCTCACAGACCCTGCTGATGCAAGCTACCATAAAACGTGTTTCGGGAAATGGCATGACCGCGGCACTAATCAAATAAGGCATTATTAATATATGACATTACACTATCTACAATCACATAAGAGGGTGTCTTTAGATGTTTAGAATTAATTATGCAGTGTTGTTGGTGTGCTTGATTAATCCATTAGCCAGCGTAGCTGACTCCGTTGTTACTTCGCCTTCAGTTGCAACGGGGACGGATTTGTCGGGTGGCACTGCACCCGTGTATACATACGCTGATAAAGAAGGTATGAGTGCAACCTGTAATGCTGAGGCAGTAACTTATATGCATGGCGGGACAGCTGGTGTTGAGGAGGTTTATCATATGTATACTGTAACAGGCTACGTTTCGGGTGGAAAACCCAGGATCTCTGTTACTAGAACTCATACGTATGGAGGGTATAGCTACAGGCCTTATTATGCACCGTTACACGGTAATTATATTGGGCCTTTGTTTGACATCCAGTCTGAGTTTATTACGGTTGTCGGTGACTCAGGTTATGATATGGGAGGTCTGCGTATTACGCTTAAGCCTGATGAGTTATTTGTTGAAGGTAACTATGATCATAAGGGTGTAAGCGTAGACCATTACGTTGGCTACCTTACGTTGTGCAGCAAAAAGCTCCAATGACTAAGGCTTTCTATCAGGATGATCGCGTTTGATTATACCGATATAAATACTCGTATATGGTCTAGCATCGAAGATGTTCGTCATTAATTTGGACAGCGCGTCACTACCTGTTCGGTTTCTATTGTACTCCCAAGTTACCTCATTATTACCGCTCACCTCTACAAGGGTGCCGCTATTCGGTATCGAATACAGGGTATTGCCATTGGGTAGCCTGTCTGCGTAACCCATGGATTGTGAGTGGAACTGTACCTGATCTTCCTTTGGGTGCTCCCATACTACCTTATTAGTACTCGTATCGATTTCCAGAACACGTGAACGCCTTCGTTTTATCCCGTTATCAAATACCAGCATATTACCGTTAGGAATAATCTTTGCATTATGCTGCGTTTCAAATACATCTTTACCGTATGACCAGGTTATTTCACCCGTTTCTTTATCAATGACAATTAGACCTATATACCTGAGTGACAAGACGAGATTGCCCTGCTTAAACCTTTCATCATTAGTGGGGTGAGTCTCCTTTATCACGCTGATTGAATTGATATAGGACCAGTATGGTCGCGTAAAGGGCTCTGGGAGCGAGAAGAGTTGGATTATTTCCTCAAGGTGATCTTTTGCATGCCATGTCCAGACTGTTTTTCCATTGGCGTCAATCTCAACAATGTAGTCGCTACGCAGCAGTTCGAGATCCCATTTATCATCAAAATCATCTTCTGTTAGCAGGGTGAATATATTGCCATCAGTCCCAATGTCAAAATGATGGTGAGCGGGTATATTAATCTCGGATAACTGTTCACCGTCCCAGCTTAGTGTCGTGATATTATTTTCATGCGTCAGGAGTACTAAATTACCGTTCTTTGTGAGTTGCGCCGACATGGCTAATGATTTGCTGCCAATATTGTTGGGGAAGTCCCAGGTATTATGTGCATTAAAGGACTTATCAAGCAGCCTGACTTTTCTATCCCTGTTATCAATTAATAACAAGTACTCAAAGCTCGGGGCGCCTGAAACAGTATCATTGTCGAAATAGCTAGAGATCTGGACAGTATTGCTTGCCCATACAGTTGAGCAAGTAAATAGGAGTGCGGCCGCAAACACCACTTTTGATAAGACTGCTTGTGAATAGTTTCTAATCATAAATACCTGTAATCTATCTGTGTTATCCATTATTGTGTGGTTTTGAGCTTCATAGACAATAGAGTGGTTATGACGCGCTTGTGTTTGGAGCGACTATCGCTGCTTGGTAACTATATCTTGTAAGTGCTCCATATAGTTTAGATGCTCAAGGTTAGAGTTCTTATAGATCGGTTTCACCACTTGCGCTGCACTTGCCGTTCTTACAATGCGCTGAGTATTATTAAATTCGACACATCTCTCGTCCCAGTCTAGCTGGCAGTGTTCCAAGAGTGTTTTAATATTCTCTGTTGGGTTATCCACAAGTTTTTCATACTTTATAACCTTAATGTGTTCTGGGTACTTTGTTAGCCAATAATCTACGAGCGAATCATATAGATTAAAATATGACTTAATGTCATCAAGTGAATAAGCATAGCCATAATTGCTTGAGTTAAAGTTTGATTTGAATAATGACCATGCAGTCGCCTTTTTATCTCTCTCCACGATAATAAACTTTGCAGCAGGTAGGGCTTTTACAATCAAGCCAAGCCAGAGAAAGTTATCTGGCATTTTGTCTGTAAAATACGGCTGACCAGAGTTATTTTCTAGCGCCTGGTCCAGGTAAAGCTCCCCAGCATTGTGTAGCAGGGTATTAAACATTGCTGAGTCATTAATTATATTCATATCCTTATGGCAACGATTAACAACCGGAAAGAACGCCTTTGAGGCGTAGGTAACCTCGCCATATGGATGGACGTCTTCATGAGACGACAGTATCTGTTCAATCAATGTCGTCCCTGAACGAGGTAGACCAACTATAAAGATTGGCGTTTTACCACGGGTGTCGAGTGGCGTAGTTGAGGTATGACATAGCTGCTTATCCAGGCCTATAATTGCTTCAATTAGTGATTGATCAGATTCTATCTGGTAGCCAAGGTGGCTTTTCCTTAGTTTGTTACCTTTTTCATAACAAAGAAATGCACGCTCATAGTCACCTAGATCATTACACACCTTTGCCATAACAAATGCATGTTGAGCACTTAAATGTGTGTTTGATTGATTGGCCGGCGCTGTTAAGTCCCAGCTATTAAACAGTGCCTTGATCTGGTCAATGTCAGCATCGTTATTACGGTAAGTCTTGAGGCCGGATAATCCAGCATGTGCCGCAATATTATTGCCTTGCTCAAGAGAGCATCTGTAAGAGGCTTCCGCGTCTTCAAGTTGCCCGAGCTGAACTAGAAGCGTCCCTTTAGCGTTGTAGGCCTCCTGCGCTCTATAATTAAGTTTGATCGATATATCATAGGCGTCTAGAGCAGGTTGATGGGAACCTGTTTCAATCAGTGCTTTTGCTAAAGGTATATATAGTTCGCCTCTGTCAGGCTCCAGGGTACGTGCTTTACTTAGCGAATTGAGGGCCTGCCTGTATTTCTCTAGTTTCAGCAATATGATGCCTTTTTTATAGAAAGCATCAAAGCAATTTGAATCCATCGCTATTGCGCAATCAAGATCAAGCAATGCCCTGTCATCATCATTGAACCTTGAAAGAATGGTTGCACGATTAACATAAGTACTTGGATCGCTTTTATTAATATTCAAGGACGTATCTAAGGCTTTCATGGCTTTATCTTTATCACCATAAATGGAATATATACCGGCAAGGATACTGTAGGCGGCGATGTTATCAGGGTTTTGATGTATTGATTTCTCGCACAACTGTCGAGCAGAATCGTATCGCATAGCACTAAATTCATGTACGGCGCGATTAATAATTGCATCAGTGTCATTGTCAGGCATGCGGCCCATGGGGTGTATATCCTTAATGCAACCAATTAATATATTGTGTTTCTATTATCTTGCAGCGTCTTGTAAGCAAGAGCACTGTAATGACTGCCTTGCCAGCAACGAAGCTACCATCATCATTGTTTTTCTCTTGATCTAATGTCATTTGGTGCTTTATTACCTTATACAAATTGAACACTTTTAATAAATCGTCCAGCCTTGTTCTAACAGGATATCCCATATGTCTTTTTGGCCATCACTCCATGTAATGAGCGGCCCATCATCGTGGCACTCAACTATATTCTTCGCTCGATCGTAGAGAGCAAGATTTAGACTAGTTGGCAGGTGGCGTGAGTGAAAGCGTAAGGCGTCTGGTTGACTGGGGTGTTCATAGACCCACTGAGACCATTGCTGAGGGATCGCATAAGGGGGTGGTAATGCATTGATCTGGTTGTCGAGATTAAGATTTGGCAAACCAGTACCTGTCAGATCACCAATGAGTAAGTCTTGCTTGATATTGATGTGATAGACATTAACGCTTGCTAGTGCGCTTTCTTCAATAATCTTTACAGCACCAGGGTTATACTTGCTCGCCACACTATGGCCAATACTCTCAGCAAAGGCACCTTCAACCGTCTCTGCCATGTAGCAGACGCCGTAACTTTCATCTGGTGCATTGTAGCGCCCATCCTGACTTTTATTAAAAAACAGGGGTGAGGGGTAGTCTGGGCTCGTTATCCGAAACAGTGATGTGTTGCATGGTAGTGTATTTAATAACAGGCGAGTGTGATCGCAAGAACCAGGGGGCTTAATCATCGCGCTATGTGCTGTCGCCATTGCCGCGCAAGTAACCGCACTGTTTCAAGTTCTGTTTCCGAGCCTTGCTTTAGGGCATCAATGGGTGTTTTACCCAGTACTTCGTTTTCTGTGATAAAGAACTGCACAGCACCGACAGGGCGAGTATTCTTCAGCAGCCCCAGTATTTCATCAAAGTGCTGAACAACGCTGCCATCATCAAACTGCCAGACAGGAAAGCCATGGCCATCACCCAACTGGATGGCAAGAAGTTTTCCGCGGGATACTCGCTTACGAACGGCTTCAGCACTAATCTTTAGCAAATCGGCAACTTGAGACGTGCTGTAAGCACCTCCTGAGAGATGTAGCTGATGATGAAAGGCTGTATGACCTTGTAGTTTTAGCAGTGTACGCTTGGAATGAATTGGATCGCGTTTTAAGGCTTCCTCTGTTATCAGTGCCACGAGCTCAGCGCCTTCGGCCGTCTGTATCCCTTTAATACCTGTTAGGCGTGGGGCTATCGGCGCTATAGCGTGGATGAAGGATTTAAAACTGCGTGTGATCACATCACGGACCTCAGGCGAGGGGCTTTGATCGAGAAGCCGTTTAAGCAGATCTTGTGGGTTATCAGTGTCGAGCATGTCGTTATTCATTGCGCAATGTCCTGCTTGTCTCGTAAACACATTCTAACGGACAGACGTGACCGAAACAAGGCGTTATTGGAAAAATGGCACTGCAGGCCCTGTATTCATGGCCATAATTGGAGTGTTTTCTGGCATAGCAGTGTTGCAATTGCGTACAAATGAAGCAGGGGTAGTAAGGTGCGAATAAGCACACCACAAGTTTCTATAAAAGGCATGGTTAGGCGAATAACCACTCATTTTTCTCTTTAACATCCCTTGACATGGTGTTATAAAGAACTATTATTAAATGAATTGCTATCTATCTATGTACTTATTAACCATTTTCACTGTATAGATAGATGCCTCATACACCGCAAGCTTTACTAGGTGATCTGTAACAAGAAACACAGGACAAAAATACGCATCATCACAGCTGCCATACTGCTTTGATTTCGTAGGTATTCAGATTAGGTCGCAGCGGTTGCTAACAAC
>Ga0316207_10001979_pt1 | contig 22657 bp, 5 predicted proteins | sample 6weekpyrite_MG_FD_204943 | JGI IMG/M metagenome (GOLD analysis project Ga0316207, IMG submission 204943) | Microbial mat bacterial communities from mineral coupon in-situ incubated in ocean water Damariscotta River, Maine, United States -... | ecosystem: Environmental > Aquatic > Marine >...
GGCTTTTCATCGACTGGAAATGATCCATCAGGATTTAAAACCTGAAAATATTATTGTCGATAATAATGGTACTTTAAAAATTATCGACTTTGGTTCAACCAAAATTGCCGGTATCGATGAAATTAGCACCCCTATTAAGTTTAATAATGTATTGGGAACCATAAATTATACCGCGCCTGAATATCATATCGGCACTGTGGGCAGTAATCGTTCGGATATATTTTCTTTAGGTGTTATCGCATATGAGCTGCTAAGCGGGCATTTGCCTTATGGCAAGGAATTAAGTGCAAGAAATATGCGTAAAGTTAATTATATCTCAATTAAGCGCTATAACCCTGAAATACCTGCATGGGTGGATAAAGCAATTGAAAAAGCCGTTAGCATTAACCCCGAACAACGTTTTAGCAAGCTATCAGAGTTTATTTATGCCCTGAATAATGCTGATTCAGACCTGGTAAACAGTGACTTCATACCCTTAATAAAACGTCATCCGATAAGAGCTTGGCAATTGATGAGTGCATGTTTGTTTATTACTAACCTGATATTAATTTACCTGTTACTTCAATAAAAATTTTACCTGGCATTTAACGCCGGCTGCCAAATTATGTTTACGATTAGTAATTTGTACCCGCACACCAAATGTTCCACTCGCTGCATCGATAACACTATCGACAATAGTAACTTTTCCAGTTACCTTTATACCTGCCGGAATAACAGGATAAACCTCGGCTTTTAAACCTTTCTTTATCGTACCAAATTTTTCTACCGGTACAATTACTTCAACATTTAGGGGATCAATCTGCGCCAGGGTTAAAACAGGTTCAGAGGTGACATATTCACCCGACGAGTTATGTCTTTCTACTACCACGCCTCTAATCGGACTATAGATAGTACGCATCTTTAATTTTTCCTGCTTTTCCTCAAGTTCTAATGCAGAAATACGATTTTCAATTTCCAGTTCATCATTTTCCTGCTCAGAAATTAATTCTTTAGCTAATAATTCTTTATTTCTTTGTACCTTTCGTTCACCAAACTCGACCTTTGTTTTTGCCAGTGCTACCTCTGCTTTTTCGATACCATCACGTAATACCGCAAGTTTTTGGCCACGACGGACATAATCACCACGTTCGATAAAGTAACGATCTATCACACCGGCAACTTCACTGCTTAACGCCACCTCTTCATACGGTTCAACAAGGCATTCATAGCGATCATCGTCTATCGCCTGAGATGCCGGTAAACTAAGCAACGGATCATTTGCATTACTTACAGCAAGCTGCGAGAACAGTACCAATAAAACAGTTAATCGTAAAAAAAACATAGTTACTCCTGTCGTCCAGAGAAGGAAAGTAATTCACCTTGCTGTCTGTCCATTTTTAATAAATCCCGGCGCATCTGGTAATGCAGTTTTTCGACTCGCTTTTGCGCCCAGTTCATTACCCATTTTGCCATAAATTGCGATCTAAACCATTTTTTCATTAAGGCAATTTTCGCTACTTTACAGCGCCAGCCACCTCGTCGTCCATCAACCAGGTTATCTTCCAGACTCAGTATATATTCAACATTTCCAGGATCGCCTTGCCGGGCACAACGACCTGCTAGTTGTCGGTCAATTCGCGCGGCATCATTACGCTCAACTATTAATACATACAAACCACCGCATTGTTTAACAGCTTGCTGTAATTTTATATCGGTTCCACGTCCGGCCATACTGGTCGCAATTGTAATGCGACCCGTTTCACCGGCTCGTGCAACAAGTTCTGCCTCATCGTCATCCTGCTTGGCATTAAGCACCTGATGCGTTAACCCCGTTTTAGTAAATGCATCACTTAATGCTTCCGAAGAGGCAACTGACGCTGTTCCCAGAAGAATTGCGCGCCCTTCTTTATGTAATACTTTCACCCGGGCAGTCACTGCATCAATTTTTTGTTGTCGGGTCAAATATATAGAACTATCCATAAATATTCTTTTCGAAGCTTGTCGTGTAGGTATTCGGGCACATCGTATTGAGTACACCGACCATAATTCGTCTCGCACCTCTTCAGCCGTTCCGGTCATACCCGAAAGGTATAAGTAACGGCTAAAGAAACGTTGATAACTCATTCTTGCCAGTGTTTCTCTTGGTGGTGTTAGTTCACAACCCTCTTTCAATTCGATTAATTGATGTAGCCCGTACTCCCATGAACGATCGGGCATAACCCGACCGGTATATTCGTCAATAATCATTATTTTTCCATCACGCACTAAGTAATGCTCGTCTTTGATATAAAGATATTCTGCAATTAATGATTGCGTGACCATTTCTTCACGACGTAACCGACTTGCCCATTCAGGTCCAAGAGCACCGCTTAGTTCAATTAATTTTTGAGAACCTGCGTCCGTTAAGGTTACTTTATGATGACGTTTTTCAACTTTATAATCATCATTTATCGTAAGCTGAGCCGCTAATTGTGATGACTGTTCAAATAACAATATATCTTGTGGCGCTGACTCAGTTGAAGCACTAATAATCAGAGGGGTACGCGCTTCATCGATAAGAATACTGTCAGCTTCATCAATAAGGGCAAAGTGTAACCCTGGCAAACGTAGTTCCTGCATCCTGGAATGCTTGCCATAAAGATGTTCTGCATAAAGACTCAATGCACCATCTTGTTGCCCTAAAGCAATTCGATCTCTTAAATAATCGAAGGTAACATCTTTATTTGTGCAATAAATAACATTCTTTTGATATTCGGCAGGCCGAACTTCATGTTTCACGTCCTGATTAACACAGCCAACGGACAAGCCTAATGCTTCAAATAAGGGGCGCATCGTATCAGCATCGCGTTGGGTTAAATAATCATTAACACTGATAATATGAACAGGCACACCAGCCAAAGCAACCGTTGCTGCTGTTAATGTTGCGGTAAGTGTTTTGCCTTCGCCTGTTTCCATCTCTGCGATCATTCCTCGCAGCATGGCATATGCCCCCATCACCTGAACAGAAAAATGCTTCATACCCAGAACACGCTCAGAAACCTCACGAATAAGGGCAAAACTCTCTGCAACAGAAGCATCGGCAAAGCCATCCCGTATTAAATTTTGTTGAACTAACAAACGACGCTTAACCATCTCCTTGTCGGATAGTTTCGAATATTCATTTTCAAAGCTGTCAACTAACAGACTAAATTTTTTCATCTTCCTGGTTCTTAACTGACTCGATGAAAATATTTTTTCCTGCCAACGATGCCACCATTGATCCAGCCCTGAGGGATTCATATCGTCACGCTGTGGTCTGATAACCTGATCGACCGGTGCAAGTGGAATGCTGTTAGACATCAAACTGACTTAAGAATAAACGACGTAGTGCACGATAGGCGCGGCGTGCGAGGGGTTCAGGATTATGTTCAAAACGCACATAAACACGTTCACCAATATTTTTAACGTAATCTCCACCACCTAACCTGATATCCAGTTGAAACAAGGTTTCATAGGCTTCATCACCCGTTTTAGACGATGGATCAAGTGCAAACATACCTCCGCCGTCCACACTCAGGGCTTTACTCGGTAATTTCTTTGACGCGGCAGGAATGGCGCGTAAGATTTCAGCCTCGATATCAGTATGTATAGCTTCAGACACCCTTGCGATAACTTTACGCGTCCGTCTAATTGGATCAACATCAGAATGGGGAAGCGCAACACGTACCGTCGTATGGGTTGGATCAATTACGTAACCCAGCACATCTCCCCGTTGAGTGAAGCGCTCAGCCATATCCCGGGCACTTTGAGTTAATAAGAAAACGCCATCTGTCGGACTTTTAATCGTTAACGCCGCATACTGCTCTTGAGCATTTTTCAGCTCGCCCTGAACCTGGGTAATTTCATCTCGTAATATCTGTGCCTCGGTGCGGTTGCTGATACGCTTATCATCATAGCGCGCAAGATATTCGTTTAAGCGCCCTGTTAACTCAATGACATCTGTTGTTAACTTTTCAGAACGACTGATTATTAACGGCATTCCCTGTTTTACATAGCTGCCGGGCTCAACCAGTACTTTATCAATAGTTGAGTTAGTCCCCATTCTTACTTCAACCTGTTCAGGTACCCAAACGACTCCTTCTGCTACCGTGGATGCTGGCAGCGGAACGATAAAAACAAGCACGAGCACAAACATTACGACCGAGCCTATCCAGCCCCAGGCCCAATGTTGATGTGAGCGAAACTTTGCATCGGTTAATATTCTTTTAAATAGTTTTATAAGCGGCATAACCAGGCTCGACCATAAACTCCATACCGCCAGGATCACACCAATAACAAAAAATTGTGATGCAACGAATAACGCAATGGTAAGTGCCAGAAAGATACGATAAAAATAGGCCGCTATACTGTAAAATCCCATCCAGGGTGCTTCACCTTTTGCATAAGCTGGCGAACGAGCATCATGCATGCGTAATAAATAACGTTGAGCCAGATACCCAATATAACTATTAGAACGATTACCCAGGTTAGGAATTTCCAGCCAGTCGGAAAAAATATAATAGCCGTCATAGCGCAACAGAGGGTTACCATTCATAAGAACCGTTGAAACCCCTGAAATTAACATAACATTATAGGCAATACTTCTTACCATACCGGGCTCAACCAGTATCCAGATAAATAATGCCAACGCACCTAATGTTAGCTCGGTAATCATTCCCATTGCGCTAATTAACATTCTTGGGCGCTTATCGGATAGCGATGAAGCGGAAGAAGCGTCAACATAGGGAATTGGCATAAAGACCAAAAACATAACCCCCATTTCATGAACTTCGCCACCCCAATGTTTTACTGCATAAGCATGCCCAAATTCATGAATTAACTTTACAAGTGGATAAACCCACCAAAGTATCAATAAATTTTCAGTTGATAGAACCTGGTCGGTAATATTGTTGGTTAGAGGTTGCCAATTTAACCCCGCTAACATTAATGCGATCAGCATTAACAAGATCCAGGCAAACCAGATGCTACGACTAAAAATAAAGCGTACGTAAGGATAAGTACGATCCAGAAATTTTTCCGGATCGATTAATGGAATTCGAATCGATAATGGTGATTTAAAAGACTGCCAGAATTTTTGTCGCTTTTTCTTATCATAACGTCGTTGAAGCTCATTGATATCCGGTGGCAAATCAAGCTGTAAGATATTTGACTGATGTAACTGACCAACGAGCTGAATCACTTCGTCTTGAGTGGGCATATCATCACCCAAACGTTCACAACCCTGCTCCCAGATTGATTGCAATGGCTTTTCACCATCCATCTGACCTATAAGTGCATACGCTTCCGGGGATAAACGGGTAAATTTACCGCTGGCATGATCCTGAATAATATACCAGGTACGCTCCCGATAACTATGACGATGCACCTGAACATGACTACGCAAACGAGGCTTTAACTCAGAAACACGATACCAGGCTTGACTAAATATCTTATCGGCCACGGTTCAATTACTCAAAAACCAAACCATTTCCAGGTTTGTAAATCGACCCATTCTCTGAGTGCCTGCGTCCAGATACTAATCAGTCGACGTTGCTCAACTTCAACTTTACCAACACCTTGCATTCCCGGTTGTAATCGTTTGGACGGACTTTCTAAACGTGCTTCGACACGAAAACGATTCTCTCCATCCTGACTGGTCGTTGTTGGAAGAATTTTTTCAATCTGAAAATAATATTCTTCTTCAGGCAATGCTGATAAAACTAATGGTCCTCGCTGTCCAACTTTAATTTCTGAGATACGATGCTCGTCGACCTGAAGAATTACCCGGTAATTATCCAGAGGTGTTAATTCAAAGAGTACTTCACCTTGCTGAATAGCGGCTCCTAAACGTTGACTGAGATCACCGGTCACAATTAAACCATCAAATGGGGCTACGATATGTGTCCGTTTTAAGCGACTTTCAGCAAGATTAAGCTGGGCTTTAGCCTGCTGGATTTGAGCACTAAGTATATTGACTTGAGCACGGTTCCTTTTAGCAAGCGCTTCCTGATGTTGACGTTGGTATTGTGCAAACTGACTTGCCCATTTTATTCGTTCCAGGCGTAACTCTCTGTCATCCAGCTTTGCAATAATATCCTGTTGCTTAACAATATCACCGGCTCGCTTGACTGATTGACTGATATATCCATTAAAAGGTGCTGAAATAACTCGTCTTAATTCGCCCTCGATAGTCACATCCGCATTAATCCGATATATTCCTTTAGCAAAAGTAAAAAATAAAATCAGCGTGAGAATAATACTTGCCGCAAGCTTTCGACCGGCATATTGCGGCCCAACCAGTTTTGCCCATTGCAACCTGACCGATGCAAACAATTTTTTATAAACAGGCTTATCGTTTAATCTTTTTTCGTTCAAGGCAACACCGGCTAAACCTAACACAGCTTGCACGTATTTTACTTCTTCTTCCGTAAACGGGGTTTCGACAGGACGTTCAAATGTAACAGCCGCATAATATGCGTCTTGATGATATAGTGGAATCGTTAAAATATTGCCTGCACCGTGTTGCCGGCTAAGCTCATCATGTGCAAGTATAATTACATTGCTATGACGTTTGCTCAATGAAAAATTAATTGCAAATCGTTGTTCGATGGCCTCTTCCATTGCCTGCGACAAAAAACGAATGAGATTCATGCGTTTAGTAAAATCAGCAGTATGGGAAATAGCCGTTATTTGTATTTTATTCTTTTCCCAGAAACCAACACTGACGCGATCAGAATTAAGTCGATGTGCCATTTCAGTCGCTAAAGCCATCGAGGCTGCCGTATATTCTTTTTCATTTAATACGGCTGCCAATAAATCAACTGACGATTCTAACTGTTGCTGTAAATTATTATCATCCTGTTGTTTTTGGCGGTACAATAAGGCTTCTAACCATGCCGATCCCCACTGCAATTGCTGCATAAGATCTTGTAGTTTATTTTCATCGTTTGTAACAATTTCTATTGCAGTGACCGCTGCGATATTACCTTGTATTTGCACCGGATAAGCAAGCGCATAGTGTCGGATATTTTCAGTTGCATTTTTTGAAGAATGATTAAGGGAAGCGAGAAGACCACTTTTCTCTGCAATGGCTTCGTCAACAATATCAGCTAATTTTTCGATGTCTTTAACATCATCAGGCCACTGGGCAACAGGATGATATTGTTCTTGTTGTGCAATAACGACAACCGCTGAAGCCGCAATGTCAATTTTTTCACAGAGAAGCCGAAGCCAGGCTCGACAGTAAATTGCATTATCGTTTGACTGGGTCAACTCAGCCCATGAATCTCGAGAGAGTTGTTTATCTGGTTGAGAATTTATAACAAGTTCTTCAGCCATATAATATCCTGATTAACAGTGTTTTCTGACACGTCGAATATTTGAGTACTTACTAGAATGTTAAAAACTCAATCATACACAAAGGGAGGGTATTTAAACAGAGTAGACTTAACTATTACCTTTAAAATAATAAAACGGATGCTAACCAGATAAGCCTGGCTAGCATCATTTATTTATGTGAAACCCTGTTTTATTTAACGATTACTTATCGGTATCAGCTGAAAGTGCGCCAAATCGGGATTCATACTCTGAAATGACATTTTCTAACAAAGTGAGCATGCGTTTAGCTGCAAAAGGGCTAACGATAATGCGATCAGAAAGAACAACCTTTACTTCTTTCTGGCCAGTATGCCAGGTTTGATTCGTGCCAAATAATAATGTCACCTCTTCACGTGTACTGGCAACATTACAAACATTGGCGTAGCTTGTATTCATTTTTGAATCATCCCAAACAACAGTGGGTGTATTTGGTGCTTTTTTCTTATCGTCCACAAAAACTCCTTAAATAGTTAATTAACATAAAACTGTAAATTATCGAATTAATCCCAACGTACAAAACGACTCTTTCTGCTTTGTTCTCGCAACATACCATACAGGGATAAATCTTGTTTTTTTGCTTTATTTTTTGACTGTGATACCTGCCAGCCTAACATAGCTCCAGCAACGACTCCAAGCGCATCGTCTTCAATAGTAGAGTGGTTGTTAGTACTCTGTTTGTCCGAAGAGACGGGCTTATCTGTGCATTCTACTTTATCCGGCAGTCTTATTTCATTGCCACGAATAACATCTAATAGCTTATCAAAGTTATCCACAAACGCATCGATTCCTTCGTCTTCCCATAGCTTACTCCACATGTCGCCAACTTTTAGACGTTTGCCTTTTTCAGTTGTACATTCGCGTTCAGTCAATGGTTTGAATGGTATATCCGGTTCTATCAGTATATCCTCATCTACTGGTTGTTCGTTTTCCGCAGGTTTAGGAGTAGTAGGCCTGATACTTGCCGGAGGTTGTTGCTGTAATTCCTCGGCAAACTGCTGAACCGCGTCAATTTCTGCACCATGATGGGTTGTTGGCCCATCAACTACGTTTGTTTGGTTATTTACAGGTATGTTGGTGGCGCCAGCCGCAGGTAAAATGCCACTTATAGAGGAAAGCTGGCTGATTAATGGTTGTGGTAAATAAAGGGCGAATAATGTACTGGTAATAAAATCCAGGTTACCCTGACCAAATCGTAAAACAAACGATACACCATTATCATCAAAGGTTTGCCGGCCAAAGTTACCTAAAATGGTATCTTCATCAAAACTACCTATAAAGGTATCGGAACCCGCACCACCAAATAACACGTCATTACCTGTGCCGCCATCGATCACATCATCATCACCAATTAAGAGGCTGCTTGTTTCTGCTACGGTTTGACCAGTAGCTGACTTGTAGACTCTGCCGACGTCACCTATTAACACGTCATTACCTGCTCCACCCGACACAGAATCCTTACCATTACCACCAAATATATAGTCATCGCCATCACCACCACTTAGTGTGTCATCACCACCATTACTATTATTGGACGTTTCAGCTCGGTCAAAATTATCCGGAGTCCTATCAATAAATTGTTGACCTTTATACCCCGTTACAAAGAAACCACTCCAGGCCACAAAACCTTCATCACCGAAGATAATTAAATCGTTCTGCCAGCTTGCCGTTAGAATATCATCATTACCTTGTTCGCCAAAGATAGCAGTCATGCCATCAATACCAGTATCATCATCGTCAATCACAACGTTATCATTGCCGTTGTTTAACCATAAGCTGGTTACATCAACCGCACGGGTACTGCCGATACTAAAGTAGTCATCTGCCGTACCTGCCCAGATATTAATACCGCCGGTAAATCGACCATTCAGGGCGGTATAGTTAATGGCAGCATCGGCGAAACCTTCAATACGTGTGCGGCTAATGGTTGCTGGATTTAAGAGGCTGCCTGCACCAACGCTATTGCTAATGTCACTGATATTGAGAACGTTATCACCAGCGCCAGCATCTACTGATATTTCACCATTAATATCATCCAGGATGCCTTGCAATAAAGCACCGTCACTGGATATATTAACCTGATCATTACCATCATGGGTATTAATACGGGTATGTGTTATTGCTGCCGTACTAAAGGCATTAAAAATGTCACTACCGCTACCCAGTTCGATAAATAAATCTTCCAGCTCAGCGTAAGTAACTGTACCTGCTAAATACTCACTATTGAAAGTCGTACTGGTTAAGTCCATTTGGGTATCACGGGTTTCGCGTGAGTCATCAATGTTGACACGATCGATACCGGTACCACCGTCAATACTAATATCAATATCTGCACCAGCATTAAATATCTTGCCTATTGTATCAACATATTCAAGGGTTAATGTGTCATCGATCGTGCCTAGCAGTAAATCAACATTATCAAAGCTGGAATAGAATATTCCTTTATTGGTATCGTCATTACCCATACCCAGACCGATGATTCTGTCTAAGGTCATATAACCGGTGTTGTTTAGAGTATCACCCGAATCATCAACAACTAGCCGGTCATTACCATCCTGTGCATTCAAGGTAAGTAGTGAGCGTATTCTATTGACGACATCATCTTCAACACTGCTAACTGTTACAACATCATCACCGTTACCTGTGTTAATAACCGCGTCAGAATCAGCTAATAAACTATCAACCGTTAAGTTGTTGCCACTGTTGCCAAAGTTGACCAGGAAGCCATTGGCAAAATTGCCAGCAGCCGCTTCTGATTCAGCGGCATAATAAATATCACCAACTGACAGACCTTTAATACTGTTATCGGTAATGGTGGCCGTATCACTTGTTGTATCGGTTATATCGTTAACGAATAAATCATTCTGACCACTTTCGGCATTAATATTGACATTACCAACTATATCTTCAAGATTATTGTTTTCGTTTGTTATATTAACATCGTCATCTCCAGCCCCTGTATTAACAAAGACTGTACTGTCACGTTGACCAAGACTGTCACGCACATTAACGATATCTGAACCAATCCCCGTATTTAATGTAAAGTTTTCAATCGTGTCATAGTCTGCGTGGATTCCCATCGCGTTTAGACCTGAAAGCGATAACAACCTGGTATTATAATTGACAGAGTCAATCGTACTGGTTACCGTGCTAAAGCTGCTTCCTTTAAACTGAGGATTATCTGCTTTTTGTATACCCTCTTTATCAACAACCGTGAATTCTTTATTATAATTTCTGATGGTTGCTATTAAGCTGCTATCCGCATTCAGTAAATCGGTAAGTTCATCGTCCGTTGTTTCTTCTGAGCTTACCAGAACATCCAGAACGATTGGGCCAAGTGCTTTTATAATCGAATATTGTTCTGCAAGCTCATCATCCAGCTCGGCTAACCGTTTATCCGTTGCAGTAAGGTCAAAATCCACACCATTATACTGGTTAGCTACTTTCTGCTTCTCATCGATAATCTGTTGATTAATAGAATTCTGTTGTGATCGAGCCTGATCAATTACAGCTTTACTATCTTTCAGAACATATTTAATCCAGGGTGCGAACCAGTAATAGTAGGAAGTTAAACGTGTATAATAGTTTTCAAACGAACGATTGTCATAAATAACGCTGTCAACAGTTTTCTTATCTTTTAATAGCGATTTTAATTTCGCTTCAGACTCTGCCTTAATTTTAATTGCTTCTAATCTGGCAGGATCACCCGATGTATCAGCGTATTCTTGAAGATTGCCATTATAATCATTAAACAATTTCTGAATATTCAATGTACCCGTTTCAGGTAAGAATTTCGCATAAACCTGCAAGCGTATTAATGATTCAAGCGTTTCATTTAGAATCGTTAATTCCTGAGCATTCGCCAGACCATATATTTTAGCAATATAAATAGCATCTTTGTAGGCGCCAATTAATTGACCTAACTCCACACCAGTACCACTGTCTGGATTACCATCAGCATCAAGGACGATATCATTAAATAAAGCCTGGACATCTGCAAATGTGTTGGCATCCGTCACCTGTTCTACAATAGAAAATACACCCGATGCCTGATAATTTAACAATACCTGTATTTCATTAAGCTGATTATTGATACTTTCAATATCAAGTACTGGCATTAAATCCAGTGCCAACGTTTTAACCAGATCATGTGAGGCACTTAATGTTTCATCGATAGCATTAACAATATCAATGAAGGCTTGCATTTCTACCTGAATCCTGGTGATATCAGCCGCAGTAAAACCATTTTCAGATATGACATCCAGCACTGCCTGTAATGCAATACCAACCTGATCGGCAAGCCCGGCCAGCTCACTGTTAATAGCACTGGTATCAACATTGGCAATATATTCATCAACTGAATTGCCACTTGCGAGATAAGCAACAACATTTTCATTATCTGCCTGGACATTAAGTGCTGTCTGTACATTTGAAATTAATGTTGTAATTTCTGCTGCGGATAAATCGGTATAAGCTTCCAGCTCAGCGACTAATCCAGTTTCTGCTTCTCGCGCTGCCTTATATGCAAACACAATTGCCGACACGCCGCTATCAAAGTTTTCACGTAATTCAAGAGCTGCCAATTCGGTGGCATTATCAGCTTCAATTTGAGTAATCAATTCATTAAAGACAACCGCTGCCGATTTAGTATCCTGTTCTAAAATAGTTGAATAGTCGCTCCATACTTTAACGGCACTACCGTTAAGAGAAAGTTGCGAATTAATAAATTCAAGCAAATCACTCTCACTCTCACTGATCACTGCTTGCTGATTCAACAAATTTTCTTGTGTCAACTTCTCAGCATTAAGATGCATAATAACTTTATTCAATAAATCTCTGAGCACATCATCATTATTTGCTATCGCTTCATCCAATGCAGTTTGAGCATCCGTAATTGATAAATTATCGGTACCCACTAATTCTGCATAACGATTAACATTATTTACCTGAGCGCTATATTCAGACAGTAGTTCTGTAATTTGAGTAAGGTAATCACTTTGTAAGTCCGCAAATACATCATCCAATGTAGCCAGTAATTCATCAAGAGTCGATGTCGGCGTAGTTGCAATATAACCTGCTAATGCAGTTTCAAAATTGCTAATAGCAGGTTCGGCATACAATGCACCAAAGATACCAGATAATTCAGTGTTAATTGCAGCTCTTGTATCCGACCCAGTGATTTCTGCATTATTAAATACAGTTTGTAACTCCGAGATAATTTCTGGCAGTGTGGCTGCAACAGATGCATAAGTAAGTTCCAGGGCAACAACCGTATCATTAGCAGTTTTATGACTTTCTGCCAGAGCAACGACTTGTGTGCCAAAGTCGGATATACCTGCATTCAAAGCAGCCTGAACAGAAGCAACATCTTTAACCGAGCCAGCAAGAACATTAGATGGATCTGCCACGTATAAATCCAGTTGTGCCTTAACATCTGCCATGACTGTATCAATAGTGGTAAGATCTCTTAAAGTATTTAAATGGCTTTCAATATCTTGCAGTACTGTTGCTCTGTCAGTTGCATTCGCTGCAGCTTCATATAATACGGATAAATCCGTCAAGCGTGTTTCAAATGCAGTTTTTTCACTAGATAACGCTGATTGAACAGAAGCAAGATCCCTGACAGTTTCAGCAGTTTCTGTTCCCGCCAGGAATAATGCCAGTTGGTTATCTACTTCGCTTTGTACCGTTGAGGTAAAGAAACTACCCAGGGTAGCAAAGTGAGCATTAAACGCGGATAGCGTTGAACCCTGTGTAGCAAGATCATTATTTAACTTGGCGATAATTTCGGTAAAACCTGAGCCTTCAGCAGAATAAGCTTGCAACAACGTAGCAATGTTTATTTCAGCATCACGATAGGCATTAATTAACGTAACAAGTGAATTATTCGAGTTAGTTTTTAAGTTATTATTTAGTATGTCGATTAAACCGGCATCTGCCAATAATGCATCTACATCGGTACCCGAATAAATAACATCATATAGTTCACTGACTCTATTTATTATGTTTGTTGATGCTATCGTTTTATCAATACCAGCTGTATTTAAACTATTCTGTAAGGTTTCAATTGATTCACGATAATCTTTTTCCAGAACTAGTTTAGCAACCCTGTTGAAGAGAGTATTGTATTTGTCAAGCTCCAGCTCGATTCCTGAACGATGTGCCTCAAGTGTATCCGCTACCAGCTGCAGGATATCTGCTTCAAATTTGGTTTGTGCATTACCGAATAGTATACCCAGTTCAGAGGCATAGGCTTGTCCGGCCAAAGAGACGACTAATTCAAATTGAGCAAAATCTGCATTTGCCAGCTTTTTAATATCTTCAACTGCTTGTTGGCGTAATGTTTCAACTATTGTTGCATTTTCGGAATCTGAAATTCCGCTTGCTCCAGAATCACCTACACCTAACAGATTGCTAATTTTATTCAGTTTTTCCTGGGTAAATTTTTCTTCAAGATAGTTTTTATCAAAACTAACATCGGCATTATCATCAATGTCTTCACTATTGACGATAATAGAGTCCTCACCCTCACCACCGAGCATAAACAATTCCGCTGTTATACCATCAACAGTTCCATTCCCTATGTTGTAATGATCATTTCCGGCCTGACCTTTAAGGAAAGTCTGGGCGTTACTTGCATAAACAGTGAATTCATCTCTCAGTTCACCACCGTTTACAGTAAAGATACCATCAAACTCATTATTATCGATAAGCAATGTGTTTTCTGCATTTTTAGTCAGGCTAAGATCCACTTCATCAAAACCTTCAAAGAAAATATTGGTTGACTGGTCTTCGACGGTAAGGGTATTCAACATTACCGGATCAACATCAACTTGCTTAACATCCTGAATATAACCGGCACCAATATTGAAAGTAGACTCTGAAGCAGTTAATAAACTGATTCCAATCATGTTACGGCGTTCGACACCATCTATCTTGATCGTTTTGTTCTGTGTTTCAAACGCCAGTTTATGTCCGGCTGCATTAACTATCTCCGTTAATTCGTAATATATTTCTGTGCCTTCAGAACCAGGAATAGTGAATTCTTTATATTTCGCTTCAAAACCAGTGCCATTAAGAAATTTATTTAACTGGTTGCGTGCGGTATTAACAATTTTTGCATCAAGGGCATCTGCTGTTGCATCAGGATCGGGGATAAGCGTATCCTGGAAAACGGCATAGGTAATACCTTCCGGTAAGTTAATCTCTTCCTGAGTACCCGTTGCCAAGTTCTGCAATTTGGTAATTAATGTTGTATCGATATATTTATCCTGGAATAAAATATGATTCCGCAGGAAGTCTGTTATTATTTCGCGGACATCGGTATTTCCCTCGATCGATTTATTTAATAAATCAGTGAGTTCGCCAGCCACCCGGTTAGAAGCATCCGGGAAACTTACGACGCTATCATCAGTCTCTATCTGCTTCTTAATTAACTGGGTATTCGAAAACTCAAGATTCTGTGGCCCGGTTTCATTATTAATAGTGAGCCGGTCGACTTCACCCAGTCCACCGATAATAGTTAAAGGTGATTTAAATTCTGAGACAGAACGTAGATCGGGTAATGTTTTTGTTTTAGTCTCTGCAGGTTTGCGGATGGTGTAAGGTATAATCAGTTCTGACGTTGCGACATCGTAAATCGTTCTGCCCCAGGTGTTATAACTTCTTCCACGTTCATAGCCGGTTAACGTCGAGTATTCAATGTTATTTTGTTTAGGGAAATTAAGATCAAAATTAAAGCTTTCATGGCCGACAAAAACCTCATCACTACCTGACCCGAGGTTAACCACCATATCCGAATTTGGCCCAAGATCGACACCATTAATATAGACGCGATCATCACCTGCGCCTGTCAATAAAATTAAGCGTTCAACATTAACCAGTTGCTTAAGCTTAATACCTGCGCCAAAAATACGTTGTACAGTTTGATCTGATTCAGCATCATACTCGGCCCATACATAGAAGGTATCACTCAATGCAGTTCCTACAACCGCAACAGAGTCAAATCCGGCTCCACCATCTATATTAACATTAGCATTTTCAACATAAACCAGGGAGTCAACATCCACTTCACGCGTATCGCTTGCATCATTATTTAGCTGACCCGCATTAACATTCGCTGCTTCACCTACCAGGTCAAAGGTATTTCCGTCTTCATCTAGAGTGAGCAAGGCTTTGATAAAGAAAGTATCATCGCCATTGTCACCATAAAGATTAATATCTGCTGCATTGTGACTTACTTCAAAGTAATCATCATCATCGCCGCCAAAGATATTTAATTCATAAGATGTTCCCTGGGTAACTTCAATTGCAACTGTGACTTCCTGCCCTTCTACCAACACATCTTCGACTTCCAGAATAGAACCAACATAGAATTGGTCATCCCCTTCGTTACCATAAATATTTAATGTTGCTTCGGTATCATCACTAATAAAAACATCATCCCCCAGGCTACCCGAAATAGTCACATCTTCGACCGTTGAATAATTAAGTACCTGGAAGTCTTTACTGGTTAACAGACTGGATACACCGACTTCAAATAATTCATCCGTATTATCAATATCCTTTTTGCTATAACCAGCCAGTGCTGCACCAAAATGTGCGATTAATAAACCGTCTCCACCAATCGCACCGTCAGGACGCGTTCCATAAACGCCATAATCTAACCAACGATCATTTTTAAACTGACGCTCCGGATCTTTAGACTGTTGATAGACCGTATCTAACTGGATAAGATCTGTTTCGTTACTACCGTAATATTCAAGACTATCTTTACCGTCCGTCCCTGAATCCATAATATTAATAAAGTTAGCACCTTCGGCTGCCTGAGTCAGGTTGACAATATATTTATCACTACCATCCTGACCATCCAGGATACCATCACCACTCCAGTTAGTTAGCGTAAAGTTGTTAACATTATTACCGCCCGTAAATTCGAATTTCTCAAATACATTATCAAGCACTTCCAGTTCACTGCCTATTGTGAGGCGGGTATCGCTAACCGTAAAGTTCGCATTACGCTGTTCAATGAGGGTATCACTAACTAATTCTTCATTTAGCATTTCACGTGCAATGTCGGCTGTATAGTCATCATGCACGAAGATGTCAACACCAGTACCGCCAGTTATACGATCAGCGCCTTTACCACCTATAATTGTTTCAGAGAATTGTGAACCAACCAGAATATCGTCACCGTCTCGGCCAAGCAGGCGAGTGTCATCAAAAACACCATTGGCATCATCAACCGCACTGGCATTAATGATATCTTCACCATCGCCACCATCAATAATAAGCTGATCTTTATTAAAGGTAACTTCCTGAAAACGGAAGGAAACACCATCTTGTTGTCTGACATCTAGAACGGCTTTATTTACACCCAATTCGGTGTCGAGTTGCTGCTTACTGGAAAGCGTAAAGGTGTCATCGCCATCTTCACCAAATATTTCAACCCGGTCTGCTGCATTATCATTTGTTTTGGTTCTAAGCTGGAAGGTACTGGAACCATCAATCAGGTTCCCATCTTTATCTCTGTTAGCCGCAGCCTGATTTTCAATGCCTCGCTTAGAACCTAATGAAACCGTAATGCCGGGTTCAGTACTGTTTGCTGAATCAGCTAATGTCGTGCTTCTTAAGTCGGCAAATTGAACGGTGTCACCACCTTCGCCGGTATCAATATTTAAAGAACCAATACCCACCAGATCAAGGCTGGTAATGCCAGATACTGAAGAATCCCATACAAGATGCGCATCATCGCCATTAGCGGTTACGCTCACGTTATCGATACTAGCATTGTCTATGACGGTACCACTACCGTCACGACTATATCCCCGAACAACGACCTTGTCTTTTTTCTTGGCTACTTCATTTGCAGAGACATTGTCGAAGCCAGACTGTCCTTCAAAACCACCATTAATATTATGTAAACCATCACCGAGCTGCCACTCGAATGTATCACTACCGGCATGACCGATTAAGGTGTCACCTGTTATTAGTGTGCTACCACCCGCAATATAGTCATCACCATCACCACCATGAATCGTGTCATCGCCGTCACCACCGAATAAGGAGTCGCGACTCCTGACGCTAACCTGGTTCGCATCATTATTTTCATTAACACCATAAAGTGTATCATTACCGGATTGTCCAAATAGTTTGTCATTGCCGGTACCACCTCGCAGGATATCGTTGCCACCTTCACCATATATCGTGTCGTTGCCACTCTGCCCCCAGACATTATCAATGCCCGCACCCGCAACAATAATATCGTGTCCTGCACCAGCCTTAATAGTATCGCCTGAACCGATACCGGCTAAACTTTTTTCAAGATCTTTTTCGTTTTCAAAGTCGCCATAAATCACATCACTACCATCGCCGGATGTAATATCATCGATACCAGCACCACCAACAATAACATCGCCATTGCCGGTAGCAGTATTATTGTCACCGTCACTATTATCATCGTTTGAAAGATTGTCCTGATAAACACCATAAATGACGTCGTTACCATCGTAACCATAAATGATGTCATTTCCTGAACCACCAATAATCAAATCATCAAGCTGGCTGCCGGAGATTTTATCATTCCCGGTTCCACCGCTAAGCTTAACAGTGACTGCAGAGACCGCGCCTTTAGCGCTGGATAGATTGATAGTGTCATTACCACCTGCACCATCAATATCCACTGAGGTGATGCGCTCAAACAGGTCGCCGCGCAGGTTGAAACTATCATCATCACTGGAACCAACGGCTTTAATTGATGTAATTGACCTGGCATCGAAAACTTCTACCACACCACCAGAACGGATGATCATTTGCTGGCCGGTCAGATTTGTCAGATCCCGGCCATTTTTATCTTTCAGCAGTAATTCATTAACATCGTCACGCGAACTATCGGGTGACAGCGAAGCGGCATAACTCCAAAGTGAACCCAGGTCGACATTATCGACCACTTCTACTGTGTAGTTCCTGGCCTCGGTAGAATTGACTGACTTACTCGCATCTTCATAACGTAAGGTTAAAATACCATCATTAACATCAGCAATATCAAATGTTTCAGGTGGTGGACATGTGTAATTAAAGCTTGCTAACACTTCATTAACAAAACTTTCACGATATTCGTATAAAGTCACTTCACCGAAGAAGCCTAAATCCACGCCCACCCAGAAGAACGCATCAAGGAATGCTCTAACCGAGCCGTCAATATCAAATAAACATTCAGGCTCTGCTATGCGTTTTAAAAACTCATCGGCATAAAACTTACCATCTTCAATATCATCATTAAAATCAAAGTTCAGTTCGCCACGAACACCACCTTCCACACCCGCCTCGACCAGTCCACCAATACCCACTGAAGCTTTTGCACCGATTGTGGCACCAAAAGATAACTCCGGCATATCAACGCCGTTTTCAACATTATCGTCCAGGAAAAATCCTTCAAACAATACTAATGGATTGGCGTCATCAAAGCCGTATAGCTTGGCTTCATCTAAATACTTGGCTAAACCTCTGCTATCGAAACCAATTGAAATATCCGTGTTAACTGAAAAATCACCAAACAGGCCGGCATTTAACCCCGGGAATACAGGTACAGATTGACCAAACTCAAGGTTAAAATCTACATCAGGGAAAACGTATTTAAAGATAGTAACATCGTCCTGACCAAGTAACAGACCAACGGCACTAAATGGGTCTTCCAGTAATGTTAGCTGGAAGTCGCCAGCATCTTTAATCGATTTTTTATTTTTAAGGTTATCGCGTTTTGCTTTAGCATCTTTAGTTTGTTGACTATTATCTTCTTTTACTTGTTTTGCCGCAGGTTTCTTAGCTGGCTCTGAACTGGAACTGCTTGGGCTGTTACCCGTTAAATCAATATCGAAATCACCAAGATTAATTTTGCCAGCCGTTGCAAAGTCTGACAGCTCGCCAACAATTTCAGCAAGTGCCGCAACCGCTTTAATAATTCGGGAAAGGGTTTGGGCACGAGGATCAGGAATTGCTTCGATCATCTTCTGTATTGTATTGATATCATCCGCACCAATTTGGCTTAAGAATGAAATCTCTTGTGTTAATAAATCGATAAGAGGCTGGATAGGTTCAATAATTGTATTGATAGGATCAATTAATGGCCCAAGCACATTGGTTATAAAATTACCGGCATCAATCGTAACGGCTTCAAACTGAAGTTCAGGGTCGCCACCAATATCAAATTTAATACCGTCCGTACCCAATGAGGCTTCAGCAAGCACTTGATCATAATGAATAACGGTTTCTATTGCTGGCAGTTCAAGAATAACATCGCCCAGACCAAGCGCACCCAGATCGATTTCAGGTAAACTGGCTTTAGCATAAAGGTCTACATTTAAACCTGCACTCAGCGTTGCATTGATTTCAGGTGTATCAGTCCGTGGCCCTACGATTACCCATTTACCATCACCATTGCTATCTGATAAATCAATATCAAAGGAACCATTAAAGCCGCTCAGACCATCTGTATCACCTGCTCCGAATACATTACCTTCGCGATCGGTACCTTCATAATCTTCAAGGCTGGCTTCAAAGAAAAACAGATTTGCATCAATACCACCGGTTAATCCTGCATCAAGATCCAGTGCAAACTCAGAACCAGTATCAGAGATACCACTGGTATCGACATAAAAACCATCAGCACCAAAACCAATTCCTAAACCAAACACATAGTCCATAGAAACTTCAAGACCAGCATCACTGTTTAAGTCAAAGCCTGGAAGTGAGGCACCAAATTCAAGACCTACTGTTTTAGGTTCAAAAACTTCATCGGCAATAATTACATTAAACTGTAAGTTACCATCTTCAATAACGAGTTGAACGTCATCTGAATTTGTTAACTCTTTTGTTAATACTTTTCCATCTATCCCATAAACTGCTTCCATCTTGCCGGTATAGGGATTTTCTTTCATCACTGGAATGCTAAGTATATTTAGTCCCTGCCCCTTATCACCTGGTCCAAGCGAATTGTATATTTCCTGTTGAATCAGTTGTATAGTACTACGTCGCGTTGGATCATCAGGATCTTTATCCGCTTCAACCTGTAAAGCCTTCCCTAAACCACCGGTATAATTTCCATTACTATCTTTTTCAGACAATAACGAATCACGTAAACTATCGAGAAAATCCGGAGCATCTTTTAATGCATCACCTAATAAGGGTAAATCGAGTTGCTGGAATTTTTCTCCAAAGGTTGATTTAAGACCAGAGAACATTCCTTCCAAACCTTGTAATACTTTTGCGGGGTCATTTAAGATGGCAAAAATATCAAAAAGATCAGAAAAGTTTACATTAGGGGCAATTAAGTTAAGGTCATAATCATTTTCACCACGGAACACACCATCGACATGCAATAAGTTGTCAGCATAACCATCACCATTAAAATCTTTAGTTGTTCCGCCAAGAGGAATATCTTTTGAAGGGAAATACATTGGTAAGTTTGCTTCAACACTACCAAGTAAATCTACATTCCATATCCCCGCATCGGTTATTTCTGAAATACTGTAAGCATGGTCAGTGCTATCTTCAACTAAACCAATACTACCGGTTAAATCAGCAAAGATATCTGCATCATCAATGGCTAAGGTTAAACCAAGATTTAAACTATCAGGTAATAGAGTCAGGTTACCCGTAATATCAATCGGTTCCAATGTTTCTATATTAAACTTATTAAAGGTAACACCACTGGTATCATTAACCAATAAAGCGGGTGAACCAAGACTGCTTAAATCAAAGCTAAAGTCAAAATTAAAGTCAACATCGGCATCAACATGCACCTTACCATCACTTTGTAAATCAACCTCTACAAAGTCATTATCCGTAAGTAACTCACCTAACCCCGGAAGATCGGCTAGTTTAAGATCAAGATCATAATCATTATTAATAGCTTTATCAAAGCCAAAACTTAAATCCAGAACTGAGTCTTTATATTCAAGCTCAAGTACTTTATTTAAGTCATATTTTGCAAGAATGTTACGATCATTTAAATAACCGTCATAGATCAGGCTATCGATTAGGCTTAAAGCAATATCCGCATCAGTGGATGAACTGTTTAAACTATTAGCTGTTAAACGGTTTATTGAATCGGTAACAACAAGACCAGGTTCATTCAACAACTCACGATCGTTATAGGCATCTTGCAGATTCTCTATACCAACAATTGATGTTGCTATAGCAAGATCATCCGAACCGGCACTCAACCCCTGATCTAGCAGGCGATTAAATGCGTCAATAATTCCGCTATCAGCCGCAGCAGCAAGATTTCTATCTTCTATCAACGCAGTAATTTCTGCTTCTTTACCCAGGATTGCATTAAAATCGATTGCCGCCAGGTCTACATCACTGGTTGATTCAGAAACGATAATACCTAAACGTGCTAACTGTAAGCGAGCGACTTGTTTTTCGGCATTGCTGGATAAACTATCAAGCAGGATTGTTCGATTATCTTCTGCGAGAAGAATTTTATCATCCTGATTAAAGAGTGCTTCAATTTCAAGGTCAGTCGTTGCGGCGTTAAAATCATTCTCAGATAAACGCAATAATGCCTCCGATAAGGCACTATTTGATGTAAGTAAGTCCCGATCATTTTTAAATGCTGCCAGCAGTGCAGCATCCGCCAGGGCTTCGGCAATTTGTAAGTTAGTTGCTGTCGCATCAAAACCCAGAACCGCTAAACGCTCACTTGCCGAAACAATATCCCGATCGTGCACCAAACCTTTATATTCTGTCGCAGCATCGCGTTGCGCAATAGCGATGGCTATATCAGTATCACTTGAACGTGGTGATAAGCTTGTCGACAAAGCAACCAGGCTATCGTATGCCGCATCAACCTCTTCGCCACCAATGTCTTTATTTAAACCCAGACGAGTATTTAATTCCTGGTTTAAATCTATTTCAAGATGGTTAATATCCGACAGGTTTTCCTGCACAACTTCGATACCATCAATAATACTTTGCACTATATCAGTTGAGCCATTACCTAATAACTCAACGGCACTTTGATTTAAAAAGGGTAGTTTCTGGTAAGCAGCACCATCATCGGCAATGGCAGACTGTAAAGTGGTTTTAATTCCTTCCAGCGCCTGATCCAGGCTGACATTACTTAAATCGAGCAGACTAGCAAAACCTTCACCTTCGAAATTGATTGTTTCTGGTATCAGGGTAAAGAAAGTTGTCGCCGATAAACCTTCAGCTGAAACAGTTGCTTCGTCACCATAATTAAACGAGCCTGTTAAACGGCCAATATCATCACCAAGCCCGGCCA
>Ga0316207_10001980_pt1 | contig 22646 bp, 16 predicted proteins | sample 6weekpyrite_MG_FD_204943 | JGI IMG/M metagenome (GOLD analysis project Ga0316207, IMG submission 204943) | Microbial mat bacterial communities from mineral coupon in-situ incubated in ocean water Damariscotta River, Maine, United States -... | ecosystem: Environmental > Aquatic > Marine >...
AAGGTCTGCGGTTTAACTAATTTATAAATAACGGGATAACGGTAGCAACCTTCTAAGAGGGTTGCTTTTCATCCCCCTTCAAGGGGGTAAACCAAAACCACCTTCTTAGAAGGTGGATGTTTTTTGTCGACAATTTTGCTCACCAAATAATTGAAACTAAAGTTCTGCTTAGCGATTTGACAAATATACAGCTTTGCAGGGAATAACACATGTGGAATGGAAGCATCGTCCGCAACCTGCACGCATAGTTTATCTATCAGCATCATTGAATCGGCCATAAAACCGGCCATTTATTCAATTGTCGATTATCGAATAGACATAATATTCTAATATTATCAATAAGATAGATGGGCTTGAAACTGGCCGAAAAACCGGCCAAAATACTCACATGAGTATGCGTCTACCAAACTTTACCCCTTACATCCCTTCAGATGCGGCTTTGGCTGCTTCGAGCTTGCCAGACAAAGCTGTATTGTTATCAACTTCTTCAGCACAGCTAACTGGACAAATTCCTGTGATAACTCGGAAAACAATTGTCCGTCATATGGCTGTAATCAATTCTTACTATTCAAACTTAATTGAAGGGAATAATACATTGCCTCATGAAATTCGTGCGGCACAGGCTGGGGGCTTTTCAGATGATCCAGTTAAACGAGATTTGCAGTTGGAATCTATCGCTCATATTCATGTTCAAAATTGGTTAGCTGCAGAAAAGCCTGATGTTGATACGCTATACAGCTCAGAGTTTATTTTAGCAATTCATCATGAGTTTTATGAACAGGTACCAGAGTCACTTCATCAAATTAAAGACTTAACGGGTAAGGTCATTGGCCAGGTGACCCCCGGAAGTTGGCGAGAGCACAACGTAACAATAGGGCATCATGTAGCACCATCTTATTCGGATGTGCCAGCATTAATGGAACATTTCTGTGAAAGGTATCATCCTGCTCAATACAGTGGTGATCGGCGAGTCATTGCGATTATGTCTGCCCATCATCGATTAGCTTGGATACATCCTTTTTCTGATGGGAATGGGCGTGTTATGCGTTTATTTACCGATGCAGCCCTGAAGGCTATTGGGTTGGAAAGTAGTGGGGTATGGTGTTTAAGCCGAGGATTAGCGCGTTTATCTACACGATACAAATCTGCATTGGCACAAGCGGACGTTGTGCGCCAAGGTGATTTTGATGGACGCGGTGTTTTGAGTGAGCGAACGTTGATTGCATTTTGTGATTTCATGCTTGATACCGCAAATGATCAGGTTACTTATATGAGTAAACTGCTAACGCTTGAACAAATGCATCAACGGATTAAAAGCTATGTGCAAGCGCGCAACGATGGTCGCATTATAGGCTTAGGCCCACTCAAAGATAATGCGATATTTGTTTTATACAATGCTTTTATTTCTGGTGGGCTATCGCGGTCACTCGCGATTGAATCCTGTGGTATGCCTGAGCGTACAGCAAGGCGTTTGCTTGCGCAGTTAAAAGAAGAAGGCCTATTAAGTGAAACAAGTTCGCGTTCAGATATATTTTGGGAAATACCAACCCATGCTGAACCATGGTATTTTCCACAATTAACGCCTACCCAATAATTAAACCATTCGCGATGTTCCTAATTGTCTTGTTCGCTCATTAGTTAATACGGTTTGCACGAAGGACCGCTTTTCAAATATCAATATTTAATGGCTGTTTATCCATATGGCAGCCATTAGAAATAAGCCAATGGATTTACTGACAGCATAGTTAAATTCCGATTATTGCTTGAATTCAGGTATGTTTACAAAGAATATTTTGATAACACATTTGCCAAAGGATTATTTTGTGAATACAACTATCCTTTTATATCTGTTACATTTCTGCTAGTGTGATGGAGATGAACACTAATAATTATTCTCATATAAACTTATCTCAGGAACAAGCTCACAAGCGGAAATGATTGATCCATTTCCCTGGCTATCTAAATACTGGAGCTGGGAAAAAAGAATGTGATATTGATCTTCTTGAAAAGCATATGAAAACCTTCTCACATGGCGAACGCATTCTTCCCCAGTTTTTCTTATCAGTTTGGATTCACAATAATTATTCTTTTGATCTCTTCGAAGCTGCCAGTGTATTAGATGAAGAAAGCCGTGCGGTAATTGTTAGTTGGTTGATAAGTCCGTTCTACCCATAAAAGTTAGTATCAAATAATGGAATTATTCACATTGAAGTTACAAATTTATCCCATCAATAAAGCGTTGCATCCCTCGGTAATTGAACGATTTACTAAAGAAGGAAAACCATGCTGGAAGTTATTGATCATTGGTTGATTATGTTTAAGAGCTAACCAGGTTATAAAGAAATCCTGGTATGTGAAATCGACCTTCTGAATTGTGCTGTATTCAACGATCTCCCACTAAGAAAAGGTTTTGTTGCCCGCTAATGTAAAAATGTTTTCATACTTTGATCTTTTTCTGCAGCTTCAATAGTGCAGGTTACTGAAATTCCTAAAAGCTTAGTCTATTGCATCGAATACGAAAAAATGGGTAGTGATATGACGCTTAGCGGAGAAGTTTGCACCATGGGGTCTATCTAATGTGCCAAAAAATCGTGCATAAGGTTAATTTGTGACAGGCAAGGAGTGCTACTCATAACCCTCAGATTTTGCAGAGAATTATGTGTATTAGTGCGTTTGGGGTCAACATAAAAGTAGACAATAAGCTAATAGTAGTCAATAAAAATATTGACTAGCTCAGTTTAATGGTATACATATATATTAACTAAGGTATGATTATAGTAAATATATAGGTTGACCATGGGTATAGAAAAGATCGTAGCTAAGCAGTATAAAGATAGGGTAAATCAGGCTGTTAAACAGTTTGGCAGCGTTTCTGTTGGGCCATTGGAAGGTTGGCTGAAAACGGTGCGCACGGCGCTGGGTATGTCTGGCCCGCAGCTGGCGAAAAGACTTGGTGTTACAAAATCAAGAATCTCAAAGCTTGAACATGACGAACCTGTTGGAAGTGTTACATTAAAAACAATGCAAACTACAGCAGAAGCGATGAGATGTCGGTTTGTCTATGCGGTTATTCCAGAAGTTGAAATCGAAGAGATTATCAAGCAGCAGGCCTTGAAAAAAGCAGGTGAGCAAGTAAGAGCTGCGTCTACTCATATGGCTTTGGAGGCCCAATCGCTTAGCGAAAAACAATTGGCCTTCGAAATTGAGCGTATCGCGGCTGAGATTATCGAAAAGACGCCTTCAGATTTGTGGAATGACAAATGATGGATGAAACGGATAATCCAGAAGGTGCTACGCCTCTCGATCCAGACGAAATGGAAGGTCTGCGCTTTCGTCATATTTCCACAAGAGGTGAGCTTGACCAGTTGGAGCAAGCAAATGTTACCCAAGGTTTACAGTGGCTGGCTAAACAAAAGAGTCCTGATGTGTTTAGTGAGGTGTTTGTTTGTGATCTACACAAACGACTTTTTGGTGAAGTATGGAAATGGGCAGGTACATTTCGCCGAACGGAAAAAAATATCGGTGTTGATCCTATCCAGATTGCCATTCAACTTCGCCAGCTTTTTTACGATGCGAGTTTTTGGGTAGAAAACAGTACATATCCATCGAAAGAGCTTGCAGCACGCTTTCATTACAGGCTGGTTTTTATTCATCTATTTCCTAATGGAAATGGTCGTCATGCGCGCATTATGGCTGATGCAGTTTTGACTAAAGTTTTAGATGAGCCTCCAATAGATTGGGCAGGCGGCTATAGGTTAGAAAGAATGAATGAGAGACGTAATGAGTATATTGCGGCTCTTAGAGCTGCTGATGGGCATGATTTTGTCGCGTTACTGGAATTCGTTGGCGCTTAAATCCAGAGATAGATTTTCTAGCTCAGTTAAAACAACCCTCACATATGTATTAGATGAAGATAGCCGTGAACGGTAATTACTAAATTGTTGGTAAGTTCGTTTTATTCATAATAATTAGTTTTTAACAATAGAGTTTTTTACCTCCAAAATTTCTAATTCGTTCTATTAGTAACGAATAGTATCTCTTGATATGTTGCTCAATTTTTATTGAGTGTTATTTTATAAATCGAGCAAAAATAAATAGAAATAGAGTCTTGAACACTTATTCTTCTCTGAGGATTATTAATAACTGAAATATTGTTGAATAATAATATTGTTACCCCTATGATGTTTGTCGCGAATAAATGATTGCTGTTGTGTGTTCTAATCGGTCAATTCAATTTTAAAACAACTGTTATTTATGGGGTTGATATCGATGGGGTGTTTATCGATTATACGAATAATTAAAAGAGCCTTTGTTTTATTGTGCATAATTCTGCCATCTTTGGCATTTAGTCGAGAGTATGGGATTAACGTATATTTCTCGACCTTGTCAATTGATGATCAAGAAGGGCCAACGGAAAATGTTAGTCAGTTTTCGCCACTAAACTTTTACTACGCTGATAAGCTTTCCTTTGATACGCGTTATTGGACAGAAATATTTTACGATTCTGCGAATCTTGCTGCTGGTGGAGATAACATTGGTCAGGGTGTCTCAATTTATGGTTTTAGTGGTGCTTGGCAAAAGCGATTTAGATTTACCAATGAAATTAAACCTTGGGCTGGGGTTGGATTGTCGTATACCAAGTTAGCTATCACGGCACGCCATACCATGGATAGCGATGGATTCTTAGAGCAACGTTTTTCAGATCTACAAAATAATAATTTTGACTTGTACTTTGTGGCTTCTAACCATTGGAAGTTAAATCAGCAGTGGGATATTGGTGCTGTTTCTCGTTTCGTACCACCACTTGTTGGCGATGTCTTGTTGTTTAGCGTGGGTATCTCAGCAAGTTATCACTGACTTTTCTTATTTTTCTATGATTCTTCCAAATCCAAATATTAGAAAGTGAATTAATGAAAAAGATAATTTATCTCTTTTTGCCGGTACTGGTCATTCTTTTTAGTTGCGGTCGAGGTGATGCGCCATTACCACCAGAACGTCCCTTCGGTAATATTCATGGAAACGCGGTTGATGCGTTAATCGTGAATGGTTCCTTATCGGTTTATGATTTTGAAAATGGTCACAAAGGTGAGTTGCTCGGTACGACAATAACCAATGAGTTTGGTGCTTATGAGCTTTCGTTACAGTCAAAAGATCGACCTGTATTATTGGAAGTCACGGGTGGTTATTATACCGAAGAGGCCAGTGGCAAACGCGTGATTTTGAAAGATGGTCAATCGCTACGTGCGGTAACGTTTTATGTGTCTGGTGAACCCTTAGAAGTAATGGTTACACCATTTACCAACCTCGCTGCAGGACTGGTTGTTTTTAAGATTGCTCAGAGTATCAATGTCAGCGTAGCCATTACGGAAGCGAGTAGTGCAATTACTTCATTTATGGGTTTGGATATTTTAGGCACGTATCCTCGCAATATTACTGATTCAAACAATGCTTCCAGCGTTATGACTGATGAGCATCGCTATGGTTTTTTTACAGCAGGTCTTTCTGCGTTAACCCGTTGGATCAGCGAAGAGAATAATGTTGATACGCACAGCATTTACACATCCATCGCCTTAGCACAATTAATGTATCGGGATATTTCCACTGATGGGCAATTGGATGGGGCTGTAATAGAGAAAGATGCAAAAAACAGTTTATCCTTTGGTAAGGTGCCCTTAAACGCAAATGTTTATCGCGCTGATCTGGCGCGACATATTATTTCCATGGCGAGCAGTCCTGAAAACAAAACCGGTTTAGGCGTTGTGGATGTACTTGATCAAGCCACTGATATTTCCCAAACCACACACGCGGTTTTTGCGGGTGTAGAACCTCATCCAGTGGATGTTACGGGCCCTGTGATATCTGCACTTGAGGTTGAAGATTCATATAAGGGTGGTGTGTTCGCATTTGCTGTAGCGGTCAGTGATTTCGTGGGTATTAAAACCGTGGTTTTTGATGTTGATGACGAAGAGCTGGGAAGTGCTGCAGTACCAGCAAACCCAACTATTGAGATTGATAGTACGATTTTTCCAGATGGAGATCATCTTATTGGTGTTCAAGCAATCGATAATGTGGGTAACGAGTCTTACAGTCAGTTTGCTATCAAGATCGACAATTCGAATCCTTTCGTCAATGTCACGTCTCCAACAATTGTTAACGACAATGATTATATTGTTTCGGGTACTTATGCGGATCAAGGGGCGGGTCTTGATGCCATTTATGTGAATGGAGCATTGGCTACAAAAAATACCGATGGTACTTGGTTTAAGGCAATTACTTTAGCACCGGGTATCAATACAATCGCAATAAAGTTGATTGATCGCGTTGGAAACATCTTTGAAACGGAATCTAATGTTGCTTTGGATATTCAACCGCCAATAATTTCTTTGGATTATTCTGAGGTGATGTTTAAGCTAAATAATTCCATTTATCCTGGTCTGTTAAGTGATGCAGATAATAATAGCGCACCAATCTATTTTGATTACAATAATTTATCTATTTTGGGCCTGGGATTTAATACGCTAAGTTTTGCGGCGAACGATGTACCTTTCTATAAAGTAACGGTTGATGACCCATTTTCAAACGGAATTTCCACATCCCATGAAAATCTAACTGTCCAATATAGTTATCGTTTAAACGGTAATGTCAAAGATGAGTTCAAAGCTGTTACTTTATCCGATGATTTTGCCGACAGTGATGCCTATCTGATACCTTTGGCCAACGAAACGATGGCTGAGAATTGGTATCAAGCAAAACCTGATGATGTTCATACTATTGTGATAAAGGTAACTGATGGCGCAGGTAATGAAACCTTTGTTACTGATAGTTTTAAAGCAGATTTTGATTTGCAGGATATTCAGGTTATATCGACGCAACGTGGCGCATCAGCTAACCTTTATGCCTTTGAAGATGGCATTAGGGGTGGCTTAATTGGTTCGTGCACAACAGATAATAAGGGTGAGTGTAGTTACGGTTTGTACTCACAATCCAAACCCATTTTGATTGAGGTCAATGGTGGCAATATTATTGAAGCCGCCACGGGTTATGCGGTGGATTTTAATGCTGACCAGGGTTATCGCACCATCGTATTGTTTGAATCTCAAGATGTGAATGCGATAGTTACCCCAATCACCCATGTGGCGACGGCATATGTGATGAATAAACTGTCTCAATCGGTTGGATTTGAACAAGTGTATGCTGAAGCAAAAACTGTGTTTCAACAAAGCTATGGATTTGATGTGTTCAGTGTTGTGCCGGTAGATATCACCAAGCCAACATCGATCAATGATACGTTAACACCTGGCCATCGGTATGGGTTTCAACTTGCGGCATTATCTCAATTTACTGCATGGGCCAATACGGAAAACAAATTGTTTGAACACGAACAATACACGACATATAGCCTGGCAAACGCGATGTACCAAGATATTGTTTTTGATGGTGAGCTTAATGGCAAAGCCATCGATGGGATTTTGTCATTGGGCACAGTAGTCCTCAATGATTATCAATATCGGCTTAATACCGGTTTGCAATTACTTGAATTTACGAAAGGCATTGAAAATCGTTCGGGATTTGATGTGGCTGAGGTATTTGATTACGCAAATGGCGTATCACGCCGAGCGACAGGTATCTATGGTAACAAGGCAGGCTATGATTTGGATGCCAGTGGCCCAACCATCTCATTGACCATCGCAAATACCTGGCAGATGGGTATTGTAAGCATCAGTCCCGATGTGACCGATGATGGGGGCATTGCGTCTGTTTCTTTTGATATTGATGGCAATGTGTTAGGTGAGGCCGTTGATCCTTTATCTCCCGTTTATCGGTTAGATTCAGCTGCTTATGTGGATGGAGAGCACGTTGTCGGTATCACTGCAGTCGATGATGTTGATAATGTATCGTATCGTCAGTTTATTTTTAGTATCGATAATACCTCGGCAGAAATATTATTAACTTCTGCAATTAAAACAAATGATCCAGAATTTTTAGTTTCCGGTACTGTGAATGATTCGGGAGCTGGTATTCAAAATATTGTTGTGGATGGAGTAACAGCATCCATCAATGCTGACAACGTTTGGTCAGCCAAAGTTAATTTATCTGAGGAAGGCAGTAATTCACTGAATCTCATTGCCACAGATGTGGTTGGCAATGTGACAAATACCACTGCTGCTGTTTTGTTGGATAGGGTTTCTCCCAATGTGGTAGTGATATCCGCTAGTCAAACTGCGACTTCCTTGTTTACTGTGTCCGGGACGGTGTTTGATGAAGGTGCCGGAATTCAGAGTATTACTGTGGAAGGTGAAAGCGCAAATATTAACGAAGACGGAACCTGGTCAGTTGATGTAAATTTAAATCAGGAAGGCAGTAATTCACTGAATCTCATTGCCACAGATGTGGTTGACAATGTGACAAATACCACTGCTGCTGTTTTGTTGGATAGGGTTTCACCCAATGTGGTAGTGATATCCGCTAGTCAAACGGCGACTTCCTTGTTTACTGTGTCCGGGACGGTGTTCGATGAAGGCGCCGGAATTCAGAGTATTACTGTGGAAGGTGAAAGCGCAAATATTAATGAGGATGGAACCTGGTCAGTTGATGTAAATTTAAATCAGGAAGGCAGTAATTCACTGAATCTCATTGCCACAGATGTGGTTGGTAATGTGACAAATACAACCGTTGCTGTTTTGTTGGATAGGGTTTCTCCCAATGTGGTAGTGACGTCAGCTAGTCAAACGGCGACTTCCTTGTTTACTGTGTCCGGGACGGTGTTCGATGAAGGGACCGGAATTCAAACTATTGTTGTGGATGGTGAAAGCGCAAACATTAATGAGGATGGAACCTGGTCAGTTGATGTAAATTTAAAACAGGAAGGCAGTAATTCACTGAATCTCATTGCCACAGATGTGGTTGGCAATGTGACAAATACCACTGTTGCTGTTTTGTTGGATAGGGTTTCTCCCAATGTGGTAGTGATATCCGCTAGTCAAACGGCGACTTCCTTGTTTACTGTGTCCGGGACGGTGTTTGATGAAGGTGCCGGAATTCAGAGTATTACTGTGGAAGGTGAAAGCGCAAATATTAACGAAGACGGAACCTGGTCAGTTGATGTAAATTTAAATCAGGAAGGCAGCAATTCGCTGAATCTCATTGCCACAGATGTGGTTGGCAATGTGACAAATACCACTGCTGCTGTTTTGTTGGATAGGGTTTCTCCCTATGTGGTAGTGATGTCAGCTAGTCAAACTGCTAATCCTTTGTTTACTGTATCCGGAACGGTGTTTGATGAAGGTGCCGGAATTCAAACTATTGTTGTGGAAGGTGAAAGCGCAAATATTAATGAGGATGGAACCTGGTCAGTTGATGTAAATTTAAATCAGGAAGGCAGCAATTCGCTGAATCTCATTGCCACAGATGTGGTTGGCAATGCGACAAATACAACCGTTGCTGTTTTTCTGGATACCATTGCTCCAGAAATTTCGATAAATTCCTCGAGTGTAACCAATACTGCATCTTATTCTGTCGGTGGTTCTATAACAGAGGAGGGGGCTGGTATCCAGCGCATAGTTGTGAATGGAGCCAGTGCCGTGATCAACCCTGACAAAACCTGGTGGGCTAATGTGATTTTAACTCAGGAAGGTAGCAATACAGTTAGCGTTGTGGCGACAGATAGGGTAGGGAATACTGAAAATAAAAATGTATCCGTTTTGTTGGATACGATTGCGTCAGCAATTACCATGACGTCTAGTCAGTATGTGGGTAGCGCATCTTATACTGCTATAGGCAGCTATGTTGAAGACGGTTCCGGCGTAAGTACAATCAAGGTTAATGGGAATACCGCAAACGTAGATCCAGAGACAAAAATCTGGAGCTACAGTCTCAGCTTGCTCAGTGGCGATAACACTGTGAATGTTGTTATTGAAGATATTGCGGGTAATACCCAAAATATTTCCAAAATAGTTACCTATGATGTAGCGCCACCAAAAGCTTCGGTATTGTATGGATTAGCGAAATATTCTGATGGCGGCGGAGGTTATTTTAATGGTTCAATGGCATCTGCCACCAATAGTGGAGCACCGCTATATATTGTTACCGATAATATCTCCATTGGTGAAAATAATTTGACGACGGGTATTCTAGATCAATTGAGCATTCCTTATATTGCTTTGAATGTCTCGGATTCCGTGTTGGGCACGAACAATACAGCAAATGGTGATTTGCTTGTCAAAATGCAATATAAACTCAACGGTACGATTAAGAAATCCTGGGCAATTTTAGACCCAGTGATCAATAGTGTCGATGGTGGCGGTTATCTAATTCCCATGACCAGTGAAGGATTGGATAGCTCTTGGTTGAGTGCAACCGCTACCGACGTACATCGAGTCGAGATTGAAATAACTGATAGGGTTGGCAATCAGAAAATATATGGTTGGGAATTTAAAGTGGAATTTGTTGCACCAGCGCTTGAAGTTAATGTTGTGGATATCAACAGTTTTAATCAAAGTTTCGCAAATCGAGCGTTGTTGCATAATAAAGAATTAGTATCGAATACTTACAGCTTTGAAAATAGCAGTGATAGTTATCTCTATGTAAAGGTATCAGATACATCAGTGCATTCGGCAAATTTATTGATTGAACATAATCAACGAGAAAATAAAGTACGTTTGAAGTCGCAAGACGAATGGAAGGTTAGGACTCAGAATTTAACGTATCAAATTAATGATATTGGTGCTACATTAACCAACAATATTTCAGATTGGCGATCTACTTCAGCTGTTCAAAACTGGAATGGCAATGCATGGGTTACATTAGCCCCCCCTTCATCATACAACTCAGTAATATCTGTTGCTTCAGACACTGTAGCGCCTCCACCGTCCACAGACTGGTCAAATAAAACTGATGTTGATTCCAGTCGAAAAGGCGAATGGGATTCCGAGTATCTTTTACATTTAACATATGATTTTCGATTAGTCAGTGATGCTAATTCGATTGTATGGTTATGTTATGGAAATGGTTATAATCAATGTCAATACGGAACATCTTACAACTGGCAGAAGCGAACGAACTTTTCTTATGTTACTGAGACAGGTTATCCTCGTAATAATCCCAGTAGCACTAACTCGCATAAGAATTTTTCTACGACACGTTTTGAGGCACGAGATAGCAATAATCAAATTTTGCCGACTGTTTCCGGTGCTTGGTATAAAGTGCAGCCAAATCAATCGGTCACAATAACAAAGTATATCACTACACCAAGTTTTACGGTTTATTCAGATTCAGAAGTTCTCGATCTAAATAGTTTCTCCAGCTATTCGAAACTTAGCCATGATAAAAATCTGACTTGGAATGTAAGTCGGCCGATAACAATCACTCGTGTTGCAGGTGATGCTGTTTCACCTAAAGGACTTTTGTTAACCACCGAAGTAGGTAGTGGTTCAAAAACTTATAACCTCGAAAGATAAATTTTCTTATCAGAAGTCTTGCTGATTTCATTTCGGTAAGGTCAATTCATAATATTTGTTTTGAATTCAAGATTCTGTGTAGAAAGCCCAAGGTCTTAGCAACGGGGAAATGGCTTAATATTTTACAAGGCGTAAACATCAATATATCTACATACTCTTACGAAATATAATTTTCCAATGAAAACATAGTATTTCATTTATTTCTTTTGTTTGTGAAATAACAAGCTAGCTGTTCATCTCTTCCTACCAGAGTATCCCCAGTTTTCCGTGCTTCGCTTGTACAAACTGGGCGATTCCCCTCCCTGGTAGTTTATCTTTTCATAGCTCTCGATTTGTTACTCAAACAAAGGAGAGCAAAATGAAAACACATGGGTTTATCAAAGAAAATAACGGATTATATGTTTTGTCACGTACTGTGGATGACCAGGATATTTTGGCTGCCGCCAAAGAAATACTTGCACGGCGATTTCGCCGAGGAACTCAATTAACCAGTCCACAACAATCTAAGGATTACTTGATATCACAAATTGCACATCTAGAACATGAAGTGTTTCTAATTCTATTTCTCGACAACAAACATAAGATCATTGCGTCAGAATCCATGTTTCGCGGTACAATTGACGGTGCCAGTGTACACCCAAGGGAATGTGTTAAGCGCGCATTAGAACTCAATGCTGCTGCAGTTATACTCTCACACAATCATCCATCGGGTGAAACGTGTCCTTCACAATCCGATAAGTCAATCACAAAACGACTTATTGAAGCCATGTCACTCGTTGATATTCGGGTGCTTGATCATATTATTGTTGCCGGTATTAACACTTACTCCTTTGCAGAGCATGGTTTGATGTAGCATATCTTATTACGCAATTACATTGTGTGGACTAGGTGATAGCTTGTTTTCGGCTGCTATATAGTTGCACTATTTGTATCAGTCGAGACTTGACCTTAGGAATTTACCTTATTTACAAGCATCGCGAGAAAACGTGCAAACGGAACAATATTCTGTCGCACACTAGCTTCTTCCAGCGCAGTCATGTAGGTGTTGCGTTGCTCGACTGGAATGACTGTCCAGGGGTGGCCGCTGGCCGCCAGCATTAAATTCATTAAAAAACGTCCCATACGTCCATTACCATCGATGTATGGGTGAATATAAACAAAAATGAAATGCCCTAGAACAATGCGAACAGTAGGATCGGTTTCTTCACTCAGTAAATCGAAAAACGCAGGCATTGCATCACGCACTGCTTCTCGATTTGGTGGCGTGTGCATAGAACGGCGGATGTAAACTGGGCAATTACGATACCCTGCGAGATCAGATGGTTTTAGCAAACCTGTAGCAACGCCAGGTGTAAACATTTCGCGATACCAGTTAGCATGGTCGTCATCAGCGACGGTGCCAGGGTTTTCATTTTGCAGAACTCTGTGTACACTTTCGCGCACGGCCTGATATGCTTGCCAGTAACCCCGAGCAGCTAGAGCATTCCTATCTTTACGGTCGTTTGCATTGATATCAGGATTCCAATTTCCACTACGGACGCGTTCAATGAGTTCATGGCTTACACGATAGCCTTCGATCGATAATGAGTGGTAGGCGTCAATGGCATAAACATCTTCAATGTGTTTCAAATAGCGATTAATATTATTTGTCAATCCGGGAGCAGGAGGAAATATTTCAATTATAGGTTCTCGCATTTCCTGCCACATTAAGCGGATACGGTTGACATAGGGAGAACGTTTTCTAGTAGAAAGAGTCAGTGTTGGCTGGCTTTCAAATGGATCGTTTTCGCGCACGTCGTAGCCAGCAGCACGCATGGTTTTGATAATATCATCGGCAATGCGATTTTGGCCAATATTGCGAAATGCACCAGCAAGACGACCGGCTATCGTACTGTGGCCACCTTCTAAAAGGTGATCAAGCACTTCAGACGCATCACTAATTACTGAAAGTGCTGCGCGTGCATCAGTGGGCTTTTGTTTGTAATATTGTGCAGAGCATGCAACAAGTGCGGCTGTAAGTGAAAAAACTCGCAAGCCTTCAACTTCTTCAACGTCTTTTTCTTCCGGTAAGGCGGAACGAATATCGAGAACAGAAGTTCCGAAGGGGAGCGTTGTTACTCTGTTTCGTGATCTTAGTGCGCGGACCAGAAGTTGTTCTGGCACTGTTCGATCACCTGAATGTAAGGAGAGTGAAAGCTCAGGTGATAAACACCAATTTTTATCAAATCGTGTTTCCAGATAAGTTGCCATAAAACGCCAAAATGCCGCGTACCATGCAGTGCTTTCACCTGCTGTTTCATCTGGTCTAGCAGGAATATACCATCCTTTCATTACTTCCTGGAGAAATCCGTTGGCCTTTAGGCGTTCACGGTGCGTGCGTGTTAAATCGCTTGAGCGAATAGCGATAATATCTTGTTCCTGCAGAGTGCTTAATACGTCAAGAGATTCAGCAAGTTTTTCAGATGGTGTAGCCATATTTGGTGTCTTCCTGCGCTTTTAGTGCTGTGGGAATATTCGCTTATTAAGTAGTAGTATAATTAGCTTAAAGTGTCGAGTAATAATTAGCTTATTGTGTTGATCTAATAAGTGCTTGATCTGTATGGTGTTGTATAACTTGTTGAAATTTATCGGTTTATCTCAATATACAGGTTCAGGTCCTTTGATAGTGGGATCTGGATTTTTAGTAAGCGCTGCATGAACGTAGTATTTCATTGTCGTGGTCAAAAAAACCGGACACTATCTTAAGTGCTTTTTACAAATTTTACTGGAGTTTTGTAACCCAACGTAGAATGTAATCATTTACTCAGTGTTATTGAGTCTAATAATGATAGAAACCGGATAGGGCGATTGCTTTTGATGTGTTTGTTATCTCTTTCCTTTTGGCCTTTATGTGACAGTAAAAAAATAACCGATGCGTGAATTATACAAGGGATTCCCTCATCTTCCGCGTTTCACTTGTGCAGACCAGGGCCCCTTCCCTTGCATAAGTCCCTTGACATCGGTGTTCCGGGAAACTGTCATAAACGCAAAAAAGGAGATATACCATGACACAGTCAAATCAACCTACCCATGCCGTTTTCTTTATCAAAGCGATTGCATCAACACAATCGGAAGACGACAAGAAAAAATCCATTTGGACACGCATTGGTGCCGGATGGGAATTGGATAGCGGACGAATCAACACATTGCTTGAATTCACACCCACGGGTGAAGGAACAATACAGTTGGTTCCAGTTGAGCTTTTAACTGAGAAAATATAACGACGTCACAACACAGTCAATCATGCGACAGTGTGGTTGACTGTTTCATTGAGGAGAAACTGTGATGATGAAAAAAGTCTTTGTGTCACCCAAAAAATTTGTGGGCATGTATCGACTTCAAAAATTTTCCGTCCCAGGCTATTTGGGCGCGGGTGTGGAGTACGTGAGTAGTTTGAAACGTGCTCGCATTCGTCAAACAGTATTAATGCGACGTGGGATTCGGGTTTGGATTTTTTATGTTAGCGAAGTCGACAGAGCGCGACGTGTGTTTAATCATGAATTGCTATCAACGTCGGGTGAAAAACACGGCTTTTCTTTCAATAACTAACGCGAGTTTTTCGCGAATGAGTTCTTGTTCAATTCCCTTCTTATCCCTTTTAACAAAAAAACCTTGTTCCCAAATCATACCCTGTGTGGGCAAGCTCGTGAATAAGCGGTGGGAAAGGGATTTTCTTTTCCAGGGTTTATTCATCAGTTTGTCCATACACAATGGCCCTGAGTTATCGTTTCTCATGGTTAATTTTATTGCTTGCAGAAATACCTCTATTAACAGGCGCTACTATGTGGCTTGTATACAAGTAGGTGATATTGCAGACGGAAAAGAGACGAGGGGCATCTACTAATTGGATGGAACACGATAATTATGAAGCTGTGTTATTGTTTAATAAACTTAGCATGAATACTAAAATACTGTTGGCCAAGTTCAAAGAGCATGAGTACTAATTGTTGAAAATCAAACAAGACTGTCAATTTCCGAAAAGATTATCGAGAATGTATAGTTGTTCTTGATTGCTGCTGGTAGCAGAACCCGTTAGCAAAATATCGGTGTCGCCATCATTATCATGATCGACTAGCGCCGTTCCCGCTTTAAATAATATGCCATTAGGATCCTGATAATCTGTATTGATATCCAATTTCTGGCCTTTATTAAATTTTCCAGTTGAAGTTTGATAGACAACAGTAAAGCTTGTCGGAATTTCACCTCTTAGAATCAAGTCTAATTCACCATCGTTATCGAAATCTTGAAAGTTCACTGTTCGAGCGTTCAATTTTTTAAAAACAGATTCATTGCTTTCCCCATAAACGTAATTGCCAGCGTCTGTTTTTAGCCAATATTTCACATGAGGAATGGTTAGGCCAATGCCGATTTTTGTCGCGGATCCACCGACAGAGACAAGGTCTTCATCTCCGTCAGCATCCAAGTCAATCAACTGTGTTTCAAATGTCGTGTCAAAGCCATCAAATCCAGATAGAAAAACGTGCTGTTCGCCAAACGTGAGGTCTCCGTTACCCGGATAATAAAACAAATGATTGATAGTTTCAGTCGATCCATCAGTTGTCCATATTAATTCGTTAACGCCCACGAGAAGATCCAGCAGATTATCGCTATTGACGTCATGAAACAAAATATTTTGCATGTCAACGTATTTATCAAGTTTTATTTTGATACAAGACATATCGGAAAAAATGAAGGATTCAGTTTGATGAGAAAGACAAACCTGTTTCTGATGTCTGTGTTTTGTGATTAACTCCATTAAACCATCATTATTCACATCTTGAAAAAAAGCGTTTGAGTAAACATTGTAGTCTTCAGAAAAACTGCGACTGTAGACATTGGTGATTTCCCGTGACGTCGTCACAGTATAGAATTGGATGGTTTCCAGGTCAGATTGAAACGCTACGATTTCTGCTAGACCATCACCGTTTATATCTTTTACGTGTTTAACATTGCTGAAATTATTCAATGTCGCAGAAGAAAAGTTTGTGAGGGACTCGCCGAAGTGAATGCCTGTCGAAGGTAGTGTGCCGTATTTTTTTACGCTGTTATTACTCAGTACCAAATCATTTAACCCATCACCATCCAAATCACCCATAAACATTTTTGATGGTTGATAGTTGGTTGTCGAGGGATCCGTTTCCTGAACAATAAGTTTATTTAGTGTTTTCAATTGAAAATAGTCGTTCTCTCTTATTCGCATCACGTGCCGAATAGGGTTAGCCGTGTAAACCGCATTGGACGCTGTGAATTCAACCACATAATCGCCGGGTTTGTCCGGGATAATATGTGCTTTAAAGTTTTCTAACACACTGAGTTCGGCAGCACTGTTATTTGGTTTTGATATGAGCTCCCATTGTGTTTCTTCAGCTCCGGGTCCAAACATTGATCCAATCTTCATCTCCATTGCCATGGTTTCCCCCACAAAACCAAAAAGCTCACTGGCTAAATACATTTGCAGGGCGATGAACGTATTGAAGGATTCAGCTTTAATGTGATGGACAAACACTTCACTTTCATAGTGACCATCTAATAGGGTTAGCCCAATTTCGTAGTCGCCAATATGGTCAGGCGTAAAGGAAATGCGCGGTGTATTGGTGCTACTCAGTGTTGCTTGACTGCCTTCTGGCTTTGACATGATTCGCCATCGGTAATCCACATGAATGAACGACGGAGAGACGTCTTCTGCATTGAGCACCGTTTCTACGTGTTGGTAATAGGATGTTGATTTTTCACTTATGCCATCAACGGCAAAATCAATGATCGTGCTTGGCTCAGAGACAGAAAAGCCGGGGTCCACGTGAATAAGTAAGGTCGTGGCATTGCTCATGAGCATGCCATCGGACACAATTAATTGTATCTCATAGTCACCAATACGATCCGGGAACAACTTAATACCGTCTTGTGTAATGCTCTCTAAGTAGGCGTTGCTATGATCAGGTGATTTTATTAATTTCCAATCAAACGCCAGCAAGGCATATTCCGGGTCATAACTATCACTGCCGTCAAGGGTGATCTCTTTTGCTTGATAAATTAGGCTATCGCCAGGATACGCGGAAAGATTCGTAGTCACCCTCGCAATGGGTGCTTCTCCACCGGATTCAGGCAGCGCCTTTGTGAGTAGGGTTTTCAAAGGCATAATGGCGGAGTGTGTGACCTTATTAGTATTCTTTAACTCAATTTTTATCAACTCCTCATCAAGCAGAGTGAGCGATGCGGTGGCATCATCGGCGCCATGCAAAATGATAGGCCCACCACTCGTTGGAAATATACGCTCATCACTTTGAAATAGCAGTTGGGAATCAAATCGGAGATCCGCATAGCCCTGTTGTGAATAGTAGATTCGGGCGGTTAGTGCATTTGCACTTTGGATGCGATTTGTCGCGACTTTGGTATTGTCGAATTTAATTTGTTCGCCTTCTGGTTTACTTATTAATAAATTGAAGGTATGGGCTTTATCGTTCGGGGCTTCAACCACGCTTGTTATGACATCGCCATCAAATTGAACAGACTTGCTATCCGTGATTGTTTGAAATGCGTGGAAGTGAACGGATAACTCAAAGGCACTGCCAATGATTTGATGGCTGACTTCGCCATCCAATCGTTGTTCGCCAAGATCACACTGAGCATACACCAATGTTAATACGCGATGATTGTCCACACGACTGGGAATGTAAGTTACATGGCCGCCGTTCACACATGCTTCAGTGACGGTTTGATCTTCGATTTCGATGAGTGTTTGAAAAGCAAATTGGGCGTCTTTGATGAGCTGTTGCACCAGAGGTATCAAACTAAAATAATCCATCGTCAGTTTATTAATGCTTAACTGATCCAGCGTTAGCGGATCTGTTATTCCATTATAGGCTTTTGGTTTGGTCGTCGATTGGGGATAGTGCTTTGTTGTGTTTAGAGTAACCGGCGTGACATCGTCTGTTTTATCGGGGTGAAAACAGCCTGACAAGACTAAAATACACACAGCAAGAACTGTCAATTTGCGAAGGCAAAATACCCGGTTTTCGGCGCCTTCATTGTACGGCCAGGTAAATAAAGGAAAAAGCGCTGGAACATTCAGAAAATGGAAGCGATGATGTTTTGTCATTATTGTACTGTTTTAACGATTTTTTATTATTTCTGTTCGCGATTATAGATCAAATTGCCCACACGGTTCATCTTAATCGGTTTTAATTAACTCCTGAATTTTATCAATAATATTAGCGACTTAGCGGTAAGAAAGCGCTTACTCTGGGTTTTTATCATCACAGAGCATAATTGGGGGTAATTATGGCCAATAATCGAATAAATAATGCACTAATTTCATGCCGAATAGACTTTTTCGGGCTTAAAAATCTCCATATATGTAGTAATATAGTCCATAACTCCAATTATGGAGGATTTTGAATGGTAAAATCTTCCGCAAATAAGCCGGATCTTGAGCCACAACGCGTTGCAATTGCTGCATTACAGGCGTTCTTTAACCTGTCTTTGCAATGGGGATTCTCCGTGAAAGAAGAAAGAACCTTATTGGGTTTGCCACCGGAATCCACCTTCTATAAATGGAAAGCCGAAAAAACCGCGAACCGATTGAGCCATGATACCTTGGAGCGCATTTCGTATTTGTTAGGGATTTTTAAAGCGCTCAATATTTTATTGCCCTCCGCACGGGCTGCGAACGAATGGCTTCGTAAACCCAACAGTGCAAACTTATTTCATGGCAAAAGTGCTTTAACGTGTATGTTAGCGGGCAATGTGATTGATCTTGTCAATGTGCGTCGTTTTCTTGATGCACAGCGTGGTCTTTAATTCATGATAACTCCCACGGTGGTCGCGCTTGATTGGCCACAGCAATTTCGTATTGTCTCGTCCGAATTTCCGCCCATTAATTTTTTTGAGCGCTTGGTCGAGTCCATACTCATGGAGGCGTTAACTTCCATAGAATCGTTGACCAATGATTGCTTGCGTGATGAAGTCGGTGATATAAGCTTAGTTGCAGCCGAAGATAGACTCTGTGGTGATGGGTTTTTGCCGGTTATGGCCGCCTTTACCCACACAAGTCACGATTGCCCCAGTCGTTTTAGCGATGGCAGTTATGGCGTTTATTATGCTGCTCGCTCATTAGCAACGGCCATAGAAGAATCCAAGCATCATCGAAAACTATTTTTATCGTACACGGCGGCAGAACCCGGACAAATTGATATTCGAGTTTACGTCGGTCAGATTGAAAAACCGTTACACGATATTCGCAGCGCCGCGTATGATATTTTACATTACCCGAATAGTTGGTTGGAAAGCCAAAACTTTGCTCAAGCCATTAAAGATTCACAATCTTGGGGATTGGTGTATCGTTCGGTACGAGACCAAGGCGGGGACTGTATCGCTGCTTTTCGACCACCGGCGGTGTCTATCCCACAACAAGGGCCGCATTTAACATACATTTGGGATAGCAACGACATCATCGACGTGTATCAAAAAACTAAAGTAATTTAGTTTGTCGTAGTCAAGTTTATTGGTCGTAATTTTTATGTTAAATCCTTTTATTTTTTCTGCCATGTTTGGTGTCAAATCGGCATCTACTCCCTAATATCGTTTTCTATTTTGACGCTTTTTTTAGCGGCGCAAAGCACTGAATGACTCACCATTCAACTACACTATTGATCGACAAAAAGCGTCGTATACCCATCAACTTTTCGATATGGCGATAACTCAATTCATAAAATTAGACCGTATCATGTGGATTGCATGACGATTTCTATCTGTAAGTGGCGATCTTTGCAATAGGTTATTTTATGATCACTAGTGTTAATGTGAAAAGAACAACATGATTTATCATCGATTAAATCAGTGCGGCAGAACTGGAATCTTCCGCGCAATAGGGTTTTTATGGTGGAAAAATTCAAAAATATATCGATTTATTGGGAAGGGAAGTGTAAAAAGAAACATACCATTGCTTTGTCAGTGGTAAATTATCTAAACACAGATGGAATGTGCGTTACCATATTGATATAATCGCACGCTTAGATGAATAATTGTACTGCTGCTCAATGTGTTGAGTTAGTTAAAAATAATTTTATTAGCAGCTTTCGAGTACAGGTGTGCAAGGTAGCGGTATACAACAATTGGGATCGTATAGTGTTGACAAGTAAAGTTTTTACATAAATTTCGAAGCACATACAAAAGTATTCTTGAGCTAATTATTTGAACAAGTATAACCAAGTAATGTACTTGGTTGTGTTGTGCTGGAAATAGTTTAAGACAAAAAATAATTAAAAAGGTAGTCAGGATGTTTTTGAAAAAGTATTCGTTGAGTATTTTTATTCTCGTTTTTTTTGTTTGTATTTCAAAAAATGCAATTGCTGAAATCATCGATCGTCATATCACCGATGTTACCTCTCGCAGTTTTTCAATTGTTTTTTCAAGTACAGAGTCAATAGTTACCCCTGATGTTAAAGTTTATTCGGATACTGGTGGCTTAAACAACCTAGCAATACAGTCTGATACTATATCAACAGCACAACAACATCAAAATGGCTTGGCAATAGTTCGGGTCCATTCTTTGGATAGCTCGACACTTTATTACTTTAATGTAACTGATAATAAAGATTTAGCAATTTACTATCCATCAACCAATATGCCCTCTGTCACAACTTTTCCATTGGCTGCAATAAATGTTTCCAATCAGTTAGTATCGAATGATGTTATTAAGCTCGATATCTATCGACCTGATCAAATAGCTTCTTTAGAAGGGGCTATTGCCTTGCTTTCAATCCCAACTGTTAGCGCGTTTCCCATCAGTGCGAGTGTGGGATCAGATAACTTCGCGTATATTGATGCTAGTAACCTAAAAAATGGAGATGCAGATACGCCCTTGTTAGTGGAGGATGGAAATATTGAGCTTAAGGTTCTTAGGGGGCTTTTATGCGATGGTGCAGTTGATCATATGCAAGTATTTTATAGGAAGTATGGCGCAGATTTGCTTGATGGACCACAGGTGAATTTAGTAAAGCATTGTAGTAAAGAGGACACAGTTTGTGATGACCAAATAAATGTCCTTGATGTTCAATTTGTGTTGAATTCGCTTAACAGTACATCATCGGAATGTAGTTTTACTGGAGAGTTGGATGTCGTCGAAGATCAGCAAGTTAATGTGTTAGATCTTCAGCAAATACTCAATAATTTCTAAAATCTAAAACTATTAAAATAACATGGATGGATTGGGTGTGAGTATACCAGTTTGCATTCTTCGCAAAAAAATAAAATTTGCAATAATGAAGTGCACCGTTCAGTGCCGTTTAAACAATCTTATCGGTAAAATATTTTTGCACGTCCGTGCGCTTCGTCCATTTTATTCTGCTCGTAATAAAAATTATTTGAATGATCTTATGTTATTCGAAGACATATTAGTGCCACGTCTAGTAAATGGTAAGAATTTTCTGTTCGCAAAAAGCGATTTCAAAAATAAAGAAACCTCTGTAATGCAGAAGTTATATCTGGGTTGAGATTAAAGAATGAAAAAAAAATTTACGTTTTTGGAAAATATTATGCGGATTAAAAAATTTAATTTGCGATCATTAACGAAACAGCACTCATTAACATTTTCTGTCGTAATTCTTTTGTTTGGTATTTTTAGTGTCTACTCAGTAAACGCGGCCGTTGTTCAACATAGTGGTGCCATTACCGCCCAGACCACCTGGTCAGTGAGCGATGTTCATCAAATAACAGGGGCTGTGACGGTTAATTCTGGTGTTCAGTTAACCATTGAACCAGGTGCCATTGTTAAATTCAATTCCGGAACGTCCTTGAACGTTAATGGCGTGTTAATCGCTGAAGGTAACGTATCGGAAAAAATAATCTTTACTTCCTATCGTGATGACAGTGTTGGCGGCGATACCAATGGGGATGGATTAAGCACCGGTCAAGCCGGTGATTGGGTGTATATTTATTTTTCCGATTCGGTCGTTGATTCTCTAACCAGGCTTGATCACGTCGAAGTGCGCTATGGCGGTAGCAGCACAGCGTCGGTATACCAATATAACGCCAATGTCGCCATCACCAACTCCCTCATTCGTGACGGCAATAACGACGGTGTTTACTTACGGGGCAGCTCCGCCTTAATTGAAAACACCGAAATCAACAATGTCGCGGATGCGGCCATTTATA
>Ga0316207_10001981_pt1 | contig 22634 bp, 18 predicted proteins | sample 6weekpyrite_MG_FD_204943 | JGI IMG/M metagenome (GOLD analysis project Ga0316207, IMG submission 204943) | Microbial mat bacterial communities from mineral coupon in-situ incubated in ocean water Damariscotta River, Maine, United States -... | ecosystem: Environmental > Aquatic > Marine >...
ATATTTTTGCGGTTTTCACTAATGAAAAAATTAATGTAACTGCTTCGAACACCAGTTCAGACAAGAATAAAAATACGGCCTTACTTCAATTCACCCTGGAAATTAAAGACGTTAATCAGCTTAGCAGAACACTCAATCGATTATTACAGCTAGAGAATGTAATGGATGTTAAACGGATCTCTACTTAATAGAAAAAATTTAATTTTAGGCGCTTACTAATATATACTGGATTAAAAACAATAAAGATAATAAAAATATGATTGGTAGATTATTCGGAATTTCACTTTTACTGTTTATAACTTTATGGCCGGGATTTGTTTTTGCCTCAGAAGTAGATGAATCAAACTCGTTTTCACTCGGTGTGATACCTCAGCAGGCTGCAAAGAAAATACATGACACGTGGACTCCGTTCACAACATACATCAAGCAGCAAACTAATTATCCTTTTTATATATACGGTTCCCCGGATATTCCTACTTTTGAGAATAGATTATTTACTGGTAAATTTGATTTGGCTTACGTGAATCCACGATTATTTTTAGAGGCTGCCAAGCATGTTGGCTATTTACCATTGGCTAAAGAGGGTGATAAACAACTAAAAGGTATTATTGTTGTTGCAAAAGATAGTCCATATAAAACAATTAAAGATCTCATGAATGCTCGTTTTGTATCACCAAAAAACGCTTTCGCTGCGAGTGCGCTAACTCGTTTAAACTTGCAGTCCCAGGGTATGCTTGTATCAAATCGCTTTGTTAAAACGCATACTCAAGGTTATGCACTTGTTGTAAAAGGCGCAGTGGATGCAGCTGGTGGAGTTAGTCGCACCTTTGAAAGCCTGGCTCCGGAGATTAAAAGTAAATTAAGAGTTCTTTGGGAATCAGACGGTGTTAACCCTCATGCACTGATTATTCATCCACGGGTTAATGCAAAGGTGAAGGAGCGAATTCTTGACGCAATCCTGGATTTTAAAACACAACCTGAAGGGCGCCTGTTTTATGAAGGGTTAAAAATGAATCCATTTATTCCGGCTGAAAGTTCAGATTGGGATGATGTTAGAAAACTAATAGACCAATAAAATTTATCATTGGTACTATTTTATCCAAGATACTATAGAGCCCATTATAATTTAAAAAAGCGATAGAACACATAGCATAGAGGGCTCAAAGTGTGTTTTAATGCGCGCATGTACAAGCCTTTTGAATTATTTGTTGGTCTCCGTTATACCCGGGCAAAAAGACGTAACCATTTCATTTCCTTTATCACCTTTTTTTCAATAGCTGGTATTGCACTGGGTGTTACTGCATTAATTACGGTTATGTCCGTAATGAATGGTTTTCATAAAGAAGTGAGCACACGAATCCTTGATATGGTGGCTCATATAACGGTGACTAATTTTGATGGAAAGTTATACACACCGGATGTGGTTGTCAGGCAGTCAAAAAAGAATTCCCATGTAAAAGCAGCTGCACCTTATATTGATGGCCAGGGTATGTTGATCTACGGCAGTAATGTGAATGGTATTATGATTCGTGGAATCGATCCTGTTCAGGAAAAAGGCGTTTCTAAAGTTGCCAATAAAATGAAACAGGGGAAACTTGAAAACCTTGCTGCTGGCAAGTTTGGTATTGTGCTTGGTGTCGATCTGGCCCGAATTCTGGGGGCCAGTGTTGGTGATAAAGTTACCATGGTTACGCCAAGTGTCAATGTTACCCCGGCAGGTGTTTTGCCACGATTAAAACGGTTTAAAGTTGTTGGTACATTTCATGTTGATATGCATCCATATGATTCTACGATGGCCATTATTAATATAAAAGATGCGGCGCGATTATTTAAAAAACGAGATAATGTTACTGGTGTTCGTTTAAAAATAGATGATGTTTTAAATGCCCAGAACGTGAGTGATGAGTTACAAAAAAGTGAGTTATCGGGTTACTGGGTTCGAGACTGGACGTACTCACATCGAAACTGGTTCAGAGCAGTTGAAATAGAAAAACGCATGATCTTTATTTTACTGGTATTAATTATAGCCGTGGCTGCTTTCAATATCATATCTACATTAATTATGCTGGTAACTGATAAGCAAAGTGATATTGCAATACTTCGAACCTTTGGTGCATCGCCTGCAAGTATTATGAAAATATTTTTTGTGCAGGGTAGTGTTATTGGAGTGTTTGGCACAATACTGGGTGTTATTGGTGGAGTATTACTTTCTCTAAACGTTGGTAGCATTATTGGTTTCTTTGAAAATTTACTTGGCATGCGAGTGTTAGATCCTTCTGTTTACGTTATAAGTGAATTTCCATCCGACTTACACTGGGATGATGTTAGTGTTATATCGATTGTTTCATTAACAATATCTTTGTTGGCTACTTTATATCCGGCTTATCGTGCCAGTAAAACTCAACCGGCTGAGGCATTACGTTATGAGTAGTGCTGTCATTGAATGCCGTCACTTAAGAAAAACGTTTACTGAGGGACCCGCACACGTTGACGTACTGGCGGATATCAATTTTTCAATTGGTTCTGGTGAACAAGTTGCTATTCTGGGGGCTTCCGGTTCAGGTAAAAGTACTTTATTGCACTTACTTGGAGGTCTGGATGTACCGAGTGCGGGCGATGTTAGTATTGACGGGCAGGCGATTGTTAGCTTATCTGAAGCTGAACGTGGCCAACTTAGAAACAAACTTTTAGGATTCATTTATCAATTCCATCACTTGTTGCCTGAGTTTACAGCACTTGAAAATGTGGCAATGCCATTATTGATAGCAGGGGTGAGTGTGAAAGAGGCTGCTGGACTTGCAACTGGAATGTTAAGCCGAATGGGGCTGGAGCAGCGAATAACGCACAAGCCTGGAGAACTCTCTGGTGGTGAACGCCAACGTGTGGCCATTGCCCGGGCACTTGTTACTTCACCTAAATGTGTACTAGCAGATGAACCAACGGGTAATCTGGATTCTAAAACGGCAGAAGCTGTTTACGCTCAAATGTTAGAGTTGAATAAAGATTTAAGTACCAGTTTTATTATTGTAACGCATGATGAACGTCTGGCGAGAAAAATGGATAAGACTTATTACCTCGATAACGGAATCTTAACCTCTTAAGTTTGTTTAAGTCCTTCTATCTTTTCTTTGCTGCCAACGGCGTACTACATTGAGTCGCCAGACAAGACGAATAATAGTAAAACCTAATGTTGCACTTACTACACCGCCAATGAAACTACCAAGCAGGAAAGGTTGCCAAATTTCAGCGAAAACTGAAGCCACCCAGTCTACCCAGTCTAATGACGCTTCAAAAGAAATGTCCTGAATATTGCCACCCAGAATCGATTGCCCAAGAACATAACAAAAATAGTACATAGGTGGCATGGTTAATGGGTTGGTAATCCAGACCAGGCCGACTGAAAACGGCAAGTTTACCCGATAATAAATTGCTAATCCGGCTGCTAACACCATTTGAAATGGCACTGGAACAAAGGCCATTGATAAGCCGACTGCAAATGCACCGGAGACCGAACGTCGGTTGATATGCAGTAAGTTAGGATCGTGCAGTAATGTACCGAAAAAGCGATTTAAGGTATCGTTTTGACGAATTTTATCGTGATCGGGCAGGTAGCGCTTAAAAAACTTTTTTGGCATGTTAGCGAATTTACAACCGGGTAACTGCAATGATTTATAATTATTAGCATTATACGTCAGTGTGGTTCAGCTGTTGAGTATTATTTGATAGGCTAGATAATCGTTTCGCAAACTCTAAAAGGACTTAGATGTGCGTACCTGGGCCGTAGCATTTTTATCAGGGATTTTGTTTGTTCAGCAATTTTCATCATTGCCGGCTCTAAACGGGTTGTGGCTGTGTCTGCCTATTGCACTCCTTTTTTTTGCGCATCGTTACTTAATTTCTTCTTTTGTATTTCCAATGATCGTTATAAGTGGAGTTGGTGCTGGTTTTTCCTGGGCTATGCTGCATGCACAAACAACGTTGGGCCATCAGCTTTTAGCGCAATACGAAGGCATCGATCTTGTCATAGAGGGGCAGGTGAGTTCTCTACCAGAATTAAGGCGATCTGACCTTCAGGGAACTCGCCAGACAGGTTATAGACCGAATTCATTGCGTTTTAATTTTCGAGTCGACAGGGTTATTAACCTCGCCAATATTGATCCTGATTATTTCCCAAAGCAATTACGACTTAGCTGGTACGGTGCTGCTGAACGTGTAAAAGCTGGTGAGTTGTGGCGCTTGAAAGTGCGTTTAAAGCGTCCATATGGGTTTATGAACCCTGGTGGGTTTGACTATGAAAGCTGGCTGTATCAACAGCGTATTCAGGCTAAAGGGTATGTTAAAAAAAGCACTGATAATCATAAGGTTATAGCCAGGACTTCAAGTTCATTTATAGCTGAAAAATCGTTAACATTTCGCCAGTTTATTCTGGATAAACTGTTAATTTCGCAGCCTTTACTCGGTAAAAGTTCTGAGATTATCGACTTAGCAGCAGCACTTATTTTAGGTCACCGGGCTGGTCTGGACACTGTTCAGTGGCAAGTTTTTCAACGCACCGGCACGATACACCTAATGGCTATTTCTGGGTTACACATTGGTCTGATTGCAGGGCTTGTATTTTTTCTGGCGGGGTACCTGTGGCGCTTTACAGGACGGGGTTGTTTACTGATACCTGCACCCCAGGTTGCAGCTGCAGGCGCCCTGATAGCGGCATTTATCTATGCGCTGCTTGCTGGGTTTACCATTCCAACTCAGCGGGCATTGATAATGTTATTGGTTGCTATGATTCATATCCTTGTCAAGCGGACGCCATTGCCTGCGAGTAAGACCATTGCACTTGCCCTGATACTGGTTTTGCTGTTTGACCCACTTGCCGTCTTAGCACAGGGTTTCTGGTTATCATTTATGGCCGTCAGTCTGATTATTTATTTTATTAGCCGAACTAATGTTAATCGTTCTATCGAATTAAACCTGTTAAGCAATAACAAGAATAACCAGAGAACACGAGCTTTACTTTCACGATTAAAGGCAAATTTACTTCAATTTACACGACTGCAGTTGGGTTTAACGGTTTTTATGTTTCCATTGGTTTTATATTTTTACCAGTCATCTTCACTGGTTTCACCCATTGCTAATTTTGTTGCTATACCGGTAATGAGCTTGATAGTTGTACCGCTATTATTTTTATCCACATTTATCCTTTTGGTGAGCATTGAACTAGCTAATAGTTTGTTTCAATTGGTTAGTTATATTTATGAAACTTTATGGATATTTTTAACCATGCTTTCCAACTGGAAGTATGCAACGTTTGATGTTGCTATCGATTCGTTGTGGCTATTATTGAGTTGCTATCTGGTTATTTTTGGTATGTTACTTGTGAGGACAAAGGCTGTTCGATGGTTTTTGCCAGTATTAATGCTGCCATTTATAGCTTATTCCAGCCCATCGTTAAACAAGGGAAAAGCCGTTGTAACGATACTGGATGTTGGTCAGGGTTTAGCAACAGTCATACAGACCAGCAAGCATACAGTTGTTTTCGATACAGGGCCGCGTTATAGCAAGGACTTTGATACAGGGCGTGCAGTGATTGTTCCATATTTACGACAAATGCATCGTGATCAGTTAGATACATTAATTATTAGTCACGGTGATAATGATCATATTGGAGGTCTTGAGTCGATTAAAACGTTGTTACCGATACAGCGCATATTAACCAGTGTGCCGAATGAGGTCAGTGCAACAAAAGATACAGCGATAATAGCTTGCCAGTCAGGTTTTCAATGGAACTATGACGGTGTTGTTTTTAGTATTCTTAGTCCAGCTGAAATAACAGAATCTAAAAATGGACATGATGAGAACAATCAATCCTGTGTTTTAAAGGTTGCTACAAAATACGGTTCAGTTTTGCTTACGGGAGATATTGAGCGTGAAACGGAATCACAACTTTATCATTCTATTCCTGAACAATTGCGATCAGATATTCTGGTTGTGCCGCATCATGGTAGTCGTACTTCTTCATTGGTTCGTTTTATTCAGTCTGTATCGCCCAAATATGTGGTGTTTCCGGCAGGTTACCGAAACCGATACCGTTTACCTGCTAAGAAGGTCGTGCAGCGATATCGAGAACACACACAGGCTAAGCTGTATAAAACCAGTCAAACTGGTGCGTTGTCTTTTTACTTTGATATGAGTGGTAGAAAGCCAGAGCAATTTCGTCAGGCAGCCAGGCGATATTGGCATACCCATAGCAAATTACCGTTGTAGCGGAAAACATCCATGTTTAGGAAGCAATGACTTCCCGTTTTAAAGGGTCTTTGATAGAGTACAACAGTAGATTTTTTTAAAGGATATTGAGTGCATATATTTCTGTATCTTATTGATTTTTATCTGTAAAATCTAACATATTTCCGACGTCAAATTTCAGTAAATTAAGCCGGTAAAGTTGGGAATCTGGCAATAACAAGAAAATTTAAATTAAAGGTAGTTAATAGTGTTTGAGATGATCCAGGCGGGTGGATGGTTAATGGTACCACTCCTACTATGTTCAGTTTTTGCTGTTGCCATTATTGGTGAACGATTCTGGTCTTTACAGGAAAAACGTATTGCTCCTAAGCACCTCGTTGGTCAGGTATGGCAATGGTATAAAAATGAGTCACTGGATGAAAGTCACATAGACGCACTTAGCAAAAGCTCTCCACTGGGGCAGGTTCTCGCGGCAGGACTGGTAAACCGACATCATCCTCGTGCCATAATGAAAGAAAGTGTTGAAGAATCCGGTCGACAGGTTATTGTGATGCTTGAAAAGTATTTAACAACCCTGGGTACTATTGCACAAATAACACCGCTACTGGGTTTGTTAGGGACAGTTATCGGAATGATTAAAGTTTTTGCCGCCATTACGACTCAAGGTGTGGGTAATCCGGGTGTCTTGGCAGGTGGTATTTCTGAAGCACTCATTACAACAGCGACTGGTTTGTGTATTGCGATTCCAAGTTTGTATTTTTATCGTCACTTCAGATCAAGGGTTAATATTCTTGTGTTACAAATGGAAGATGAATCATTGAAAATTATTGATGTTATGCACGGCGATAGGGAATCCTGATAAAAAATTAGATTAGCGATTATGAACTTTAAAGTAACAAGAGAAGAAGAGCCGCAACTTAACTTAACGCCATTAATCGATGTTGTTTTTTTATTGCTGATTTTTTTTATGGTATCCACTACATTTGATAAACAGGCAGAAATCAGTATCGATTTACCCGAGGCAGATGGTAAACCTGTAAAAGTACAAAAAGTATTTAAAATTGAAATTGCGATTGATGGTCAGGGACATTATTTTATAAATCAAAGACGTTTAAAAGATGACACTTTGAAAACCTTGAAACGCGCAATTGAAATCACCCGGGCAGATAATAAAAAAGTTCAGGTTATTATCAGTTCTGACAAGAGCACACCATATCAAGCATTTATTACCGCAATGGATGCTGCCAAACAGCTTGGTTTGGAACATATCAATCTTGCGACAAAACAAGCAAAACAATAGATGACGAAAGAATATAACAAAGATAATGGCGTTGCTGTATATAAACGTTTGTTAGGTTACGTACGTCCTTTATGGAAAGTTTTCTCAGTCGCTTTAGTCGGTATGGTTGTGGTCGCTTATACTGAAGCCGAGTTTGCCAAAATCATTGATCCAATGCTCGAAGATGGCTTCATAGAAAAAAACCGTGAAGCTATGAAAGCAGTCGTATTTACGTTGATTGGTATTTTTGCATTGCGTACGGTTGGAACGTTTGTGTCAGAGTTTGGTATGGCTTGGGTTTCACGTACAGTTGTATATACGCTTAGAAATGAAATGTTTGAAAAATTTTTAAGGTTGCCTGTAGGTTATTACGATACTACTACCTCAGGTAAGCTGCAGTCAAAGATGATCTATGATGTTGAACAATTGGCTGAAGCATCGTCGGGTGTTATTAAAATTCTTGTACAGGATACAATCACTATAATCTGGTTATTAGTTGTTATGCTCGCAATTAGTGTCAACTTAACATTAATCTTATTAACGACCATTCCATTTATCGCCATCGTTGTTTCTTATGTTACTAAAAAATTTCGTCGATATAGCAAACGGATACAGGCATCAATGGGTGATGTTTCGGAAGTATCAGAAGAGTCTGTTGAAGCAAACAGAGAAATAAAAATATTTGGCGGCCAAGAATACGAGCAAAATAAATTTAATGATATTAATGCACATAATCGTAAACAGTTTTTAAAATTTGCTGCAACCAATGCACTGAGTACACCTGTTATTCAACAAATCGTTGCTACGGCATTTGCATTTATAGTCTACATGGCAGCGATTGGCGGTGAATATATTACTCCTTTGAAAGCGGGTCCGTTCGTATCCTTTTTGCTTTCAATGATTTTACTTATGCAGCATGTTAAGCGTTTAACAACGGTTAATTCGGCATTACAGCGGGGTATAGCTGCAGCGCAAAGTGTTTTTGATTTTCTGGATCTTGAAGTAGAGAAAGATGTTGGTAAGCAATCTATAAATAATGTGCAAGGAAACGTTAAATTTGAAAATGTTTCATTTCAATATACTAATGAAGATGAAATCGTTCTTAAAAATATAAATTTAAATGTTAGCGCGGGGCAGAGTGTTGCATTTGTCGGACGTTCCGGTGCTGGTAAAACGACTTTGGTAAGTTTGTTACCACGTTTTTATAATGCAAGCAGCGGTTCAATCTATCTTGATGGTGTAGAAACGACGAATCTTAGCTTGATGGAATTACGTAAAAATATTGCACTGGTAAGCCAGCATGTAACTTTATTTAACGATACCATTGCGCATAATATTGCCTATGGCGCCCTTGAAGATGCAACGGAAGAAAAAATAATTGCCGCTGCAAAAGCTGCGCATGCATACGAATTTATTGAGAAACTGCCGAATAAACTGGATACGATTGTTGGAGAGAATGGTCTATTGTTATCTGGTGGGCAACGACAAAGACTTGCGATTGCACGCGCATTTCTTAAAGATTCACCGGTTCTTATCCTGGATGAGGCAACATCAGCACTGGACACTGAATCGGAAAGATATATACAGGAAGCGATGGCTGAATTATTGAAAAATCGTACTACATTTATAATAGCACATCGTTTATCAACTATTGAGAATGTTGACTTAATTGTCGTTATGGACCAAGGGGAAATTGTTGAACAGGGAAGCCATAATGAGTTATTAAGTAAAAGTGGTATATACACCGAATTACATAAACTTCAATTTACCAAACAGTCTTAAAAATCGTGAAAGAATCTAAATTACATACTTTGATTAATGAAACCTGGTATTCACAGAATTTTCTCACGCATCTATTAAAGCCACTTTCCTGGATATTCTGCGGTATTGTAGTAATTAGAAGAACTTTATATTCATTTAAACTATTAAAATCAACAAATATAGATGTACCTGTTATTGTTGTTGGAAATATTACTGTTGGTGGTACAGGTAAAACACCTTTGGTTATATGGATAGTTAATTTTTTAAAAGAAAGTGGTTTTACACCCGGTGTTGTGAGCCGTGGTTATAAGGGAAAGGCAAAGTCCTGGCCACAACAAGTTAGACCAGACAGTGATCCAGTTATTGTTGGTGATGAAGCTATATTGATTTCAAGGCAGACAGGTTGTCCAATGGCGGTTGGTCCTGATAGAGTCGCTGCGAGTGAAGCATTATTAAAGTATTCGAATTGCGATATTATTGTTTCGGATGATGGTTTACAACACTATGCCCTGCAAAGGAGTCTTGAGGTGATTGTAATCGATGGTGAAAGAAGGTTTGGTAATGGACAATGCTTACCAGCCGGGCCTTTACGGGAAACGATTAGTCGGATGGATAAAGCTGATTTTATTGTCACCAATGGTAATGCTTCGCAAGGTGAGTTTGCAATGCGGTATTCCGGTAAAACTCTGGTAGCCCTGAATAATAATGATTCAAAGTTAATGCTATCTGAATTCAAGGATAAGAAAGTGCATGCAGTTTCTGCAATAGGGAATCCACAACGCTTTTTTTATTTCTTGCGTAGCCAGGGACTGGATATTATCGAGCATGAATTTCCCGATCATTATATGTATTCGGTAAGCGATCTGGACTTTGGTGATAATAGGGATGTCATTATGACTGAAAAAGATGCGGTTAAATGTCAACGTTTCCAGTTGGATAATATATGGTATCTGCCTGTAAGCGTAGAGATGAAGAAAGAATTTGGTTTAAGATTGTTAGATAAAATAGGTGGTCGTGATGGATAAAAAGTTACTGGATATATTGGTATGTCCGTTATGTAAAGGTAAGTTGGAGCTTGATGAATCTAAAAATGAATTGATTTGTAATTTCGACAAATTAGCATACCCAGTGCGTGATGACATACCCGTTATGCTAGAAGAAGAAGCGCGTAGTATTTCATTAAATGAATAATCAATCAAATGTGCCACTAATTTCGAGTGGAATTTCAAATATAAAAGTAGCACCTTCATAAGTATTGTTTTCAGCCCAAATTTTACCATGATGCTTTGTAATTATTTCATTACATATTGCAAGTCCCAGACCTGTGCCACCTGCACCTGTATCTGTTTTACTGCTTTGTGCGAATTTATCAAACACTAATTTAAGCTCGTCCTCGGGGATACCCACACCTTCGTCACTAATTCTTACTACAACAGATTTCGTTAGTTTTGTGTCAGTTAATCTTTTGCCTCGTGTGATTTCAGAGAAATCAATTGATAAAGTGATATGCTTTCCCTCTGGTGTAAACTTTAGTGCATTACCGTACAGATTACGTATGACCTGACTAATTTTTTCAGCATCACACTCGACTATTAATTCAGGTTTTTTATATTCTGTTATTAATATAACACCTTTATCACTTGCTAATGCTTCAAGTTCATTTTTAACATTATCTGCAATTACGTTAATATCTGTTTTTGCCAGTGTTAATTCATCTTTGCCTGACTCAAGTTTGGCAAGATCGAGCAATGAGTTAAGCAGGTTTAACAGGCGGGTACCGCTTTCACTAATATTATCAAAGTAACCTTTTAGTTTTTCCCTGTCAGCTTTTTTAAATTTGGTGGCACCAAATTTTGCAAAGCTTAAAATACCATGCATAGGTGTACGTAATTCATGTGACATATTTGCAAGAAAGTCTGATTTAGATTTATTTGCTGCCTCAGCTGCTTCTTTTGCCAGAACAAGATCTTTAGTTTTTTCCTGTATTAAATCTTCCAGATTATTTTTATGTTGAGACAGTTCTTTTGTTTGATCTTCAAGTTTTTTATTGGCACTTTCCAGGCTGACAGTACGTTGTTGAACCTTATGTTCAAGTGATGCATTTAATTCCCGTATTTGATTGATGGCTGTTTCTTTTTGTGAGATGTTTTTCTCTAAATTTTCTACCATTGAATTAAATGATACTGATAATTTTCCGATTTCATCCATGCTTCCGGTTGAAACTTTATGAGAAAAATCACCCTTAGCCACTTGTTTTGAGCTCTCTTTCAGTTCCTGGATACGATTTAATGTGCTATGCCTGAAAATTATATAAATAATCACGCTTAATAACACCAGCATTGTTAGATTAATTATTATTTCCCTTGTTAAAGTTGATTTAAGTATCTGTTTGTATCTGTATTTTGAAATCCCAATAATAACTGAGCCTAAATTATTTCCTTCAAATCCTATTGGCGTGTTAAGTGTAATTATTTCTTTATTCATTTTGAGAAGTTCTATTATTTCAGGGAACTTCAGTTTTGGGCTGTTTTTGAGGATATTTGATATTGCTGGTTTATTGCTATCAAAATACGATGTTAAAAATTCGTCTTCAGTATTTTTAATTGCACAATAAACCACTTCATCTTGTTGTGTGATATCTTTTACATTGTCATTCAGCGTGCTGAAATCAAATGCGAAGATTGCTTCAGGTGCAATCAGTGCTGTTACTTTACTTAGCAATTTACCTTTATTGATAAGCGCGTTCGAAAATGCTTCACTATCTGCTGCGATTTTTAAGTAGGTGTTGATAGTGAACGTAATTGTTATTACCAGAACAATTAGTAAGACAAATTTTGTGCCGAGTCCAATTGAATTTTTAACCTTGGTTTCCATGCTACTACATGCTTTCCTTGTGGAAATATAATAATGTCTATATAAAAAGAGTTATCGACTGCCTAGCTTGATTCCTTTAGAGATATAAAATCCTTTAAAAACAAAAAGATACAATGAGTTTGTGAGTAATTTTTTGATGAAACAAATTAATGTTTTTGGAATAGATGACGATATAAAGCAGGTAATAGCTAATTTTAGCGATTTCTTACGATAAGGAAATTTTAAATGCCGACCTACAAAATTTTATCTGTTGATGATGAGCCGACAAATCAGCTTGTAATTGATGAAATCCTTGAAGATGATTACGAGGTCAAACTGGTATATTCAGGTGAGGAATGTCTTGAAAACGTAAAGGATTTTAAACCGGATTTAATTTTACTTGATATTAATATGCCCGGTATAGATGGTTATGAAACCTGTACCAAATTAAAAGATGATCCTGAAACAAAGTCTATTCCAGTTCTTATTTTATCGGCACTATCTACAACAGAAGAAAAACTAAAAGGATATGAAGTTGGCGCAGTTGATTATATTTCAAAACCCTTTGACCATGATGAGCTTATAAGCAAAATTGATAAAATCCTAAGTGACCATGCACATACCGTCGTTGTTGAGGCTTTAAACCAGGATGATCAGGTTGATCAGGCCGATGAAGAATTACTGAATGAATTGCAAAGTTCACGAGCTGTTGCAATGGAGGCGATGCGTTATACGAGTGATTTAGGCGCAATTGTAAAATTCTATGAAGATAGTGCGGAATGTAAAACATTTGAAGAATTGATAGAAGCTGTCTTTGTAACGACAAGGAGCTTGGGGGTTAATTCAAGCATGCAAGTCAGGCATGGAACGAACGTGATTAATAAAGCGGCTAGTGGTGAAATCTCACCAATGGAAATAAGCGTGATTGATGTATCAAAAGACAAAGGACGTTTTTTTGATTTTAAGAACCGAACGATTATGAACTATAAGCATACATCGATACTTGTTAAAAATATGCCGCTCGATGATGATAAGAAGTACGGTATTATGAAAGATATACTTGGTGCATTAGGAAATGGTGCTGAAGAACGTGCACGTACTTTAATACTAGAGCAAACAATGAAGGACAATCGCGAACAAGTTATTTCTTTAATACAGGAAACTTTTAAAAGTATTAATGCGCAGCATTTAGAACGTTCTCGTAATGCTACTGAAATGATGGAAGAGATGATAAAGGATGTGTATAAGACAATAGAGTCAATGGATCTTCTTGAATATCAGGAACAACAACTCGAGAGCGTGGTTGAAAGTTTACGTCAACGTAGTTCTCTTCATATGAGTGAGGGTGTAGACTTAACGGATGCTTCGACTGCTGCGCTTGAATCTCTTAATAGTATTTTTGACGTTTTAAATATTGAATAGTGGTATAAATACACATGTGTAATTCAGGTTTTTAAATAATTCAGCTGCTTCTTATTACTTTTTATATATTCCTGTATAATAAAACATTCATTATTATATAATAAAATCCTCTGTAACTTTTTGTAGAATATTGTAATCACCATGAGTAAACGTAAAGTATCAGTTCTTTTTGTCTGTATGGGAAATATATGCCGTTCACCAACTGCAGAAGGTATTTTTCGGCATATTATTAATGAAAAAAACATAGCGGATGATTTTATTACAGATTCTGCGGGTACGCATGCATATCATGTTGGCGAACCACCGGATTCACGTGCTCAAGAAACAGCTCAGTCGCGCGGCATTGATCTAAGTGATTTAAAAGGACGTCGTGTATCTGAAGAAGATTTTGATAAATTTGATTATGTGCTTGCAATGGATAAGGATAATTACGCAGTATTGCAAGACATGTGTCCATCATCAAAAAAACATCAGCTCAAACTTTTTCTGGATTTTGCCAGGGACCTGGGATTTGATGAGGTACCGGATCCATATTATGGTGGTACAAAAGGCTTCGAAAAAGTCTTTGATATGCTGGAAAATGCTTCACACGGTTTAATCGAGCATATTCAATCTAAATAACCGTTTTATTTACATTTTAATCTGAATGATAAGCATACTCTTTTCGTAAGAAGAGAGTGTGCTTATAACTATTTAATCTTCAGATGTTGGTTTTGTAAAAACCTGGGTTAATTTTGCATTTTCAGGTGACGTTGAACCACTACCGGTTGAGTCACTTCTATTTGTAACAGCAGCGGGTGCAGGTTTAGTCGCTTCAGGTTTTGGTGCAGCAGGTGTCAAATGCGGCGTTGCCTGTTGTTGTACCGGTTTAGTTTCAACCTGTTTTAATGCAGGTTTGTTATCTGTACTGGTGTCAACGGCTGCAGGCTTATTATAAGTTTCTTTTCGTCCTGTTTCGTTACGACCTGTATTTGTAGCTTCTACCTGCTTGGGTTTTGTTTCTGTGGGTTTGGTCTGTGCAGGATTATTATAGTTTTGCTGATTTGCGGTATTTTTTTCAACTTGTGTAGTATTATTTTGCTGCTCGTGGCTTGCCTTCTTTGGTTTGCTCTGCGATTCTGATTTATCAGTTTTCACGTTCTCCCTTTTGACGGGCTGGTCTGTTTTGTGATGTTGAGTAGCTGTAGCTTTGTCACGCTTGTCAGGACGAGGCTTATTACTTTGTTGTTGAGATTTATTATCAGTGGATACCTGATTCTTATCTTGTTGAGCACTTTTGTTGTCAGTTCGACGGTTCTGATTTGGATTGCGTCGGCGTCTGTTACCACGTGAGCCACTTGCTTGTTTACCTTGCTGTGGTTTATTTTGCTGTGGTTTACTTTCAGTTGCGCGAGAATCTTGTTGTGCGCTCTGGTTACTAGTCTTCTCTATTTTACTTTGTTTTTGACTGCGCTGGCCCTGATTATCTCTACGATTCTGGTTAGCGTTACGTCGCGGATTATTGCGGTTACGATTTGTGTTACGGTTTTGATTTCTGGAACGATTACGGTTTTGACCAGATGATTTAGCTTTAGATGTTTCACCAGTACCAAATAAAGCTCGCCAGATTTTAGTGAAAATGCCAACGGTTGGAGCCACATTTATAGGGCGTGGCGCTGCAGGTGCAACTTGTTTAATCACAGCTTCTTCAATGGGTTTTCTTTCCTGAGTTTGTGCTGGTTGTGTTACAGCTTCTTCCTGTTTCGTTGCCATTTCATAACTTGGCGTAGCATCTTTTACATTTTCGTCATTTTCTCGTATGCGCTCAATGGTGTAATGCGGTGTTTCCAGATCCTCATTAGGAACTAGAAGAATATTTACTTTTTGACGTTGTTCTATTTCAGATAAAACATCACGCTTTTCATTTAACAGGAATGTTGCAACAGCAACAGGCATTTGTGTAACAACTCGAGCCGTATTTTCTTTCATCGCTTCTTCTTCAATAACACGAAGAATCGATAGAGCAAGGGATTCAACACCACGAATACTGCCATGGCCATCACATCGTGGGCACACCAGTTGACTTGATTCACCTAACGATGGGCGTAAGCGTTGACGTGACATTTCTAATAAGCCAAATCGGGATATTTTACCGACCTGGATACGAGCACGATCCAGTTTCATTGCTTCTCGGGTACGGTTTTCAACTTCACGCTGGTTGCGTGCAGGGCTCATGTCAATGTAGTCGATTACAACCAGTCCACCTAAATCACGCAAGCGAAGTTGTCTGGCAATTTCATCTGCTGCTTCAAGGTTAGTATTTAGTGCAGTTTCTTCAATATCACTGCCCTTGGTTGAACGTGAGGAGTTAATATCGATAGAAATAAGTGCTTCAGTGTGATCAATGACGATTGAACCACCTGATGGTAAGCGGACTTCACGTTGGAAAGCCGATTCGATTTGTGACTCAATTTGGTAACGGGTAAACAATGGTACTGGATCAGAATAAAGTTTTACCTTGTTAAGGTTATGGGGCATAACTTGCTCCATAAACTCTCTTGCTTTGTTATAAACCGACTCTTCATCAATGATGATTTCATTAATGTCGTTTCTGAAGTAATCACGTATCGCACGCGTAATAAGGTTACTTTCCTGGTAAATTAAAAATGGAGCAGGGCGCGACTCGGATGCTTCAGCAATAGATGCCCATAATTTAAGCAAGTAGTCCAAATCCCACTGTAATTCATCAGTGCTTTTACCGACACCAGCAGTTCGGATAATTAAGCCCATATCACGTGGAATATCGAGCTGGTTTAATGCATCCCGTGTTTCCGAGCGTTCATCACCTTCGATACGACGAGAAACCCCGCCAGCACGAGGGTTGTTTGGCATCAATACTGAATACCGTCCCGCTAAGCTGATAAAAGTGGTGAGAGCTGCGCCTTTATTGCCGCGTTCTTCTTTGCCAATTTGGACAACAATCTCCTGGCCTTCAGTGAGAGCTTCCTTAATGTTGATTCGGTTGCCGCCGCCGATTTCATAGCCTTCTTTAAAATATTGGCGAGAAATTTCTTTTAAGGGCAAAAAGCCATGACGTTCTGCACCGTAGTCGACAAAGGCAGCTTCGAGGCTGGGTTCGATACGGGTAATACGGCCCTTGTAAATATTGGCCTTTTTTTGTTCGCGAAGGGTAGTTTCGATGTCCAAATCATATAAACGTTGGCCATCAACGAGGGCGACACGCAACTCTTCAGCCTGCGTGGCGTTAAACAGCATTCTTTTCATTGTGTAAAACCTTTTAACTCATGCACTCGACCTATGCCATTTATATACAAACCTGGATCATTGGCTTTTGCCATCTATTCAGGTGTATTTGAATACTGCACAGATCCATATTTGGGACACATCGGCAGTATTTAAGCTCCTACATCATTTGGCTTTATCAAATGGCGGGAGTGCAAATTTTTTAACTTTAAAGTCTGAATCTATTTTAATAGTGATGTCAGACACCTAATCTTTCATTTGCATGACATAAATAACTGCAAATGAATCTTAATCGGGCGTATGTCGATAGTGTTGAAACAACAATTTAATGTTTAATCTACAAATTTGCCTATATTGGGCAGTTGCAGTGGAAAAGTCGACATTTCGCTAAATTTGAGTGTAGCAGTGTTATGGATTAGCATCAATCACTTAAAATGTTGTTAAAATAGTTGAACCGACCTTCAAATCCACAAAATGGACCAAGATGCCCGATAAATCCGCGCCGCAGGCACCCTCAGTACGCTTTATTGAAATTGATGAGGCGCAGGCTGGTCAGCGAATCGACAATTTTTTACTGACCTTATTAAAAGGTGTGCCACGGAGTAAAATCTATCAAATTCTACGCAAAGGTGAGGTTCGAGTTAATAAAGGTCGAATCAAGGCCTTTTACAAGATTCAAGCGGGCGATCAGATCAGGGTGCCTCCAGTGCGGGTTGCTCACAGGGAGGAAGTTACAACCAGCTCTCATTTGAAACGCTTACTACTCGATTCTATTATATATGAGGATGATGAACTTCTTGCCCTTAATAAACCGGCAGGTATTGCAGTGCACGGTGGTAGCGGCGTAAAAGCAGGCGTTATAGAAGGTTTACGCGCAGCCCGGCCGAATGACCGATTTTTGGAGCTGGTACATCGCCTGGACAAAGACACTTCGGGTTGTTTGCTGATAGCAAAAAAGCGCTCAGCACTGAAATTTTTGCAGGATCAATTTCGACAGCAGAAAACGCAAAAACAGTATCTTGCTCTGGTTAAGGGAAATGCAAAGAATAAAAGTTACCGTGTGGACTTGGCTTTGAAAAAAAACACCCTATCTTCTGGAGAGCGTATCGTAAAAGTTAACACAGATGGTAAGCACGCAATCAGCGATTTTAATGTGATTGCATCAAGAAAACTGGCCAGCTTATATGGCGTGACTATTCATACAGGGCGTACTCATCAAATAAGGGTGCATGCACAAAGTCTGGGACACCCGATTGCTGGTGATGAAAAGTACGGTGATGATGATTTTAATCGTCAGATGAAAAATCATGGCTTAAAAAGAATGTTTCTGCATGCTGAAAAGTTAACAATCAATACGCCGCAAGGTAAAAAGTTAAAATTGGCGGCGCCACTTGATGATGAACTTCAAAGCGTCTTAAATAATATAGATATTGAGTATTAATGAAGTATAAATTATTTGTGTTTGACTGGGATGGCACCCTGATGGATTCCGAAGCCAAAATTATCAGTTGTATGCACGCAGCAATTAAAGATATGGAGTTTGAGAGTCGCAGTGATGATCAAATTCGTAATATTATTGGCCTGGGGTTTAAAGAAGCGTTAACCGTGTTATATCCGGACAAGTCAGCATTATATGAAACGTTTGTTGAACAATACCGTCGTTATTTCTTGGATGAGAACAGTGAACCTTCACCATTATTTAGCCATGTTGAACTGTTACTTGAATTATTAAATCATCACGCCTGTTTTTTAGCAGTAGCGACCGGTAAAGGGCGTCGTGGGCTGGATAAAGTTTTGTATGAAACGAAATTAAACAAGTATTTTCATGTGACGCGCTGTGCTGATGAAACTTTTTCCAAGCCGAATCCACAAATGTTGCATGAGATTATGGACTTTGTGGGTGTAGAGCCCAATGAAACAATCATGATTGGTGACACAGAATATGATTTAAATATGGCTTCAAATGCTGGATGCGAATCGATAGCCATTGCTCATGGGGTACATGATGTAAGCCGTTTGGAAGACTGTAAACCAATTGAAGTTTTTTCGGACATTAAAGAGCTCTATCATTGGGTTGAACAACAGCCGCACTGATATTAATTAAATATAACCAGAAACAGGTGAGTAACATGTTTGGTAAAAAAGAACAGCAAGATAATTCAGACGAAGGCGTGTTATCACGATTAGCCTTTGCATCATTAACGGAGCAAAGACGGGCACGTCGTTGGAATATCTTTTTTAAGGGGGTATTTGCCGCATATTTTTTTCTTTTTATTATTGCGCTTTATTTGCCGGCTAAATCAGACGGTATTGCCAAATCAAATAAACCACATACTGCACTTATTGATGTGGAAGGTGTTATATCAAGCGAAACAGAAGCCAGTGCGGATTCAATTATTACCGGATTACGAGCTGCTTTTAAAGCAAAAAAATCCAAAGCGGTAATTCTAAGAATTAATAGTCCTGGTGGTAGCCCAGTTCAGTCTGGCTACATTAACGATGAAATTTATCGCTTAAAAGAAAAATACCCTGAGAAGAAAGTCTATGCTGTTATTACCGATATTTGTGCGTCAGGTGGTTATTATATTGCGGCGGCGGCAGATGAAATTTATGCTGACAAAGCGAGTATGGTTGGTTCTATAGGGGTTTTGATGAATGGTTTTGGTTTTGTTGACACAATGAAAAAGGTGGGTGTTGAAAGACGGCTTTATACGGCAGGTGATCACAAAGGCTTTCTTGATCCATTTTCAAAAGCAAACCCTGATGACGTAAAGCATATTAAAGGTTTACTTAAAGGTATACACCAGCAGTTTATTGATACGGTTCGTAAAGGACGGGGCAAAAAGCTCAAAGAAGATGATAAGCTTTTTTCCGGACTAATCTGGACAGGCGAGGAAAGTGTTGAAATTGGTTTGGTGGACGGCCTGGGCAGCAGTAGTTATGTTGCACGTGAACTTGTTAAAGAAGAGAAAATTGTTGATTACACGCCAAGGCCAACTTTTGTAGATCGCTTCGCTGAACGTCTTGGTGTTTCACTAGGTTCAAGTGTGATTAAACAAAGCCTCTCAAATTTCCAACTTTGGTAAGCTTTTTCTTTTCATACACAAATTTATTCAGAATATATTTACCTCATCAGACCGACAATGTAGGATATGTCCTACATTGTCCGCTTGGTATTTAGTTTGACTTCAAAACGTTATCACCTATACAGTTTACGCAAACGCGCGCTGTTTTTGTCCTTCACAATTAGCATCATTGTCCTGGCAGTTTCGATATTTGGTTATTCAAAACTACATGAAACGCACGAACAGGGTTTAACAAACATTCAGGAGCGTACCATGCTTCTGGATATGTTGAATCGCATTCGTGTCGACATTTTGGGGAGCTATAAAGACTTAAATAATTTTTTAATGATTCCTGGCAAGACTGACTATCAGGAAAATGTAAAGTCATATATTCATGATGCCATTAAGGTCAGCGATGAGTTACAGCATCAATTCTCAGTCATTAGATACCAGCAAGAAAACACTGCTGTACAATTGAAAGAAACACTAAAACAACTTGAGTCTGAAACAAATAATTTACTTAATGTGCGTTTAAATAGTTCACTGCTTTACCCGTCTTTAGCCGTTGCCGCAAAATATATGCGTCCAAACCGAAGTAAGATGAATGATTTATTGGCCGTTGTTATGTATGAGATGGAGGCAGACAATACTATACGAACAAACGCCAAAGCTTATGAAACATTTATATCTACCCGGTTTTTATGGAATAAGGTTTTATCTGAGTTCAGGATTTATCTGGCAAACAAAACCGGAACATTTGATGCCAGTATTTTACCGAGGCAAGAGAAAACCATCTCTGTTACCTATGAGCGATTCAAGCTAAGTTTAAAAAAGCTTATAACAATGGCAGAAAATCAGACTCTGGGATTTGAAAGTGCTTATGCTGTGGAGAGTATGCCGTCAGCTTCTGAGAAATGGTTCGAAGGATTTGAAAAAATAAGAATTATTCATAAAACAGATAATTGGCGACTTGATGCGCGGATATTAAAAACAAAAATTGAACCAAAGATTAATGAGGCGGTAAAACAACTTACCAGTTTAGAAAAAATCATTACTGTTTCAGCGACAAATGATATTAATCGTTTTACAAGATCAAATAAGTCTCAGAATAATTTATTATGGATTGTATCAACCTTGGGTATTATTTTTATTATTTTTGTTGTTTTTTCATTAGATAAATACATTTTTAAACCGATTACCCTGGTTATTTCAGCATTGAAAGCAGAAGCATTGGGGAAAAAAGGGGAGGTTGTACCTTCTGTAAATTCACTCGAAGCACATGATCTGGTTAGTGCCTTTAGTGAAATGAGTCGTCAGGTTCATGCGCGTCAGGCTGAGCTGGAGCACCTTGCTTTACATGATTCTTTGACAGCCTTACCCAATAGAACGTTATTACTTGATCGTGTTGAACACGATATTACTTCTGCAAAACGGGATAACCACAATTTATGTCTATTAATAATCGACCTGGATCATTTTAAAGAGGTTAATGATACGCTTGGTCATACAACGGGAGATAACTTATTAGTTGAAGTTGGTAAGAGACTAAAAGCAACGTTACGCGATGTTGATACAGTTGCAAGGTTTGGTGGAGATGAATTTGCCATTTTGTTGCCTAATGCCAATATTGAACAGGCAAAAACTATTTCTGAAAAAATTCTTTCAGTATTAAAAGAAGTTTTCGAAATGGATGATACTCAATTATATGTAACAGCTAGTATTGGGGTTGTCTCGTATCCTGAGCATGGGAAAAATGCACAGGCTTTATTACGTTTAGCTGACATAGCAATGTATGTCGCAAAAAGAAATAAAACAGGTTATGAGGTTTATAATCCTGAAGTTGATGAGCATAGTGTAGCAAGACTTGAATTAACGAATGAGCTTCGAAAGGCGATAGAGGAAAACTCATTGGATATTTATTATCAACCAGTTCTTGATCTGTCTCAAAATAAAGTTGTTGGCGTAGAAGCTTTATGCAGATGGTTTCATCCGTCATTAGGCAATATTCCGCCAGACAAGTTTATTCCAATAGCAGAACAGGCGGGCCTTATTAATGATTTAACGTGTTGGATGTTAGATCATTCAATTGCACAACTGACAGAATGGCATAAAATCAATAGTGATTTATCAGTTGCAGTTAATATTTCAGCCTACAGTTTTAGGAATAATAATTTTGTGTCTAATATACGTAATATGCTGGATAAATATGATTACCCTCATGAAAAACTAATTCTAGAGATAACCGAGGGTGCAATGATGGAAGACCCACTGCAGGCAATGGAAGTATTGGCTGAGTTACAGGAAATGTCGATTAATCTGGCAGTTGACGATTTTGGTACAGGTTATTCATCTATGGCCTATTTAAAAAAATTACCGATTGATCAATTAAAAATTGATAAATCGTTTGTGATTGATCTTGAAAAAGATAAAAGTAATGAAGCAATTGTGCGTTCAACAATTGATTTGGCACATAACCTTGATTTACATGTAGTTGCAGAAGGTGTTGAATCTGAAACAGTTTTAAATATTTTGAAAAAATATAAATGTGATGTTGCACAGGGTTACTATATGAGTAAACCGGTTTCACCGGACATTATAGAGCAGCAGTTTCTTATTCATTAAATGGCGGGCATACCTTCTATTTCAAGCATTGCAATTAAACGTATTAAAGGTAAACCCATTAAAGTGTTTGGGTCATCACCTTCAAGTCTCTCAAACAATGATATTCCAAGTCCTTCAGATTTAAAGCTTCCTGCACAGTTAAATGGTTC
>Ga0316207_10001982_pt1 | contig 22633 bp, 17 predicted proteins | sample 6weekpyrite_MG_FD_204943 | JGI IMG/M metagenome (GOLD analysis project Ga0316207, IMG submission 204943) | Microbial mat bacterial communities from mineral coupon in-situ incubated in ocean water Damariscotta River, Maine, United States -... | ecosystem: Environmental > Aquatic > Marine >...
CCCCGCACAACGGTCTTATCTCGTCTGAATAACCTTAACCCCAAACCAAAACAAATAGCTGCCAATATAGATCAAATGATTATTGTTGTAAGCGCGGAAGATAATCTTAAGTTTGGCTTGATTGATCGTTATCTTGTTGCAGCCGAATTCTCAGATTTTCATCCCGTGATTGCACTAAATAAAACAGATAAAATTTCAAAGGGAAATGTTTCCGAACTAAATAAAAGTATGCAAGTTTATACTAATCTTGATATCCCTGTCTTTTACACCAGCGCAAAGAATAAATCTGGTATTGATAAATTACTCTCCATTACAAAAGACAAAACTAATATTGTTGTAGGGCAATCCGGTGTTGGAAAATCATCCATTGTAAACGCCATCTTACCTGACAAACCTGCATTAACTAAAGAAATATCCGATAGTACTAACAAGGGTAAGCATACAACTACTACAGCATTTCTTTATTCCATACCTGATAATGGCAAACTTATTGATTCACCAGGGATCCGTGAGTTTGGCTTATGGAATGTTACTAAAGAAGAGCTAGCAAAAGGGTTTGTGGAAATCCGGGAGCATGGCAAACAGTGTAAATTCAGAGACTGCTTACACCGTAATGAACCCGGTTGTACTGTTATTAAAGCTGTTAATGAAAAAGAAATTACGCAACAACGTTATGGCAGTTACCTGGCAATATTTAATTCGTTAAGCTGAATTATTTAAGTATTTCCTGCTTAACCGTATCTGCGCCCTCGGTTACCTTCATATCTATTTCAGATTTTCGATTCATTACTATAATGGTAATGCGTCGGTTACTTGGATCGGTTTTATTCTTTTTATTGTAAAGAACAGATGATGAAAATCCAACAACACGACCAATCTGCTCTACCTTGACGCCTCCATTTAGTAAAGTGCGACGTGCAGCATTTGCCCTGTCAGCTGATAACTCCCAATTGGTATAAGGTAATTTTACTTCCTCACCATAATCATTCTCATATAAAACATAACCTTTATGAAAGCGTGTTGCATCCGTATGACCACTAATGCTGATTCTATTCGGTACTGTACTTATTGTTTTAGCAATTTCTTTAAGAATCTTTTTTGTATAGGGTTTTAACTTGGCGCTACCAAGGTCGAACATTGGACGGTTCTTTTTATCAAATATTTGTATTCTTAATCCATCTGGGGTGACATCTAAAAACAACTGCTCCTTAAAATTTCTAAGAGAAGCATTTTTTGAAATTGCTTTTTTCAAAATCTGTAATAAATTATCAAGTGCTTTTTTATCTGCTTTATTTTTTTTCTGCTCTTCTTTTGATTCAGTCGCTTTATTGCCGTCAATCTGCTTATCTTCTTCACCCTTTATACGTTCAGGTTGCTCAGTTGTTTGACTAATATCCTGTTTACGAGTTCGATCTCCTTTAGGCATTTCCTTGGCACCACCCAGCTTAATCATACTGGTACTTGCACCACCTATACCTTTAATCCCGGCTGGGTTTTTAAAATAATCTGAAATACCATCGCGCTGGGCTTCATCTGTAATACCCAGTAACCATAATAATAAGAAGAACGCCATCATTGCTGTTACAAAATCAGCATAGGCTACTTTCCATGCGCCACCATGATGTCCATGTCCACCGGCAGTTATTTTTTTAATAACTATCGGTTGTTTTTTATCATCCCCTGCCACGTGTTAATCCTTAACCTAACTACCCTTTACAAACTCTTCAAGCTCCACGAACCCAGGGCGCATATCGCTATATAGTGCTTTACGTCCAAACTCTACCGCTATTTGTGGGGTGTAACCATTTAATGTTGCCATGATGCAAACCTTGGCACACTCAAATAATTTTGAATCTTCTTCTGCCTGTGCAGCCATTGCGTTTCCAAAAGGACCCACAAAACCATATGCCATCAAAATACCTAAAAATGTACCAACCAGCGCTGCACCAACATGATGCCCAAGTACTTCGGGTGGCTCACTGATATATCCCATAGTAATAACCACACCCATAACAGCTGCAACAATACCAAATGCAGGTAAACCATCTCCCATTGTTGTTACAGCTCCACTAGCTTTGTGTGATTCTTCATGATGAGTATCAAGTTCAACATCCATTAAACCTTCCAGCTCAAAGGCATTCATATTGCCACCTACCATTAAACGCAGATAATCACATATAAAGTCTATAAGGTGATGATTTTTTGCTATCGTTGGGTAAGCTTTAAAAATTTCACTGTCTTGTGGTTCATCAATATCACCTTCCAGTGCCATTAGTCCTTCTTTACGTGACTTGGAAAATAAAGCATACATAAGACCAAGTAAATCCATATAAACTTGCTTCTTATATTTTTGTCCTTTAAGCAAGCCAAGCAAACCTGAGATTGATTCTTTAATGACTTTAGCTGGATTAGCAATAATAAAAGCTCCGATTGCTCCCCCCAGGATAATAATTATCTCAAAAGGTTGCCATAAGGCTAATAGATCACCACCTGCAGCTGTGTAACCAAAAATAATACAGCCGCACACCATTATTAAACCAAATATCAACTTCATGCTGTTCTATCCCTTAAATATAGCTTTTTTATCCAATACTTTACCTAGTAAAAATATCGACCTTAAAGCTAAAAACTTGAGAAAAATTGGATCAAATAACAGCTAAAACAGCAGTTTGTACTAATAGCGCTAAAGTATTGAATAATTGAACCGATATTACAGAATGAGTCATTATTATTAATAATTACAGCATGTTACAGCAAATACGAACAGCAGATGTTTTGCAGGATGTCCTGACAAAAATTGGTAACCATCACTTCCCTGTGATGGAGCAAACGATTGCGTCTTTAAGAAAACTTTGTACAAATGATAATGCAAAAATTGAAGAAATATCACACATTGTTAGTCGCGATCCGGGGCTGACAATTTACTTACTACGTGTATGTAACCAAAAATCGAGTAGTAGCCTGAGAAGTGAAATTACATCCATTTCTCAGGCATTAATGATGTTAGGTGTTGAACAGGTTAGCAAGTTGCCACAAAAACTTCCAAACCTCGAGAAAGAACTTAAAGAGCCAGCCAAAACACGACTATTAATGACTTTCAGTCGCGCCTTTCATGCTGCCGAACAGGCAACCGAATGGGCAGAATACCGGCGTGATATGAATACCGAAGAAATATTTGTTGCTACTCAAATACATTTTATTGGCGAAATGGCATTAGCCATGATTTATCCGGAAAAGCTTGCCGAAATAGATCGCTTACGCAGACATAGACAAATTGCCAGCGAAGAAGCTCAATACCTCGTTTTGGGTTTTATTATAAACCAGTTAACATACGAGCTGGCTCGAAGCTGGGACTTGCCTAGTCTGGCACTTGAAGCACTCAAACCTGAAAACGCCAAATATCCTCGTGCTTACAGTGTAATGTTGGCGGTACAACTTGCTCGCGCAGCAGCTGTCGACTGGCATGGTGGTAAAACACAGGTTATTCAGGAACAGGTTTCAGATTTTCTTAATATACCCATAGCAGAAATAGCAACCGCGAATCATAAACTCGCAGTAGATGTAGCACGAGCAACAAATTTATATGGTGTACGACCTGCAGCCGCACTATTACCAATGCTGGATGATCCACTTGAAGAAGAAACTGTACAACTAAAAAACCCTAATGAGCATGCCGATATTTGCTTAATTCCTCAAATGCCTGCTCTCCGAAATATAATCGATAGCATTAAAAAATCTAGTAACGAAATTTCAGCTAAAGAACTTATTCATCTTGTTCTGTCTGGCATGCATGATGGCATTGGTTTAAATCGTGTTGTCTTTGCAACAAAAGATAAAGACACGCAAACCATGATACCTTATGCTATTAAAGGTGCTGATAATGATCCTGCCTTTAATCGTTTTAGTATCAAACTCCACAAACAAAATTTGTTTGGTCGCTTAATGCAAAAAACTCAGGCGATTGTTATTAATGATAAAACACGCGAAACGTTCTGGGAACTGGTACCAAAAGATTTTAAAAAGCTTGTTGTCACTAACTCTTTTGTAGCAATGTCTATCTACGTTAATAATGAAGAACTTGGACTTTTTTATGCCGACAGGCATACACAGGATTGTCAGGTTGATGATGCAAGCTATCGTTTATTTAAATCGCTTTGTACTATGTCTATTGCAGTAATGGAAAAAATGGATTCACTGCAACTACAGGAATAACAACTGACTTTCCTGATTTTAATTTTACTCTGCCGTAACAACGCTACGACCATCTAAAGCATGCGCTAACGTTGAGCCATTCACAAACTCTAACTCACCACCAATGGGCACACCATGTGCAATTCTAGTGGTTTTTATGCCGCGTTTTTTGGTCATTTCTGTAATGTAATGCGCAGTTGCTTCACCTTCAACTGTTGGGTTTGTAGCAAGAATAACTTCGGACACTTCACCACTGTCCAGTTGTTTAGCCAGTATATCTAAACCAATCTCGTGTGGACCAACTCCATCAAGAGGTGATAAATGGCCCATTAAAACAAAATAGCGCCCCTGATATGGTGTAGATTGTTCAAATGCCTGAACATCCGAAGGGGATTCAACCACACAAACCTGCTGCTGTTGGCGTTTAGGATTACTACAAACATCACAAAGTTCAGACTCTGATAGCACCCGACATTTTGAACACTCACCAACATGCTCGAGTGCGGCCGCTAAAGATTGTGAAATTTGTGCTGCGCCTTGTTTATCATGCTGCAATAAATAAAATGCCATCCTTTGCGCAGACTTTTGACCAACACCAGGCAAACGCTTTAATGCACTAATAAGTTGTCCTATTAACGGGCTATACGACATAAAATTTTAAAATGGCATTTTAAAGCCGGCAGGCAAGTTTAACCCATCTGTTAAACCAGAAAATTTTTCCTGTGTTGTTTTTTCTACTGCTCGTACCGCATCATTGACAGCAGCAGCGACTAAGTCTTCCAACATGTCTTTATCATCACCAACCAGGCTATCATCAATCTCAACACGTTTTACATCGTGCTTACAAGTCATCGTTACTTTAACTAAACCACCACCCGATTGTCCGGTAACTTCAATATTTCCCATTTCTTGTTGCGCTTTTTGCATATCTTCCTGCATCTTTTGCGCCTGCTTCATTAGGTTACCAATTCCACCTTTCATTTATATATTCCTCTTTAAATCAATTTAATTTCTAAAAAAATATTACTCGACTGGTTGTACAGAATCAGGCTGCACATATCCATCAAAGGCGTCAAGTAATGATTTTACATTTGCATCATCATCAATCACCGCTTCAGCAGTTGCAACTTTTTCCTGCTGAATACGTTGCTCACGAGCCGAAGGTGACTCACCTTCCACCGCTTCCATCTTAATGGTTAGCTGTATATTTTGCTTTAATAAATCGATTAACGCCTGTTGAATACGCGCTTCACGATCCTTATTTAGCATGGGTGCGCTGGCTGGGGTCAATGCAAGTTCTATGGTACTGCCCGATACATTCGTTAATATACACTGACTTGCCGCCTGTTTATCCATGCCACCAATTGCGAGTGCAGCAACAATTTCATGCCAGGGTGATTGTATCGAAATATTTGCTGCAGAACCTGGCTCTGTCACAGATACAGCAGGTTCTGCTTCAACTGGATTTGTAAGTGTTTCGTTATACTGCTGTGCATTTTTTTCTTTAACTAAGTTAACCTGCGTACTACCAGCATCATTAACCTTACTGATATTATTAACTGTAGTTGCAGGTTGAGTTGATGATGACTGTTCTGCTCCTGATTTAACAACAGTAGCTTGTTGTGTTTGCTGCCTAACGACTTGTTGACCATTCGAATCAGGTTTAAAAGCTAACATCCGCAGCAACACCATTTCCAGACCACTTCGGACACTGGGAGCCAGATTTAAATCCCGTTGTCCGGTTAATGCAATTTGATAGTATAACTGTACTTCTTCCGCACTTATCTTCGTTGAAAAATCTGCAATAGACGATATTGCCAGACCTTGCTCTTCAATCATCGCTGCACAGGCATCCGGTACTTGCTGATACAATGCGATGCCATGCAGTATATTCAGAATAGAATGTAGCACGCCTTTTAAATCTGGTACCTGCTCGGTTAACTTTGATAACCCCAACATAACCGACTGCGCATCCTGCTCTAACAACTTATCAACCAGTTCGAGCACCAGTGTTTGATCAAAACTTCCAAGCATTGCATTTACATCAGCAAGATTAATACTACCAGCACTATAGGCAATAGATTGATCAAGCAAACTAAGTCCATCGCGCATACTGCCATCAGCTGCAACTGCTAATTGCGTGCACGCCCCATCTTCATAAGGAATACTTTCTTTATCTAACAGGCTTTGCAGATAAGTTGCAATTCGTTCCACTGACAAGCGTCGTAAATTAAATTGAAGACAACGTGATAAAATAGTAACTGGTAATTTTTGCGGATCAGTTGTAGCAAATAAAAATTTCACATGCGGTGGTGGTTCTTCAAGTGTTTTTAAAAGAGCATTAAAACTGCTTGCTGACAACATGTGCACTTCGTCAATGAGGTAAACTTTGTAGCGGCCCCGGCTGGGTGCATATTGCACGTTATCGAGTAAATCGCGGGTATCCTCTACTTTTGTTCTGGAAGCCGCATCCACTTCAATAAGATCGACAAAGCGGCCTTCATCCACCTCTTTACAGGTAGGACACTCACCACAGGGTTGGGAACTAATTCCTTGTTCACAATTAATCGACTTTGCCAAAATGCGGGCGATGGTTGTTTTGCCCACGCCCCTGGTTCCGGTAAACAGGAAAGCATGGTGCAATCTATCTGCATCCAATGCATTTATGAGCGCTCGGAGGACATGTTCCTGTCCAACCATTTCGCTAAAATTTTTGGGGCGCCACTTTCGTGCTAATGCCAGATAACTCATGAGTAAACCACTAAAATAGACAAAATCTAACTGACTATTCTAACGATTTATTGTTCAAGTTCCCAGAAATTAATCATTTGAAGCGAAAAACACACTTCCTTCAAATCAGCCTATCTCATTGATAAATTTAAAGAAAATGGGTGGTAGCCTGCACAAGCAACACCTCGGCACCCGAATCCACCTCTACCGTTGCTCCCTTCCAGGCCTGGCGGGGTTTGAGGTTTATCGTCGCGAGGGAACCCATGCAAACTACCATTGAGCGGGCCAATATTAGAAATATCATGGCTAATTCAATATTGAGGGCGCAAGGATACCACAGACCGAATGGAACTGACTAATTTTTGACGCATCAAGAAGTGGTATTAATAATCTATCCTTTTAAACCGCTTAAGAATTATTGTTATTTTCCGATAATAAAAATATACCTTTAATATAGAATACGTCAGTAATATATTTGGTTTGAGATTATTTACTCAATGATCAGGATTAGCTAAATCTACGAGCTGAGACAGCTACAAACAAAATTGCACCGATAAAAAAGCAAATGATGCCGCCTAAACTTTTTATTTTAGATGATGATTTTCAATACGCACAACTGCTACTCGAAGTTGCTCAAAGTGCTGGCTGGGATGCATCACATGAGCAAAGCCCCGTAAATTTCCTAAATTATGATTTACCCAATAATGCCATTTTAGTATTAGATCTTAATATGCCAGAGATGGATGGCATAGAAGTCATTCGTGCATTAGCTGATAAAAATACAGATCTATTACTCATACTCATTAGTGGCTTTGACTCCAGAGTACTCCACTCTGCACAACAATTAGCTGAAGCCCATCACTTTAAAGTAATTGCCAGCCTGGCTAAACCTGTCCCAATTCATGAGTTTAATAAAGTACTCAGTGAAGCAAAGCCAAATATTAACCAGGCAAAGCCTGTTAAAGCAGAGAAAAAACCCGTCAGCGTTTTTGAGCTAAACAAAGCGATACAGGAACACCAGCTGGTTTTACATTATCAACCGCAAATTAATATGAAAAACAATGAAATTGAAGGTGTAGAGGCACTTGTGCGCTGGCAACATCCAGATAGAGGTTTGCTTTTTCCTGATCAATTTATTGAACTGGCAGAGGAAAGTAATCTGATCGATGCTTTAACTGAAGAAGTTATTATTCTTGCAGTTGAACAAAATAAACAATGGCAATCTGCTGGATTTAACGTAGCAATATCCATTAATGTATCTGCACAAAATATCACAAGTTTACGCTTGCCAGAGCAATTAAAAGAACTAACTGATAAACATACCGTTACCCCTGAAAATATCACTCTTGAACTAACTGAAACAGCGGTTATGAGTGAACTAACATCATCACTCGATGTATTAAATCGGCTAAGAATGAAAGGCTTCTCTCTATCCATTGATGATTTTGGTACAGGCCACTCTTCTTTATCACATTTGTACAAAGCCCCCTTTACTGAACTAAAAATCGATCAAAGCTTTGTAATACAAATGATCGAGGATAACGAAGCAATGGTTATAGTAAAAATATGTATTATGCTAGGACAAATGTTAGGAATGAAACTTGTTGCTGAAGGCGTAGAAACTCAGGAAATATGGAATGAATTACAAAATATTGGTTGCGATGTTGCACAGGGATATTTAATAGCGAAACCAATGTCGGCAGATAAATTATTAGAATGGAAAGATAACAGGCAAAATCAAAAAGCAAATTAATTAAAATGTTAAATTTTATCCGAAAATCTAAATATTATATTTCAATAGTAATCGTTTTGCTTGCTGGTTCACTACACGTATATGCAGAAGAAATAAAAAAAAATATTAATGTTGTCGTCGTAAAAAATTTTCCACCTCATTATTCATTAAATAAAACAGGAAAACCACAAGGATTTGCAATAGATTCAATTGAAGAAATTGCCAGGTTATCCGGGTTAAAAATTAACTATATTATTAAAAACACCTGGAAAGAAGCAGCAATAACTTTAAAGACAGGCGAAGCCGACCTTATTCCCAATATTGGTCTTACACAAAAACGTTTGGAAGATTTTGACTTTTCTATCCCGATAGAATTATCCCCTATTTCCGCATTTATCAGAAGTGAAGATAAAGAGATAATTCGAAGCCACGAAGATCTGAAAAATCGTATTATAGGTATTGTTGAATTTAATATAGGGGAAAAAATTGCACAAAAAAAAGGCTATACATATCGTGACTATAAAGAACCTGAAACTGCGCTTATAGGATTGTTATCTGGAGATATAGATGCATTAATTTACCCTGAATTTGTTATGCAAAGTGTTGCCTTAAAAAGTGGGATAGATAACCGAATTCATATACTTGACAATCCCTTTAGAACAATCAAACGCGCAATTGCTGTTAAAAAAGATAATACAGAGCTAATACTGAAATTAAATACCTCAATCAACATACTCAAAAATTCAAATACATTTGATGAGATTTTTATTAAATGGTACGGGAAAGAAAAACCCTTCTGGTCAAACTTTAGAGTTAAAGTAGCAGCAAGTATTATTGTATTTCTTACTATAATAATTACAGTCTTATGGCGATACTATAGCCTGGTAAATATTAATAAGAAATTAACAAAGAGTATTTCCGAAAAAAGAGAAGTTCAAAATTCATTAAATAAACGCCAAACATATCTGCATACCTTAATAGAAACATTACCAGACTTAGTCTGGTTAAAAGATCCTGATGGTATTTACCTGTCTTGTAACCCAAGGTTTGAACAGTTTTTTGGAGCAAAGAAAGACGAAATCATTGGTAAAACTGACTATGACTTTATTGACAAAAAATTAGCTGAATTTTCCCGCCTAAAAGATAAAGATGCTATAAGCGCCGGGATGCCCAGTGTTACCGAAGAAGAAATTACTTTTGCAAGTGATGGTCATCATGAAATAGTAGAAACCATTAAAACGCCCATGCTGGACAGCAATGGAAATCTTGTAGGTGTATTAGGTATTGCTCGTGATATTACTGAACGAAAAAAACTTGCCGACAAACTGACAAAAAAAGAAACCGACTTACGTGAAACCGTCAATACAATGATTGATGCAGTTATCACAATTGACGAATCAGGGAAAATATTAACATTTAACAAATCAGCCGAAACTATCTTTGGTTACAGCAAAGATGAAATTTTAGCCAATGATATTAATATGTTAATGCCTACATCTGAGGCAGATCTGCATAATAAACATGTTCAAAACTATCTTTTATCTGGAAAAGCCAAAATCATTGGTATCGGCAGAGAAGTTTTAGGGAAACGAAAAGATGGCAGCGAATTTCCAATGCGTGTATCAGTTGCAGAACTTACAAGTGACATTAATGGTAAACGACGCTTTGTTGGAACATGTAGCGATATGACACTGTACAAGCAACAGGAAGAACAATTACATCAAAGTCAAAAAATGAAAGCCGTTGGAAAATTAACAGGTGGTATTGCACATGACTTCAATAACATATTAGGTATTATCATTGGTTATACTGAATTATTGAAAACTAAATTAGCAGATAATCCAGATATGACAAAATATGTAGATGAAGTGAAGATTGCCGGAGAGCGTGGTACAAAATTAACCAAGAAACTATTATCATTTTCAAGTCAGAGACCCCCAGAAACAACCATAGTTGATATAAATACTATCCTTAAAGAAGAACAGGATATGCTTAAAAAAGCTATGACTGCACAAATAAATATTAAATTTAATCTCGAAGAACCCTTATGGAAGATTAGTATTGATGATAACGATCTGGAAGATGCAATTATAAACATGTGTCTAAACTCCATGCATGCCATGAAAATGGAGGGGGAAATTACCATAGAAACAGCTAATGAAATGATTGATAATTCCAAAGGAAGTTTGCTTAATTTGCCAAAAGGAGAATATGTTACTCTCAGTGTTATAGATACTGGCTGCGGTATAAAAGAATCTGATCATAACAGAATCTTTGAACCATTCTTTACAACAAAAGCAGACAATAGCTCAGGTCTGGGTTTATCCCAGGTTTATGGCTTTATGAAACGTAGCAATGGTAAAGTGACTGTTAAGTCACAATCCGGGAAAGGAGCAAGCTTTACTCTTTATTTTCCACGCTATGATGATAGTCATACCATCACCACTAATGATGACACATCAAATGTTAGTATTCTTAAAGGAACTGAAACCGTACTAATTATTGACGATGAACCAGCATTACTCGATGTAACTGCTGAAATTCTCCGGCAAAATGGATACAAAGTTTTTACAGCAAATAATGCAGATGAAGCATTAATAATTTTAGAACGCGAATCTATCGCACTAGTCCTTTCCGATGTAGTCATGCCTGGGATGAATGGTTACCAGCTAACTGAATTGATAAAGCTAAACCATCCACATATTCAAATTCAGCTTGCCAGCGGCTTTAATGATAGTCACAATTTGAATATGTACGATAGCAATTTACATAAAAATTTATTGCAAAAACCATTTCAATCACAAACACTTTTAAAAAGAGTACGAGACCTGTTAGATAAAGGCTCTTCAAATTAAATATGAATAATAGAGCAGATGAAATTACTGTACTTGTTATTGACGACGAAGAACCTATTCGGGAACTCTTTAAAATTAATTTAGAGAAACTGAATTATAAATGCCTGCTAGCCAGTAACAGTAAAGAAGCAATTGAAATTCATAAGAAATATTTAAAAGAAGCGAATAACATTCATATAACTATTTTAGACCTAAATATACCAGGTGATATCGGTGGTAAAGAAGTTGCAGTTAAAATACGTGAATTAAATCCTGACGCAAAAATTATTGTCGCCAGTGGTGATTCGTACGGCGATAAAATGACAAACTATTCTAAGCACGGATTTGATGCTGCGTTAGAAAAAAACTTTAATCGTGAAAACATCAAGAATACGATAGAGAAAATTCTGCATAAAGACTGAATCAGTTATTTAAAATTGGCGGAGAAGGAGGGATTCGAACCCTCGATACGTTTGACCGTATACACACTTTCCAGGCGTGCTCCTTCAGCCACTCGGACACTTCTCCAGAAACAACGCGCAAGATTATACTAATTAACCACCAGCTTCAACTTGGATACAGGCAAAATCAAAAAAATCGTTATTTTTGAGGCGCTCGCTGTTGCAGCATTTTAATCGCTTTTTGCAGGCTACGGCGCATACGGTTAAATGATGCAGATAAAATTGCAACTTCATCTTTACCTGATTCATCAAACTCAGGTGTGTCAAACTTACCAACGCTGATCTGATTTGCAGCGACTGCCATTTTCATTACTGGCTTTATGATAATTTGTTTTAACATGATATTTAACACAATAATAATAAACAAGAATACACCTATTAATAACAACATAAAGGTAACAAAAGCTTCATTAGCTTTTTGAACAGGCACTGACATAGGAACTGTGACTAATTGAGCTCCGACAATTTCATTAAGCTTCCAGCCAAAACCATTTGCACTTCCGTATTTTTCAATTAATGTTGCAGGTGCAGCTTTAACTGTACTGTGACAGGTTAAGCAACCTTGCTTCTTAATTTGTATCGGTCTGGCAAGATATAATACTGGCCCTGTTGGCGTTTGACGCACACCAGTGATTTCATTCCTGCTTTTATTATTTGAAAATTCCTGAACAATATCCGTTTCCCAATCAGTTGCCCGGTTTTTCAAATTGGTAGGATTCAAAGTCGCTTCCTTATATGAATACTGTGGGTGTTTCTTTCTTAATGAGTTAAAACTTTGAGTGGCTGCATAAGCAGGCACAGATTGAGGTAAAAATTGATGTTGCATTTTTTCGGTCAGTAAAGGCCGAATTTCTGAAACCGTGTAACCACGAATCGCCAAAGCAGCTTCCAGCATCATACCTGCATGCTTGACGACTTCACGCTTTGCATTCTGTTGTAATATATTATAAGAAAAATAGGCGCACATAATAAAACTCAGTGACAGCACTAAAATCAAAATCAAATTAAATTTTGTCGTTAATTTCACTATTAATCCTTTCTTAAATCTTATTCATCTTTGTTAAAAAGGCATTTCTATCCGCTTCATGAGGAATTTCTTTTAAAAGTTTTCGAATCACTTCATCATTGTTAGTCGATGATTCCATTGCTTCGTCAACAATAATATTTGCAAGTGGCCCAATATATTTTGCAAGTGCTTCCTCTGCTTCCTGTTTAAAACCACCTGAAGTTTCAGCATTATTATTTTTAAGTATTGCAGTTTTGGTGATTCTTGAGGTGATACTATCGGACATTGAAGTATGGTTGGTTGTTGAAGCACGAACAGAAAAGAGTTGCATAAACTGTTCTTTATGAGATGTGCTATCAATATGCACAGATAAAGCTTTATATAATTCATCCAGGCTTGTTGAGCCTTGCAGCGCCTGTTTTACCATGACACCCGCAAGAGGCCCAATATAGGTGGCAAGCTCAGCTTCTATAACACCGATAAACTCTGCATCCCAATCTATATCTTTTTGAGTAAGTACCGTTTGAGGCTTATCTTCTTTTCTGCGTTTTTGTCGCACGACCTTAAAGCGTTCTATGATTTCATCAACCGACTGTGGCCTGTCTTCCATTCGAAAACTTAACATCCAGTCAATACAGGATAATACCTCAGTGCCATAGTTTGCAGGTTTTTCCAGAACTAAAGGCTTTAATGGATCCGGTTCTCGTGCCTGGATTGATGCTAAACGATCTAAAGCATCAATTGGAGACTTCTTCATAATACATCGGTATAAAGTTGCACCTAATCCATAAAGGTCAGTCCAGGGGCCTTGTTCATCATGTGTATTGTATTGCTCAAACGGTGCATAACCATGTGTAACAAAACCCGTTGCTGTACTGGTGCTATCAATGGATTGTCTTGCAGAACCAAAATCGATTAACACCGGTTTACCATATTTACGTAAATAAATATTCGATGGTTTTATATCACGGTGTAAATATTTACTCGCATGGATAGTGCGCAAACCTTCCAGAATAGGAACAGCAACCAATGTTATTTCATTTTCAGACAGGCGTTTAGACTTTAGCAAATAACGGCTTAAAGGTACCCCATCTTCATAATCCATAATAATATAGGCTGTACCATTTGCTTCAATAAAACGATTAACATGCACAATGCTTCTGGATTTAAACTGAGCAAGGGTTCGTGCCTCATCAAGAAAACGTTGTAGGCCAGTTTTATATACTTCTTCGTCGTTACTTGATTTAGATGTGACAGTGCAGGTATTAGATGCTCTTATTGCAAAGCTTGCAGGAAAGTATTCTTTTATTGCTACATGACAACCAAGATTAAGATCTTTGGCTTTATAAGTGATACCAAAGCCACCCACTCCAAGTACTTGCTGTATTTGATAACATTCAAGTTTTGTTCCCGCCGGCAATGTATTTGACTGAGCTTGTAAGTTCATAACGTTAAATATTTATTATTTTTGTAGCTGATATAAAAACAGTTTTTTATACAAAAACTACTTCTTTAATAATATCCTGTCTTTATTACTAACTGCTTATATGTGGAGGGAGGCATACAAACATATCCACTCTTCCCTGAGAGGTCGTTATTATACAATATAGATTAGAGTAATAGTGCGAAAAATACGAATTAATAGAGACAGTTAAGTTGTTTGACTATGCAAGCTCTGCCCATAAGTCATGTTCGTCTGCAGAAGTGACTTTTACGTTTACAAAATCACCTGATACAAGCCCATCTTGATCTTTAATAATCACCCAGCCATCGACTTCAGGCGCATCAAATTTAGAACGAGTCAAAGCATGACCATCTTCTGATATACCATCAACAATAACCTGTAGGTTTTGTCCTACACGTTGGTGTAATTTTTTTGTACTTATGGCTGCCTGCTTTTGCATAAAAACTTCCAGGCGTTGTTGCTTCACTTCTTCATCAATTTGATTGGGTAATTCATTTGCCGTTGCTCCTTCTACTGGTGAGTAAGTAAAACAACCGACTCGATCCAACTGAGCTTCATCCAGAAAATCCAGAAGCTGGTTAAAATCAGCTTCTGTCTCACCTGGAAACCCAACAATAAATGTACTGCGCAATGCTATGTCCGGACAAATTTCTCGCCAGTGCTGAATACGCTTTAACGTATTTTCAGAATTCGCTGGACGCTTCATCGATTTAAGAATTGTCGGGCTGGCATGCTGCAGTGGGATATCCAGGTAAGGCAAAATTTTTCCTTCTGCCATCAGTGGAATAACGTCATCGACATGAGGGTAAGGGTAAACGTAATGTAATCGAACCCATGCCCCCAAACCACCCAATGCAGATGCCAGATCATATAAACGCGTATTTAGAGGTCGACCTTTCCAGAAATCCGGTTTGTATTTAAGATCTACCCCATATGCACTGGTATCCTGGGATACAACCAACAGTTCTTTAACACCCGCCTGCACCAGATTTTCTGCCTCTGTCATTACATCACCAATCGGTCTGCTGACCAGATCACCACGTAATCCCGGAATGATGCAGAATTTACAACGATGATTACAACCTTCAGAAATTTTAAGGTAAGCATAGTGCCGTGGTGTTAACTTAATTCCACCTGAAGGAACCAAGTCCATAAACGGATCATGCGGCTTAGGTAAATGTGTATGGATGGCCTGCATCACCTCTTCAGTGGCATGTGGACCAGTCACCGCAAGAACATTTGGGTGCGTTTGCTGAACAATATCGCCTTTGGCACCTAAACACCCTGTCACGATAACCTTGCCGTTTTCGTCCAAAGCTTCGCCAATGGCATCCAGGGACTCCGCCACTGCATCATCAATGAAGCCACAGGTATTCACCACAACTAAATTGGCATCCTCATAACTTGATACCACCTCATAACCTTCGGCGCGTAATTGAGTCAGGATTCGTTCCGAATCCACTAACGCTTTTGGGCACCCTAAACTGATAAATCCGACTTTTGGTGACATACCCTGCATTTCATTTACCTTTGCAAAATTATATTGATTAATTTTTAAACAAAACCGCAAGTTTTCATAACTCTTTGTTTTATATGGACTTTAAAATAACTGACTATTTATCAAGGACATAGCCCAGATATCCAGTAATACGCTACTAAATTTCAACTAAAATGTTGAAAATTAACAGAAAATATATGAACTAATTACTCGCTTTATTGACTATACCTTATATATAATAATGTTATATATCAATATTAGTGTGTTATAATATACCATTATGTTGCTTTGCTTGGTCGGCTAATTTTGTGGCTAAACAAACACTTATGAAAACACATTTATAACGGCAAATCGAGTTTTAACATAGAGTGCATTATGGAAAATAACACTGTAGATAATCCCCGATATGCCGCTAATAAGTGTACAGGGTTCGGGGTAAATTATGCATAGTCGTATTTTTGCAGGCGTTATTAGTCTTGCTATTTTATTTAGCGTTTTATTAAATGCGTGCACACCGCAAAAAAACTTGCTTGAGCAAGTTTTGTCCACTGGTGAACTTCGTGCACTCACCCGCAATGCTGCAACCACATTCTACGAAGGTCCACATGGCCCAACCGGCATGGAGTACGACCTGCTTCAACGCTTTGCAACATACCTGAATGTAAAACTTACACTTATTACCTCTGATGACTTGAAGGATATTCTCGATCAGGTTGAAGACGGCAATGCACACGTTGCTGCTGCTGGTTTAACAGTGACCGAAGAACGCAAACAAAAAGTACTTTTTGCACCCGCTTACCAGTCTATTACACAGCAACTTATTTATAACCGTAAAAATCAACAGCCTAAACCTAAAAGCCTGGTTGATTTGCATGATAGTAATTTTGCCGTTGTTGCTAATAGCAGCCATGTTGAACGTCTGTCAGAAATTAAACAAACCTGGCAAAACCTGAGCTGGGAAGAGAATACCGAAGCCGGTACAACAGAATTAATGAACCTGGTTGCAGATAATACTATCGACTATACCATTGCTGATTCGAATGAGTTTTCAATTAACCGTCGTTATTACCCACAGCTCAATGCAGCTTTTAATATTTCTGAACCACAGCAATTAGCCTGGGCGTTTACAAACGGAAAAGATAAATCTTTATACAACAAGGCCGTAACATTTTTTAATAATCTAAAAGCCAGTGGTGAACTTAACCAACTGATTGAACGCCACTATGGTCATATTAATCGCTACGATTATGCCGGTACTTATACTTACATGTACCATGTCAGCAGACGCTTACCTAAATATAAAGTGATGTTAAGTGAAGCTTCTCAGATAAATAATCTTGACTGGCGTTTATTAGCTGCAACGGCTTATCAGGAATCACACTGGAACCCACGTGCAAAATCACCTACAGGTGTTCGCGGTATGATGATGTTAACCAAGGCAACAGCCAAGCAACTTGGTGTACAAACCCGAACTGATCCAGAAGAAAGTATTTTTGGTGGTGCTAAATACTTGCGCTCATTAATCGACAGACTGCCAGAAGAAATTGAAGACCCAGATCGCACCTGGATTGCACTGGCTGCTTACAATGTTGGTTTAGGTCATGTTAAAGATGCACAAATCATTACCGAGCAGCTTGGTGGCAATCCTTATAAATGGGAAGACTTAAAGAAAAGCTTACCTTTATTAAGACAAAAGAAATGGTATAAGAAAACACGCTATGGCTATGCGCGTGGACTTGAGCCAGTAAAGTATGTTGAAAACATTCGAAGTTACTACGACATTCTACGTTGGCATCTGGATAAAGGCTTACCGGATGATGATGTACCGGAAGCGATACTGGCTTACTCATCACCTGTATTATAAGTTAGTTAACAATAAAAAAAGCCGCTTTATTAAAGCGGCTTTTTTTATTTATCCTTTACATTACTTACGTTTATTTCTAAAAAAATTAGATAGCAAAGCACCACACTCCTCTTCCAGTAAACCCTGCTCCACTTCAAGTTGATGGTTTAATTTTTCAGAGTTTAATATATTAAACACACTGCCCGCCGCACCTGTTCTTGGATCTTTTGCGCCTATCACAATACGCTTAACACGTGCATGCACTAATGCACCCGCACACATCGAACAAGGCTCCAATGTAACGTACATTGTTGTATCAATTAAACGGTAATTATCTAAAGCTTTAGCTGCTGCACGCAAGGCGACAATTTCTGCATGTGCAGTAGGATCATTACTTGTAATAGGTTGATTATAGCCCTCACCAACAATCTTATCATTTAATACAATCACCGCTCCCACCGGCACCTCATCATGTGACTCGGCTTTGCGTGCAAGCTCCAGTGCTCGCTGCATAAATTGTTTGTCAGTTAACATCATTAAGTAATTTATTAAATTTAGAATTGAATACAAAAACTATTATAACTATTTATAGTACTTAGTTACCAAAATAGTCGCCACCGCTATTATCAAACCAAAGATAATTGTCATTATCGGTACGGTTATAACAGGTACAATACAACCTAAGTCGACACACTTAACCGGAAAAATTAACAGCCAAAAGAATACGAGCAAACTAGCACCACAGCCTGCCAAACTACCCGTTACAACCCCAGTTGGTTTTGTGCGCCACCTACCAAATATAAGTGGAAGTAAAAAAAGAAGAAAAGGTAGAGTGATATATAAAACTGGATCCCCTATTTTAGTCAAAAATTTATATCCCTTATATTGCCTATCTACTTCCACCTTATTCTCGGCATATTCTTTTTTTAAACTTAGGTATTCATTATTATTGGTAAGACTGGAGAAAGACTTACTTTGCCGTGCTTTATGCTCCATATGGTTAATTTTAAGATACAAGTCATTCTGCTGTTTGGTCATTTCACTCCATGTTAAATAATACGAATTTGTATACTTAAGGTAATGAACCAGTAGCAGTAGTAAAAAAAACAAAATCGCTATAAATCTTAAAGCAATAACTTTCACTTAGATACCTTCAAAAAATATCCTTTGAACTTAATAACGTATTTGCAATTATAATTTCTCAAGCTCAGCTAGCTCCCGATCGCGCATACCTAATAGATATAAAATCGCATCTAGCCCTAAGTTAGCAATAGAGTGTTGTGCTTGTTCTTTTACAATAGGTTTTGCATGAAAGGCTACCCCCAAACCCGCAATAGCAAGCATGGGTAAGTCATTCGCCCCATCACCCACTGCAATCACTTGCTCTGTACTAATACCTTCTTGTTCAGCAATTTTTGTTAGCAGATTGGCTTTCATTTGGCCATCGACAATATCACCTTTCACTTTACCAGTGAGTTTACCGTTTTCAAAATCAAGCTGATTAGCATACACATAGTCAACACCTAATTTTTCTTTTAAATAATTGGCAAAGTAAGTAAAGCCGCCTGATAAGATTGCGACCTTATAACCAAAATGGCGCAGATGGCTAATTAGACGTGCTGCTCCTTCGGTTATTGGTAAGCTCTCGGCTACCTTTTGTAATACCGACTCTTCCATACCTTCTAACAGTGCCATACGTCGACGGAAGCTTTCTGAAAAATCGATTTCCCCTCGCATGGCTGATTCAGTAATCGTTGCCACTTGCTCACCCACACCCGCTGCTTTGGCTAACTCGTCAATGACTTCAACTTGAATCAATGTTGAGTCCATATCAAAACATACTAAACGTCGACTACGTCGGTATAAATTATCTTCTTGAACAGCAATATCTAAATCCAATTCCTGTGAGATATGTAAAAATTGCGAATGCATTTCTGCAATATCATCTACTTCACCACTCAGCGATAATTGCACTGAGGCTGCACGTTGACTATTTGGATTATCCAGGGAAATGCGACCGGATAAACGCGTGATTTGTTCAATGTTAAAACCATAGTTTGTCACAACATCTGTAACTCTTTCTAAATGTTCTGCGGTAATCCTGCGACCTAATAAAGTAACAATGTGTTTTGCCTGGCCTTGCTCACTAACCCAATGCTCGTATTCCTCTAACGTAATCGGTGTAAAACGTGCATTTAAATTAAGCTCGTGGCTTTTGAATAGAATATCTTTAAAAACTGAACAATTTTTATTTTCTTCTGGCGATTCAATTAAAATCCCTAAGGTCAAGCTATCGTGTATAACTGACTGGCCAATATCTAAAATATTTACGTCGTAGTTTGCCAATATACCCGTTAAACTAGATGTGATGCCTCTACAATCATGACCAGACACAGTGATTAAAACAACTTCAGACAAAACATTAACCTCGTTTTTAAATACGTATAGTAAACACTTATGAGAATTTTTTTTAAGTTTGGAGGACTAGATACTAGCACCTTCGGTAAAAAATGCTTTTAACAATGCCAACACCGTTTAAACACTTTTGCAAACAAGTCATTCAAGGTGGTGAAGACAAGGCATGATACTTTTGAGAATGAGGAGCTTACATATAGTAAGTGACGGAATTCGAAAAATATCATAACGCCTTCAATGACTTGTTTATTCCCACTCGATTGTAGCTGGCGGTTTAGATGAGATGTCATAAGCCACTCTTGAGATACCGGTTACTTCGTTAATTATTCGAGTCGAAACTTTTTCTAAAAAATCATAAGGCAAATGCGCCCAACGCGCAGTCATAAAATCGATTGTTTCTACGGCGCGAAGCGATACGACATACTGGTAACGTCTACCATCACCAGTTACCCCAACAGATTTAACGGGTAAGAAAACGGTAAAGGCCTGACTGACTTTTTCGTACAAATCATTTGCTCGGAGTTCTTCTATAAAGATGTTATCCGCTAAGCGTAAAATATCGGCGTATTCTTTTTTAACTTCACCTAGTATGCGTACACCTAAACCCGGCCCCGGGAAGGGATGGCGATAAACCATATCGTAAGGTAGGCCTAACTCGACACCTAATTTACGTACTTCATCTTTAAATAGCTCACGCAATGGTTCACAAAGTTTTAACTTCATGTAATCCGGTAAGCCACCCACATTATGATGCGATTTAATTAAATGCGCTTTTCCTGTTTTAGCGCCGGCTGATTCAATCACATCCGGATAGATGGTACCCTGAGCTAACCATTTTGCGTTGGTAAGTTTGTGGGATTCTTCTTCAAAAATATCGACAAACAAATTACCAATAATTTTTCGTTTCTTTTCTGGATCATCCACACCTTTAAGTGCATCAAGAAAACGTTGCTCGGCATCCACACGAATCACTTTAACACCCATGTGTTCGGCAAACGTTGCCATCACCTGATCACCTTCGTTTAAACGAAGCAAACCGTTATCGACAAATACACAGGTCAGTTGTTTGCCAATGGCTTTATGCAATAAAGCAGCAACAACAGATGAATCCACACCACCGGATAAACCTAAAACAACTTCTTCGTCACCAACGGTTTTACGAATGGTTTCAATACTGTCGGCAACAATATTGTCTGCCGTCCATAAATTTGCGCAGCCACAAATGTCATGCACAAAGCGACTGATAATACGTTCACCCTGATGAGTGTGAGTGACTTCCGGATGAAACTGAACGCCATAAAACCGACGTGACTCATCTGCCATGCCAGCGATTGGTGCGCTATCGGTTGATGCCATTAAAACAAAACCTTCTGGCATCTCGACAACTTTATCACCATGACTCATCCAGACATCCAGTAGGCCATAACCTTCTTTTGTCTGGTGATCTTCGATATCTCTTAATAATTCGGTGTGGCCGCGTGCACGAACTTGCGCATAACCGTATTCATGATGCGTTGCTGATTCTACTTTGCCACCCAACTGATCAGCCATGGTTTGCATACCATAACAAATACCTAAAACAGGTACGCCCATTTTGAAGACACACTCTGCCGCACTCGGTGATTCACCAGCCGTCACTGTCTCCGGGCCACCGGAAAGAATAATGCCCTTAGGATTAAAGTCAGTAATTGCAGAATCGTCGACATCGTAGGGATATATTTCACTATATACACCTGCTTCACGCACACGTCGCGCTATCAGTTGCGTGTATTGTGATCCAAAATCGAGTATGAGTACGCGATCAGCATGAATATTGGCAGTTGTCACTAAGGTACCTGAATATGATTAGGTGGATTAAATAACTTACACGCGATAGTTTGGCGCTTCTTTGGTAATCGAAACATCATGCACATGGCTTTCGGCCATACCCGCATTGGTTACTTTTACAAACTGAGGTTTAGTGCGCATTTCATCTATTGTCGCACAACCGGTATACCCCATGCTGGCACGAATCCCACCGGTTAACTGATTAATGACTGAGCCAAGTGGTCCTTTGTAGGGAACCCGGCCTTCTATACCTTCTGGCACTAATTTATCTGCCTCGTTACCTTCCTGGAAATAGCGGTCGCTTGAACCAGATTGTTGAGTCATCGCACCTAATGAACCCATACCGCGATAAGATTTATACGAGCGGCCCTGGAAAAGTTCGACTTCGCCCGGCGCCTCTTCAGTACCAGCAAACATACTGCCCAGCATCACCGCATGACCACCAGCAACCAGTGCCTTACAAATATCCCCTGAATAACGAATACCACCATCGGCAATAAGAGGAATGCCTTTTGTTTTTAGCGCCTCAGCAACATTAGCAATTGCTGATATTTGTGGCACACCTACGCCAGATACAATCCGGGTTGTACAAATGGAACCTGGACCAATACCCACTTTTACCGCATCTGCT
>Ga0316207_10001983_pt1 | contig 22600 bp, 25 predicted proteins | sample 6weekpyrite_MG_FD_204943 | JGI IMG/M metagenome (GOLD analysis project Ga0316207, IMG submission 204943) | Microbial mat bacterial communities from mineral coupon in-situ incubated in ocean water Damariscotta River, Maine, United States -... | ecosystem: Environmental > Aquatic > Marine >...
ATGCAAAGAAAGACTTTTTATGTGCTTGTCATGGCGGAGAGTTTAATGCCTCGGGTGTTCAAACAAAATCACCGCCTCCGTCTCCTCTTGTTATCCCTCCTTTTAAAGTTGCCGGAAACACGGTGACCTTGGGTGAAGAAGGTCCAGAGTACAAAAAAATGAAAGCTGACGGCGTCGTCGCTTAAGGGAAGGAACATAAATGGCAAAATTTACAAAAGCAACATCTGTTAAAGATTGGTTAAACCAGCGTTTAGCAATTGAAAAAGTTGAAAAAGTAATGGCATCCGAGTACTGGATCCCTAAAAACATTAACTTTCTTTGGGCAATGGGGATGGTCTTGGCGATCACTTTCGCGCTACTTTTAGTTTCAGGCATCTTCTTACTTATGTATTATCAACCCAATGTTGAAACGGCCTTTGACAGTGTAAACTATACGATCATGCAAGAAGTCGGTTTTGGCTGGTTATGGAGACATATTCACGCGGTAGCAGCGTCTGTTGTTTTTCTTATCATCTATATCCACATGCTTACGGGGATCTATTACGGCTCGTACAAAAAAGGAAGAGAGATGATCTGGATCTCCGGTATGCTTCTTTTTGTGACCTTCTCGGCTGAGGCATTTTCGGGTTATATGCTTCCGTGGGGTCAGATGTCTTACTGGGCTGGTATGGTTATCACCAACTTGTTTTCTGCGGGCTCATTAGAGCTTAACGGTGTGGTTGAATGGATTCGTGGGGATTATGTTCCGGGTCAGGCCTTCTTAAACCGTTTCTTTATGCTTCATGTGCTTTTACTTCCATTAGCGATTATCGCTCTGATCGGAATTCACTTTGCAGCGCTTCGTATTCCTCACGTTAATAACCAAGACGGTGAAGAGATCGATTTTGAAGCTGAGTCTAAAAAATATCTAAACGGGGACAAAGCCGGCTCAAAAGTGATCCGTTTTGCAAATGACTTTATGTCAAAAGACATGTTTGTCGTCTCTATTTTCTTAATGTTCTTTTTCTATCTGACATTTTGGAATTACGGTTTTGCCATGGATCCTGTAAACTTCGATCCGGCAGATGGTCTGGTCACACCGGCTCATATCTATCCTGAGTGGTATTTCTTGTGGTCTTATGAGATCTTGCGTCCTTTTTCTAAAGATCTTGGTCTTATCGCTTTTGCTATTGCACAGGTGATCTTCTTTGCGCTTCCGTTTTTAGATAGAAGTGATAATGTTGCTCCGGCAAACCGCCGTGGTGCTTTCGCAATATGGTTTTGGTTAATGGTAGTCGATCTTATTGTGTTAACAGCGATGGGTAAACTGCCTCCAGAAGGTGCATTCAATACTATTGGCCTTATTGCGGCCTTAGTGTTCTTCGCTTTATGGATAGCACTTCCGTTTATCACTAAATCAGAAAAAAAAGTTAAGGGACAATAGATGAAAAAAGAACTGTTTATTTTAAGTGTTGTTGTTGCCTTTTCGCTTCTGACATATTGGCTAGTCGAGCCCTTTGCGCATTCTCAGATGCATCCTCATGTAGAGATTGAGGGATTTGTGTATACCGGAAGTTCTGATATTGCAGAGGTTGACAGCAAGATCTCAAAGATCAGAGAAGATATTGAAGCTGAAAAAGCTGGAGAAAAGCCTGATGCTAAAAAACTTAGCATGCTTAATGATGATATGAAAGCTGCTGAAGAGAGACGTGAAGCCAAGAAGGTCTTCTGGGCGGACGTAGAGCGTATTGCGGCACTTAAGGGTGACGCAGCTGCCGGGGAAGCGACTTATAATGCAGGTTGTACAGGCTGTCACAATGATGCTGCGCTTCCAATGGAAGGTGTAATCCCACCAGACCTTAAAACATCAGGTGCCCTGTATGAGCGTCATTACCTGATTGGTTTGATTAAAGATCCGGCAATGGCATCGAATGTTGATCATAAGTTTTCAATCGTACGTCACCATCAGATGGAAAGTGTTAAGTATATGGTGACAACGGATGAGGATATCGTTAATACAATTGCTTATCTTCAGAAAATAGCACCTAAACAAGAAGAGATCACGCCTGAGATCGCCTTTCAGGATGCTTGTGGACGTTGTCATGATGTCCGTTATAAGAAATGGACGATAACAGGTACAAAACCTACTTTCAAAGACAGACGTGATGAGATGGCTTTTGACATCAAACATCTTGATGCACAAGAAGGTATTACAGGTTATATGGGGAAACTTCCTCCTGACCTTTCGATGTATATCCGTTCCCGTGGAGAACATTACATCTCTGCATTTATGGAAGACCCACAACAACTTCTGCCGGGAACATCCATGCCTCGTGTTGGTGTGAATGCCGAGTCTGCTGAAAAAGTTATTGCATATTTAGAAGAAGCAGGTGATCCTAAGGCTAAAGAGCGTAACCGTGTCGGTATGTACGTGATGATCTACATGATCTTTTTTATTGTCGTTGCCTTCCTTTGGAAAAAAGAGATCTGGAAAGAACTGCATTAAAACTTACTGGGCATCCTGAGGGATGCTTGCTCTTCTTAACAATACCCCCTGTATAAGTCATAACAATATGATAAAATTATTCAAACAACTAATATTGTGCTTAAAAATTCAGTCTTGGTGGATTTTTACTATGTAATCTAGGTCTATTCAATTATACTAATATAAATAAATAGAATAGGTGACTTATAGATTGAAAATATCCCTTGTAAAACCATCCGATGAATTAAAAGATATTGTCAAACATTATCTGATCATCGAGTCCTTTGACATACATAAGAAACTATGGATACTCCCTAGTGCAGGTAACTTTATTCTTTTTAATCCAGGATTGGAAGCTTTGTTGCATAAATATGACAGTGATGAAGAGGTCTTTACCTTACCGAAAGACTCTTCTGTTGCTATCAAGGCCAATAATATTGTCCGTCTTAGAGTAGGTAAAAAGAATAAGATGACTTATCCTCTTTTTGGAATAGAGCTTTTGCCGGCGGGATGCAACCGTTTGTTTCCAGAGAAAACTACAGATTTAACGAGTGTCTACTCACTCTTGCATGAATGTATAAAAGAGAAAGATGTCACCTTTGATGAACTTTATAACTTGACTACACGTGATGAACAGATCAATTATATTCAAGAGGGACTCTTGTCCCTTAAAGAAAAAGCATCTCCTGTTGTGGATACCTGTAAGAACGTAGAAAATGTTATTGCTTACATTGAAAAGACCTTGCACAAGGTCAATGTTTCCGATATCTTACGCGAATTCGATTATAGCCGTACTTCGTTGGAAAGAGATTTTAAAAAGATTGTAGGCCAGACGCCTAAAGAGTTTATACAGGCTATGCGTTTTCGTCTTATTTTTAAGGATTTGATGACTAATGGATATAATTTTATGAAACTCGAGTATGACTTCTTTGATCAGTCGCATATGAATAAGGCTTTTAAAAAGTTTATAGATATTCCACCATCCAAACTACAATCATATGTTCAAGATAATAATATACAGATTTATCAGTTGAATGCGGGCATATGAATAAATTCTTAAATCTGGAAAAATCAAAGCAAAGATATGAAGCAGATTTGATAGTCTGTCTGTATGCCTTCGGTTTTCCTCTTTTAATGCTCTTTACCTATCTTAATTACATTAATGATGCCAAAGTTTCTGCTTACGTCAACTTTTTTGCTCTTCTAGTACTTAGCCTCTCCATTTACTTTTTTAAAAGAAGGAGACAACAGTACCTGGCCAAGTCTATGATACTGATTACGCTTCTTTTGTTGCACATTGGAGCACTTGTGTACGGAGGTTATTCAAACAGTTCCTTCTTCTGGTTTTTTATCTTTCCTCTGATTGCACTCTTTCTGTTTAATAAAAAGACAGCCTTTGTCTGGATAGGCTTATTGCTTCTATGTATCGCTGCTACTATTATCCTGATCAAATCATCAATGCTGGAAACAACCTATAATCCTGATTTACTTTACGTCTTGTTTCTGGCACTTTTAGTTGAAATTTATATAGTGAACTATACGCAGGGGGTATTGTTGAATTATAAAGAAGGCCTGGAGAAATTTAATACGGAACTTTTAACGACAAATACTCTGGTCAATAAGTATTTCTTGGTTTTAAGGACTGACCTTGAAAGTAAGATAGTTGATGTTAATGAAGCCTTTTTACAGCTAAGCCAATACTCGAAAGAAACGCTGATCGGTACTGAATTCACCGGGATCTGTCATAATGATTCGGGATCGTGCATGCATAAAGAGTGCTTTGCAAGTGCAGTAAAAACAGATGACTACAGCACAGTATTGGAATGCGCAAAAGTCGATGGAACACCTTACTGGGTAGACACACACATCGTTAGGGAATATGATATAGATGGGAAAGCGATAGGTTTTCTCATCTTTCAACAAGATATTACCCAAAGAGTAGCACTTGAAAAAGCTTCTATTACGGATACGTTGACTCAGGTAAATAACCGAATGCATTTTGATGAGATATCGCGTGAAAGACTAAGTGATTTCAATAGATACGAGATCATCTCCTCTTTGATTGTTTGCGATATTGATAACTTCAAAGAGATAAATGACAGATACGGGCATTTAAAAGGTGATGAGGTCTTGAAATCGGTGGCCAGACTTCTTCAGTCACATATCCGTGAAAGTGATGTTCTTTCGCGGTGGGGAGGGGAAGAGTTCGCTCTCTTGTTATTCAAAGCAAACATAGAAAGTGCTGTTCTCGTGGCTGAAAAAGTACGTGATGCGATAGAGGCTTATGACTTTGAACTGGACGAAAACCTAACGGCAAGTTTTGGCGTAGCCGTAACGACAAAAGCTGACACCCAAATTAGCTGGTTCTCACGCGCAGACAAAGCTCTGTATAAGGCGAAAGAGATGGGAAGAAACAGGGTTGTCTCATTTTAAACAAAGCCTATAAAGGACTATGTAAAAAATACTGCTAAGACCTGCAAATGCGATACTTGATCTGCTCATTGTTCCGTAAACTCTGTTTTTCTCATAAGCCTTTTTCGCTAAAGTAGGTTACAAAAGAGCTCAGGCAGCTTCGCCAAGAAGATAAAAGATGATGATAATGCCAAGTTGTTTTAGAGAACAACTTCTTTAAAATCGCTGCGTGTGCCTTCTATAGGTTTGTTTAAGGAAGAGCGAAGAGAATAGACAAAAGAGATCTTTGCCTTGTCTGTCTCATTTTGGTGGGCGTAATGTAAGGTTTTGGCATGGAAAAGAACAATATCGCCTTTTTCAAGATTATAATGCACACGTTTTGAAATGATCTCTCTGTTTTTTTCCAAGTCATCTCTAAATGAAGATCTCTTGTCAAACTGCTCAGGCTGAAAACTCATCTTATGTGAACCGGGAATAAACTCTAAAAGCCCATTCTCAAGATACTCATCTCCAAGACTGAGCCATACCGATAAAAGTTTGTCGTTCTCGTAATGCCAATATCGTATATCTTGGTGCCATGTTGTGACGGAACTTTTATGGGGAAGTTTGGTCATAATTGAGTTGTGATGTGCCAATAAAAGACGCGGATGCTCTCCTAGAAGTTGCTCTAAGATAGGAAGGATCTTTTTATCTGTCATCCACTCTTTAAAGATATGCTCTCTGTCATAAACCTGTCTCAGCCTGCGTATTGTAATTCTGGAGGAATCAGAACCCTGATACTCTTCTTCACTCTCAATAGGTTCTATCTGTTTATTAAGGTGTTCTTGTGCCTTGGAAAGGATTGCATCACAGAGCTTTTCATCTGCAAAGTTTTTGAGAAGTAAAAATCCGTTTTTATTAAATTCGGCAATCTGTTCATTGGTTAGTTTCATAATACGCGATGATAGTGTGAATGTGATTAAGATGAGGTAAAATCCGGTGTTTTACCTTATATACTCGCTTGAGGGAAATTAATCTGACTTAAAGCATCTAATAGGCTATTTCCAAGTTTAATATTAACTCAATACCAAAAGGATTTGAAACAAGTTTTTGTGCAGTAGCCGCGATGAAGAGAAGGTCTTGGTTTGGAAAATTAATCAGAAGTATTTTCATGATACTGCTTTGAACCTTACGGATTATACTTGATCTATCTAAAAGAGAACCAAGCGCTTCGCTTGAGCACAGGGTCAAAAAAAGGAATGCCCAGAAGAAGATGAGTCGGCTAGACTTTGTCCTCAAGATTAAAAAGGTAGCCTTGCGTTTTAATACCGCCATAATACCTTCGGGTTTTTGATATTGCAATGTCGTGTCAACTCTATCTCATCCTGTTCGAGTGCCTCTATCGTCTTTCGGAAGCTGTCGAACACGTGAGACTCCGGTATTAAAGCGGGGATCATCTTTATATTGCGCAGCATATCCTCGGCCTGTTGCTGCATCTCGCACAAGATCACAGCGATACCTTTTTGGTGCAGTTGCTGCACGGCGTCTTCTATAGCGTACATCCCGCTTTGATCGATGTAAGGGACTCTTTGCATCCTGAAGATCACCACCTGTACATCAGGAAGCTTTTGCATCATCAGTTTAAAGTGGGAGGTAAAGCCAAAAAAGATGGGGCCGTCAAAATGCTGAATATAGATCTGCTGTTTTAAGGCATCACTTATTTTTTTCTCATCAGGCAGTAGGTTTAAGTGTTCAAAATCATCTAAAGAACCGCTGGTTGCACGTTGTTCAACCCTGTCGCTTACCTGTTTCATAAAGAGTATGGATGCCATGACCATGCCCACGGCTACGGCTTGAAGAAGATCAACAAAAACAGTCATTAAAAGTACGATGATCATGACGATTGCATCTGACCTTGGAACATGCAGGATATGTTTGATACCTTTGTAGTCGATGATACCGATACCAACGGTGATCAAGATACCGGCAAGAACAGGAATGGGAATAAGCTTGGCATAGGCTCCTGCTCCCAGCAAGATGATTACCAGTACGAGGCCATGGACAATACCTGAGAGTTTGGTTTGACCGCCTGCATTGATATTTACCACCGTTCGCATCGTAGCTCCGGCACCGGGCAAACCGCCGATAAGACCTGCTACGGTGTTTCCGACCCCTTGTCCGATGAGTTCCTTGTTTGAGTTATGTTGGGTCTTTGTCATGTTATCGGCCACTACCGAGGTCAAGAGTGAGTCGATCGCGCCTAAGGCGGCCAAGGTGAGCGCGGGAATGATCATTACCATGGGATGATGCCAATCCATATCTAATAAAGTATCGATATGCACATCAGGCAAGCCCTTGGGAATGTCCCCGATAATGGGCACTTGCAGACCTAAGATATAAGAGATGATGGTCAGTCCAACCAAGGCAATCAGAGCAGAAGGAAGCTTGCGCGTAATACGGGGGAAGAGATAGATGATTAAAATGGTAGACAGCGCTAAAATGACCGCCTCCCAATTGAGCATTGAAGGTATCTCACCTATATTAGAAAGGATATCCACAATGCGTTTAGGGGAGGTCAATCCAAAAAAAGGAAAAACCTGAAACATCATAATAATGATACCAATCCCGCTCATAAAACCTGAGATAACGGGATAGGGCATATAACGAACATATTTTCCAATACCTGAAAAGCCCATGATGATCTGAAAAATTCCGGCCAAGACAAAGGTCGCCACGATGGTTCCAATCGCTGCATCTAATGAGCCATATATTGCAATCTCTCCTGCAATGACGGCCGAGGCGACCACAGCCATAGGCCCGGTAGGTCCGCTGATCTGAGTGTTGGTTCCACCAAGTAATGCTGCTAAAACCCCCAGTGCGATGGCACCATAAAGACCTGCTATCGCTCCCATACCTGATTGTACCCCAAAGGCCAGGGCTAAGGGAAGTGCCACTACGGCTGCCGTAAGACCGCCAAAGAGATCACCTGAGAGGTTTTTCATCTGAATCATTCGTTTCCTTTTATATGTTTTGAGTAAAAGTTATTTTTAAATACTATAGCTGCATTATAGTACAAATTAAAATCGATGAGGAGCAAAAAGTATTACGCAACTCAAAAAAGATACAAACTTGTGTTTCGTTATATCTATTTTATAGTGAATCTGGATTCGCATCGCAGTCCTGTGTTTAAAATAGGCTTTTTATTGGGGTGTTCAAATAAAATATTTTTTACAGTAGCAGTTTTATTACAGCCCAGTTACGTATATGTATCTATTATGTAATTAAAAATAATTATTATTTTGCATGAAATATAAATCAATCTTTATCTCCGATGTTCATTTGGGCACACGTTTTTCCAAGGCACAACACCTTTTAGATTTTTTAAGAGACAACGAGGCTGAGAATCTTTATCTTGTTGGCGATATTATTGACGGATGGGCCATTAAAAGAAAGCTTGTCTGGCCACAAGAACATTCTGACGTTGTTCAAAAGGTACTGCGGGCAGCCCGAAAAGGGACGAAAGTCTTTTTTGTTATCGGAAACCATGATGAGTTTTTACGTCCTTTTTTACCCCTGGTTTTGGGTGACAACCTTTATGTTGATAATGAATTCGACTATATTGACATGAGGGGAAAACACTTTTGCGTCACACATGGGGATTTTTTTGATTCCATTACGATGACCAATAAGTGGTTGTCAGTATTGGGTGATTACGGATATGATTTGCTTCTGCATTTAAATGCTATAATCAACAAAACATTAAAGTTTTTTGGATACCGACGCTACTGGTCGCTTTCAAAATACATCAAAGACAATGTCAAAAAATCTGTTTCTTTTATAGGTGATTTTGAGGGTATCTTGACAACACATGCCAAGAAGAAGGGATATGACGGTATTATATGTGGACATATCCATAAGGCTGAGATGAAAGAGATAGAGGGGGTACAGTATATGAACTCGGGTGACTGGGTTGAAAACTGTACCGCCTTAGTGGAGACGATGGATGGAAAATGGATGATTCTAGAGAATCTATAAAAGAGATAAGTTTATGTCTTTCAGGAGGCGGTGCAAGAGGTCCTTTTCATATCGGTGTACTGGCTTATATTGAAGAGCACAACATTCAAGTAAAAGCTATTAGCGGGACAAGTATCGGGGCTCTTATTGCCTGTGCTCACGCAAGCGGTGTTAAAGCAGATAAGATGTTTGAAACCTTCTCTTCAAAAGCTTTTAAAAAGATGATCCGCTACAGTTTTTCTTTCAAGTCTTTACTGAAGCTAGTGTTAAATGACAAAGTGATCTCACAATTGCTTCGGGTGCAAAACCTTGAAGAGCTAAAGATACCTACCTATGTCACTTATATCTCTTTAGAGGATGGAAATATCATTCGTCAAAACCGTGGAGATATATTGGATAATATCTTACGATCTATGGCACTCTTTCCCGCTTTTGAACCTATTGTGGGTGAAGACAAAGTAACGTATTGCGATGGGGGAGTCCTTGATAATCTTCCTATCAAACCGCTGCAGGATTATCCTTATAAGATTGTCAGTGTTAACTTACATCCTGATACTACTTTTGTTAACAAGGGATTTATATCCATCTTAAAAAGAGTTTTTTTTCTTGCCTGGCGATCTTCTATAAGAGACTCGATTGCAAACAGTGATATATATATCACCAGCACCGAATTGGCACGGTTCAACATCTTGTTATTTAAGGGAGATCGTGCCCTGTATGAACTTGGATATGCATCAGCAAAAAAGAGGTTTGAAGGGTTTTGGTACAATACGTCAAAAAAAGACTGCCAATGAAGAACTTTCAAGAGATAAAGCCCGGGGATGATATTAAAGAGGTGATTAAAGCTGCCTTTGACGCTGACCTTGAAGTAAGCGGAGAGTGGGGATACACAAAAGAGCTTGCCACCATCATCAAAGATTCTCAGATCCCTGTCAATCAGGCAGAACACACCTTAGCTTCTATGCGTGCTTATCTTGAGATGAATATGACGCTTGAAAAAGAAGAGCGTTACGGAAGTATCAACCTAAGTGAAAAAGACAGAGTTGAGGAAAAGGAAGAAGGTAGACTTTTTCATAAGGTCTCGTATGAGATCTCGGCGATGAAAGAAGATATTTATGCAGATTTTATCAAAGAATATAAAGAGGGCCATTCTAAACCCGACTTTGATATAAGTGATCATTTTAAAAGACGAAAAGAAGCAACGCTCTTAAGGGATGTGATCTATTGGTTTGAAATACTCTAGTAGTCTTTCATAGATCGTGCGATATCACGTTTTATATCTTTGGCTTTGAGGTCGGCACGTTTGTCATGTAGCTGTTTACCCTTAGCCGTTGCTATTTGAGCCTTTACAAGGTTTTTGTGGTTGAAGTATAAGCTTAAGCAGACCATGGTCATCCCGTCTCGATCTACCGCTCTGGCAAACTTAATCAGCTGCTTCTTGTGTAAAAGCAGTTTACGGACCCTGCGTTCTTCATGTCTATAATACGCATTAGTAGTATCTAAAATACCGATATGCGAGTTTATTAGAAAAAGTTCACCTTTGATAAAGCGCACATAAGACTCTTTTATTTGGGCACGTCCGGCTCGAAGTGCTTTTACTTCAGAACCCATAAGCTCTATGCCCACTTCAAGTTTGTCTTCTATAGTGAAGTTATGATAAGCTTTTTTATTTGTTGCAATGGTCTCACCCATGATTTTCTCTTTTCTTATGTCTTTAGTCTAAAAAAGGAACTGCCGCTTCCTGAGAAGAACCAGCCCTTTTGGTAGGAGTTTTTGAGTTCGCTGTAAAGATGTAAGGCCGGTTCAAAAAGGTCATTGGCTTCAGAAATACTATAATTTTCTAAAATGTCTTTTGACTTCTGTACACTCAGTCTTGCATATTCGTCTGAATCCAGTTCTTTATAAAAACTTTCTCTAAAAGTTTGATATACCTTGGGCGTGCTTCCTAAAACATTAGGTGTGAAGGTCTCGATATCCAGGCACTCTTCATCAAACTTTTCTACGATCTCACCTATACCTGAGACATTAGCAGAATTATAGTCATAAATGAAAAAAGGTACATCTGCACCAATCCTTGAGCCGATACGTGCCAGTTCATTTAGACTTAGACCCAAGTCAAGGGTATTATTACACATCTTTAAAAAGGTGGCAGCATCCGAACTTCCCCCGCCAAGACCGGCAAAAGAAGGAATGTTTTTCTCCACCTTAATGGCGTATTTTTCAATAAGCTTTGCCAAGGCATCAGAGTGTGTCTCTTCAAGTAGAGCGACATAAGCTTTATAAATGGTGTTTTGCTCCGTTTTACAGCTAAAATCACCTTTCAAAATAAAGCCTGGCTCACTCTTAGCCTCGAAACTCAACTCATCATAAAGATGAGGAAGCTTCATAAAACGGGAAAATATCTCATGATAGTTTTCCCGTCTGCCGGTGATCTTTAAAAAAATATTGACTTTTGCAAATGCCTTGTATTTCTTCAAACCCTCTTCCTTTTTTGGCGTGGATGAGTTTGAGATATTTTTTCGTGATGGTCTTTGTTTGTTTGAAAATGCGGCTTCGCCTGAAACATTTCTTCGCGACTGCCTTGACTTGTTTTCATTTTGACTACTTTTTAAAACCGCTCATAAAGTCTTGAAGCTCACTAAGTTGGTCACTTGTACTTGAAGATTGTTTATTGACATTAGCAACTTCGTCTTTTAGCTCTTGACGTAAAATAGTAACATTTGAAGGTGCTTCAATGCCGATCTTTACGGCACCTTTTTCTATACCCATGATCTTTATTTGAATATTATCACCAAGCCAGATGGCTTCTTCAAGTTTACGTGAAAGAATTAACATAGATCTACCTTATTTAATAAGTATGAAACTTTTTTATCTTTGATCTCCAGCACAGCAGCAAGGTTTTCGTCATGAAGCAGGTAGACACCGTCTTCTTGAATACTCAGATCTTGCACAGAAATCTTTTTACCAAGCCAAATATCTTCCAGATCCCCGCTAAACTGTATACGATGCATAGCAAGCGCGTCAAGCGGAGAGATAGGATTTTCATTATTATAGCAAAAGCTACCTTCTCTAAGTCTCTCTAATGCACTTAAAGATCCCCTAACGCCAAGTTTTTCAGAGATCATCTGTCCCAAAGAACGTATATATGTCCCCTCACTCACGGTTGCTTCAAAGGTAACAAAGGGGTGGCAATAATGATTCAGACGGATGTCATAGATCGTAGAACTGATCTTTTTTAGGGGAACGTCCTCACCTGCACGGGCCAGGTCATAGGCCCGAACGCCGTCAATCTTCTTTGCACAAAAGATCGGAGGCGTGTATTCCAGTTCGCCTTTTAGACTTTCTAAGATAGAGATGATTTGCGCTTCTTTAAAAGGTTCTAATATCTTTGGATCCGTGACATGCTCTATATCTAGGGTGTCGGATTCTGCTCCAAGCCACAGTGTAGCTCTGTAAGATTTAGGGGACTTGTCAAGAAAACGAAAAAAACGTGTAAAGTTTCCAAAGGCAACGATAAGTACCCCCTTTGCAAACGGGTCAAGCGTTCCCGAGTACCCGGCTTTTTTTACCTTATACTTACGTTTTAAACGACCTAGAAACTGATTTGAGCTTAGACCTGTGGGTTTATATGCGACAAATATTTTATTCACTAGAGTCTCTCGACGAAAGAAGATAATATGTCTCTGTGATTTCCACCAAAGTTGATCTTTAATTTGAAGTCTTTTCCGGCCTTTGAAACACCAAGGATTCTTCCTGCTCCAAAGATCTTATGACGAACGAGATCGCCTTTTTTGAAAGATGTGTTTTTCTCTAAGATAAAAGAGCCTTCGCACAGCCCTGTCTCTTTGAAAAACCGGCTCTTAGTCAATTCGGTCCTGCGTCCCTTATAAAAGCGGCTTGCTACATGAGACATGGTAAGTTCTTGCTCGGCCCTGGTAATGGCGACATAGCCTAAACGTCTCTCTTCTTCAGTGTCTGAGCCGTCTCCGATAAGGGGAAGGAAGCCTTCTTCAAGACCGATAATAAAGACATGTTTGAATTCTAGCCCCTTTGCTGCATGAATGCTCATGATATAGATGCTTTCACCTTCAACCTGATCCTGGTCGCTTTGCAAGGTCAGTTCATTTAAAAACTCATCCAGACTTGTAGAAGGGTTTTGTTTGACAAAATCTCTAAACAGACCGTAAAACTCGTCAATATTGGCAAGACGGTCTGCAGCATCTGGCATGTTCTCATAAATCGATCTGATAAGAAAACTCTCCTCCAAGATATCAATGAAGTCATGCGAAGCGTCTTGCGCACTTTTTGCCACTGCTTTGATGACCGTGACAAGTTTTTTTACCGTAAGAGTGTTTTTCTTTTTGATAAGGGCTTCAAGCTCATCTGTTGATGAAGTATCTATGTATTCAAATATGGACTTTGCACTTTCCATCGCTGCAAGTTCAAGTTTGTCTATTGTGGCCTTGCCCAGTCCGCGTTTAGGCTTGTTGATGACACGCTTAAAAGAAAAACTGTCATGCACGTTTGTGACGATACGAAGATAAGAGATAAGGTCTTTGATCTCAGCCCTATCATAAAAACGAAGACCTCCTACAAGCTTATAAGGAATCCTGTGTCGGGCCAAACCCTCTTCGAGTGAACGAGAAAGGGCATTGATACGGTAAAGCACGGCGACATCATTCGCTGATGTCCCTGAGTTAAGAAGTTTTGAGATCGCAACTGCAACCTTGTTGGCTTCTTCTCCCTCATCATGTGAAGAGATGGTCGTGATCTCTCTGCCTTTGCCCTTGGTCGCGATAAGTTTTTTACCCAGACGGTTTCGATTATGTTCGATAAGCGCATTGGCTGCATTTAAGATCGGTTCGGTAGAACGGTAATTGTTCTCCAGTTTGACGACATGGGTGTTTTTAAAGTCTTTATCAAAGTCAATGATATTTCGGATATTTGCACCGCGCCAACCGTAAATACTCTGATCATCATCTCCCACAACGCAAAGGTTCTCATGACTTGAACAAAGTTTTTGAAGAAGCCTGAACTGAAGTTCATTGGTATCCTGGTACTCATCGATCATAATATATTGATATTTTTCACTTGTCTCTTTAGCCAGGTCTTCGTTCTCGTTAAGAAGTCTGTAAGTAAGTGCCAGTAAGTCATCAAAGTCGACTAGATTGTTTTCTAATAAGTGGGCTTCATATTGCTCATAGATCTTTGCAATGGCCTTATAGTTTTTTAGTTCAGCCTGGGCATATGCCTCAGATGGAGAAAGTAGGCAGTTCTTATATCGAGAGATTTCACTTGCAATAAGAGCAAGAGGAACATCAGAGTTAAACTTTTTAATAATACGCTTTTTATCTTCCGTATCAATAACAACAAAGTTGTTTTTTCGTCCAAGTCTAGATATATGGAATTTTAAAAACAGTAACCCGAACTTATGAAAGGTACACAGAAGAGGGGGGTATGAAGTCGGCTTGATCATACTAAGCGCACGCTCTCTCATCTCCTTGGCAGCCTTGTTAGTAAAAGTAAGGGTTAAAGTGTTTGCAGGAGGAATACCCACTTCGTCTATAAGATAAGCAAGTCGGGATGTGATGGTCTTTGTCTTACCGCTTCCGGCCCCTGCCAAAATAAGCATAGGTCCGTCTATCTTTTTAACTGCTTCACTTTGTGCTTCATTGAGGTCAGTAAATATTTCTTGCATAAGCTTCTTTCATCACATATTAAACATATCTTAGTAATCTACGGTTTGATACTGTAGATGAGTATTATTGTTATAGTTATATTGATTATAACTAAATTTAAATGAAATATTACAAAAGTATTGCAATGTTTATAATTTATGGTTATACTTTTAGTTATTAAAATATCTTATGGGAATTATTATGTTAAAAGATTTTGCAAAACTACACACCTTTTTGACGGTCATCAAAGAGAAGAGCTTTTCTAAAGCATCTGCTAAACTTGGTATTTCACAACCGGCAGTTACACAACAGATTAAATTTATTGAAGAGTATTTAGACACCAAGATCGTTGAACGTAAAAAGAATGGCATTAAACTTACAAAAGAAGGCGAAGACCTTTACCGTATTGCCATCCGCCTGGAAAAAGCGATCGGTTCATCTGAAAAAGAACTTTTAAAGATCATAAACAAAGAGTTTACTTTTATACTGGGCGCTTCGTTTGCTATCGGAAACTATGTTATACCACCACAGATCCAAAATATCAAAGACAAAATTGATAATGAAGTCTATCTGCGTGTAGGCAATTCTGAGGATATTATTGACCAACTTGAAGACAAGAAGATCGATATTGCTCTTATTGAGTCAGCAGTATTTAGAGAAGGTGTCGTTTACAGAGAATGGCTGGAAGACGAGTTGGTTATCTTCTCTAATCAGCCTATACCTAAACAGCTTAAGCGTGAGGACATGTATAAATTTGACTGGATCTGTAGAGATGAGAACTCTCATACACGTAAACTGACTTCAGAAGTATTCGAAGAGATCGGTGTTGAATGTTCAAGCTTTAATGTTATCGGTGTAGTTAGCAGTCCAACAGCGATCAAAGAGTCCATTACTCATGCGGACCCGACCGCTCCACGTCCTGTCGTATCTGTTATGTCGCGTCACGTTCTTGCGGATGATGTCGCTGCGGGACGTATTTTTGAAGGACGTATTAAGGGGTACAAGATTGCACGAAAATTTTATATTGCTTATACAAAAGACCGTAAACACGATGCATTCGTTGATAATGTTGTCTCTTTCTTATTAAATATCCGTTCGGTTTAATCACCAAGGAGCGTAACAGAGAATCATTCAGATTTTCTGGTATTTCTTTAGAAAACCTTCTTTTATCCATCCTAAGCCAAACTTCCGCTAAAAATTTCTCGAATTTTTTTTGTTATAATCGTTTCATGAAAAACTACTTACAAGAAACAGACGTTGTTGATTACTCGAATCCGCAGATCATGTCTTTGGCCCTAGGCTTGTCTAAAAACTGTAGAAGCGATATTGAAATAGCACAAAGCTGTTTTTTATACGTAAGAGATGAGATATCACATACCGGTGACATAAGGTCTAATCAAACAAGTTGCAAGGCCAGTGAAGTCTTAAGATACAAGACAGGTTGGTGTTATGCTAAAAGTCATCTTTTGGCAGCTCTATTGCGTGCAAATGGTATTCCTGCAGGGTTTTGCTATCAAAGGTTACATTGTAGCGAGTATAAAGATGGAAGCTACTGTCTGCATGGTCTAAATGCTATCTATTTGAAAGACTTCGGATGGTATAAGGTTGATGCACGAGGAAATAAAGAGGGTGTGAATGCACATTTTAATCCGCCCCGTGAAAGTTTGGCCTTTGTTTTGGAGGAAGGGGAAGTAGATATAGAAGGTATTTACGAAGAGCCCTTGGAGGTAGTGCTCCAGTCACTTTCTCAAGAGTATGAAAAGATGATAAATAACTTCCCGGATATTTTGGAGCTTAAGGCTTAAAAATCCAGATCAATAAGAACGGGACTTTTTTAAAAAGCAAATCTCCACCATGTTTCTGTAAAGAAGTGCTTACTGTTAAACCGCTGGGGGTTACTTCAGGAACTTCTTGTTTTCAGGGTTAGATAAGAGGGCTGACATTGATGATTTTTCTCCACTGTTTTGTGTGGGATTGTTTTGAGCCTTTGTCTCTTGTGTCTCCTGAGGCGAGGCAAGGTTGACAAAGATCGGTGTCTCATCAATGATGATTTGCATGATGCCAAGCAGAGGGACAGTAACAACTGAACCTAGATTATCCGCGCCAAAACCTGCCTCAAATATCATATTGTTATTTTCAATTCTTGCACTTTCAAAAGTATAGCCGGCAAGAAAAAACAGTGTCATAGGACGAAACTCTGCTGTAATGTCTTCGGGAAGTGCAGGATCAAAAGAGAGTGTTTCAATCTTACATAAGATACCAAAGTTTTGGTTTTGATCAAAAAGGTTAGTCAAGATCTCTACAATGTGTTTTTGCATCAAGTTGGAAAAAGATCTGTCTTTTAGTACATCATATAGCATTTATTTGAACCCCGGTTGAATTGATTAAGAAATTATAGCATTTTCTATAATGTGAAAACCGGTCATAGCGTTTAAGACGGCTATTTTAGAGAATTTATGAAGATCATGACAAGAGATATGGGCCTCTTTTATCTTTTTGCTATCCAAGAGTCTTTGACGTGTTGTTCCATATAAAAGGGGGATTTTAGGGGTTAACCAAGATTCCCCGTCAAAAAAACAGAGATTGGCGATACTTGTATCCGTGAGTAGAGAGTCTTTTACAATAATAATCTCATCAGCGTCTTCTTTTCTTTGTAAAAGGGCATTGATCTCATCTCGGTTTTCGTATTTTAAATCATATGTGATATTTGAATCTATAAGTTTAAAGCTCTTTATCTTTTTGAGCTCATAAGGTACAAACTCAATTTTTTCTATCTCTTCCTCATACACAAGACGGCATCGAAACAGACCCTTAGGTGGGGGCGTAAGAAAAAGTTTAAGAAGGTTCGTATAGCCCAGTCTTTTGCGAGAGTCATCAAAACGTTTTTGGTGGTAGTCTAGATTAAAGATTTTCCCATCCAGACATTTAATTGTTTCAAGTAGACGTGGCACTATTATTCAGAAAAAAGTGCAGTTGAAAGATATCTCTCACCTGTATCACACAAGATAGTCACAATTGTCTTACCCTTGTTTTCGCTGCGAGAGGCTATCTGTTTTGCCGCATATACATTTGCACCCGCTGAGATACCTACAAGAAGGCCTTCCTCATTCGCCAAAGCCTTTGCCGTTGCCATAGCATCCTCGTTGCTCACCTGAATGACTTCACCGTAAATCTCGGTGTTCAAGTTCTGTGGTACAAATCCGGCGCCTATGCCTTGTATCTTATGGGGTCCGGGTTTTCCTCCTGAAAGAACGGGCGAATCACTTGGCTCAACGGCGATGATCTGAACATTAGGAAGTTCCTGTCTCAAGATTTCACTGACTCCTGTAATTGACCCCCCGGTACCGACAGCTGCGACAAAGATGTCTACTTTTTTATCTGTATCATTTAAGATCTCTAGCGCTGTGGTACGTCTATGAATGTCAGGGTTAGCAGGATTGTTAAATTGTTGAAGTACATGTGAGTTTTCAATTTCACCTTGGAGTTCAGCAGCTTTGTCAATCGCACCTTTCATTCCCATTGGAGCAGGTGTCAAGACAAGTTCAGCACCCAAGGCTTTAAGAAGGTTTCTGCGTTCCATGCTCATAGACTCAGGCATTGTTAAAATGAGGCGAAGGTCATAAGCAGCGCAGACGGAAGCCAGAGCAATACCTGTATTTCCACTTGTGGGCTCAATGACTGTTGTATTTTTGTTGATAGTCCCATCTTCAAGGGCGGTGTTTATCATGTTGAAACCGATTCTATCCTTGACCGAAGAGGTCGGGTTCATAAACTCACACTTGCCTAAAATGGTACATCCTGTCTGTACAGAGGCCTTATTGAGCTGAACAAGGGGCGTGTTTCCGATAAGTTCTGTAACGTCTTTTGCTATCTTCATGGCTAATCCTAATACTAAGTTACAGCAATCATAGCTTTTAGAAGATAAGAGGGAGTTAAACTTTAGTACTTTACTTGGGTATAAACCTCTGTTTTAAGGGTAGATGATTCCGCCACCTGCACTATTGGCTGAATGAAGAATAATCGTGTTTTTCTTGGTTGCGTAAAATTGCATCAAAAGTCTTTGAATGCTTGGTTCGATTGAAGGTGCAAACCAGGCATTATTACTTATGGCTATCATAAACTTTGGCCTGTCTTCAAAAAGTTCATGGCAGGTTGCTTCATAACACACAGCATTTCTAAAAATAACATCTTTGACTTTAAAATCACTTGGTTTTGAGGCACTAAGATAGTCAACTGCACCGCCAAAGACAGCTTCATTGATCGGACGGGCAAGAAAAGAGGGAAGGGGTATATACTCTCCAAAAGGAACCAAGATCATTTTTTTAGCCAAGCTCATCTGCCCGTCTTGAAAAAAGTATGTAGCATTAAAGTGGTGCCCATTTTCGGTATAAAGACTGCCCGCGATGATAGATATATGATGACTCCTGTTTTTCAACTTTTTTACAAGACGGGTGTTACGGTTTAAAAAAAGAGGAAAAGCGCTTTCGGGCAAGATGACAAGTTCTTTATGGGCAGAGATGGCTTTATCAATCAATTCAAAATTTTCTTTAACCGTCTGGGGAATATATAAAGGGTTCCATTTTATATCTTGTTGAAGTTTTGTTTGAGTGATTTCAATGCTTAGGGGCAAGGTCTGTGTCTGATGGCTTGAAAAACTAAGAGCCGGTAGCAAGAGAGCCAAGTATAGATAAGGTCTTTTATCTTTAAAATAGACAAAAAGTGAAAGAGAGAGCAAGATAAGAGCGTACTGCCACTTCTCAATTCCAAAATAACTATGAACAAAAAGAAGTTCGGGCTGAAGCCAATTGAAATCAAAGGGTTCAAAAAGACTCAACAAAAATAACATGACAGCACGTAAAAGTGGATGAACGGGCCAAGAGACAACCCAAAAGATAAAAGCATAGATAAAGGCAAAACCAAGAGCAACAAAAGGTACTGCCCAGGCCATATCATAATACCGGAAACTAAAACCTATCCAGTAAAACCATAAAGATCCAATAAAAAAGCCTGCGAAAATAAGTATTTTTCTATTTGAGACGATAAGCAGATAAAAGGCATAAAGACCTAAAGCAGTGTTCAGTAGATAAAACTCAAATCCGAAATGAAAAAGATAGATAAAAGCTGAAAAGCAGAGGGACAAGATAAGGGCCGATTTGAGTTCATAAAGAGTGAAAAGTGATTTTAGTTTTTGTAAAGAAATATGTTTTGTGTTTTGCATAGGCTCTGTTTTTTGAAATTATAGCATGAGTCTTAAAAGTTTAAATGTTGATTGTTGTTTATGTAGGTATTTAAGCCCTTAATACTCTTGTAGGGGATCTGCCATGCCATTAGGTTGACCAGCCAGTTTGGAGGATAACCTCCCGGATCGCCTAAGAGACTGAGTGTGACCTTTGTCTGAAGCTCTTGTGTCTCTTCAAGTATAAATTCGGCATATAGATAATTAAACCAAATCCCTTCATTTTCACTTTCGTACGCTTCAATAGAACGTAGGGTGATGACCTTCTTGTGTAGATACTCGTTTTTTTGTATTTCTGCCCAGACTTGGCGCTGGTTAAGTGGCCAGGGTGGCTGCATAAGAAGGTATACTTTTTCATCTTTATTTTCTGCTTGTATGCAGTCTGCCAACCAAGAAGGATAGGTCTGTGCGTTCATAATGACGCTGGAGATGATTTCAGAAGAGTAAGGCATCTTTGTTTGGGCTTTAAACTGGACAAACTTGAACTTTTCATCATACTTCTTATAGATCTCTATTCCGTCTATATTTTTATACTCTTGCCAAGAAAACAGCAGTGCAGGCAGAAGTAAAAAAAGTACTTTATGCATCTGAAAGCCTTTTAAGAATCATCTTTTTTCCTTCAAGCATGACACGTCTATGGCTGTACTGTATAAGACTCTCTCCATAGGGAAGGTAAGAGATAAACCTAAGAAGAAGATGGTGTGTGCGCAAATGCAGGTAAAGTATTGATAAGGTTTCATCTCCATTCTCACGCAGTATCCACCTTCCGCGCCCTGAAAAGTCGCCTCCAACATCAAAGGAGGCATAAGACGGTTTTTGCAATCGTGAGATATGGATGTCAAAACGCAGGCGCAAGAGATAAAAAAGGGTGAAGTAACAGTCGATTCTAGACTGTGAACCGATCTCACCTTGGGTATGGGCCTGCACCCTGATGACATGTTTCCACAACTCTGGCCAAGACGTCACATTTAAAACTGTATCCCAGATTTTTGAGGGTGAATAAATAAAACTGTCTTTATCAATAAATGTGAAATGTTTCATGCAGTATTGTAGCGTGATATCTTAGGTATGTAGAAGTTTCAGGATGATACTCTCAAATGAAGAAGGGGTGTTTGAGGGAGAAAACGTTTCATTAGCTTTGAGTGTAAAGTTGTTAATTTATCTTTGTAGATAAAGTCTTTTTATGAAGTATAACAGCTTTATTACCCTTTTGTACTTAGAGTATCTCTCGTATAAGCTTTTTGGAGGTGCACCTTAGATATAATGCCCGCAATTTTATATTACAAGGATAACCCCATGGAATCAATTATTATGATGGTCGGTCTGTTTGCGATTATGTACTTTATCATTATTCGTCCACAGCAAAAACAAGCAAAAGAGCATAAAGAGATGCTCGAAGCATTGGTAAAAGGCGACAAGATCGTTACTAACGGTGGATTGATCGTTGATATAGCAAAGGTTGATGAGAACTTTTACACGGTTAAACTTGATAAAGATACTCAAGTACGTTTAGCTAAAGATGCTGTTGCAAGAAAGTACGAGGATGAAGCTTAATTATCGCGTAGTAATTTTCCTGGCAGCCTTTATTTTTGGGCTTGCTTTTTCTATCCCGACATTAACACAAAGTGACAAGGGTGCAAAGATCACTCTTGGTCTTGACCTTCAGGGCGGTTTGCATATGCTTCTTGGTGTAAAAACGGAAGAAGCCGTAAAAGCGCGTTTTAAGTCTATCGCCGCATCTGTAAAATACTTTACAGGTAAAAAAGACATTTTGGTTGATACACTTGAGGTTACAGAAGAAGGTGTAGAATTTTCTATTTTAGATGAAGATGATATACCGGCTTTAAAAGAGATGCTTTCTGCTACGGATGGTCTTATTGTTACTCAGATAGACCTCTCTTTCACGCTTACATTTACAGAACTTGAGATAGAAAAGACAAAAAAACAGTCTGTTGAACAGGCAATTGAGACAATCCGTAATCGTTTGGACCAATTTGGTCTGGCGGAACCGACCGTTGCCAAGCAGGGAGATGAAAAGATCCTTGTAGAACTTCCGGGGATAAAGTCCCAAGAAGAAGAGCAAAGAGCAAGAGAGTTGATCTCAAGAGCCGCTTACTTGCAGCTGATGGCGGTGGATGAAGACAGAAAGTCAAGAGTCTACCAGATGAGTGACGCAGAAGCGGCCAAGTATGGGGATGTGATCCTTCCTGACGCAGAACAGCCGGGTGTGAAGTATCTGATCAAAGAGATACATATACTAGACGGTTCTATGCTGACAAATGCTCAGGTACAGTTTGACCAACAAACAAACCAGCCTGTCATAAGTTTTGCTTTAAACTCTGAGGGCGCCGCAATATTTGGCGACTTCACTGAAAAAAACGTCGGAAATCACTTGGCGGTTGTGCTTGATGGGAAAGTCTTTTCGGCTCCTGTTATCAATGAGCGCATTGGCGGCGGACACGGTCAGATCTCTGGAAACTACACGCCTCAAGGTGCACAGGATCTAGCGATTGCCCTTCGTTCGGGAGCGCTTTTAGCACCTATCTACCTTATGGAAAAACGCTCCGTCGGCCCCTCGTTGGGTGCAGACAGTATTAGAGCAGCTTCCATCGCCCTGATTGGCGGATTTATCTTAGTTGTTATCTTTATGCTTGTGTATTACAAGATGGCGGGGATCATTGCAAATATCGCACTGATCGCGAACCTGTTTATCCTTTTAGCGGTGATGAGTCTTTTTGGAGCGACATTAACACTTCCGGGTATGGCGGGTATTGTTCTTACAGTCGGTATGGCGGTTGACGCGAATGTGATTATCTC
>Ga0316207_10001984_pt1 | contig 22582 bp, 22 predicted proteins | sample 6weekpyrite_MG_FD_204943 | JGI IMG/M metagenome (GOLD analysis project Ga0316207, IMG submission 204943) | Microbial mat bacterial communities from mineral coupon in-situ incubated in ocean water Damariscotta River, Maine, United States -... | ecosystem: Environmental > Aquatic > Marine >...
AAGGCCGCTCCATTAATCATTTTTTTAAATTCAAAAATGATTAATGGAGCGGCGCGATTTTGCGCATAATGTCAAGCTAAACTCAATAAATTTTTTCCTTTTTTGGGTTTGAAACTCTAAACTTTAGATTAATAATACAAAATGCAATAAATTACCGACATGACCAAAGTTACAAAGGTTCATTTAGGCACGTCTCAGATAAATCACTTCAAATTCCATTTTATTACAATTTTAGTCAGAACAATAAATATAGTGATCAATTGTTTTCTAGCAAAATGTTATCGTTAAATAAAAATAATGCGCAGTCTAAAAAAGGCAATTTAATTCGGGCTGGCTTGGAAATTTCCTTATTCCTTGGCACTGGACTTGTTGGTTACAATTATTGGCAGGAAAGAATGCAAGATGATTGGGAGTTTGAGTATAAAACTGTTGATGATTTCATGGAGCGACTTATTACCACAGATCAAGTGAAGTTCGATGATAATGATATTATATTTAATTGGGGGCACGTTTATGCCGGTGCTTTTTATTATCAAGTTGGTCGCGTCAATGGATTCAATAATTATGAATCAATGGTATTGAGTGTAGTAGGTTCGTCTGTTTGGGAATATTTCATTGAGTTTCGAGAAGCGATCAGTATAAATGATCAAATAATGACGGGGTTTGGTGGCGCGATTTTAGGTGAAACATTTCATCAAGTCGCTAATCTATTAAAACGCCGTTCTAAAACGCTTTTATCGCAGATTTTGGCATCGTATTATCAGCCAATTGATCTTGCCGATACATTGTTAGATAAAAGTGGAATTTTTAAAATGGACATAAAACATCAACCGATGGTATTCATAAAAAACGATATTGAAAATTTTGAAATATTTTCGGGTTTAAAAACAGCTAAACGAGATAACAAAGATTTGGTGACACTTATACAATTAGGATTGCAAGCAGAGTTGGTTAATTTGCCAGTAAAATCTGAAGGCGAATCTAGTCGTCCAATGGCAAAAACCGCTGCGGTTGAACTGATTCAAGAGTTCGGGTTACGTTATAATGGATTGCGGGATTATTATTCTTACACAAAAGTAGTGCCCTCAGCTTATTTTGTGAAAAATATTTCTGAAGATAAGTCAGGATATTCACTTTTTGTAGGGCCAGCTGCAGGTACAGAATATAATAGTCGTGGTTTTGCTCATGAGCAGGACTTTTACGCCATGGTTAACCTCCTTGGTGCTACGATTGATTTTTCCTTATATAACAAGGGCAAATCGCTGAGGATGTTATTTGATGCTTATGGTGATTTTGCTTTTGTCCGTCCGTATGCAACGACACAATATTATGAAGCAGGAAATAATTACGTCGGTGCTAAAACAGTATTGAGGAAGAAAAATTATTATTATGCTATTGGCACTTCACTTCGATCTCGTATTGAGCTAAGACCAACAAATAAATTGGAGCTAGGACTTATGGGAGCGTATCATAATTTTAATTCATTTGATGAGGGCGAGAAAGATCGTCATGCAGACCAAGTGGGTCGTTCTTTAGAATTAAAAGACAGAATTGCTAGTGTAAAAACTTGGATTTCTTATAAACTAAAATATCGCTGGAAAGTTAGTGGTGCCATAGAGCATAGCTTTCGTTCGGGTAATGTTGATGAAATTGAATCTACTGAGACAAAATCTTTTTATGTATCTGATCGAGAAACAACTTTTCAACTCAATTTGAATTACGATATTTTGTAATTACCATCGGAAAGTGACAGAAAGACTCGCAAAAAATACATTTTCTATCCGCTCCTCAAAAAAACGCGATCCGTCTTGTATTGAAATGACCATGCCCCAACGGTTTGAATGATACGAGGCACCAATGACACCAAGTAATTGTTCATGCTTTAAAGTAACTGAATGACTATTTTGAAATATATTACCATTGAATACAATATTATTGTAAACATAACGTCCGTATAAATTAAAAAATAAATGCCATTCGTTTCGTAAATTTGCCGCGAGCGGATTTATTGTTCTGCCAGGTATGATTAACGCTGCCATAAAACTTCGATTTAATGCTTTGCCCAGGCGCAATCCGATTCCAGTGCCGATTTCGCTACGTATTGTGCCAATATCGGCTGCTGAAATACCCACTAAATCATATTCAATCGTGTTGCCAACGTTGAGAGAATGCAGTCGCCATAATCTTTCAGCTGAAAATCCAAATACAGGTTCGTTATTGATTTGGTTGTGCCATCCATTGGGTCTCTTTTTACCAATCAGATCATGAATAAATATTTGGACTTGTTTTGCGCCAGAAATTGGCCCGACTGCGCCTATCGAAAACCAAAGACGATCTGAAATTGTTTCATTAACCGCATGCAAGTTAGTTTGCCAAAGTAGCATGCCGACATAAGGACGATCATCTTCAATGAGTTCGGTCGCTCTTATATTTTCTGGAGTATACATTGTTTGAGAAATGTTATAACTCAACTCAACGCTTTTGTTTTTAGAATTATCTGCCAAATATCTTACAATTTTTGATTCTAACCAATTGATTTTGTCTTTATTGTGAGAATCGTTAATTGGGCCATGCCCCCAACTTATTCCCATGCCATTTGTGTATCCACTATCTTCATGGGCAAGAAAATCGTTTTCCCAAGTGAGAGTAACCCAGGTGTCATTTGCGAGTGCGTATGAGAAACAAATGGGTATAATTAATACTATTTGCAAAGTATGAATTAAAATTATCTTTATTCTTTGGATCATAAATTAGTATTAAAGGTTAGGAATTCGTCAGTCTCGATGATTGGTGTAATAAAGCAAAAAATTTAGAAAAGGTAGAGTTCTGTTAAAAATAAATAAAGATGCTATAAATGATAATAGCGTAAATTTAATAGACAACTAAGTTAAACCTAAAAAGATACTGACATGGAAAACCAAAATATTTTACAACTATTTAAAAACATTGTTCCCCCGTGTGATTTCTGGTCATTGCGTTTAGTGGATGATTCTGAAGAGACATTATGTGTTAGGGAGCATGTGGTTCAACCGCCAACAATGAGTCGAAGTTATGGTGCACATATCACAATTATGCAAGGTCGTGGGATGGGATACGCTGCAACCAATGAGTTGACTCAAGCTGGTTTAACCAATGCCATTAAAAGGGCGTTAAATTGGTGTGAAATTTCTTCACACAATAATATTTTAGATATATCGAAAATTATGAGACCTAAAAAATCGGGATCGTATCAATCTCAAGTGACGAAACCTTGGGTACAGCTGGATCTAAATGACAAAATTCAACTATTGCAAGATATTAACAAACATTTAAAAATTCATGATTGTATTGTGGATTGGCAAGCTGATTTAACGTATCGAAGGACAGAAATGCTCTTTGCAACAAGTGATGATATTGAGATAAATCAACAATTCTATTACATAACCCCTGGATACCAAGCGGTTGCGAATAAGGATTCACAAACACAGTTCAGAACGGGTGGCGGCTGGGGCACTTCACGCCAAGGTGGATTAGAGCAATTGCTCTCATTTGATTTTCCAGCGTCTGCTAATCAAGTGGCTGAAGATGCTATTGCATTGGTTGATGCACAGGAATGTCCTGAAGATACGATGTCCTTATTACTAATGCCTAATCAAATGATGTTACAAATTCATGAAAGTATTGGTCACCCCTTGGAGCTTGATCGTATTCTCGGCGATGAGCGAAATTATGCTGGCACCAGTTTTGTCACTGCGGATATGTTTGGTGAATATCAATATGGATCGGAATTATTGAATGTAACCTCCAATGCTATATTAGCGGAAGAATTGGCAAGTTATGCCTTTGATGACGAAGGAACACCATCAGAACAACAGTATGTTATTCAAAATGGGAAATTGCTACGGCCATTAGGTGGTGTCATGTCGCAAATTAGGGCAAATCTGCCTGGTGTTGCAAATGCAAGGGCGTGTGATTGGAACCGACCGGCAATTGATCGAATGGCAAATTTGAATGTCGTCGCTGGAGACAGCACCTTTACTGAACTGGTGGCATCAATTGAAAATGGTGTATTAATGGATTCAAATAAGTCATGGTCAATTGATGATAGTCGAAATAAATTTCAATTTGGATGTGAGTTCGCTCGAATAATTAAAAATGGAACGTTGAAACAAGTTGTGCGTAATCCAAATTATCGCGGTATATCTGCAAACTTTTGGCAAAGTTTGTCGGCAGTGGGCGATGATAGTACGTTTGAAGTATGGGGAACGCCTTATTGTGGAAAAGGTGAGCCTAATCAAATGATACACGTTGGTCATGCGTCTCCGGCTTGCGTATTTGATCAAGTAGATGTGTTTGGAGGCGTTTAGAATGGAAAGTTATTTTCGAGAATTGAGTCATAAAATATTTTCACATTTACATGGTGGAGAAATTCTATTAATTAATTATCAAGCAGAAGAATCGGATTTTTGTCGATTTAATCAGAATAAAATTCGTCAGGCTGGGCATGTGCAGCAGCAAAATGTGCAAATGGAATTGATATGCGATCAAAAGCAGTGTGTGGCAAAATTTGACTTATCTGGGAATTTATCTTGGGATGTTGAATTGGCAAAAGAGTATTTAACAATACAACGTCAACAATTAATTGTTATTCCCCAAGATCCGTTTCTTCATTATGCTAATGAGCTATATAACAGTGAAAAAATATCAGAAAATGTTTTGCCGAATACGGAAGATGCAATTGATCACATTAATCGTACTGCTAAGAATCTCGACCTAGTTGGTATATTTGCAAGTGGTGCGCTACATAATGGTTTTGCTAATTCCTTGGGACAATTTAATTGGCAAACAAATTACAGTTTTAATTTTGATTGGAGTGTGTATCTCCAACAAGATAAAGCCGTAAAACAAAATTACGCGGGAAATGTTTGGCAAAATGAGTTAATACAACAGAAAATAGAATTTGCAAAAGAGACGTTACCTATTTTATCTCAAAAGGAAAAATCCATTAGACCTGGTAAATACAGAATATACCTTACATCTGTTGCATTACAAGAATTGTTTGAACTCTTAAATTGGGGTGGCTTCGGAGAAAAAAGTCACCAAACTGCACAAACACCTTTGTTAAAAATGAAAACGGAAGGATTGGAGTTAAATTCAAATATCAGTATCACTGAAAATTTTTCAACTGGTTTTTCGCCACGTTTTACTAAACAAGGATTTAAGCTACCAGCCTCGGTGAGTTTGATTAAAAATGGCAAATTCGATAATTGTTTGGCAAATTCTCGTAGTGCAAAGGAATTTGATACAAAGGTCAATTGTAATATAGAACATCCTTGTTCAATGGAAATGTCCAATGGTGATTTGTCCATGGATAATGTACTACAAGAGCTTGATACCGGTGTTTTTATCAGTAACCTTTGGTATTGTAATTATTCTGATCGAAATAATTGTCGTATGACTGGTATGACACGATTCGCCTGTATGTGGGTAGAAAATGGTATACCAATTGCGCCGCTGAGTGTCATGCGCTTTGATGAAAGTTTATTAAACTTGTTGGGAGAAAAACTACAGGCTGTAACAGTGGAGCGAGAGCATATTTTGGATGCGAGTACGTATCATGCTCGTTCGAATACCAGTTGGTCCTTGCCTGGCATTTTAGTTGATGATTTTACGTTTACGTTATAAAGACCAAAAGGAAACTGCGGAAAAAGTAATGGTGCTAAACACCATTACTTTTTAAATTGAAATGAATTTAAATAAAATCTTCTAGCTTAGGTTCTTTTTTGCTTTCGACTGCTTCGGTTTTTTTCTCGGCATCTGCTTGCTGAACACCTTTACCATGAAATTTTTGCATTTGTGCAATTTTTCCATTTTTTGATGCACAACCACCTTTGGCATGGGGATTGTCACCAGAAGAAAACTTGTGCCATCCTTCGCCAGCTAATGCCATTCCTGAAAACAATGTAATCACTAAAACTAGTGCGTATTTCATTATATTATCCTCTTAATAGTTCTCTCTTAACTTTAGTTTGTAGTAAGACAAGTCTCAAGTCAGGCTGTTCAAATTTAATGAAATTTCAAATGCTGGGTAAAGTTAATAAGTGAAATATGCCTCATATTTTTTCTGGTTTTTGTGCTGAATCACGAAAATCATACTAATGTGATTTTCGTGTAGCATAATTTCCAAATATTCTCCTCCATTAGGCAAAGTTAGTGATTAGTTACATTCATATGTGTTAAATCGCTCGCTAGGGAATATAGGGAAGTTGGCGAAAAAAGTTAGGACGCTTCTCGGATGATTCTTTGATGATTATATGGTGGCCTTTAAAACAATGAGATATCGTAAAATTGAAGGCTGATAAAAGATCACAAGTTAATGAGGTGAATTTGGAAAAACCGTTTTGGATAGATGAATGGTTTGTTGATCCAGACCCATGTCGTATAAAAAGTCAATCTAATGAGTTAAAATTAAGCTAAAATAGATTGAGCAAGGATGTTACGTCATTATACAAACCATAGAATAAACGGTTTGATTTCCCTTCAGCCAAATTAGATAAAATAATGATTGTGGTTTTCTTCTCGGGATAATAATACAAAATTGTTCTTCCACCATCCCATCGATATCCGTCGTGACCATAGGCGTTATGATCAACATCAATTCCTAATCCATAATTATGTTGAATGACATTTTTTTCAGTGTCAGCACCGGTATCCAGCATTTGAGCTAAGGCATCAGTACTTAAATAGTTATTTTCGAACAGTTCGTTACTGAATTTATAAAGATCATAAACATTGGAAATGATGCCACCATCTGTGGTGGTTGGGGCTAACCTGGTATTGGTTGATTTTCGAATATTGCCGTCACCGTGTAAATCAAGATATCCCTGAACGAGTCCCTCGGGATTGGGTTTATTTTCATTAAAGTAAGTATTATGTAAATCCAAACGTGAAAAAATTCGAGTTGTTAATGCTTCTTCAATGGAGAGGTTAGTCACGTTGGATAAAATGATTCCCAATAAAAGAAATCCCGTATTGGAATACTTGTAGCCAGTTCCCGGGGCGAAATAACTGTCTTTGTCATACACATACTTGAGCATGTCATATGCATTCAATGCTTTATTGGTATGTCCCATCGAGTTTATCAAATCTAAACCGTAAGCGTTCGAATCTGTGTAATTATAAATGCCCGACTGATGACGTAGTAATTGCCGAATTGTCACTTGGTCTAAATTGTCGATATTGGAAACGATATCATCCGGTAAATAATCAGCCGCAAGTGAATCGATTGATAATATTTGTTGTTCATCCAGTTTTGAAAAAATCGCACCCATAAAAATTTTAGTAATACTTGCTAGACGAAATAAAGAGCATGTTTTTACGTCTGTGTTGCTTGCTAAATCAGCTTTACCCTTGGCGCCAATCCAAAAACCATCAATGGGATCATGGACAAGCATGCTTATAGCGGGTAATCCACTATTTTTATATTTCGTAATTAACGCGTCTAATTCAATATTATTTGGATGAAGAGAATTGTTGTTATCAAATGATGGAGTGCAATCATAATTGATATTTGATTCTTTTTCTTCGATGCTGCAAGCACAGAGAAAAAATAGAAGTAATAACAAATAAAAACTTGGTATTCTCTTTTTTACCATTGCAGCCCCAAACTAATCATTTCGTGGGGCATTAATTGTGTTCGTTCTCCGTTTGAAAATCCCAGTTCTACTAATAATTTATATTGTATGAAAACAGAAGAAACAACCCAGTTGTTTGGAAATGGAGTTGTAATTAACTGAACAGCTGGAGCAATATAAAAACTACCGTGGCCATAATCCCTAGCATGATCATATTCACCATCATCGTTTAAGCGATAGATTGCTTCGTTACTAAATGCACGTAAATATCCGAACCCAGCAAGCCAGGACAATTCAAAATGATACGGCGATGCATAACTACCACCGAAAACAAATTCAGAAAAATAGCCCTTGTTCAAATTGGCATGATCATAATAACCTAACTCTATCCGATTAAATCCATTAAGGAAATCTAACCAGCCTTGACGGCGCCAAAATTCAATATTTCCAGTGAATCCAAGGTTACGCTGAGTAACATCGACTCGACTTTCTTCGTAGGGTAATCTGATGTTATGTCTAAAAATTGATATGGAATAATTCTGGATTTTAAACTCTGGGAATTCAAAATATTCTTGTTCTTCTTCTGCTTGTAAGGAAGTGACTAAAAATAACGTTAACAAAAATATTAATCTACTTGAACGAAAAAAATAGGACATTTGATTGCAATTTAATAAACTGGGGAAAAAATGTTTATAAATTTTCCCCAGTTGTCAATTTAATAACTTTCAATGCTATGTAGAACTTTTTTCACCATGAGGTAAATGCACTTCTTCCACATTTCCCGCATTTGGATCGTTAAAGGTTTCCATAGAAATGCTGTCTTCACTGCGAGCAACAATTGTTGTGATTGCTGAATCGCCGGTAACATTAACCGCAGTCCGCATCATATCCAATAATCGATCGACACCCATGATCAATGCAATGCCTTCGACCGGTAAGCCAACCTGATTAAACACCATAGCCAGCATGATTAAACCAACACCTGGTACACCGGCTGTTCCGATAGATGCTAAGACTGCCATTCCAATTACCGTTAGATAGCCAGTTAGTCCTAATTCAATACCATAAACATTGGCGATAAACACCGTTGCGACACCTTGCATGATGGCAGTGCCATCCATGTTTATGGTTGCGCCAAAGGGTACAATAAAAGATGCAGTCGAATTTTCAACACCCAACCGTTTTTCTGTCGTGCGTAGCGTGACAGGAATGGTGGCGTTGGAACTGGACGTACTGAATGCAAATATTTGGACAGCTCGCATTTTTTTCAAAAACATCAGTGGATTAACTTTACCAAGTATTTTTAACAATATCATCAAGGTACCAGTGGCGTGTAAAATTAGTACGACAGCGACAACGCCAAAATAACTGATCATTGGCAAAATTAATCCAATGCCTTGTTGAGAAAAGGTTTTAACCATTAGCGCAAAAACACCATAAGGTGCAACATGCATTACAACAGTAACGAGTTGCATCATGATGTCATTTAATCTCGCGGCACCTTCGTGAATTGGCTTGCCTCGTTCTCCCACCATTAGTATGCAAACAGAAAATAAAATGGTAAAAAATATGATTTGCAACATGTTGCCATTTGCATATGCAGCAATAGGATTACTTGGAATGAGGTCTATGATGACTTGTGTTAGCGGTGGAGCGACCGGTGCAGTAAAGCTGCCTTTGGTACTTTCTGATAATTCAAACCCTTGCCCTGGACCAACGATAGATGCAACAGTTATTGCAAGTGTAATGGCTAATGCAGTTGTGAGAATAAAGAGCAAAAAGGCTTTGACGCCAACACGACCGAGTTTATTGATATCACCAATGCCGCAGACACCACAAATGAGAGAAAATGTAACTAAGGGGACAACCAACATTTTCAATGCGGTGATGAACATCGAGCCGACAACATGGAATAATCCCATCACTAAATAGTCGTTAACGAAGTCTACATCACTGGCAAATGCATTTAATAAACTACCCAGTACCAGGCCCGCTGCCATCCATATGAGTATTTTTGTTGTCATTGTCGTTTTTGTGCTCATAGAAACTCCCTAATATAGTTTAATGCGCGCATTCCAGCATAATTTTAGTAGCACAACAAGGCATTGTATTTTCAAAAACGATAGATTACTTTCTGATCTAATTTGTTTTAAAATGAAATAAACCTAGATAAATCAGTTGAGAGCGAATTTATAGTGCAAGACAGCTCCAATACTTCCTGTAATCGCTGCATTAGTGCATCCCTGCACGTCATATTGTTTTCAGAGTGCTTATAAAAAATCTTAGCTTCACCCATTCGGTTAAGCGGGCATTTTTTAGAAGTGCTATGGAAGCAAGAGCTTGTGCTAGAAATCGTGATTCAACTGATTTATCTAGGATAAAGGACCTATTTCAAATGAACAACGGAATTGTGTCACATCAAAGTCGTGACAATGTCCTAAATTACGAATACTTAATTGAAAATTCACTCAAATCAAATTATGCACTCTTAAAAAATGTATTTGGACTCCGAAATAGAAACTAGCAACATTCAAGAAATATGTATTGTTAATAACAATGAGGACATGACATGAGATATTTTATATTAATGTATATTAGTGCTGCTTTTATTATGTACTCCATTTCCAGTAGTGCCGCGCCTTACTAGTCGCATACTTCAAATTAGATAGTTTCGTATAATGCGAATAGAAGCGATGTGGCTCGTGTTTTAGGGTTTACTTATTTGGTTATGAGAAAAAAAGCCTTAAGCTAAGACTTGCCATAATCCAATTATGCTGATTATGCCAAGCACAGCACCTATCACACGTTTAAACGCTTGATCGTTTTGCAGTATCATATTGTGGAATTTTAATCCTATTACATGACCAATTGCTGCGACGGGCAATAACGTAAGCGCTGTTAAAAAGTGTAAATCAACGCCTAGTATTGCGAAGGTCGTCATTTTCATAATAACGAGAATGAACCATAAAACAAATAATGTATTGCGTAAATTTTCTTTCGCAACATTTCTCATGTACACAGCGATTAACAGGGGTGCCCCCGTCAGGGAAGTGCCTGCAACATAACCTCCCAATACTAAGAGTACACGGTCCAGAATATTGTTACGACTGCTGATAGCCCAGTTCATACCCCACACAAATGCATAAATTAGTGTTACGGTATAAATGAATATTAATAACCATTGATTGGGAAAACTGATTAATCCCATTACACCGACAAGCGCAGCAGGGAAAATATAAAATCCTGACTTTTTAATGTATTCCCAATCCACACTTTTTAAATTGCTGCCAAAGGTAATGCTGGAGAAAAACAATAAGTGCATTCCAATGATTGGCAGCCAGAAGAGCGGCTGGTCATACAGCATGAGCATAAGAGGCAGTCCGAGAGCTGCACCACCAAAACCCAGTCCACTTCGGACAAATCCTGTCCATACAAAAAGCAAGCAGATGAGAAAGATTTGAAAAAGGCTAAAATCGTCAAACATGATGAAGGACTTATAAAGAGGTAAATTAAAAAGGGGATTTTAACGAAATATTTTTAATTATGCTGTATTAATTTGGAAAAGGATACAAAGTCAGTATTCGGATTGGAAATCACCATAATGCGGGATCGACTGCATAAAATCGAACTAACTGTTGATGCAAGTCGGGTTCTTGATTTTGGAATAATTGACTTTTTTCGAAAAATAGTTCACTCGAAACTGCAAAAAATTCAGCTGGATTGGTTGCGCCATAGGGATTAATAAAACTGTGATGACCATGATTGATCGCATGAGTTAATCTCTCATGTGCCGCAGAAAATATTTTGGACCATTGATTGTAATTAACTGCATGTTCCAATAGTGGAGCACCATTTGCTGAGCCATTGGTATAATCAAGCAAATGGGCAAATTCATGTAAAACCACATTGTGTCCATCGGAAATGTTAATCATACCTGCATAAACATCGTCCCAGGATAAGATAACTTTTCCTGTTTCCCATGCTTCACCGGTATTAATATTTTGCAATTCTTTTATCGTTCCGTCGTTTTGCAGATGATCACGATTGACAATAAATGCAGAAGGGTAGATCAATATAGAAGTTAGCTTATCAAAATAGTCAAATGGTTTGTTAACAATCAATAAACAAGCTTGAGCGGCAATTAATAATTTATGTTGTTCGTTTACCTCGAAACCATTACAACCAACAAATTGTTTTTCGTTTAAGAACAGTTTTATACGTTCATGTAAATTTTGTTTTAATAAATCAGGCAACCGAGAATAAAGTGGCCATTGCTGAGACAAAATGAATTGCCAGTTTTTTGGAAAATCCGTATCCCGTGATTTTTTGCGTTGCATTTTTACATATTTTGGTTGGAGAACAAGATATGCAATGATTAAACAACCAAGAAGCAGAAAAATGAGTAGTACACTTAACAATTGAGTTGCCCACTTTCAGGTTTTATTATTATGATGAATATTCAACAGCTCGCTAACTAATGATTTGAAGGCAGATATAGGAATTTCAAGTGCTTGCTTAAGATAATGACGCAGTTTTATTACGTCATTACTTAAACCTAGAAAAAGCAGTTGAAAACGATTTATAGCACAAGCTCTTGATCTGCTAGCACTTTCAAAAAATGCACGCTTAACCTAAGGGTGAAACTAAGATTTTTTCAAAGCACTACCAAATCAATATCTTGCACTCTAAATTCGTGTTCAACTGCTTTTTCTAGGTTAAACCCTAACGTTTTAAAATAATCCGGTTAAAAATCGTTTCACTGCATTATTTGCAGCATCTAAGGGCCGATACTCGCTTTTTCTAGAACTCACAATAAGTGGTATTGCTCAATCTAGAAAAAACTCCGTTCGGCCCTTATATACAGCAACTAATGCTTTTTTCTTCGAATTATTATGAAACGTTAGGGTAAACATAAATACAATGTGGCGATTTGCTTGTGGGAGATTTTACATTTTCCAAATATCCCGATTGTACTCAAACATTGTCCTATCAGTGGAAAATTTACCACTTCTTGCGGTATTTAATATACTCATTTTGGTCCAATGTGTTTGGTCGTGGTAGGCGAGGGAGACTTGGTTCTGTGAGTCTATATAACTACGAAAATCCGCTGCCGTTACCCAAGGATCATGTGGGTTTCTGATAGAAGCGATTATGTCGTCAAATATGCCAAATTCAAATTGGTTAAAATGTCCAGATTCCAATAAATGCATTACACGTCTAAAATCAATGTCATTTTCAATAATTGCATTTGGATTGTAATACTGTTTCGTGTTTTCCACTTCTTCAGCCTTTAGGCCAAATAAGAAAAAGTTTTCTTCACCCACCTCTTCGAGAATTTCTATATTCGCTCCGTCATAGGTTCCAATCGTTAGTGCACCATTCATCATGAACTTCATATTTCCGGTGCCAGATGCCTCCTTACCTGCAGTCGAGATTTGTTCAGACAAATCGGTAGCGGGTGCAATGATCTCCATTGCAGTGACGCGATAATTAGGAATAAAAATAACTTTTAACAAATCTCCAATAGTGGGGTCATTGTTTATGACGTCTGCAACATTGTTAATGAGTTTAATGGTTTTTTTCGCCATTACGTAACCCGGTGCCGCTTTTCCTCCAATGAAAACACATCTTGGTGTAATGCCGTCTACGTCATTACGCTTAATTCGATCGTAAAGATATATGACATGTAATACATTGAGTAGTTGGCGTTTATATTCGTGAATACGTTTTACTTGCACATCAAACAAAACCGATGGATTCACTTCTATTCCACAAAAGTCTTTCACCAACTTAACTAAGCGTTGTTTGCAATTTAATTTTGCGGTTTGCCAGTTTATGCAAAATTGTTTATCGTCAGTATAATTTTCTAATTCTTTTAGTTTTTCTAAATTAGTTACCCAGTCTTTCCCTATTTTTTGACTGATTAAATTGGAAAAATGCGGGTTTGCCCAAGCTAACCATCGACGAGGTGTAACACCATTCGTTTTGTTGCTAAATTTTTCGGGCCATAATTGATAAAAATCAGAGAACAATCCTTGAGTCAGAAGTTGTGTATGCAATGCAGCAACACCATTAACAGAAAAGCTACCTACAATTCCCAGATGAGCCATTCGGACATATTGTGTTGGCCCTTCTTCAATAATTGACATGCGGTTTTGCCTATCAATATCGCCTGGCCAACGACTCGCAACGATAGAGAGGAATCGCGCATTAATTTCATAAATTATTTCCAATAAACGGGGCAGCAGGTTGGAGAATAGGGAGACAGGCCATTTCTCCAATGCTTCTGGTAATAAAGTGTGGTTAGTATAGGCCATGGTTTTGCTGCAGGTTTTCCATGCCTCGTCCCATTCCATATGAAAATCATCCATCAAAATTCGCATAATTTCTGCGACTGCTAAAGTCGGATGTGTATCGTTTAGTTGAAAACAATTGTGCTCAGCAAAATTTTTAACGTCGTTTTCATTGGATTTAATCCAACGACGAAACACATCTTGCAAGCTAGCGGATGCCAAAAAATATTGCTGTTTTAAGCGTAGTACTTTTCCATTTTCGCTAGCATCATTTGGATAAAGCACCATAGTAATATTTTCAGCAGCATTTTTTGCTTCCACCGATTCGGGATAACTGCCTGCATTAAATTCGTTTAAGTCAAATTCATCGGTTGCAGAAGCAGACCACAAACGAAGTGTGTTTACTGTTTCGTTTCGATAACCCGGAATGGGGGAGTCATAGGGAACTGCTAATACATCTTGAGTATCTACCCATCGAGATCGCAAATTTCCTGTTTCACTTTGGTATAATTCGGTTCGACCGCCAAAATGAATTCGCTGTGCAAATTCAGGGCGTTCTATTTCCCAAGGATTACCGTTACGTAACCAATGGTCTGGTTCTTCAATTTGTTCGCCGTTTTGTATTTCTTGTCGGAACATGCCATATTCATAGCGAATACCGTAACCTGTTACGGGTAACTGTAGCGTTGCACAACTATCTAAAAAGCAAGCAGCAAGTCGACCGAGGCCGCCATTTCCCAAGCCAGCATCATGTTCTAATTCTGCAATTTCTTCTAAATCTATGCCGAGTTGAAGTAATGCTTCTGATGCTTCATTTTCAACACCCAGGTTTAACATGGCGTTACCCAAGGCTCTACCCATTAAAAATTCCAACGATAAATAATAAGTGCGTTTAACATTCTTGTCTCTCAGGGTGTACCGAGATTCTTTCCAGCGTTCGAGTAAGCGTGAGCGAATGGTTAATGAAAGCGCATCATATTTAAAATGTGGAATGGTACAATATTTGTCCCTACCCAAGGTGTGATTATAATATCTCCTGAAGTCTTCTCGAATACTGCAGGTGTCCATACCGAGTGGTTCCAGGTCGGTCAATGTGACATCAGTTTCACAGGATTCTTGAATTGGACTTACTGTATTGCTAGTTGATGGTGTTTGACTATTTTTAATCATACGTTTCCTTGTGCTGCTTTACTGAACATTCAGTCTCTAATCATTCAAACATTAGTTTGGATGTAAATGGGTATTAGGCGAACGAAGCTTACCTTATCGGTATTTATGAACTCCACTGTAATTGTTCTATTGATTATAAACGGGTTAATATCCTCAAATTAACCAGAATTATCGTTTATGTACTTCTTGAATAATAGTCTAAGCAAAATACGCGCTATGTTCGATTAACTGTGAGAAATAAATTAATGAGTAAATTTATCAAAACATCCTTGTTTGGTGGATTAGTGGTAATTCTACCAATTGCCATATTGGCATTCTTTTTCAAATGGTTGTTTAAATCCGTAACTGATCTGATTCAACCCCTTACGGATTATGCATCACGATTCTATCCCTTTCCTGAAATCGTTGCAGATATAGTTGTAATTACAATCATTTTCGTGAGCTGTTTTTTTGTCGGTGTGATTGTGAGAACAAAAGTTGGTAATTTTTTGCATAAAATGTTTGATGAAATATTACAAAAACTTGCACCAGGATATCGCATGGTAAAGGAAGTGGTGGTGCAAATTTTCGGATCATCGGAAAATTCACCCTTCAGTAACGGCATGGTAGCAAGAGTTAAATTGTTTGGTGTTGATGTTCCAACGGAAGTCACTGCATTGGTGGTTGATCATTACAATGAAGATACGTACACAGTATTTATGCCAACGGGGCCTAATCCCACATCCGGAAATATTTATCACGTTAACAAAGAGCAGGTGACTTTATATCCTGACATTAAATTGGATAATGCGATGCGTACAGTAATTGCTTGTGGTGCTGGGTCTGGTGATTTGTTTAAATCTCAAATTTCACCCTCTGCAATCGAAAAGGAGAATTGATGCTTGATTTCACTTAAAATCTTCTTTCGATGTTCAGAAAGTAGAGAAAATTATTTGTGAGCCTTAATTGTCCGGTTTCACACAGGTTTTTTTACGAGAGATTGATTTAAGTTGCGTAGCCTAATGAAAGATTCGTTGTCACCTTGTTAGGTGTTAGCTCTGTGAATGTCTAGAGAGGACGGAGAGAAGAACTTTTCCATTATTAGCAGCGACAAAAATTCCAATAACAAATAGCTTAGTTTACGAACTCGTTTTTTTAAAAAACGACTTTATAACAGACCGAAGCGCTTTATAAAAAGCGCTCGCCCATAGTAACAGAATAATGATTTAATCCGGCCAACGTAAATTGCCAATAAACTGGTTTCGCGTTTCATAATTTGAAGGATTGGAATCCGTTGCGTCCGCTTGTTTTTGATTTTGTTTACTCGCACCAGTCGATCGTTTTCGCGAAGCCGGTGCTTTTGCCGTTGACCCAGCAGTGTTAGTTTGCTGGCTTTTTGTAACGGAATCTAGTAATTTTTCTTCCGCTTTATCTGCAGTTTCACTCATAATTTAAAAATCTCCTCTATTACAGTTTCAATTTCATTAATGGCTTCCGCGCCACGCTTACCAGTATCATACACACTACGTCCGTCTAGTAAACAATTACGATAAACTGCTCGACGTCGTAGGCCTATGGGTAAAACAGGTAAACCCAATTGTCCGACTGCATTTTTCATAACGCGAGATAAGGTTGTCCTCGGTTCTAATTGATTAAGAACCATAGCAGCACATAAGTCGGGATTATCCTGGTGACTCTCTTTAACAACACTGGCAATATGAACGGTTGCCCAAAGATCAATTGGCGAAGGTTGTACCGGTACAATGGCTACATTTGCCAGTTTTAGCGCGTCCCGTGTTTGCTCTGCTTGAATCGATGGCGGGCAATCAATGACAACATGTTCAATTTTGTCTGAAAGTTGATTTATCTCATACTCGATGGATTGATCCGACAGGGTAATAATCTCGGGAAGATCAAACCCACTTAAATTACCAACGCGACTCCAGTGAGTTGATGATTGTTGCGGATCAACATCCAATACAACGGTTGCGGCACGGGCGTTAAGACCCCTCGCAATATTCATGCTGAGCGTTGTTTTACCAACACCACCTTTATTACTCACTAACGCAATTATCATAATCTGCAACCGTAACCAAACTAATGATATGACAAAATATTTGCTTGATGTTGGAATTCAGTATGAGGGTTTTGTTTTATAAGGACTAATTCAAAATTACAATATTGTCTATAGTCGATAATCAATAAGATGAGTGGTTGTGCATTAGTCGAGTCAATTTTTTGTTATCACTGACAAAACCAATGCTAAACATTAATCACTTTGAGCGGAATATTTTATTTCTTTTTCGGCAGGTTTATTAACAAAAGGGGAAAGTGTTTTATCCGTTAGATAAGCACGTTCACCGGGGAAATTTTCGGATGGCTTGTGAACAGAATAAATCAATTTAGTCGATGGTCTCAATTTTTCGGCATACATGCGAATGTGGAAATTGGGGTAACAGCTGCGACAAGCTAAGATTGCATCAATTACCGGTTCACTACTTTTCACCGCAAAATGCGCTTTGCCCCAACGATGCCAATCGGTAGATTTTGATTCACTAAACTGAGCATATTCAATAAATATTGCCCAATCTGTATGAAGTGTGGCCTTGATCAGCTGCTCTATTTCACCTTGGCAATCAAGTGCTGTCATTGAGATACCATACTTATAACTTTGCATAGTGTTTCCTCTAAAGTGTTGTGCATCAAACCAGTCGGACTGAATTGAAAAGCAAAATACCTGATAATATTACTCAGGTAAACCACACAAAATTCATCATTATTTTCAATTCTCGCGCATGTATAAATATATGCTTATGATTTCATGGTATTGCATTTATGATATTAATTTCTGAACAAAATTATTGACAGAAATTAGGGGAATACCCTAGCTTTCGCTATTAAAAAGACCAAGTAGGCTAATATAAGTACATATTTCTTTGCGAAAAAAAATTTAAATTTATTTCAACTTTTTTATGCCTAGCTCGCATTTCTCACAGGATCGCGAGATTATCCCGCAGAGAATTGATTCCTCAAGGGATTTTCTGACTGAGCGGAATACAGAGTGTATTTCCGAAGGAAGAAAATTCATTGAGGGATCAAGAATCAAGTGAGAATCCGTGAATCCTGTGAGAAATGCGGGCTAGCCCAATCGTCCATACATTACTGTCTATTTCCAACATTGATCAATTGAATGAGTATGGAGTGGTAAGGCGTGTTATCTTTTTTATGAAATTTTTCAATCACAAAAATCAGGTTAACGCACAGTGCACCGGCAAGAACTACTGTCTTTGTTGAACACATATCGAACGCCATTTATGGAAGAAGCGGGCATGGCGGTAAAAACGCGTTTGTTCGTTTTGCGACACGAAAACTGTTTTGACAGAAACCTACCTATTGGTCATGTTTCTGGATCAGCGTGGATTGTTAATCCTGCACGAAGCCATGTTTTACTCATGCATCATCGAAAACTGAATATGTGGCTGCAACCCGGTGGCCATGCGGATGGCGACCCAGATATTCTTCGAGTCATACTGAATGAAACCGCGGAAGAGACGGGAATGTCATTGGAGCAAATTCATTTACTGGGTGAGAATATTTTTGACATCGACGTTCATACGGTTCATGAAAGTATCCATGACGATCGGCACATACACTTCGATATTCGATTTTTAGTCGAAATTGACGATTCACTTCCAATACCAGGTAATCATGAATCACATCAAATTGCTTGGGTGTCACTGGAGCAGGTTTGCCGCTTTAACAATGCGCTTTCTTTCCATCGGCTAGTTCGAAAAACACAAAAGTTAGTTAAACCTCAAATCACCAAGCGTAAATTCGCTTAAGGGACTTATGATTAAGTTAGATAGCGAGATAATCTGACACAAGACTTACTAGCATTTATAATAAATTGTGATAGGGGCACATATAAATTTACGCAAAGGCGACTTTGCCGTCATTCGAAATATTTATTATTCTCATTTTTATAAAATCCAATCGAATTTTTCGATTAAACTTCTAATGAGTACTGTTAGCACTAAGCAGTCAATTAGAAAAATTGTGTTTTTTTATTAAATCCTTCCAAAGCAGGCGTTCCGATAATTTAGGGAATGATGGTAATTTCAGAGTAAAGCAGCCATTAAAGAGGTGGCTAATAATTCGCCGATAAATTTCAGAAATTCAATAGCCAAATGCAAAAAGTGACGTCAAGGCACGAGAAGCGGACCATCTAATTTTTCGATCATTAAATTCAAAAAATAAAATTTACGATCCTTCTGTAAATAGCATAACGGTAAGTCTCATCCTTTAGCGGGCATTTTGATTAGTTTCAAATTTTTTGGAAATTTCTCGATAGCAGACATTACAGCCTTGCTCTTATGATTACATCAGCAGTATAGGTATTGATTGATAAAGTGGAATAACCTAGTTTTAACTAATTATTATTGAAGAAATTAGGCGTTATAACCATCTAATTTAAAAGTTATTTTTCCTTTCTTATGCCTTTAAAGGGCTTGTCATCAGCCTTTTGATCCATAAAACGCCCAGTTTTACTATCACGTTTAACCCATGTATCATTTTTTGGGTTATAAGTTTGAGTACGGTCACGTACCATTCCGTTTCGATGACCATCGCCGGTAGGGGGATTCGTCGCCATGTTGTATCTCCTTGTATTTACGAAAGTTAAGTGTTGTATTGCTTAGTTATTGTGTTAGATATCAATTGACATTCTGGCAATTAACACCTAAAGTATAGTTTACAAAAAGACGATAATAAGGTTAATTATGTAAACTATCGATAAGGAGAGAATAATGATAGGTGAGCGTATACAGCAAGCCCGAAAAGCTGCAGGTTTGTCGCTACGAGCTTTATCAGAGCAGGCGGGTGTTACTGCAATGGCCATCTCTAAATATGAGCGTAACGAATCTACCCCATCTTCAAAAGCATTACTTGGTTTATCCAAAGCACTAGGTGTTCGTACAGAGTATTTTTTCCGTCAAGTCACTATAGAGCTTGAAAATGTAGAACATCGTGAACATGAAAAATTGCCAGAAAACGAAGAAACAAAAGTACTAGCCGATGTGAAAGAACAGCTGGAACGATGGATTGAATTGGAAGAGTTTATTCCCAATCCGTGGTCGATGCCGTTCGACTTACCGAAAGAACTACCAGCAAATATAAATTCCTATGAAGATATAGAGCAAGTCGCAGATACTATACGTGCTGAATGGGCACTTGGTTCAAACCCAATCCCTGTACTCATTGATACGCTTGAAGTTAGAGGCATTAAAGTGTTCATCACACAATATGATGGGCACAAACACTTCAATGGTCTATCTGCAACGGTTAATGGTAATCCGGTTATCGTTGTTGGTAAAAATTGGCCTGGCGATCGTCAACGATTTACTTTAGCTCACGAACTGGGTCACTTAGTATTGCATGGTCGATTAAGCGATGAGCTAGACGAAGAGCTAGCATGTCATCGGTTTGCAGGAGCGTTTCTCGTACCACAGGAAAAAGTAAAATCTAATCTTGGAAACAAACGAACCTGGATAGAGCCGCGAGAGCTTATGATACTCAAACAAGAGTATGGGCTAAGTATGGGTGGCTGGTTGTATCGTGCACGGAATCTCGAAATTTTACCCAAACAGCATTTTGGTAAACTTTGGGGTTACTTCAACAAACATGGTTGGAGAGAAAAAGAACCTGAGCCACAGTTCCCACAAGAAACAACACGAATGTTTGAGCAGCTCGTTTACCACGCCTTGGCCGAAGATCTTGTTGGTGAATCAAAAGCCGCTGAATTATTAAATATGTCAGTTTCTACACTTCATGCCTATCGGAAAATGGAGTGTCCGGAAAATGTTGTTAATCAGTGATGCCAATATTTTCATCGACATGGAAGAAGCTGAATTAACAGATACATTGTTTCAGCTGCCTGATGAATTTGCGGTTCCTGATATTTTGTACGAAGAAGAATTAAGTGAGCAACATTCAGACTTACTCGATAAAGGGTTGCATATAAAAAGCATGTCGGGAAATATCGTAATGGAAGCCTATAATCTACGACAAAAGTACAATAAACCGGGCCAAAATGATTTAAACGCCCTTGCTGCCCTGGCGAAGTCTGAGGGCTGCCCATTACTAACAGGCAATGGAGATTTAAGAAAAGCAGCCAAGGCAGAAAAAATAAATGTGATGGGTACTTTGTGGATAATACAAAGAATGTTTGAAGAACGATTATTAACAAAACAACAAGCCGCAGAAGCGTATGAAAAAATGCGTGAAGGTCGTCGACGTTTACCGTGGCAAATAGTAGAAAAACAATTAAACGAATTTAACTAAAGAGATAATATGGTAGAGCAACACAAAAAAGAACTAGAAAAACAACTTTGGAACATCGCCAACGCTCTGCGTGGTAATATGAGCGCGGATGAATTTCGTGATTACATCCTGGGCTTTATTTTCTATAAATACCTTTCCGAAAAACTCCATCTGTATACTAAAGAGCTACTGGAAAAAGATGGGTTCAAATTTGAAGATTTCTCAGAAGATACTAAAGAAGATCGCGAGTATTTAGATGCCATCAAGGCAGAAACCATTGATCATCTTGGCTATTATCTTGGGCCAAATGAATTGTTCCATAATCTTGTGCAAAAAGGTGAACGAGGCGAGTTTATTATTGAGCAGCTTTCAGAAACTTTGCGTCATATTGAGCAAAGTACCATGGGCAGTGACAGCGAAGACGATTTTAACGGCCTATTTGATGATATTGACCTCACCTCGAACAAACTAGGTAAAACCGAAAAAGTTAAAAATGAATTAATTTCCAAAGTACTAAGCCACCTTGATGAAATTGACTTTTGTTTAGAAGATACTGAAATCGACGTGCTTGGTGACGCTTACGAATATCTCATCGGACAGTTTGCTAGTGGTGCAGGAAAAAAAGCCGGTGAGTTTTATACGCCACAAATGGTTTCTAAACTGCTAGCTAAGCTTGTCACACGCGGTAAAACTCGGTTACGTTCTGTGTATGATCCTACCTGTGGTTCTGGTTCGTTATTATTGCGCGTTGCAAAAGAAGTAGACGAAGTGGGTGCTTTCTATGGGCAAGAATCTAATCCTAGCACCTATAACCTCGCTTGCATGAACATGATATTGCATGATGTGCATTATAGTCGGTTTAATATCCAGCAAGACGACACATTAGAACACCCACAACATACGGATAAACGTTTTGAAGCCGTGGTCGCTAATTCACCATTCTCAGCTGGTTGGTCTGCAAATTCCTCGTTTTTAAGTGATGAGAGATTTTCGGATTATGGAAAACTTGCACCTTAAGGTAAAGCTGATTTTGCCTTTGTACAGCACATGTTTTTCCAGTTAGATGATGATGGGTGTATGGCGATCGGAGTGTGTCAAGGTAACTGTCGGTGTGCCAAGAAGGTAGAACAGCTGGAAGCTGTAACACCATGTTGTATTAGTGATGAGGGTAGGCCCCTCGGTGTCGTCAATTAGGTGATGATACCAAAC
>Ga0316207_10001985_pt1 | contig 22552 bp, 19 predicted proteins | sample 6weekpyrite_MG_FD_204943 | JGI IMG/M metagenome (GOLD analysis project Ga0316207, IMG submission 204943) | Microbial mat bacterial communities from mineral coupon in-situ incubated in ocean water Damariscotta River, Maine, United States -... | ecosystem: Environmental > Aquatic > Marine >...
CTGATTTTGAAAAGCTGCTTAATACCGCAACAGAATCTTCAGATATCATGCTTGCCAACCTCAAGCGGGCCGCCGACCTAGTACGAAGCTTCAAACAGGTGGCGGTTGACCAAAGCAGTAGCGAACAACGTCTGTTTGATCTAAAAGAATATATCGAAGAGGTCATTACCAGTTTGCGACCTAAGCTTAAGAAAAGCCGCCATCAAATCAAAATCGATTGCCCTGAAAAACTCGCTATCTACAGTTATCCCGGTGCCTATTCGCAAATCATCACCAATCTTATTATGAACTCACTCATCCACGGCTTTAATGGAATAGAAACAGGTGAAATATCCATTATTGTCAGACAAAAATTAGATCAACTCGAAATCATCTATTCAGACAGCGGAAAAGGCATTACCACAGATGACATCAACAAAATCTTCGATCCCTTCTTCACCACCAAACGGGGCCAAGGCGGTAGCGGCCTGGGCCTGCACATTATCTACAACCTAGTGAGCCAAACCCTGAATGGAGAAATTGAATGTTCGAGTGAGCTGGGACAAGGGGTGAGTTTTGTGATCAAGGCTCCTTATACTGCTACACCGAGTAAGCTGTGTGTCTAATAAAGGGTAGCTACTTTTGCCAAACTCATCTGTTTCTCATGAAGACTCGTCTGTCTCATAAAGTACTGCTTTACTCAGCCGCTAATTTCTTTAGTCTATTCTTTTTTAGTAAAACTAAACTGATAAATTATTATGAATGCTGAGTCTGCTCAATCGATGAACCCTGCAGATCAGGGCAAACCTCGCCTTAATCCCAACAGTGTAGCGGCAGCCATGAGCAAGGTGCTGGCCTGTGCCGAACAGGTAATCCTGGGCAAAAACCAGCAACTACGTCTGGCGCTAACTTGCATGATGGCCAGAGGCCATTTGTTGATTGAAGATCAACCGGGCATGGGCAAGACCACGCTGGCTCATATGCTGGCACGAGTGATGGGGCTGGAGTTTCAGCGGGTTCAATTCACCTCGGACTTGTTGCCTTCTGACATTCTTGGCGCCTCGATTTATGACAAGGACAACGGTAAGTTCACTTTTCACCCCGGGCCGATCTTTGCCCAGCTGGTGTTGGCCGACGAGGTCAACCGCGCCACACCCAAGTGCCAGAGTGCGTTGCTGGAGGCGATGGAGGAACAGCAGGTAACGGTAGAGGGTAATACCTATGATCTGCCGAAACCCTTTTTTGTCATCGCCACTCAAAACCCTGTGCACCAGATCGGTACCTTTCCCTTGCCTGAATCGCAGTTGGATCGATTTTTGATGCGCCTGACCATGGGCTATCCGGACAAGCTGGCCGAGCGGGAACTGTTGTCTGGCCGCGACCGACGTGAGATTTCTGAGACGCTTAGCGCGGCGCTGACTCCGCAGCAGCTACTGACGGTACAGGACCAGGTGGCCCATGTTCATGTTTCTGATGCCTTGCTCGATTATTTGCAGGCGCTGCTGGATTTTAGCCGTCAGTCCACGGAGTTCAGTGTTGGTCTGTCACCACGCGGGGGGCTGGCGCTGTTGCGTGCCGCCCAGGCATGGGCCTTGTTACATGGTAGGGCTCATGTGTTACCGGAAGATCTGCAAATGGTGTTACCGGCGGTGGCCGGGCATCGCTTGCAGGGCAGGGGGGAGGCCAGTGGCCAAGGGCCTGATTCACTGGCCGCTCGGCTGCTGGAAGTGCCTATTCCTTAGATGGCAGTTCTGTTTCAGCGTTGGCTTGATACCTTGCCCGCCGGGCTACGGCCACGCGGGGTTCGCTATTTTGCCGCTTCGGCAAAGCAATCTGCTGTCCTAACTAACAAACGTATTTTTGTGCTACCGACCAAACAAGGCTGGGTGTTTTTCGTCCTTCTTGTGCTAATGCTGCTGGGGGCCATGAATTACAGCAACAGCATGGCCTTTGTGCTGACCTTTTGGCTGGGCAGTGTCAGTCTTGTATCGCTGCTTTATACCTACCGCAACCTGGTTAAACTCGAGATCAAACTTAATGGCTCCGAACCCTGTTTTGCTGGCGGCCATGCCATATTTAATCTTTTGTTGAATAACAAACAGACTCGCCAACGCTTTGATATTGGTATTCAAAACGCCGCTGGCATTACCAGCACCAGCTCGGTAAACAGTGAAGATCATGCCCAAATCAGTCTGGCGGTCCCTACATCACAACGTGGTCGTTTGCAGTTGGGGCGGGTTACTCTGTCTAGTTGTTATCCGCTGGGCCTGTTTCGGGCCTGGGCCTATGTTGATATCGAGGCAGAAACCCTGGTTTATCCACGACCAGCTGATAATGCACCGTTACCGCAAACCGGCCAGGGCTCGGGTGAGCGCATGGAAACCACGGAAGAGGGCAGTGATGATTTTCACGGTTTTCGCCAATATCACGCCGGCGATTCACCGCGGCATATCTATTGGAAAGCCTTGGCAAGAGAGCAAGGTTTGGTGACTAAACAGTTTCAACGCCACCAGTCGCCAGAAATGTGGTTTGACTGGGCCGACACTCGCGGAACCGATATCGAAACCCGCTTGAGCCAGTTGTGCCGTTGGCTTTTAGATGGCGACAGCCAGCAACAGCGCTTTGGCCTGCGCCTGCCCGGGGTGGTGATAGCGCCGGCCCAGGGTAAGGAACACCTGGATCAATGCCTGGCACAATTGGCCCTATTCGGAGTTGGCGAATGAACGGGGTGCAAATCACGGTACTGGATCAGCGCGCCATGACCTGGCTGCTGGCCGGATTGGGGCTGACCATTTTGCCTCACAGCCTCTACCTGCCCATCTGGATCAGTGCGCTGGCGCTGGCCATCGGTGTTTGGCGCTGGCTGGCAGCACAGCGTAACTGGCCACTGCCCCACAATAAGATAAAACTGCTGCTAACCCTGGCCCTGGTTGTGGCCATCTTTGCCAACTACGGGACCCTGGTGGGACGTGATTCCGGCACCGCCCTGCTTGTGATGATGATGGGGCTAAAACTGGTGGAGCTGCGCCAACGCCGAGATGTCATGGTGCTGATGTTTCTGGCCTATTTCCTGTTGATCACCCACTTCATCTTTAGCCAAACCATCCCCATGGCGACCTATGTGATGTGCTGCGCCTGGCTGCTTCTGAGTCTGCACATGCATTTGACCAGCATGGAGCTACGGCCGGTTCGCCACAGCCTGCGCACCGCTGGTGGGCTGATGTTGCTGGGGCTACCGCTGATGTTGGCGCTGTTTGTTCTCTTCCCCCGAATCGAAGGGCCAATCTGGGGGCTGCCCAAAGATGCCTATGCAGGCATGACCGGGTTGGGTGACAGCATGAGTCCGGGTGCGATCAGCAGTCTAAGCCAATCTGATGAGGTCGCCTTCCGGGTCAAATTCGATGACCAAGTGCCAAGCACTGACAAACGTTACTGGCGCGGGCCGGTGCTGTGGATGACCGATGGCCGTAACTGGGATATCGGTCCGGAACTACGGCCCGCTGCCTGGCAATCACCCATCTCTGCCGCGCACGAGTCGGCGCTCAGTTACACGGTGACGCTGGAGCCACACAACCAAAAATGGCTGTTTGCGCTCGATCTTCCGGCAACTAGCAGTGAACATGGGCAAATCAGCTCTGATCTTCAATTAATCGCACCAAAAAAGGTACGCAAACGCCTCAAATACCACATGACCTCCTATCTTGACTACAATACCGGTCAATTAACGGATTTTGAGCGCAGATTGGGGCTGTTTCTGCCCAAAAACCGTAATCCTCGTACAGTAGCACTGGGCCGCTCACTGCAGATACAAAGCCGTTCTGATGCTGAAGTGATACAAAAGGCGCTAACCATGTTTCGCCAACAGCCGTTTGTCTACTCCTTGCGGCCACCACTATTGGACAGCAATGAACCCAGCGATCAGTTTCTATTTGAGACCCGTACCGGTTTTTGTGAACACTTCGCCTCTAGCTTCACCATGCTGATGCGGGCAGCGGGCATCCCGGCGCGGGTTGTGACCGGCTATCAGGGTGCCGAGCTAAACCCGGTGGATGATTATTATATTGTCCGCCAGCGCGATGCCCATGCCTGGTCCGAGGTATGGTTGCCAGGGCAGGGCTGGGTAAGGATTGACCCGACTGCGGCGGTGGCACCTGAGCGCATCGAGCGCAGCATCGATACTTCGCTGCTCTCAGCCGGCGCGGTGCAATTCAGTGTGCCGCACAGCGATCTGCTTTCTAAGGCCTGGCAACAAGTCAATCTCAATCTTGACGCCATCAACAATCGCTGGAATCAACTGGTGCTGGGTTACGGCCCAAACCAACAACGTGAGTTTCTGCAAAATCTTGGTCTCGACATCAAGGATTGGCGCAAACTGGCCTGGGTATTTCTTGTCTTAGTTGGCGGCCTGTTTGTCATCATCACCGCCTTTGTCCTGATCCCAAGACATAGACAGGTCGACCCGGTGCTGAAAAACTACCAGCGCTTTTGTCGTAAACTTGCCAAACGTGGTTTGCTAAGAGCAGAAAATGAATCTGCCAGTGCATTTGCTCAACGGGTTAAAACAAATCGACCGGATTTAAGCGAAAAAATTGATAGGATCACACAGCTGTATTGCCATTTGCGTTATGCTGGTTCTCCTAATCAAAAACAATTGCTGCACTTCAGGAAACAGGTAAGCGAGTTCAAGCCCTGATGACCTTAAAGTATTTTGCCTACGGCTCCAATCTGCATTTCAAACGTTTTCAGCAACGGGTGCCGTCGGCGCGCATTATCGACATGGCCGTCTTGCCTGGCTATCAGCTTGCCTTTCATAAACATGGTGCCGATGACTCGGCGAAATGCAACATCATCCGCGCGGACGGAGAAGTGCATGGTGTGGTCTATGAAATGGCCATGACTGAAAAACCAATCCTGGACCAGCTTGAATCTGGTTATGAATCTTGTCAGCTTGTGGTTAATACCAATGCTGGGCCATTAAAACCGTACGCCTACATCGCCAGTGATGACAACATTAATCACTCGCTTTTACCATATCACTGGTACAAACTATATGTATTGCATGGGGCACAACAACATGGTCTTGATGCGGCCTATTGTTCAATAATTGAATCACAGGTTTCAATAAACGATCCTGATGCCAAACGTCACGAAGAGCATCTTTCAATGCTGGGTTTAAAATAGATAACGATAAAAAAGGACGTAGAGGTTTATATGACAAACGATAGAAGTCACCTGCCAGCTGCAACCGATAATATGGAAAGTCATGTACGTGAAGTCTTTCCACTCGATATCCATCCAGAAGAGTTTGCCGCCAAAGATGGTGCCGGATGGATGGAGTTTACTTTTCACGAATATCGTTTTAAAGACCCGGAATTGGATAGCTGGATTCATGCTGTGGGCAAGATCATCACTGATCCACAACTGCTGGAAGAAATGCAGCGTAAATATCTAAGCGAAGTTGAATTTCTTGAGGTCAGAAAATATATGGATGACGATGATCTGGAAGAGGATAATGAGCCTCAAACATAAGCCAGATAATCAAATCATTTATTCTGTCAATATCAACAAAAAAGCCACCCCTAACAGCTGGGTGGCTTTTTTGTGTGCCTAGATTTCTAAGACGTTTTTATCGTTGTGACATTATTGGCGGTTGCCACCATGGGCCACCACGGACGAGCCTAACCGCAGCTGGCTGATGCTTGACTGTTGCCATAGCCGCACCGCCACCAAAGTCCAAGGTGTAAGCGTAATTGTTGGTGCCCATTTTCTCCATGCTGGTCCAGAAAATTTCTGAAGGTGCACCAGGAAATACCTTTTCGTTCATCCTCGGATTAAAACATTGCCGTTCTACAATCGATGCCAGCTCCGGTACCATCGGCATGCGCCAGTCACTATGGCCGGCGATTCCTTGAGCATTGATCTTGTCGACCAGTACCATCGCTGCCTGCCAATCCAATATTTGTGTCTTACCGCTACAGCTTTTCCCATCCCATTGTTGTCCAACTGCACAGCGCATCCAGAATAAGCTTGTTGCATTATCCTTCACTGTTTCGCCATCGCTAACAAACTGATTTGTAGGCGTGGATTGCGACAATGATTCGGGGTCACATGTTCCTGCCCAGCTACTCGTCACCGCAATCGTCATCACGCTTATCATGATCAAGATTTTTTTAAACATCATAGGCTCCTTTTATTTACCGCTTTTTCTATCTGAAAAAAACGACAACTATATTAACGATTGCCAGCATCTGCATTGGGGTATCCAGGGCCACTGACTACCGGCACTGCGCCATGTTGTTCATCCTTGGCGGGAGCGATGGCCACACCACGATGGGTATACATAACGTATGCTTCCATAGAGATCATGTCTTCACTATCTAACGCCAATGGTTTACCCAGCATTGGTACTGCAATGCACCAGTTGATCATTTCTCGCAGTGTGCCAACCTTGCCTAGATTGGTCTGATACTTTGGCCAGGTGTGCGGATTGCTTGCTGAGCCATCAGGATGGCAATTTCCACAAGCTAGGCCATTAGTGCCTAGCCCAGGGTTATGCCACAGGTCATCGCCTTTTTTTACTGCGGCCATTAGCATATTCATCTGATCTTCTTTTTCCGCAGCGCTAAAAGGTTTTTTTGCATAAACATTACCCATCACAAGCAGCGTGCTTGCGACAAAGACAGTTAGAACTGAGAACTTCAAGGTTTGAAATTTACGATATATATTCATTGGTATGCTCCCCGGTTTATAGTTTGACACCGCGTTTGACATTTTCTGGTAACAAATCTGAGAATGCTCGATAGTCGATTTCGCCATCGAAGCTAGAGGCCACATCGATCTTATGGCTGCCTAGGCCATCTTCGAAATCGCCAGGATCTACGCGATTCATTCTGATATCGGGATAGGGCAGTTCGACCGGTGGATAAGGCCAGGGCCAGGATGTTGACAGCAACCCGGCTGAATTTATGTTGCCGACTGAGTTGTACACCACCTGGTGAACATGGCCATGTATTGCCATCACTTTTTCGAACTTGCGCAGGATCATACGTATTTCGGGGGCATCCAGGGTTTGGAAATTCCAACGAGGATAATAGTCCCACAAGGGTGAGTGGGTCATGATGATGATGGGGGTATCCGGACTCAGTTTTTTTACATCTTTTTCTAACCAGTCCAGTTGCTTTTCACCTACACCCCATAGTCCGCAACGATGGCACTCCAGTTCTTCCATGCGTCCCATACGCTCTTTCGGCGTCAAACTTGCCATGCTCCAGAAGTCTTCAACTAGAATCGAATTCATGCCAATGATATGCGAACCATTATGGTCAAAGGACCAGTGTTCATCACCAAACAACCCGCGCCAGGCCTTGCCCATATCAAGGTAATAATCGTGTTCACCCGGAATGATCTTATAAGGCACCTTCAGCTTGTCGAGTATCTTCTTACCTTTGATCAGCTCCGCCTCTTTGCCGGACTGACCCAGGTCACCGGCATACAGAACAAAATCGGGGCGTGGCTTAATGCTGTTTACGTCTGCAACACCTTTTTCCAGAATGGCGTCGAACTTGTGATTGGGAATATCGTAAAGATGGGCATCGGTAAGAACTGCGAAGGTAAAGGGTGAAATCTTTTTAGTTGAGGCATGAACTATGCCACCCAGTCCCATCATGCTGGTTGCAGTTGGTGCGAACATACCGGCAAACATAGTTGCTGCACCAGTTTTCAATGACACCCCCAGGAATTCTCGTCTCGAAATGTTTTTCATAAAAACTCCTCCTGTGAATTTTTGATTGGAAATATCTACTGCCTGTTGCAACCTCACTAAATTTAGATGCAGTCTAAAAACATTAGCCCAGATCAGGCTATTGTCAACAAATATGCTCGGATATTTTCTATGGCCGTTTTCAGCCACAAAAAATTAATACTTTCGGAGTGGGGCTAATTGAAATGCAAGAAGGGTAATAATTTTTATGAAGACGTGTACGAAATAGCTCAGCTCAAACTACTAAATCTATATTTTTTCGTTAATAGATAATCACTTGCCGATACAAAATGAACTAAAGATCTTACCCAACAAATCATCTGAACTGAACTCACCGGTGATTTCATTTAAAGCCTCTTGTCCTAAACGGAGGTCTTCGGCCAACAGTTCACCGGCTTGATGTAGTTCCAGTTCTTGCTGGCCATGCAGCACTAAATCCAATGCTCTTTGTAAAGCATCGACATGGCGGCGGCGCGCCATAAAGCTGCCTTCACCGGCAGTTTGATAACCAACACACTCTTTTAAATGTTGGGTCAGCATTTCCATTCCGTCACCAGTTTTGGCAGAGAGCAAGATCTCTTTGCCCAGCGAGCCATCGTTAACACCGGCTTGCTGCTTACCAACATCAATCTTATTGCGCACCACGGTGACGGCAATGTTATGTGGAAGCTTGTCGATGATGGTTTGATCTGCGGCGGTGATGCCGTCGGCATCATTGATGAGTAATAAAATCCTATCCGCCTGTTCAATTTCCGACCAGGCCCGTTGTATACCTATCTGTTCCACAGTGTCTGTGCTTTCACGCAGACCGGCAGTATCGATAATGTGTACCGGCAGACCATCAATGCTTATCTCCTGTCGCAGGGTATCGCGGGTTGTACCTGCAATATCAGTGACAATTGCCAGCTCCCGTTGCGCCAGCTTATTCAACAGACTCGACTTGCCAGCATTTGGTTGGCCAGCAATAACGACATTCATACCTTCACGCAATAAACAGCCTTGTTGTGCCTCAACAAGAATCTTGTTCAGCTCGTCAACAATTGTGCTGAGTTGATCAGTGATGGCACTATCGGCAAGAAAGTCGATCTCTTCTTCAGGAAAATCGATTGCAGCCTCGACGTAGATGCGCAATTTAATCATCGCCTCAACCAAACCATGAATGCGTTGCGAGAATTCACCTTGCAGTGAACGCAGCGCCGAACGGGCTGCTTCAACCGATGAACTGTCAATCAGGTCGGCAATGGCTTCGGCCTGGGCCAGATCGAGTTTGTCGTTTAAAAATGCCCGTTCTGAAAACTCGCCCGGTTGGGCCAGTCTCGCACCTAGTTCAACTACACGTGAGAGCAACATGTCCAGGACTACTGGACCACCATGGCCTTGCAGTTCCAAAACATCTTCACCGGTAAACGAGTTGGGTGATTGAAAGAATAAAGCGATGCCTTGATCCAGCACTGAGTCGTTTACATCTTTAAATGCAAGATAACGAGCGTCGCGTGGGGCAGGGCAGTCGCCCAAAACTGCGGCTGCAATCTGTGTTGCTTTGGGGCCCGAAACACGAATTATGCCAACGCCACCACGACCGGGCGGGGTTGCGATTGCTGCAATGGTGTCGTTTTTTATTTCCATAGCCTGAAACAAAAAGGGCACCCGAAGGTGCCCTTGTGCTTATTTATTTGGAGTGGCTAGTGCCGCTGCCTTTTCGATCTTGGCCGTAATGTACCACTGTTGTGCTACTGATAATGCGCTATTGGCAAACCAATACAACACCAGGCCCGCCGGGAAGAAGGCGAAGAACAAAGTGAAAATAACCGGCAGCGCCATCATCACCTTAGCCTGAACTGGATCAGGTGGTGCAGGGTTCAATTTCTGTTGAATATACATACTGACACCCATCAACAGTGGCAGCACGTAATAAGGATCTTTAATCGACAGATCCGTAATCCAGAAAATAAATGGCGCCTGACGCAGTTCAACTGATTCCAGCAATACCCAGTAAAGTGCGATAAAGACCGGGATCTGCACCATCATCGGCAAACAACCACCAAGAGGATTGATCTTCTCTTTTTTGTACAACTCCATCATGGCCTGACTCATCTTCTGACGGTCATCGCCATAACGCTCTTTAAGTTGCTGCATCTTTGGGGCGAACTTGCGCATGTTGGCCATGGAACGATAGCTGGCCGCTGACAGTGGATAGAAGATAGCCTTGATGATCAACGTAACCATCAGGATTGCCCAACCCCAATTGCCAAACATATTGTTGAACCAGTCCAGCAACCAAAACATGGGCTTAGCGATGACACTCAACATGCCGTAATCAACCGTCAGGTCGAGATGGTCACCCAGTTTTTCCAGTACCGCCTGCTCCTTAGGACCTACATAGAGACGAGTAGTGAAGGTGTCGATCTGGCCTGCATTGACTGTTTTGCTAGGTGAAACCAGTCCGAGTACAAAACGATCATCACCAACAGCCTTGGTGTAGAAATGATTAGTTTCATCCTTGGGTGGGATGATGGCACCCAAGAAATAATGCTGAATGATTGCAGCCCAACCACCATTGATGTCACGGCTAAGGTTTGCCTCTTCCATGTCATCAAAATCGATTTTTTCGTAATGCTCTTCTTCGCTGTAAACCACACCACCCGTGTAAGTGTAGATGAAGGCAGACTCACCGCTGCCATCTGGACGACTGCGCTGTAGCTGTCGATATTGGCGACCTTGCCATTCAGTGGCTGAGCCATTTTCGATTTTTTGCTCCACATCGATCACATGCTGACCGCGATGAAAGATTAGTGTTTTAGTAACCTTAATACCGCTGTCATCCTGCCAGGTCAGAGGAATACGTAGTTCATTTTGACCCGCTTGTAACTCATAGCTGGTTTTTTCTGCGTTGAAGATGGCGTAATGATCAGGGGCATTATTATTAGACAGCAGGCCACTCTGGGCCACAAACAGGTTAGGTAATGATTCCCGCATCAGACGAAATGGTTCGTCAGGCATATCACTGGTAATCGGATAATTCAACAGATCAGCCTGACGAATATCACCACCGCGAGTATCAATAATGACATCCAGGGTATCCGTCACAACATGAACGCGCTGACTCATAGCGCTTGCTTCAATACCAGCGTCTGGCGCTTCAGGTGTATCGGCTTTAACGCTTGCGTCCAATTGTGCCTGCGGTGCCCCCGGCACATCGCTTGCCACTTCAAATGCTGGTGTAGCGGGGGCTGTCATTTCGCTACTGCTGCTAGTGACGACAGGTTTAGTTACGTAATCCTCTTGCCAGGCCTCCCAGGCCAAGTAGAGAATAAAAGAAAGAGCTAAAAATAATATAAGACGCTGATTATCCATGAGTATTGTTCGTACTTATTGAGTTGTTCTTATGTGTGTGGCAGCTATGCCGTGAATGTTCCGGTACTTCATCAACACCACCTGGATGCCAAGGGTGGCAACGCAGGATGCGTTTAATCGTCAACCAACTGCCGGCAAATGCACCATGAGTCTTAAGAGCAGTCTCAGCATAACTTGAGCAGCTAGGATAAAAACGGCAGTTATTACCCAAAACAGGGCTCAGCAGAATACGGTAAGCACGAACAAAAAGAATCAAGATTCTTTGCATCGTTCCAGCTCCATCCATTGCCTATTTAGTAGTGTGAATAATTCCTGGCTTGTCTTGGCAACAGCAGCTTGCTTGCCAATAACAACGATATCGAGACCGGCCAGGTTCTGTTGCGAGTGACGAAAACTTTCCCTAATCAATCGCTTAAGCCTATTTCGCTGAACCGCTGACTTGGCGCATTTTTTGGATATTATTAAACCAAGTCGGGGATAAGTGCGCTGATTAGATCGTGCCAAGGCCGTGAAGCAGCGATTAGCTGAGCGACACGGCCTTGCAAAAACAAAGTCAAATTCGCCCGCGGTTTTCATTCTAAGGTTTTCGGTAAACCCCTTTTCACGGGCTTTCAAGCGACTAAGGTCTCTTGAAATTAAGCTGCCAGGCGCTTACGACCTTTAGCACGACGAGCCTTAATGATCTTACGACCGTTTACAGTTGCCATACGTGAACGAAAACCATGAGTACGTTTACGCTTGATTACGCTAGGTTGAAATGTTCTTTTCATCGTTACATCCGTCTATTTATTGTGATCACAAATTCAAACCGCATGGGCCGTCGCCCATAGGGCTGCGGTAAGGCGCGGAAGGATAGCTGGAATCTCCCTTTAATGTCAATCCAAATCTCATAAAAATAGCTGCTGCTAGCTGTGGATAACTTTACAAAAGGGGGGTAGACTTCCGAGTCCACATTTTCAGCACAAACGCGCCATCGAGAGGTTATGGCAAAGATGTCACTTTGGCAGCAATGTCTTGAACAGCTGGAAACCCAGCTCAATGCTCAGCAATTCAATACTTGGATTCGACCTCTGCAAGCAATTGAAGAGACTGATTCCCTGCGTTTGCTTGCGCCAAACCGTTTTGTGCTAGATTTTGTAAAACAAAAATTCTTTGAATCAATTCAAAAAACAGTTACACAGCTAAGCACTCTTGATAACCATAATGTAATACTGGAAATTGGCTCTAGGGAAAAGACAAGCGTAGCAGTCAAAGAATCAGCGAAACCTGAAGTTGAAGCTGGGGCTGGGGCTAAAGAAAAAAACATTAATAAATCAGCTGGTTTCAGACGTCGTGAAGATAAAAATACTATCCAATACATCAGCAACCTGCGCGATGAATTTACCTTTGAGACTTTCGTCGAAGGTAAATCCAATCAGATTGCCAAGGCTGCTTCCACTCAAATAGGTGAAAACCCCGGTGTCGCTTATAACCCACTATTTATCTATGGTGGTGTGGGGCTGGGCAAAACTCATTTAATGCATGCTGTTGGTAATCTGATTTTAAACAACAAACCTGATGCAAAGATCATCTACATCCATTCAGAACGTTTCGTTGCTGACATGGTTAAGGCCCTACAGCATAACGCCATGGATGAGTTTAAACGCTATTACCGTTCTGTTGATGCCTTACTCATTGATGACATTCAGTTTTTTGCTGGCAAAGGCCGATCTCAGGAAGAGCTGTTTCATACCTTCAATACCTTAATGGAAGGCAATCAACAGATCATTATTAGTTGTGATCGCTATCCTAAAGAAATTGAGGGCCTGGAAGAGCGGCTTAAATCACGTTTTGGCTGGGGCTTAACCGTTGCAATTGAACCACCTGAACTTGAAACTCGTGTCGCAATCCTAATGAACAAGGCACAACAAATGAAAATTGTCTTGCCGCATGAAGTTGCTTTCTTTATGGGCAAACGAATACGTTCCAATGTCCGTGAACTTGAAGGGGCGCTACGTCGTGTTATCGCCAATGCCCGCTTTATGGCTAAGCCAATCACCATGGATCTCGCCAAAGACGCGTTGCGTGATCTATTTGCGGCCCAAGATAAACTTGTCACCATTGAAAATATTCAAAAAACTGTGGCTGAGTATTTTAAAATTCGCGTTGCCGACTTATTATCAAAAAAACGTTCACGTACAATTGCCAGACCTAGGCAATTAGCAATGGCTTTGGCAAAAGAATTAACTAACCATAGCCTTCCCGAGATAGGTGATGCTTTTGGCGGCCGTGATCACACAACTGTTTTGTATGGTTGTAGAAAAATCAATGAGTTGCGTGATGCAGACGTTCGCGTAAATGAGGATTATCAAAACTTGTTAAGAACACTAACAACTTAATGTTGTTAATCTGTGGATAAAAACAGCCTGTGGATAACTAGCCTACTTATCCACATGTTAACAACTGGAAAATGACTGTTTATAAGCAGCTAATATTGTCTAGATAATTACTTAATCAATTGTTTTAACAATACTTTTTTAAGTTATTAAGGTTTTTAAGGCTCTATAACAATAACAATAATAAAAGATCTTATTTTATATATATTTAATACTTAGGGATAACCATGGAACTCAAAATTGAACGTGAACTGCTGTTAAAACCCTTACAACAAGTCATTGGTGTTGTAGAACGTCGACAGACACTTCCAATTTTGGGTAATGTCTTATTGAAGACATCTGACAATCAGTTATCAATAACAGCAACTGACTTAGAAATTGAAATGGTTAGTGAGATAGCCATCGATAGTGGCAATATTGGTGAAACAACCCTACCTGCTCGTAAATTTGTTGATATATGCAAGGCTTTACCAAATGATGCTTCACTAACGATCAAAGTTGATTCTGAGAGAGCGACCATCAAATCAGGGAAAAGTCGTTTTGTGTTATCAACGTTACCAGCAACAGAATTCCCTAATATTGATAGTTTTGACTCACTGTTTGAATTTGATATGCCTCAATCCCAGTTAAAAAAACTGATTGATCAAACTCATTTTGCTATGGCCCAACAGGATGTTCGCTATTACCTTAATGGCTTACTGTTTGAATTTTCTAACAATTTAATTCGTGTCGTTGCTACAGATGGCCATCGCTTAGCCCTTTGTGATCAAGAGACAGATACCGGAGTGCAAGAATTACAACAAGTTATCATTCCACGTAAAGCTGTTATGGAGTTATCCAGGTTGCTAGAAAACAGCGATGAGCTTGTTAAAATCGAACTTGGAAGTAATCATATTCGTCTTTCTACAGGTCAACTTAGTTTTATCACCAAATTAATCGATGGTCGTTTTCCCGATTATCAACGTGTAGTTCCGCAAGGCGGTGACAAGATAGTCATTGCTGATCGCACCTTGATTCACCAGGCCTTGAGTCGCGCCTCAATTCTTTCGAATGAAAAATATCGCAGTGTTAGATTTACGCTTTCTTCTGGCACGCTTCAGGTAATGGCTAATAATCCAGAACAAGAAGAGGCTGAAGAAGTAATCACTGTTGATTATGATGGCCCTAGCCTAGAAATTGGTTTTAATGCCAGTTATGTCCTTGAAGCACTAAATGCCCTTAGTGATGATAATGTCCAGCTTGAACTCACAGACCAAAACAGCTGTTGCTTGATCAGATCACCTGAATCAGAAGAGTCTCGCTATGTCGTTATGCCTATGAGGCTCTAAGCTAGTTGTTAGTGTCTTTTATACTCCAGGGTTAGGTAATGAGCTTAAGCTTATTATCAATATACAATCTTCGTAACATAGAGTTGGCAAGAATCGAGCCTTCATCAAGATTAAACATTCTTGTTGGTGCCAACGGCAGTGGTAAAACCAGTGTTCTAGAAGCAATTTATTTATTGGGTAGGGGAAAGTCTTTTCGATCTGCCTATAGTCGGCGAATTGTTAATTACAATCAGCCTAGTCTTACAGTCTTCGGTAAAAACACAACCAAGTTAGGCAAGTTCAATACACTTGGTATACAAATCAATGATGGTCGATTTCGTGCCAAGCTTAATGGGAAGTTTGAGCAAAAGAGTTCCACGCTTGCGTCAGTCATACCCTTATTATTTATTTCCCCGGATGGTGACAAACTCATAAAGGGTAGTCCTAGGCAACGCCGTCGCTTTCTTGATTGGGGCTTGTTTCACGTGGAACACGAATTTCTCTCTGTTTGGCAACGATACAATAGGATCCTTCAGCAGCGTAATGCCATTTTGCGACAAAAGTCTGCTGCAATGCTTGTTAGTTGGGATAAACAGCTTATCGAAGCAGGATCCATGCTCGATCAGTTTAGGGTTAACTATGTAGAAAACCTGACTAATCTAGCGCAGAAATATATTCAACAGTTATTAGATATTGAGACTGTACAGTTTAGTTATCAATCCGGTTGGCGTCAGGGTGAAAACTATAAAGATGCACTTGATGCAAGTATTGAAAGCGATATAAAGCAAGGTTTTACTCAAAAAGGCCCTCATCGGGCCGATTTGGTGATGAAGGTAGAGGGTAGGGCAGCCGCTGAATATCTTTCAGGTGGTCAGCAAAAATTAGCAGCCTGTTCTTTGTTGTTGGCCCAAGCAAGTGTTTTTAATCAATATAAACAAGAAAGCTGTGTAATATTGGTCGATGATTTGCCTTCAGAGTTAGATTTACAACACCGCCAACTATTTATGGATCTTTTATATTCTACCGGCGGACAAGTATTTGTTACGGCTACAGACAGCACTTTATTACAGATAAACACCTATCCGGAAAAGAAAACGTTTCACGTGGAACGTGGTAGTGTCGTTGCCGAAAGGGAAGACGGCGTTTGAGCAACAGGGTATAATCTTTTTGTTGTTTGGGAATACACTATTGCTTCATTGTTTTCTAATAAAATCAGAGACTTTAGTCATTTATGAGTACTGAAGAGCAAAACTACGATTCTACTAACATCAAGGTCTTAAAGGGTCTTGATGCGGTCCGCAAACGTCCTGGAATGTACATTGGTGATACAGATGATGGTACTGGTCTGCATCACATGGTGTTCGAGGTGGTTGATAACTCCATTGATGAGGCCTTGGCGGGTCATTGTTCCCAGATTGATGTCATTATCCATACGGATGGATCTGTCTCAGTTGCAGATAATGGTCGTGGAATCCCGACTGATATGCATGAAGAAGAAGGTCGTTCTGCAGCAGAGGTTATCCTGACGGTCCTACATGCTGGGGGTAAGTTTGACGATAACTCTTACAAGGTTTCAGGTGGTCTGCATGGAGTAGGGGTGTCTGTTGTTAACGCCCTGTCAGAAGACTTAACACTGAGCATTCATCGCAATGGCCGGTTTTATACTCAGGACTACAAAATGGGTGATCCGGTTGCACCGCTTGAAGATAAAGCAGCCACTGATAAGCGTGGTACATCTATTCGCTTTAAACCCAGCAAAGATATTTTCACTGATGTTGTATTTCACTACGAGATTTTGGCAAAACGCCTGCGTGAGCTGTCATTCTTGAACTCTGGTGTCCGAATTCATCTAGTTGATGAAAATTCAGATAAGGAAGATATTTTTGAATATGAAGGTGGAATAAAAGCCTTTGTAGAGCATCTGAATACCAATAAAACACCGCTTCATCCTTCTGTTTTCTATTTTACTGTTGAAAAGGAAGATATTACGGTGGAACTGGCTATGCAGTGGAATGACTCATATCAGGAAAATATTTTTTGTTTTACCAATAATATTCCCCAGCGCGACGGTGGCAGTCATCTGGCTGGTATGCGTGCAGGCTTGACTCGTACGATAAATCAGTACATTGAACGTGAAGGTGTGGCAAAAAAGGCCAAAATAGCAACTTCTGGTGATGATGCCCGTGAAGGTCTGACAGCTGTGCTTTCCGTTAAAGTGCCAGATCCCAAGTTTTCTTCACAGACCAAGGATAAACTTGTCTCATCTGAAGTTAAACCTGTGGTTGAATCAACACTAAGTGAAAAGTTGAATGAATTTTTGCTGGAACATCCAGCCGATGCCAAGAATATAACTGGTAAGGTTGTCGATGCAGCACGAGCCAGGGAAGCGGCGCGTAAAGCCCGTGAAATGACCCGTCGTAAAGGCGTGCTTGATATTGCAGGTTTGCCAGGCAAACTGGCTGATTGTCAGGAAAAAGATCCAGCTCAGTCTGAAATATTCCTGGTGGAGGGTGATTCTGCCGGTGGCTCTGCTAAACAGGGCAGGGATAGGAAATTCCAGGCCATTCTGCCTCTCAAAGGTAAAATATTGAATGTGGAAAAGGCCCGCTTCGATAAGATGTTGTCATCTATTGAGGTTGGGACTTTGATTACTGCGCTGGGCTGCGGCATAGGCCGTGAAGAGTACAACCCAGATAAACTTCGTTATCACCGCATTATCATCATGACAGATGCTGATGTCGATGGTTCTCATATTCGTACTCTACTGCTGACCTTCTTCTACCGCCAAATGCCAGAGTTGATCGAGCGAGGCCATATCTATATTGCTCAACCACCGTTGTACAAGGTCAAAAAGGGCAAACAAGAACGCTATGTCAAAGACGATGCCGAATTGAATCATTATTTACTTGAAATGGCGTTAAACAATGCACAGCTGAAAGTGAGTGATGAAGTACCTGCGATTAGCGGGGAAGCGTTAGAAGCACTGGCTAATGGTTACGGTGCTGTAATGGCAACTGTTAACCGCCTTTCCGCACGTTATAGCAGCATGGCACTGGAAAAGTTGATCTATATGCCAGCTGTAACAGATGCAGAGCTTAAAGATGCCAGTCAACTTGAATCCTGGACACAAGAGCTGCAACAACGCCTAAATAGCAGTGCTGAAAACAGTCGTGACACCTATAAAGTCAGCTTGGAAAAAGACCCATCAACAGGTAAACTGATCCGATTGATTGTCACCGAGATTCGCCATGGTCTAGATAACGACAAAGATATTCCAAAGGCATTCTTTCTCTCAGGTGAGTACAGGGCCATGGTTGCACTTGGGCAACAGCTTGATGGTTTGATTGGTGAAGGTGCTGAAATCAAACGTGGCGAAAGAACCCTGGCAGTTAGCAGCTTTAAACAAGTCTTGAACTGGTTGTTAGATGAAGCAAAACGTGGCCAGCATATTCAGCGATACAAAGGTTTGGGTGAGATGAATCCTGAGCAATTATGGGAAACGACACTTAATTCAGAAAGTCGTCGTCTGTTGCAGGTTCGTATTGAAGATGCTGTCGGCGCCGATCAGATTTTTACTACACTGATGGGTGATCAAGTTGAACCAAGACGTGATTTCATCGAGAAGAATGCTTTATCTGTAGCAAACCTGGATGTATAAAAATAAAGTTGACTATAAAATTATAGTTTAATCGTTATTTTTAAAAAGCTTCTGAGCATAAACACGGCTACCAATTAATCCAATTTCAGCATTGGTGATGACTTTTACGGGAATGTTTTTCATCAAATGTGACATTTTGCCTTTGGCATTAAAGGCATCCATAAAAATACCGCTCTGAAGTCTAGGTAAAATTTTGGGGGCAATGCCTCCAGCAATATAAACACCATTTAAGGCTAAGGTAGAGAGGGCAAAGTTTCCCGCCTGACCAGCATAGGCTTGAATGAACAAATCCATCGCCTGGTTGGCAATAGAGTTTTTGTCCCTATCTGCAGCCTCTGCAATCCCTGCTGCAGGATCAGGAGAAAGGATTATTGATTGGCAGCTATCTGTTTTAAGTTGATTGCTTCGAAGTGCCAAAAATTCAAATATATTCACTAAGCCTGGTCCAGAGACAACAAACTCAACAGAGCAACGACCTTCTTTTTTGATTAAGAAATGATTTAACTCAAGCTGTAATTCATTTGCAGCAGCAAAGTCACAATGCCCCGCTTCTGTTGGCGCAACCTTGTATTCACAACCTGTCCAAATCAGTTGGGCTACACCAAGGCCTGTTCCTGCACCAACAATAATTTGATTGGCTTGATCAATAGGACTACCAGTTTGAAGAGTAACTAGGTCATTTTCGTTTAGAGCAGAAACACCATAACCAATAGCTTGAAAATCATTGATTAAAGAAACACGTTTAATAGAAAACTCTGTTGATAGCTGAGATGAGGAGATGTACCAGGGAAGATTGGTAATCGAAGCAGTTTGGTCAGTGTTGTTAGTGATAACAGGACCGGCAACACCAAAACATGCAGTATCGATATAGTCTTGCTTTGGAACAGTACTGAGGAAATCTTTGATTAACAGATCAAACTGTAAATAGTCATTACTGACATAACGTTCTTGCTTAATAATTTGTGAATTATCAGTGGAAATATCGACAAGTTGTAATAGAGTTTTTGTACCACCAATATCACCGCATAAAATACGCATTATTTAATCCACTTTGCAGCAGCCTCATCTAGATACCAGGTAACGCCAGTTTGAGGCTTTAGCATTTCTACTGGCAGAGGTTTTGCAACAGAAGGATATTTAAATACACGATCGACAATATCGCTCTTACCTTCCCCTGTAACCAATAGCCAAACATTATGAGCACTATTAATTGCTGGCATGGTAATGCTAATCCGCCAAGTATTTTTAGATTCGACCCAAACAGCAGCAGCACGTTTGTCAGTGACATTGAGAATATCAGTGCCAGGAAAAAGCGATGCAACATGACCATCATCACCCAGGCCAAGAAGAACAAGATCAAAGACTGGCTGATTGAGATTGTTTAGCGGAAGAAATGCGCCCAATGCCGTATTGTATGCTTCTGCAGCATCTTCAGGTTGGAGTTCAGATTGAATCCTGTGTACACGCAATGGATCAATACTAATTTGACTTAGAAGATACTTATTAGCCATAGCGTAATTGCTATCAATGTGAGTGGGGTCAACAGAACGTTCGTCGCCAAAAAAAATTCGTGTTTTACCCCAGGGAATAGAGGTAGAAAAAGGAGGTTTAGCAAGAATTTGAAAAAGTTTTTTTGGTGTAGTACCACCGGCAAGGGCAATGGTGAATTCACCATTATCAGCTACAGACTGTTGTACAAGTCTTTGAATATCAGCAGCAGCTTTAAGGCAAACAGCGTCAATATCAGGTTCGATTATTTTATATGCTTTCATCAAGCCATATTAACTTTAAAACTAGAAAAGTAAAGATCAACGACAAGTTTGAAATGCAAGACGGACCTGAGCTATAAACTGGATAAAAGCTTTGTGTTGGTTTGCACTTATTTTCTGTTTAGATGGTCCTAAATCTGCGTAGACAAAACCAATCGGTTTTTTACCCGATTTTAAGGGGGCAACAACAAAACCATTAGCAGAAATCTTATTATGATATTTTTTAGGTAGAAGTTTTTGCCAGCGATCATCATGGCTATCTTCAACAAACACATCAGCCCCTTCAACGATGACTCGTGAAAAAATATCATTATTAGGATCAACAGGCAGATTAAAATAATCTTTCAATAAATCCTTGTCAGTACCAATTACAATTCGTCCGGAATAAGTTTTTTTATCCATCCCTAGTAGACATAGAACGACACGGGGAAAACCAGCCGCAACGTGAACACCTTCAAGGGCTTTGACTAAAACAGTGTTGAGTTTGGCTGAGTCAGTGATTAAAGCGGTGATTTCTTGAATAAATTGAAGTTGCAATTCATGATTAACTACTAATTTATTTGAGGTTGAGTCAGTATCATCTATTATCTTCTCATCCTTAGTGGGAGAAGTATTCTTTGATGCTTGTTTAGGGAGTTCATTAGTAACAATAAACGATAATTGGTTGGCAAGTTTATCTCTACCATCATCACCGGTATCTGCAACAACAGGGTTAAGGTTTTTTGCAGAAAGACCATATGTTTTGGCCAGGTCACAAGACATTTTAAATGACTCTTTAAATGAGGCATTAAGAACATCAATATTGAGGCCTGTAGCTGTTGAAAGATCAAGCATCAATTCGCGCATACTGCTCCCCTTGGCTGGAGTGTTAGTGTAGAGCGAGCCAACAAGCTTGGAAGAATAAGAGCTAAGAACCTTATTTAGGTCAACTGATTTAGTTATCTGACCCTGAATTTTTACGGGTTGACTATCCATTGTTGAGACGACCATAGAAGGAAAGTCCCAGCTCTGCGCAAGTTCTTTGCCTATCCCCAGCAGGCTAGAGCCAAGTACCTTTTGTTCATGGTCAGCGCTTGACCCCTTGGCTTCTTTATTGAGTTGATTTATTTCAATATATTTATCAGGCAAATAAGTTGCAACAGAAATCTCACCTAGTTCATGTAGTAGTGCGCAGGTATAGGATTCCTCGGCATTGTTCACACCAATTTTTAAGGCAATATCGCGGACAAATGTAGATGAAATAAATGATTTAACTAATAACCTATCCATATCAATACCAGGATGCTCATTTTGAAAACTTTCGATCATCTTCAGGGTCAAGCAGAGATTTTTGACGGTTTCAAAGCCGAGCAGCAGAATTGCCTTTGAAACCACGCCAATATTGGCACCACGGCTATAGTAGGGTGTATTGACGAGACGAAGTAGCTTAATACTCAGGCTGGCATCTTTTAGGACCTCTTGAGAGAGATACATAATATCAACATCAGGATCGGAACTGGCTGTACAAATACTATTCACCGAGGCGCTGAATATTGGTAAATCGCCATGCTGCTCAATTTTTGACTTAAGCAGTTCCAGTGTCTGTTGTTTGTTAACGGCCATCCATGATCCAGTTATGATATTGATCTATCTAAGATTATTCCCTCGAGTAAATGATTGAATTGGATAAATTCAAACATCTTTACGTATTCAAATACATCGGCACTAATACGGTTAGCTTGACCACAGATAAGTACCGGCATACTCTTGAATGCTCAGTAAAAAAACAGACGAGGAGGGGATATGGAAGCGTACATTTGGTTGATTCTAGCTAGCATGCTGGCTGTGGGTGTTTTGGTTGGTTATTTTATGGGGCGCAGCAAAGGTGATACATCATTGCCGAAGGTACAAGAACTGGAACAGAGCATTGCTCAGGCCAACCAGGAAATGCAGGATTATCGTGGTCAGGTAACAGGGCACTTTGAGAAAACGGCCAATTTATTCAATCAGCTCACTAATGATTATCGTGAAGTTTATGAGCACCTGGCCAATAGTTCTGAGCAACTATGTGGTGATCAGGTGGCAAAGCTTAAGGGCCTGACTGCTGAAACAAAAGTTTTAGAAGGTGAGGGTAAGAAAGTAGAAAGCCAGGCCAGTGAAGCGGTTAGTGAAAAAAAGCCCGACGCTGAGGAGGTAAAACCTGAGCCCGAAGTGGCAAGTGAACAGGCTAAGGCTGAATCAGAAACTGCACCTGAGCCAGAAACTGCACCTGAGCCAGAAGCTACAAATGAAGAAACTAGCGCTGAGCCAGAAAAAAGTCTAGAAGCTGAATCTAAAACAGAGTCAGATGTGCCTCCAGGGGTAGCAAAAAT
>Ga0316207_10001986_pt1 | contig 22541 bp, 29 predicted proteins | sample 6weekpyrite_MG_FD_204943 | JGI IMG/M metagenome (GOLD analysis project Ga0316207, IMG submission 204943) | Microbial mat bacterial communities from mineral coupon in-situ incubated in ocean water Damariscotta River, Maine, United States -... | ecosystem: Environmental > Aquatic > Marine >...
ATGTTAAATACACTTACCGTGCCAATGCCCTGGATAATGAGCACATTGTTGACCTGAAAATCGGTAACGATTACCTGGTGCAAAACGGTGTAAAAAATCCGGCAAACATCGATAAGGTGTATACCTTTGCAGCAACCTCACCACCACCTCCTGCACCACAAACTGCAACACCCGTTGCGGGAACTACCGCTGTGGATGAAATCATCAAGTACATAGAAGCGCACCAGACGGTGTCTCCAGTACTAGACGATCGTGCAGTGCAAATAGACTAGTCGGACACCCATAGTTAAATTAACCATAGTTAAAATTACTATGGGTAGTTACAGCCTGTGGCCCAACCGGGCCACAGGTTTTACCCAGATCCTTTATTTAATAAAAGCGTAGTAATGTTTAAAATAATTTTTCGCCTGCAGGTGTTATCTGCACTGACCTGGGTAATGCTCATGGTCTCGCCTAACATCCAGGCCCATGAATCAATCGGCAGTGTGAGTAATTCGCTGTTAACCGTTAAAGGTAACAGCGTGGATTATTTTCTGAATATCCCCGCAGTGTTGAAAAAAACCATGTTCTCAACCTCGGAGCTGGACTGGTATCGTGAATACTTCACCACCACAATCAAGCTGCGCAATGGGGACACCCACTGTAAATTAAATAGTATGTCACCATTTATGACACAGGATTCTGGTAATGAAATTGTTCACCTGAATTACCTGTGTGACCAGCCAGTGACATCATTAAATATAAATAGCGAAGCCTTTTTAGACCTGGATGACAAGCATGTGCAAGTGCTAAAACTGGTGAGTAGCCATGACCTGCACCAGGTACTAAACGAGGGCATGATCAGTAATAAACAACGGGAAATGCAAATTGAAAATGTTGAGCAGGCAGGCTCATTGTTATTAAACAGAGTCTGGCGATTCATAAAGCTGGGTGTACAACATATCATCACCGGCTATGATCACATCCTGTTTGTGATATCGATTATCCTGATCACCGCTGGCATGCGCGACACGCTAAAAGTAATTACCTCCTTCACCATTGCCCACAGCATAACCCTGGCGCTGGCCTTTTTTGGTCTGCTATCAATACCAGCCTCAATTGTAGAACCATTGATTGCGCTAACCATAGTTTATGTTGCCTATGAAAATCTGGTGCAAAAACGTTTCAAGCGACGCTGGTTGCTTACCTTCGTGTTTGGGTTAGTACATGGTCTGGGTTTTGTCGGCGTGTTGCAGGAAATCACCATGTCCCGTGATGAGCTGGTCAGTTCACTTGTCGCCTTTAACTTAGGAATAGAATTCGGACAAATACTGATAGTGATTCCCCTGTTGTGGATACTTAAATTAGTGCGTGAGAAAAACTGGCAACCCCAGGTCATCAGGTATGCATCATTGTCTACAGGCATGGCAGGAATGATCTGGTTCATCGATCGAGTTCCCTTTGCCTCCCTGTTTGAAATGGTTGCGGGGGGAGTGTAAATGCAGGTGCTAAAAATCGGTGGATTAATTAGTGTAGTATGGAATCTGCTTATGTTTGTTTCACTTTGGACATACGCAAGCTTCATCTCTGCTATGGATTTAGAGCAAATGCGTAACATCCCCGGCGTGCAAATGCTGGAGAGCCGAACAAACGAAGTCATTCAGGCCTATGGACAGGCAGTAAAAATTTTACCGGCGAAGGGTGGAAGCAGAAAAGAAAAAACCGAACTACCGAGTGGAGACTGGTTACTGCTATACACACCTAAACCTGGTAAGCACAATAATAAACAACAGGCAGAAAATTTATTTAAAATAGAAGATTTTTCAAGCCTGGTGTTACATGCCAAAGGCGGAACAGGTTTGGTAGTTGTAAGAAGAAAACCACAAAAAACCACTTACAGTGTGCCTGAAGACCCCTACCTGGCACATCAGGTTATTTCTATAACGGCCGAACTGCGACAGCCAATTGAAATGAATGAATTAACAGATTACTTTGGTGAAAAATTCGAAGAAATTCAGGCTGAAGATAACAAACGCTGGATACGCTACTGGATAATGCATCGAGAAGGGATTATGCCCCTCAGGCTATATGCGGTTGATTTCGCAATAGACGCAAGCACTAAAAAGGTAACATCAATAGTAGCGAACGGCCCCCAGGTGGAATTTGTGAGTGAAGCGCTGGTATCGAGTTATAAAATATGGGAACGGAATATGAATGACTAATTTATATTGGTTAAAACCAAAAGCATTAGAAGAAAAAGAAACTGCAAATGAACACTAATGCACACAAATAAAAAGTTTTAATGTGTAGTGCAAATAGAAACAATTGTAGCGTAGGGGATCAAGCGAAGCGGGTCCACCAGGCTCCAAGATAAGGTGGATCTACTTCGTTTGATCCACCCTACGATTAATAATATTTTTTTTGCAGCTTTTATTTCAAATTTGTTAATATATTTAACAGTACTATCCCGCTAACAAAATAACATCGTCATCCCCGCATGCTTGTATCGGGGGTCTAGTGACTTTAAGCAGAGAAAATATTATAAGGACAAAATAAATCTATCTTAACGTGACACCAATGATTTATCATCAACAGTAAAAGCCATATCCTCTTCCCCCAGCATTCGAAAATTCACCCTTATAGGATTATGATCAGAAGAGCTCACTTCATGAGTTTGTTCCCGGATAACTTCAAGTCCTCTGTAAAATACATGATCAAGTGCATAACCAAATACAGTAATCCTGTTATGCGTCATGTATTCTACGGTTTTAAGTGAAAGTGTATCCGCCATGTCATTAATAATGTCCATGCGTGGTTGGCTCCAGGTATTAAAATCACCCGCCACAATAACCGGCCCAGAATGCTGTTTAATAATAGACACCATGCTACGAATTTGTTGTGCATAAACCCCAGTACCCAGGGTAAAATTAATACCGTGCAAATTTGCCACCAGTAGTTTTTCATTGCTATGGGCAAGAGGATAAAGATTAATTAAAACAGTTTTAGGAATGCGAATAAATGGTTCAATTGTGCGAATACCACAACTAAAAACAGGCTTAACAGTTGATGCGGTTAAAACGCCTACGCCAAAATCGTTAGAATGAAATGCGGTATTCAATCGCCAGTTTGAATGTCGTTTGTTAAGTAGTTTAATAACTTCCGGGCTGGTAATGGCTTCCTGAAGAATCAGCAGATCCTGGGCTTTAATAAATGTTTTAAAGTCATCAGACCAGTTGTCTCTACTGGTCTTGTAAATATTCCAGTTAAGAACAGAAATACTCTCAGGATTAAGCTGTAAGGCAGGCTCATCGGAATTGCTAAGCGATTGCTGAATAGAATCAATACTACACTCAGAGGAAAAAGGGTAATTACTATTAGAATAACTAGTATGGATAAGTTGTGTTTTGGGTGGGATTGAAACACAGGCTGAAATAAACAGGGCAAATAAAGTGTAACTAATGAGTTTATACATACAGACTAAACTTAACAAAAATAATGAACAAACAGTAAAACACAAAATGTATCAAAATGCCCACAAAAAATGCAAAAAAATGAGAAAATCCCCGCTAATAGACGAAAAAACACAACAAAATCAACACCTGGAGAAGAATTGTAAATAGTCCTCTATATTAGAAAAACCGGGAATGGGGGTTAAAAAACACAATTGTTGTAATAATAACTTCCGATAAGCCGCCAAAACATCAGGATGCACCAGATGTGCCCCTTTCCCTGGCAGAAATAAATGCCGGATCTCAGTCACATTACTCCACCCAGGCTCAATTGTAGCGACAGGTAAAAACGAATTAATTAAATATCACTAAAATAATTCGTAAAGTCCCTAAATGTAACAACAGCCTTACTGTTTTGAACAATAACCAGCTCACCAATTAAAGTTGAAGAAAAAGAAATCATGTTTAATGCTGGTTCTAAACAAGGTTCAGAATGAACAACATAAAGTTCATAAAAAGATATACTTACGCCTAAATAAAGTGATTAATAAAAATATCAATAAGTGACGTAAACTAGTTTTTAGCTAAATAATAAAAATCTATTGCTAGACAAATACAACTTCGGAGGAAACGGCTATAAGTGCATATAACAATCATTAAATACTTCACCAACCATCATATCTGAATGCTTTGATCGAAATTAAAATCGACAGGATTAAATTTAAACATGCTTGCATGGCTCGAAGGACAAAACACATGCTTGTGTTTTGTAATCCAGCGGCTTAGAATTCCGTAAAACGTTCAAAGTCATTCCAAATGCCAGTAAGCTAAGATAAATTTTTATAGTGTAGGTTCGAATTCATTCGAACAAGGTCTTCACAGCATAGCTACATGCGAACAAATTCGTATTTACATTTTTGCTTAAATAGGGTGAATGGGCGCCTGAAGTGGTTTAATATAGCGCTAAACAGGGTGCTTGTTTAGCGCTATATCTAATTAGTTTTATGAAAATAGAAAAATATGTTTAAATCTGATTGGCAATATAAACGAGTCGATGATCAAATATCTGCAAAAATTTGTAGCAAATGCACATCAAGTTTTTCCATTCAACATGAGTTATGCCCTGTTTGCAAAGACCTTAATCCAGATGAAATAAGAAATTTAAAATTCAGTATATACCTGGAAAACCAGAAGAAAGAAGAGCTTGGTAATAAATTTATTATTTCAGCTGTTATTTTACTGGCTTTAATTTTTATGTCGTTTTATTTCTGGTAATTTTGAAATATCCGAAATTACAGTACATAATAAATAAAGTTCGCGTGTAATAAGCGCGTATACCTGGTTCACAAACAGTAGCGGCCACTTGTTAAAACATTATACATAAAATAAACGTAACGTTTAAATTGATATTTATAACCATCGTTTGTATCAATTTTTCTGTCAATAGTATTTGAAAGAAATTTTGTCGATTATACTAGTGATGCAAAAGCATACAAAGCCAGAAGTGACTCTAGAGCCATAAAATCAGCTATAGAAGAGTATATTGAGAGATATGGTAGTTTTAATGAAAAAATTCGACAAATGATTTAGTGATTACATTGATGATGTCTATGGAAAAGAGTGCGGAATTTTTCCGTAAATAAAGTTACTTATGAAAAAACTTATCTAAACGAGAAATACAGTATAATGCGGCGTCGAGCCAAATGTAATTAAACTTATGAAGCAATTTTACCCGACGCAAAAAGGTACGCGGGTGAATTAGCGTTATGTGAATAAAAACTACGAGAGAACCTTTAAGAATGAAAACACTTAAACATCTTTTAGAAAACAACCAGGTATGGGCTGCTGCTATCAAAGAAAAAGACCCCGATTTTTTTACTCGGCTATCAAAACAACAAGCACCAGAATATCTATGGATTGGTTGCTCGGATAGCAGAGTGCCTGCCAACCAAATCACTAATTTACAACCTGGTGAAGTGTTCGTGCATCGAAATATTGCAAATGTCGTTGTACATACAGATCTAAATTGCCTTTCTGTTTTACAGTATGCTGTTGAAGTTCTAAAAGTAAAACATATTATAGTCTGCGGCCATTATGGTTGCGGTGGTGTCAAGGCAGCGCTAGAAAACCAGGAACACGGCCTTATTGATAACTGGTTGCGCCATATAAAAGATGTAGTCCGTTATCATAAATCGGAATTCGCAGAGCTTTCTCAAGAAGAGGAATTAGATTTACTCTGTGAACTAAATGTAAAAGAACAAGTTATAAATATATGTAACACCACTATCGTACAAAATGCATGGAAGCAAGGAAGAGACTTGTCTGTCCATGGTTGGATATACAGTATTGAAAACGGTATTTTAAAAGACTTGGATAGTGGTGTTTAACATAGGAGTATATTGAGCACATAGCACATATTAGCCGTTATCGAGTCAATAACCATTGGTCAGTTTCTTCAGTTACTTTTGCAGCTAAAAACTAAAGGAAAAATTATAGGTCACCCGTTATAAAAAAATAAAATCAGAATCTTTATCTAATATAAATTTATATCATTAAGATAAAAATTGATTTTTTCATCTCTGTATTGTCAGGATTAAATAAAGAATTGACATTATTAAAGCTAATCGGATGCCTGAATGCATCGCCAGTGCTCATTTCATGTTGCTATTCGATACGCTCATTCTCGTGGTGCTTTGGTTAGCGGTGTGCTGGGTATTGAGAGCGACTCCGCGAAAGTACAGAACGTAATTTCATTATGGCTGGCTTTCTACATAACCATCCTTTTTTTCATAAATGATAACCTGTAATGTGGCTATATTTAAAGTTTGGGTTGTTCTTTATTTCAGGTTTCTGGTTCTTGAGTATTTAGTATGTGATGACGATATCATGTGAAGTGAGAAAGAGTGAAAATTAGAGTGTAACCAATATTTCCATCCGATGAACATATCATGTGGCTGGGCTTAATCTATAGGCAGTAATCTCAAATGAAATTTATCAAAATAATGATTCTTCTGTTTTTGCTACAGGCTTGTTCAACAGCATCATTAGAATCTCCAGTTTCTGCATTTTTACAGCCAATACATAAAACCTTTCTGAGTGTTAATGAACAAAATTACCAAACAGCTGATCTGCTAGATAATGATGGAAATATTTATATCACTTATTGGCAGGTTGGCAATGAATCTCTAAAGAGTTTTAACGATACATTACAAGAGTGTAGAGAGAGTATTAAAAGCAAAAAAATATTGCATAACTCAACACTAATATCTGAGATAAACCTGGAAGATATAAAGCCATTACTTTTCAAAGAGTTTAATTTATGCATAGGAAAATTACGTTTTATACACAAACACAGCGATGCATTTTATCCAGAAAAATTTAAGCTAAGTATTTTTAGAGGTCATTCTACGGATGGCCAATATCTGCCTGTTGGCTCTGTGTTTTACATATATAAAAAAAGTACCATTTTTAAAGACGTATTAATTAACGTAAAGGGCTGTGAAGTGGATATAAAAAATACAGATAGAAAAGGTATAAATGAAATTATTTCAAGCGGTTACTCATATGTAAGTATTGAATCCTATATTGACATAATGAAATTATGTCTGGAAAGACACAATTATATACTCAAGAATGACTAAGAGAGAGTAACTGACAAGCAGGACAAACTTGTGTACGTTAAAGCACTATGCACTGGGGTCAAGCAAAAGGCGTTTGCCCCCAAATGTGTAAATCTTACCGATTAACTTTACTAGTTACCCAATCACCTTCATAACAATTTTCCTCGCCCCAGTAACTCTTTCTAATGCCACGCCTTGGTTTAAGGCTTTTTACAGGGTTTAGTTTATTGCTGTCTTTAATTTTCTCGACTAACTTAAATGAACAATATCCTCTATTTTCTAAAGTCACAATATATGTTTTTCCTTTTTCAGAATCAAAGGTAGCAAATATATAACAGCGTCTGGTTGATCTGCCCAAATATGTTTCTATTTCAAAAGTAAAATCTTTTTTAGCCGGAATAATAATTTCTACATGTTTCCGTTTCTGCGTGTCTTTGCCGTAGGATGTGATATCAGGATTGAACTGTGATTTACCAGTACAGGCTTTACTGTGTTCGTAAATATGAAAATCAAACATTTCCGTATCTAAAGTTTTATTATTGATTATGATTTTTGCCGTGTTTTTTAAATATACACTGGTGGCGTTAAACAACCAGTAGATAGTAATGATAAAATGCACACCACTGCCAGTGCAAACAGTTGTTTAACTTCAGGTAAGGAGCCTGCTTTATTCATGTTCTAATTTTCCTTTAAGAAAAGAGCACAGTCTGTGGTGCTCATATGCAATTAATATATAATATCTTTTCTCACACCCAGACAAACTTGGCCTTAGATATATTCATTATAAATGAATAATACCGCTTGAGATTTTTACGACCTTAAATTTTTTCGCAGTATAAGACTTTCTGTACCAGCTCTGGATATTTTTTTGATTTCAGCATAACAGTCACCATAACTATCATTGCTCTGGTTGATTTCAAAATCATATGTGATTAGATATTCAGCGTCTGTTTCAGGTTCTAATTCTACTTCTACTTCACCATGGCACTGAATGGTAAAGCCAATATGGGGGTCAACCTCAGCAAATATAAATTTAACAGATCTTCTGGCGTTAATAAAAATGCGTTGCTTTGGATTGGTATGTTCCAATCTTACAAGCCCAAGTTATTTTTCTGTGACTGGATCTACCAGATTTATTGCAACTAATTCGTCGGTGTATAAAACACTGCGCTGATTTAACTCTGTAGCAAATAGAGTTACCGCGACCAGGTCAACATTCATAGGCGATTTATACATGGTGGGTCCACACCCCGTAAGGCCTGTTAGTGCTATACTTACGAGCAATGTGGCTGTTAATATTTTTACTGGATGTATTATTATTACTGATCTCATATTTTGATTTTGATATAAAAATTATGGAGAATTAATAATAAAAAAGTTTATTATATTTGTATCTGTGTAGATTTATTATTTCAGAATTATGCTAACAAATATGGTGTTGGACTCGAATGGCACTTACTTAAGCTAAAATATTTATCAAAAAAATATCACATTTATGTTGTCACGGCAGTCTTTTGGGTCGAGTTCAAGTAGCTTTTGCTGGCCTTAATGTCGCTGGATTCCCGCTGAAAGCATACGGGAGTGACGATAAATATTGATTCATTTATATCTAATACTCAGAAATATGTACTGAAGAATGATTGTTAAAACACAGCTAATTCCCACCTCTTAGCTTAAACTCAGCAGGTGTAATACCAGAATTTTTTTTGAATATTTTTGTGAAATTACTTACGTCTAAGTAACCGACTTTACACCCTGCTGCCTCGACACTCATGTTCTCAAGCTCCATAAGTTGTTTGGCTTTCTCGATTCTTAATTGAATAATGTATTGTTTTGGTGTGTATCCGGTAGCAGATTTAAAGCGACGCAATAAACTACGCTCACTAAGGTGGCAACTTGCTGCAATTGTGGATACAGGTAGATCTCCAAAAAAGTTTTTTAAACAAAATTTCTGGGCACTTACCACCTGTGCGTCACCATGAGAATAGTCAGGTAAAAACCTTTTGTAATAAGCCTGTAGCCTGCCTTTTAGATCAAGCAGACAGTAGTCTGCGACTTTTTTTGCCAGTTCGAAACCTGCAAATCTAGCGATAATGTGTAAAGCCAGATCCTGAAATGCGTAAAGTCCAGCCGCAGTCACAATGTCACCCTGATCTACCACCATTTCGTCAACACAAACTTTTTCAATAGCTGGATAGTCATTGGCTAAGCGCTCACAAAGCCGCCAATGGGTGGTTGCGTATTTACCATCTAGCAGCCCTGCATTAGCTAGCCAGAAAACGCTGCTACAGGCAGACACTAAAATTGTTCCGGATTGATGCCATTTTCTAAATAATGCAATGATTTCTGGGTCATCAAAACCCGGTAACTTATCTGCAAGGCTGGGAGGAATAAACATGGCTCCGTTAACATCGTCAGGTAAATCATTTGATGTGTTTACAGTAGAGACAATGAAAATTTCGTCTTCGGCCTGCAGGTTTGCAATATGAAATAAATCCTTAACCCCCTGGATTGCGGAGGGCATTACTCCAGGATAATCGAATAAATACAAATTTAAATTTTTCATTATGGCGGTATTTGACCATAATCTGTCGGTTTGCGCCATTCTTCAATCAGGATATTTTCTGTAGATTAAATTACATTAATTCAACGGAGAAATAAAAATGAATAATTCAGCACTAATTCTTATAGACATTCAAAACGACTATTTTGATGGCGGTGCTTTTACATTGGCTGATGTTGATCGAGCAGCGGAAAATGCCAGCGCGCTGCTTGATGTCTTTAGAGAAAAACAGTTACCTGTCATTCATATTCAGCATGAATCTCTTAATCCAGAAGAGGGATTTATGTTAGCTGGTTCTAGAGGACAGAAAATTCACACTAGTGTCACACCAGGAACAAATGAAATCTGCCTGACTAAACACTTCCCAAATGCTTTTTGGGAGACAGTGCTTGAAGAAAAATTAAGAGAACAAAATATTACACATGTAGTCATTGCAGGTATGATGACTCACATGTGCGTGAGTGCTACTGTTCGAGCTGCGATGGAGCGAGGCTTTGTTGTCACGGCTATTCAAGACGCATGTGCAACTCGATCTCTGCTGTTGAATGGCAATGAAATTCCAGCTGATGTAGTGCATCAAACTGCGCTAGCGGAACTTACCCTCATCGCAAATATTTGTTTGCTGGATCAATATACTAAAAGTCTGTAACTGATTCAGGTGGGTGATTTTATTAAATAGCTGTTATGCAGTTGAGGTTCAGGTAATGTTAGGCTTGTGCCAGTAAAACTACAAAAAGCAGGCTGCTTAATAAATGAGAAATTACTAAAAAGGGCGCTAGTCATAAAAGCAGTATGATATATTTACAACCAGTGTTATTGTGGTTTTTTATTAAGTGTTTAGAGTGAAGCTCAGGTAACATGCTTGAGTTAATCTGAAATAATGAAGGGAAGCAAAATGGCGACAGGGTCAAGCTTTAGGTATCACACAGTAACTAAATTCGAAGATGTTATACAATTAAAAAGGTACCAGAAAAATGATTCAAGGTAGCTGTATGTGTGGAGAAGTAACATATGCAATTCATGGTAATATAGGTGAAATCACACATTGTCATTGCACTACATGTCGAAAAGCACATGGTTCAGCTTTCTCGTCCGTAGCCGCCGTGAAAATAGACGATTTTGAGTTTACCTCAGGTGAGAAACTGATGAAGTGTTATCAGTCATCACCCAATAAAGTCAGGTGTTTCTGTTCTAATTGTGGTTCTCATATATACGCACATAGAGAAAACGAAAAACATTATGTTCTTCGCCTGGGTACATTGGATACTGATCCCATAGTCAGACCCACCAATCATATTTGGGTTAGCCTGAAAGCACCCTGGTATGATATCGACTCGGACTGTAATTTACCTCAACATGATGAATGGGTAGATGAGCGCTGATCGAATAAAAAATACAGAGGCGTTATACCAGAAAGTTTATAGATAGAGCTTTACTAAATCCAGTAATTTGAGGTGATAAATGCAAAACTCAAAGAGTGCCTTGAGTTCTATAGAAAAAATTTTGAATTTTATAATTGAAATTGAAAAACTCAAAGATGTTCATAGAAAAACACGCCCTGTTGGACTAGATCGATACGAAAACTCTGCAGAACATAGCTGGCATGTATGCCTGTCCGCACTAATGCTTAAAGAATATTCTAATGAGTCAGTTGATATAGATCGAGTTATTAGAATGTTGCTGATACATGATCTTGGTGAAATTGATGTCGGAGATACAATTATCTATGCAAGCGAAACAAAAGAGTTAAAAGACAAGGAAGAGGCCGGTATTAAGCGTGTGCTTAACTTGCTTCCTGAGAAAACGGCTTTGGATTATCTGTCGCTCTGGCAAGAATTTGAAAAAGGTGAAACGGCCGATTCAAGGTATGCGAAAGCTATTGATAGAGTGCCTCCAATACTACACAATTTATATGGAGCCGGTCATAGCTGGAAAGAGAATAAAATACCCAAAGAAAAGGTGTTTAAACTTAATAGCCGGATTGCCAAAGGAAGTGAGCCCCTCTGGGAGTTGCTTGAAGAAAAACTCAATAAGGCGGTAGAGGCTGGTATTTTAAATTAGATAATTTTATTTACATGTGAGTTTAAAAATAATGTAACAAAATGATAATAGAGAATAAACTTAGCCGTTAAACCCGAGTGCCAGTACAGGGAATGACAGTGTAATTAAGTTAACAGGTGTTCCTATGAAATTCATACCTATACAAGAAGATAAATTTCCACTCTGGAAGAAAATGAGAGAGGATGTTTATAGCTTAATAAACGACGAATTTCATAATCTGGAAATGAACCTAATAACTAACAGGAGTGACTGGTATTGTTATTTTATCGTAAATTATCAAGACCAGATACTTGGGTTTGTTGAACTGTCTTCAAGAAATGTAGTTGATGGATGTTTAAGTAGTCCGGTTGCATATATCGAAGGTTTATATCTGGAAAAAGACTATCGAGGTTCAGGCGTTGGAACCAACGTTGTAAAAAGCATAAAAAACTGGTGTAAAGAACACGGCTTTTCAGAGCTGGGTACAGATACAGAGTTATCAAATATAGAAGCCCAGAATTTTTTTAGATCGACGGGATTTCAGGAAACTTATCGAATTGTAGAGTTTTGTACAAAAATTGATTAAAAATTTATGATCATATTCAAACAGGTTGTAATTTGTTATATATCAATGTTCTGAAATATGGTTTAAGGTAAAAGAAATGAAATGTATTTCAATGCTTCGCGGTATTAATGTCAGCGGGCAAAAAAAAATCAAAATGCTCGATCTGAAGTTATTATATGAGTCATTAGGTTATGGTAATGTGGTGACTTATATTCAAAGTGGTAATGTTATATTTGATGCAAATGAAAAGAACAGATTCAGTATAAAAAAACGAATAGAAGAAGCTATTGAACAGAAATACAAATTTAATGTGCCCGTGGAAATACGAACGCAACGTGAATTTAAGGATATTATTTCAAATAGCCCTTTTGGAACTGTTGACCTGGCAGAAGAGGGTACGAAGGTATTGCTTACGTTTTTATCTAAAGTACCGGATAAGGATAAACTGGCAGATGTGCTGAGCTATGTTGTTTTGCCTGAAAAGCTGGTTGTGAAAGGGCAGGAGGTATATCTATATTGCCCTGAAGGTTATGGAAAAAGTAAGCTTTCAAACACTTTTATAGAGAAAAAATTAGGTGTTGAGGCCACTACTAGAAACTGGAAATCAGTGTGTAAATTATATGAGCTTTCTGTGTAGTGTGGGATAATCAGGGCGCTTGAGTTTATTTTAAGCTGTACAATTGGATTTTGCATATCACATGAAGTGAAGTGGTAGGGCTGGTCTGTGAATACAGGGGAACTGTTAGGTTTTATGACTGTTACAAGTTAATAACGTACATACGGCTATATTTATAATAAAGTTTTTGCCAGGCTTGTTGAAATATCTGATAACAAAATTAGAATTTCAGTTTAAATTGATGATTTCGTACAGCTTTAGTATAAAGGATAATAATTATGAAAATATTTTTTGGGATTTTATTTTTTCTCACATTTATCGGTCAGGTACAGGCAAATGTTGTATTGGTCGATGAATCGGCTGATGGCGACTTAAGTAATTCTTTCACTACGCCAACATATCTTGATTCCCTTACGGCAGAGAGTTATTTCGTCAGTGGCACAATGAATCGTAATGATGTCTGGGACACCTTTAGTTATGATATTGCAGAAGGTTATCAGCTTCAGAGTCTGTTTATAAGAAATTATACTAATACCTCTGTAGATTCATACTGGTCAGGTTTGTGTATTGATGATGGCGCCTATACACCTGACTGCCTTGAATATATCAACTTCAGTCAAACTAACATCGGTCTTGATCTGTTGCAGTTTGATTCTGCCCCAGGACCACAGGGTTCGGGTTTATACTTTACGAGCTTAAGCTATGCGACCTCAGGAACAACTGATAGTGACTTTGCTGCATATGAACTGGAACTGGTTGTAAGTGCTGTACCGGTTCCAGCCGCTGTCTGGTTATTTGGTTCGGGTCTATTAGGCCTGGTTGGCCTGGCTAAACGAAAAGCACGAAGCTGATTTTTAAACAAATTAGTAAATGTAACCCACTGTAAAAGATAAAATTAGGAGTTGGGGTATAGTATTAAATGTTCATTATTCCTGGTGTCTGGGGTTCTTTAGATATAGCTATAAGTGTTAAAAAGAAAGGAATAATGAATAAATTTATTTTTATAATAGTTTGTATGTGCTTATCAGCGTGTAATGGAGACGTAACAATTCTGGGCTACAGGAAGGTATAGGAGGCTACCAGTTAAACCTTCAGGATGCGCCGGTGAAAATTGAAGGGTTTTATACATTAACCTCAGGCGAGCTATGTTTTTCAGATAATATGAATTTCAATGTATATGGTTTTAGTAGCTCAGAATCAGAAGCAGATTTTATCGATTTTGAGAAATGCCTTGTTAAAATGCAGCCCTAGCATAATGGTAAAGTAAACCTATTTAAACACACAGGCTTGTGCCTCCGTCTTCTACAAATATTTAACGAAATAGATATGAAAACAATTCTAAATGTTTTATTTTTACTTTTAATTTTGACTTCATGTGGTTCAGATACACAAAGTACTGATTCATTTTCTGAAGCAGATTTGCTAGGCGTTTGGCATCGTACAGATGCAGATGAAACCATAAAAGGACGTGAGTTTTTAGATGCTGGTGAAGGCTATTTAGGTAATTATCAAACAGGTAGCTTTAGCAGGGCTGGTGAGATTACCTGGGAATTAAATGAAGGGAAAATAGTAATTGTTCAACTATTCGATGGACAAACAGTTACTGAAGAGGTTATTCAAGTTAACGAAGATATCCTGATAATTAAAAGACTAGATACAGGGGAAATCAGGAATTTTGAGTTTGATCAGTAAACAAACATATTCATATTAAAATCCTATAGGGATTCTACTCTTTTCTGGTTAAATATATTTCTAAATTTCTGTCTTGTTAAAAGAAATGATTTTATCTTTAAACTACACTGTGGTGTGATTAACGATTATTTCACCCTTTCCGAGACATGAGTTGGGGATGCCTGCATAAGACACGCCGTAAAACCATCCCTGCGGGTGACGGTCTTATGCAGGCATCCCCAACTCATGTCTCTAGCAGTTGGAGGGATAGTAATACAAAAATATAAAAAATTATGCTTGTTGAAATAAGGTATATGTTTTTGGAAGGAGCCAGGAATATAAAAACTGAAGCTGAGCAAATATATGGGTGATTTACCGTTTTCGTGAATTAGCAGCTGCTCTTATAATTTTGGATTTTTACCAGGTAGCAAGTGAGCCTTAACATCAATTGCATTATAATACCGATCTGCCATCACACAATATCAAATCCACAACAGCAAACATTATGAACCCATCTTCCCGCCTTGGCCCCCGACTGAATGCCATACTTGAACTGGTGACACGGTTACAGCAGCAAAACCCTTATTCCTGTATATGGGATTGTTGCTGTGATCATGGTTATCTGGGTATTAAAATTCTGGTTGAAGATTTGTGTGAGAAATTAATTTTTGTAGATCAGCTCGCGCATATTATTGAGCAGTTATCCAGCAGGCTTGCACCATTCTGCACGGGTAAACATGAATTGATAACAGCGGATGCCGGTGATCTATGTTTTGATTCGCAACAACGACACTTAGTGATACTGGCCGGGGTAGGCGGTGTTAACATGGTACAGATAATTAACGCAATAGAACATAAGCACCCGAATGTTCAGATAGATTATATTTTCTGTCCCAGTACAGGCCAACATACATTACGTGAATTTTTAGCCGCTGGGGATTTCGGCCTGTTGTATGAAACTCTTGCCTGTGAGAACCAGCGCTATTATGAAATACTGTTTTGCCAGGGAAAAGCGACAGTAAGTGAATTACCCCGGGTGTCGTTAAGTTGCGAGATGTGGGAGGCGGATAACCCTGATCATCGGCGATTTCTAAATAAAATTAATATGCCATGGGAGTCAAAAAAGCCCGTGTCAAAAAAATTAAAGCGAAAACAGAAAATAGCCGTAAATGAAAAGCAGGGGTAACAGTGCCCAGCTATTCCTGCTCTACCTTTAATAGATTTTTGCGAAACTCTTCAACGGGAACACCACCAATCCCCCAGTCTTCCATATCCACTTCGTCAATAACAACAAAAGTTGTGGCGGGTGTTTTATTAAGAACTCTTACAAGTAAGTCAGTGACACCTTTAATAAGCTCTGCTTTCTGCTCTGATGTTGTGTCTTCTCGTGTTATTTTTATGTTTACATAGGGCATATCGAGCCTCCTGGAAATATAATACTATAAGTAATGTTGTTAAGTTTAATGCTTAATTGCGAAGCTCATAATTAAATACTTTTGAAATAATCTGCCATTTACCATCAACAAAAATAAGACTCAAAAAGTCGGTAAAAAATTTAGTTCCAATAGAGCATTCAACGCGAGCTAAAGCTGTGACAGGACCGGCAAACTCTATCGACAGGATACGATCATGTCGCTTTTCATTTAAACTGGCTGGTGATGTGCGCTTGTCTACAATCGGAAAATATTCTTTCATGTTGTATTGCAAAACATCGCCATCTGTTGCACATACGTATTGCGCTAACGGGTGAAATACATCAGCGAGAATTGATGTGTCACTGTTATAGAGTCCATCAAAATACTTAGATATGACATTGGTAACCGCTATAAATTTTGCTTCCATCGTTATCCTTCTTAAATAAATGATACAGGCAGATAATATTTAGCCCGAGTGAGACAGCCAGCTTGCACTACATGTTAATGCAAGCCGACTAACAAATTGTAAATTCTAGTTAATGAGCCCCTCAGCGCGCATGGCATCCTGAATGGTTTTTCGCTTGCCCACACGTTCAGAAAAAGCCTTAATATTCGGCCACTTGTCCAGGCCGATACCAGTAGGTTTTGCCCAGCTGGAGACGACAAATAAATAGGCATCGGAAACCGAAAAGTCATCACCCATGAGGTGCTTTCTACCATCTGAAAACAGGGCTTCAAGATGATTCATTTTTTGTTCAACATTAGATGTGGCTGCTTTTTTATCCTCAGTGGTCGATGTTGAAGAGAAAAAAGGGCCAAAGGCTTTATGTAGTTCGGTTGATACGTAATTCAGGTCTTCCTGTAAACGTGCTCGCGCCAGTGTTCCTGGTATGGGGGTAAGGCCAGACTCTGGGTGCTGGTCTGCTATATATTGCAAAATCGAGGCACCTTCGGTTAATACCTCACCATTATTAAGGCGTAACGCAGGTACGTATCCCTTGGGGTTTATCTGTGTAAAATCTTCACCTGTTTCCGTTTTTTGTGTGTCTGTATCAACACTTTCTATGTCAAATTTTTCGCCAAGTTCGCATAGCACTATATGTGATGCAAGTGAGCATGCACCGGGTTTGTAATAAAGCTTCATTATAAATTTCCTTGCATTGAAAGAGAGAAAGCTTATTTTAAGCAGTAATAGTTACATTTGTATACTAACTATGTTGAAGTTACCTGAATCTGTGGTTACTATCTGGTAACTAGCCTGAGGAGATAAAAGTGATACCGAGAAGAAAAAATAAAGTTGTTCCCCCGCCAGAAGAATGTCCATTAACTAAGTGCCTTGGTTTTATAGGAGGGGTGTGGACGCCAGGTATTATCTGGTATTTAAGCCAGAATCCCAGGCGTTTCAGTGAGTTGAAGGATGACCTTCAGGGTGTGTCATCGAAAGTTTTAACGGCACGACTTAAAAAACTGGAAGCTGAAGGTGTTATTAATCGTGAAGTGCAACCTACATCACCGCCGACGGTTGAATATAGCCTGACAGAGTTAGGCCTGGAATTAAAACCTGCTATAGAGGCTATTGTTGAGGTCGGGCATAAATTGAAAAAATTAGATAAATAATCAATTTAGAAAAATTGCTAGCTAATTATCCGTTTAAATTAATCCGTACTCTTTAAATTTTAAATATGCGGCATAACTATAGAGTCCAGATAGGGAATTACCTAAGTGAAAAAAATATTAGTCATCGGTTATGTCTGGCCCGAACCAAATTCTTCGGCTGCGGGCAGTCACATGATGTCGATTCTACGACTGTTTAAAAAACAAAACTGGCAAGTTGAATTTGCGACACCTGCACAAGTAACAGAACATATGATTGATTTAGCAAGTGAAGGTATTTTAAATAAAAGTATTAACTTAAATTGTGATAGTTTTGATGCTTATATAGCAGAATTAAATCCCGATATAGTCCTGTTCGACCGTTTTATGATGGAGGAACAGTTTGGCTGGCGAGTTGAAAAGAACTGCCCCGATGCAGTTAAAATATTAGATACGGAAGATCTCCAGTGTTTACGTCATGGGAGGCATCAGGCGACCAGGGCTGGGCGTGAGATGACCCAGGCTGATCTGTTTAGTGACATAGCTAAACGAGAAATAGCGGCCATATTACGCTGTGATATTTCATTGATTATATCCAGCTTTGAAATGGAGTTATTAGTTAATACATTTAATGTAGATGCGAGTTTACTTCATTATTTTCCATTTATGGTTGATCTAAAAAGATGCGCCAAAAAAACAAGCTCATTTTCCGAGCGAAAAAATTTTATGACGATTGGAAATTTTCGCCATGCACCGAACTGGGATATGGTGTTAACGTTACAAAAAATCTGGCCTTTAATTAAAAAACAGGTTCCTGATGCTGAGTGTCATGTTTATGGCTCTTATCCACCACCGAAAGCCACGGCCTTAAATAATCCGCAATCGGGGTTTTTAATTAAAGGCTGGGTTGAAGATGCATTTACGGTGATGGAAACATCTCGTCTTTGTCTGGCGCCAATAAGATTTGGCGCGGGTATTAAAGGTAAATTATTAGATGCGATGATAATGCAGACGCCGAGTATTACCACATCATTAGGGAGTGAAGGCATGCACCAGCAGGAGCCCTGGTCGGGTGTTGTTGTGGATGATTTAACTGAATTTGCAACGGCGGCTGTTAAATTATATAACAATGAAAGGGCGTGGCTTAATGCACAACAAAACGGTATTGCATTATTAAATTCACGATTTGATAGTGAAGTTTTAGGAGCCCAGTTAATAACAAAAATAACAGAAGTAGAAAACAATTTACCTCAACATCGCATAAATAATTTTACTGGTGCAATGCTTAAGCATCATTCTATGATGAGTACTAAATATATGTCGCAGTGGATCGCTGCAAAAAATGCCAATATATCTGATGATAGTTAAGCATGCTTCTAAAGAAAGTTGGATAAACAATTCAATGAAATTAATAGCTTAAGGTCACTAAAGTAATTGTCATCACCGAATGTTTTTATCAGGAGTGACGATTATAGTCCGCCCGATAACTGTTAAAAAACATAAATAAAGACTTCGTCATTCCCGAATGCTTGTGTCGGGAATCTAGTGACTTTATTTATTTGAATTTTCTGGGCTTATGGTCGCTGGAACCCCGATACAAGCATTTGGGGATGAAAAACTTTTCTTATGATAACAGACAGAAGCAAGAAGCCTCTTCCACGTCCTAAGGACGTGGTTTTATTATTTAATAAAAACCAAAAGAAGTGTAATACCTAAGGTCATCAAACCAGATCCATTTTGAGACTGACTATTTACCCCCTGTTCCCGACTCACCCTTTGCTTTAGCCGCTCGCAAAACCGGGTAATGCTGGATAAAAACATGATCATATTTAGCATTGGGTGTATGACATGACAAACAGGCGCTGTCAGGTAATTCACTCGCGACGGTTTTCAGGCCTTTGTAATCTTCATTGGTAAAGCGAAAAAATCCCCAGTTTCCAGAAGCCTCAGGGAAATGTTTTTTACTTTTTACCATGGCTTCAAGCCCCAGGTATTCCCCCATAAAATAACCGTTGCCACTGAAAGTTTTTTTACTACCAACGCTTACCAGCTCTTTGATTATGATTGTGCCATTACGAAAATGCCCCGATTTTTTCCACACTTCCCAGCTTGCCGGATCGATATAGACATTATGAAATTCGGGAAAAGAAGCCTTACCATTATTCAATTCATCAGGTGTTAGCGGGGCGCCTACATAGATCCATTCTCGATAACCTGTTGGGCGAATCAACTCGCCCTGGCTGTTAAAGTTAGCGCATGATTTATGAGAGATCGCTTTGCATGTTGGTGAAGCCTGTGTTGAAGATACAATGCCTCCTATTAGTCCTGCGAAAAGAATTACCGATATAAAGTTGCGTATCATTTGATGTCTCCTGTTTATTATTTGTGGCTTAGATTAAGCTGCCTGACTAGATTCAACATTGACTAATGGGAAATCAATATCGGTGTGGGCGATGTTATTGGTGAAGTTTGAAAAAATGGTTAGCGAAACATTAGCCACGATTTCCATGATGAGTGCATCATCGAGATTTGCGTTTCTGGCTGAGTTGAGTTCATCATCCGACAACCGGCCTTGCTGGCGAATTATTTTTACGGCAAGGGATGCTATGGCATTTTCCAGTGGATCATTTGCCTTGCCATTACGTGCGTCAATCGTACATGCCTCACTCATACCCGTGCTCTTGCCAGTCAATGTATGGGCGCTCAGGCAATACTGACAGACATTAAACTGTGATACGGCGAGTGCAATCACTTCTCTTTGACGGGCACTAAGACGGCCTTTCTCAAGTGTGTCGGATAAGGCCAGATAAGCATTGAGTGCAGCGGGTGCCAAAGCAAGCGTGGAAAACAGGTTGGGGATCATTCCGATCTTGTCTTTAACCGCATTCAATGTGGCGGCTGTAGCTTCATCGGACTGGTTTAATATTATGGGGGAAATACGTGGCATAGTTAGTTCCTTAAATTGTTGGTGCAAATCGCACGACTTGCAGTGTGCCTTAAATGGCGATACGATTGATCACTATTAATTCATAATAGTTAATCAAAAGTACCGTATGGATAAGTTATCACCGTTATTTTCACGTTTCACCCTGAGTGCTCGTGTTTTCTATTCCGGCATTCTCTGTGGCGCTTCCGATTTCGATATCTCAGCAGGCATCGGGCATCTACACCTGTTGCGCCAGGGGCGTTTAAAAATTTCCCAACAAAACAAAAAAATTATTGAAGTTAAACAACCCTCGGTAATTTTTTACCCGCGCCCGCATCAGCATCGTTTCGAAGTGAAACATCAGGACGGAGCGGAACTGGTTTGTGCAGAAATAGATTTTGGTGCAGGTATGGGTAATCCCCTGGTTTGTTCTCTGCCCGAGGTGATCATTATTCCACTGTCAGATATAGGTGGATTAACATCGTTGCTGGATATGCTTTTCGATGAAGCATTTGCAAGTCGATGTGGTCGACAGGTTGCTGTTGACAGATTAGCAGAATATTTTCTGCTGCTGTTGTTGCGTCATACCATAGAAACGCAATTAATCGAAATAGGTGTATTCGCAGGGCTCTCCGATGTGCGTCTCGCCAGGGCAATCACCGCAATGCACGAGAAGCCGGAATATCCCTGGTCACTGGAAAAACTGGCGCAAAAAGCAAATATGTCCCGCACAAGATTTGCGGTGAATTTTCGTGAAACGGTGGGCGTCACTCCACTTGAATATCTTACCGACTGGCGTGTCAGCATCGCACAAACGTTGCTTAAGCGTGGTCAACCTTTAAAGATGGTTGCACCCAGTGTTGGTTATGGAAGTTCAATTGCATTAACCCGAGTCTTTAGCAAAAGAGTGGGTGTGTCACCAACAGTGTGGCTTACTTCTCAAACCAAAGGGAGTGAATAAGGTGAGTAAAAAACTGCAAGCTTTAATCCGCTCAATAAATAACTGTCAGCTTTGTGCAGATCATTTTGAACATAAACCAAGGCCAGTTATCCAGTTGAGTAGCACGGCATCAATATTAGTAGCCGGGCAGGCGCCGGGGCTTAAGGTGCACAATACTGGTATACCATTTAATGATGCGAGTGGGGATCGCTTACGTGAGTGGATGGGGATAAGCAGGGAGATATTTTATGATGCAAGTAAAATAGCAATATTGCCCATGGGGTTTTGTTATCCGGGGCGAGGCACATCGGGTGATTTACCGCCGCGACCTGAATGCGCCCAGGCATGGCGGCAACAAGTCCTTGATGTTTTACCGAAAATACAGCTTACATTGGTTATAGGTCGTTATGCTATTGACTGGCATCTGGGACAATCGAAAAAACTCAGCGTAACAGAGATGGTGAAAAACTGGCAGAGTTATGGTGATGATATTATTCCGATGCCCCATCCCAGTCCGCGGAATAATCGCTGGTTGAGTAATAATCCCTGGTTTGAACGTGATTTGATACCCGTATTACAGCGGCGAGTTCGTGGACATCTGGGATTGCGCACTAGTGATATACAAAAGTAAAAATGGTTGAGTCTTTTACGGTTATTGTGGGGTGAGATGGATGGACCTGGTTTAAATTGTTATGAAGAATCAATGTAATAATGTGTGATCTTCTTTAAAATTTGAACTACCACAAGGCATATCAGGTAAGTTAAATAATTACGATGAAATTGAAGTCATTGCAAAGCAGGTTCGAGAAGTCTGGCAACTAGGTTTAAATCCAGTGCCTGATCTAATAGATACTTTAGAAATCAAGGGTATTAAGGTGTTTATTACCCAATTTGATGGTAATAAACATTTCAATGGTAGGTGGTAATTGTTATTTTCTAATCTATATAAAATATCATGTAATGTTGTATAAATGTTTATCAAGAATGAAACTATCAAAGGGCCTGGCGTCATACCGGCATGCCTTTAGCCGGAATGACAGTTAACGGGACCAGTTAACGGGACAGCCGTGATTGCATTACTTAAAAAACTCGAATTACTCACCAAAATCAAGATCTTCCTGAATACTGTCGATACCTGTTTGTGCACAGGCAGCATCAATACTA